>Ga0307318_10000244_pt1 | contig 17531 bp, 21 predicted proteins | sample ER_DNA_367_FD_194500 | JGI IMG/M metagenome (GOLD analysis project Ga0307318, IMG submission 194500) | Bulk soil microbial communities from the East River watershed near Crested Butte, Colorado, United States - ER_DNA_367 | ecosystem: Environmental > Terrestrial > Soil > Floodplain | place...
CCGAGATGATGACTCGGCTTCCGGTCGTCACAGCTGAAGATCATCGGTAATCTGTTCATGGCCTTCGACGGCGTCGTAGGCAGCATGCAGGGCGCGGACGCGCTGCCGCTGGCCGGGTCAATAGGAGGGATTCGCCGAGGCCTGGCCCCGAGGGCAACGTGGACCAGCTTCCTCTGGAACTGATCAGATCACAGCCTTCGACAATTGGGTCAGCCACCAGCTCTAACGGCCTGCCTCCTGAGCGATCTCGCATGTTCGAGCAGCTTGACTTCGTCTCCCAGCCGAGGCATAAGCAAAATCCTGTAATTGGCAGCTTGAAATCAGGCATGGGAGTCGTGGTTACCGGGTGGTGAGGGCCCGACGTTCAAGAGCGCGGAGTCCGGCCTTGTGCAATGACCAACCGCTGACGATGAGCAGGCCGCCGAAGATCAGAAAACCGATGTCCCAAGAAAGCGGCCCACCAAGGTCGTCCCGCACGTGATGGACGCCAAGTATCTGATGGTCGATCAGCCCCTCCACGACGTTGAAGATGCCCCAGCCGGTGAGGACGAGCCCGAAGTTGAAGCTCCAGTTCGGGGCCAGGCGTCCCTGCCGCCAAGCCGTGATCGCGGCGATGGAAGCGGCCAGGACAAGAACCCAAGTCGCCAAATGAAAGAAGCCGTCTGCCAGGGTGTTGACTTCCAACCCGGCGATGGTGTTCACCGGGTAGCGGCTTACGTCGCTGACCATGTGGTGCCACTGAAGGATTTGGTGAAGCACAATGCCGTCAATGAAGCCCCCAAGACCCAGGCCGTACAGCAGACCGGACACCTTCGACGGCGGCTGATTAACCATCCCAAGTGGCTTCGCGCGGCTACTGGGCACGGCGGCACCGTACCCCGCCATGTATGGGCTCAGACACGGCAAACCCAAACTGCCACCACGTTGGCAGCGGCTACCCGGACTGCGAGATTCTCATCGGCTGCAGGGAGGCAAGAGGCGGCGTTCGTGGTTGCGCTTCGAGCGAAGCCAGCCACGCTCTGACTCCACCAAAGGATTATTCCTCGACGTCCATCTCAACATCCGCAGGTCCGAACCGCCTCGCTGCCTGCAAGGGCTAAGACTTGCTCTCCTATGCCTCAACTGACTCACTGACGATCTCGCCATTCGCTGCCTGAGCTCGCCAACGCCAGCCGTCCTCAGCTCGGCAGAGGTGATCTTCATCGGCGCAATGGCTGCTATTCCAGGCGACCGATCCGCCATAGGCGACGGATCAGTCGACGACTGGCCGGTACACGGGTCTGCTGCACTAGCGGACGCAAGAACCCGGGGACTGTTATGCGAGGCACTGCACTCACCTTGACGGCCCCCAGGTGATCGACCGTAAGAATCTAACCAGCTCAGGCACGATGGCCTCGGGCGCGGGCCCGTGGTCTTGGCCGGAGAGCACGTGTCGCTGGGCGTTGGGCAGTGCGGCTGCGACGGCGTCGGCGGCCTCGGGAAGTCCGGGGAAGGTCTGGTCGCCGGAGAAAACGTCGGTGGAAACCGCAACAGGGGCCCAGCGGCTGCGCCAGTCGGGATCGGTCTCGATATCGTGGGAGGCCTTGTGGTCGTAGATGAGGGTGGGCGCAACCGCGACGAGGCCAGGCCACCACGGCGCCTGCGCCATCTCGTCGACTGCCTCAGCGGGCAGCCCGATAATTGCTGTCATGTTGTAGCGGGTCGCTTCGTCGAGCTGGCCGGCATCGAGCATTCGCTCGAGCGTGGTGATGTGCTCGGTGCCGTCGGATCCGGCGAAGTAGGGCGGCTCGTATAGAGCAAGCGCTGACACGTCGAGCCCCGCGGTCACCGCGGCGAGCGCGATTCCGGCGCCTGAGGAGCTTGTGTAGAGGGCGGCGGGCGCTCCGGTGGCTTCGATCAAGGCCGCGACGTCCGGCCACGACGACAGTCGGTGCCAGCAGTGCGCCGAGGCTCAACAGGGCGACCAGCATGGCGAGGGCTGATGTGACCAGTCCGACAGTCAGTGCGGCTCGCGCCCGAGTGCCAGCGACCGCGAAGCCGAGCGCGGCGAAGACCATCAAAACGACGTACCACCATGGCCATCGGGACTGCTAGCAGGCCACCAGGTGCTACAGATTTCAGGGGCTTGGGACTAGATCTGTGGAGATTACGGTTCCCGCGCCAACAAGTTCAGACGGGTGGGACATGAGCGGTTCCAGGAGCCGGCCGACCTCGGGCCCGAGGACCGACAACGCTGCCGCACTGTACTCCTCGCTCTGCCAAAGATTGAGCACCAGGCGGCGACCTGCTTGCAAGTCGACAACGACGGTGCCGACGTAGCCGGGCTGAGTCCGGTGGATCTGGTCAAACTGTTCCAGCGCGGGGGAAGCGGCCACCTTGATCTGGTCGAACGAGTTGAGTCGCACTATGGCAAACATCGTGGTCCTCCTGATCTTCGGTGTGTTCCGACAAGTTGCAGGCTAGGAGAGTGAACGCGTCTCGCAAGCGGAACCCCTGACGGCACCGTAGCGCGCAGTTCTCGATTTGCGGTGCTCAACTCAGCTCTCCTCCCGTGGCGTCGACGGCCGGCGCCCGCTTGGTCACGGTTGGCTCGTCGGTCGAGCGGCTCCCCTACCGGTGGTCTTGACGACGCCCATGATCGCGGCCTAGCCGGATCCGCGCGACCGCCGGCGAGCGCGTCCAGCTGTGGCGCTACCTCCACCTGCGCCGCCGCCGAACGCCATCGCCACGCCCAGCATGAAGCCGAAGTCGTACCAGTTGCCGTTGTTCTGAACCTCGTAGATATTGACTTCCGAGGTGAACAGGGAGATTAGGAAGGTGATGGGGCTGATCAGCCCTTGCCACAAGCCCAGCCAGAAGCCGGCCGGGTCCGGGCCGGTATCTACCATCGCGTTCGGCCCTGCGGCACACGCTGACAATGTGAGTAAGGCCAGGACCGTACCGAGCCCGAGATATGTGTGCGTTCCTCGCATGGTGATTACCTCCCATGTCAGTGAAGCTTGGTCATGCATTGCTCGACTAGGGCGCTAAGTCCTGCATCATCACCGATCACCCAGATACGGTCATCTCGTGTCGGAGCATGCCGCCGCACAAACCGTGCGCCGTTCCCTCAGCGCTACCTGCCGGGATTGTGGGTGCTTCGCAAACATTAACGGAGCTGGTTGCGTGGAGAGCTTCTCGCTGGAGTGACGGTCGCGGCATATCTGGTTCCTCAGGTGATGGCGTATGCGGAGGTAGCGGGGCTGCCGGCGATCACACGACTCTAGGGCAGCGGTCGCCCCGCTGGTGCTCGACGCGGTCCTCGGATCCTCCCGCCAGCTATTCAGTTGGACCGAGTCCAGCACCGCGCTGATGACCGCAGCTGCCGTCGCCACTCTCACGTCCGGTAATGAGCAGCGCTATGCGGAAACCGCAGCGGTGTTGGCGATTGCGGTAGGTGCAGGCTGCGTAAGGATGGCTAGCGCGGCTTGGCTTCTGGCCGACGGTCTGTGGGTCTGCGGTCACCTGCGCGCTGCGGGACTCGCTACGCGCGCCCTGGTTCTCACGATGTACGACGACGTAACCGTGCTGGCCGCGCTCCGTGCAGGGCGTACGGCTACACACTCAAGGAGCCGGACCGAACGAGATCGTCGCCGCCGTACGGTATCCGCTCGTGGAGAGGCACTCTTCGGTGCCGGGATCGCGGCGCGCATGCTTCAGCACTTCGGCCGCGCAGCGACTTCATCGCCCTTTCCCGAGCTCACCGAAGGTGAGACCGAGGTCCTGGGGTTGTTGGCCGCGGGGCCGCGACAACGCTGGGGTCGCGAGGCGCTTGCGGGTTAGCCCCAAGACGGTGCATAACCACGCATCCAACATCATCAGCAAGCTGCACGTCTCCGACCGGTCAGGAGCCATTCTCCGGGCACGAGACGTCGGCTTGGGCGAGCCGGGTCGGGCTGAATTACCCCTGCCGACTTGGTGTCAAGAAGCTCGAGTGCCATCATCGATGATCATCGACGATGAGTGCGCACGATGTCACTGATTCCCCCGTGGTTGCGACCACCCCGCGTCCGCGAGCGCCTAGCCTCATACCACCTGCGCCCAGACGTGCTGGACGCGGCGGCTGCCATGGCCTCTGACCAGCGCTCCGATATCTTCGTAGTCCGGCTGGAGGCCGCTCTCACTGATTCAGAGACCGTGCTGCGGATGATGGACGGGCGGCACGCCAGGGTGATGGGCCTGCTCGTGCTGACCAGCGAACGCATCCACTTCCGCTCCCGCCGGCGCACCGGGCCCAACTTCAGCGTGCCGCTGGAGGAGGTCCGTGCCATCGAGGCTTACACCCGCAGGGGCACCGGTACCGTCCGCATCATCACGCCCTACGGCAGCCTGACTGTCGGCCAGATCCTCGGCAGGCAGGGGGAGATGCTCGCCGCTGACGCCCAAGCGACAATCCGCGGCGAACCTCTGCCAGAGCGAGACCCGCTCCGGCTATTGGCCGAACTCCGCGCACTGCGCGAGAGCGGCGCGATCAGCGCCACTGAGTTCGAGATCCGCAAGTCTGCAATCTGGCGCGAGATCTAGATGACCGTTCGGGTCGCCAGCGCTCGACGATCTTGCCGTCGGCGATGCGGAAGATCTTGACCCCGCAGAAACCACGTTGCGTCCAATGGGCAGTTCGCCCATCACTGAGGCGCGGTAGGTGCCGCGGGCAACAAGGTGCTCGTGATGAAGGGTGGCCTGCGCACGTCCCGAGAACAACATCGCCGCCGTGTCAGCCCGGTCCGGTGACGGAAGCCTTCGCTTAAGCATGTCGTCCTTCGATTCGATCGTGATGCGGGCTCGTGAGTCCACGCCCCACTGGCTCCCAGCGGCAGGCCGTTCAGGATTCCGAGCCAGGCACCCGCAGCACCGGATCAGCGATCGGCCGGTACTGGCGCGGGGTCGAGGCCAAGCGCTCAGCGTTCGCACCTGGCGATTCGCCTCGTCGTTGGTCTTAGCCGACACCTACCATTCGATCGCAGGCCGCGAAGATCGCATCCTGGAGGGCGGGGTCCCGCAACGGTCTGGGGACCGGCGTCGGCGCCCGGTTCTTCCAGTAGGGCGCCGAGGCCAGGTTGGGTGCCGTGCAGCAGAAGGCGATGGTTTCCGCGGACGAGCTGACGTCGCCGGGGGCGCCGGGGCTGGCCAGCTTGGTCTTGACCCACCCCGGGTCGACGGCCACCGAGATGACGTCCGGCAATCTACGATTCCAGGCCAGGGCCAGGGCAACGTCGCACGCCTTGCTCTCGGCGTACGCCCGCCGCGGATCGGTCTCCCGGCCAAGGGCCGCGGGCTGCGGGCGTGCGGACCCCGCCAGGCCCGAGCCCAGCCAGAGCAACCGGCCCTGCAGCTCGGCGGACAGCAGGTGGGTCAGTAGGTGCGGCGCCAGGACGTTCACCGCAAAGGTCGTCTCGTGACCGTCCGCCGAGGTCCGCGGCGTGCTGCCCCGCACCCATACGCCCGCGTTGTGCACCCACGTGTCGATCGGGCCGTGCTCGCGGGCCTGGTCGGCCAATCGACGGACGTCATCAATCCGCGCCAGGTCGCCAACCACCAGAGCGACGTCGCCACCCAGTGCTTTCGCGACGGGCTCGCCCCGCTCCCGACTGCGTGCGTGAACCAGGACGCGGTGCCCGTCGGCTAGCAGCACCCGTGCCGCCGCGCGTCCGATGCCGTCGGTCGATCCGGTGATGCCGATGACCGCCATGGTCGTCATCCTGCCCAGGCCGGCGGACCGGCGCGAACCGGGGTCGCTGACTCTTGACTTGATATGCCGCGAGAGGACCGCTCACCGAAACGCATTTCCACTGCCGTTTGCGTCGCAGGCAGCCGGCCAAGGGCGGTTACTTCGCTCGACGGCAGAACGACACCACCCTCGGCTCATGCATGTCTTCGCTGCGAGACAGCGTTCGAGTGACGGCGTTGGGATCACTTCCCGCCATCATGATGGATCGGTCGCCCCGGCGGATCGTTGACCAAGAGCGGCAGCCAGACCGGTGGCGAGGGTGCGCGCGGTCGAACCGTCCGGCTCACCATGGTCTGGGTTGAACTCCGTAATGATCAGGCCCGCAAAGGCCGGATGCCCGACCAATACTGTGGGGGCGGCCATCGCGGCGGCGAAGGTCAGCCCATGTTGTGCTGCGGCACGTCCGCGACCGGAAGATCAAAGAAGTCGATCACGTCGACATCGAAGTGAACCAGGTACCGGTCGGTACCTGCGGTGACTACGCTGATAGCTTCCCCAGCGGCCGCGCTTGGAGCGCGGGCTACCTCGGCTGCACCGAACTTTTGGCTTGGCAAGGAACCAAGCGTGCGGTCTTCGACCGTAGCGCCCGCAGCGTCCGGCGACCTCGACGACTGGCCGAAGAAGCACACCCGATCGGGGGTGAGCAGCGGTTTTCGGGTGCCCAGGCCAGCGAGTTCTGGCTCGCTCCCGGGCAGGTCCAGCAAGTGCGCCACGCCCATGGAGTCCAATACCCCGACCGGATTGTCGACAGGGGTGCGAAGATCGGGGCCGCCGTCGAAGTACACCAGGCCAACCTCATAACCTGCTTCGACTGCCGCGCTGACGACGGCGATGGTCAGCGTGCATTCTCCACCGACGACGAGCGGGATCTGACCGGCTCCGAAGATGGCCGCGACCTGGCTTCGAGCATCACGCAATACTTCAAGTGTGCGAGTCAGGTCGTGGGGGCGGCGCTGGTGGGGATGCGGCCTCAGCTGACGAGGTCGTTGGAGGCGCTGCTTTCCCACCGATGCCAGGAATATCTCGACAGGTGTATCCGATTCACTTGTATAGCCGATCTATACGACGGATATCTCGACAGCCGTTTGAGCTGCCACACACAGGAGATTTGGTGTGATTTCTACGATGAGGACCACCGGAGCTGGGAGTGCCCAGACAGCCTCTGGCCGCGTGCGAGCCGACTTCTGGTTCGATCCCGCGTGCCCCTTTTGCTGGCTCACCTCGCGCTGGATCCTGGAGACCGAAAAAGTGCGCAATATCGAAGTGCACTTCCATGTCATGAGCCTGGCCGTGCTGAATGAGGGCACCGACGTCTCCGATGACTATCGGGAGAAGTTGCAGTCCTCTTGGGGTCCGGTACGGGTGGCGGTGGCGGCCGCACAATTCAAGGGAGAGCAAATCCTCACCCCTCTTTACACCGCCATGGGCACTCGCATCCACAACCAGGGCTATCAGGACCTGTCCACAGTGATTGCCGAAGCGCTCGACGAACTGGGCCTGCCGCCGGAGCTGGCAGAGGCCGCCGAGTCGACTGACTATGACAACGCGGTCCGCGAAAGCCACCATGCGGGAATGGACAAGGTGGGCAAGGACGTGGGAACCCCAACGATTCACGTCAACGGCACCGCGTTCTTCGGACCAGTCATCACCCGGATTCCACGAGGTGAAGACGCCGGTCGGATCTGGGATGCCAGCGTCACCCTGGCCGGCTACCCCTACTTCTTTGAGCTCAAGCGTGAACGCAAGGACTCGCTGCATTTCGACTGAACGCCCGCAAGGCATCGCCCAAGAGACGGAAAGGCCAGCCTCAAATGCAGGGCGGGGCGACTGTCAATACCCGACGCCGGCTGAGGTCGGTCTGGTAACCGACCCGCTTACAGTCTTCATGATCGGACCGCGGCATGTCGGAAAGTGCGGTTCAGGTGGCCGGTCGGTGCCATCGAGTCCGTTGTACTGTCGCTCCTGCTTATCCCTGCCGCCCGCTGTAGCGACGAATAGCCTCTCGTGCCTGCTCAGCCGACACGCCGGTCGACTTGTGCGACATCGACGGCGAACTGGAGTGCCTCTGCTTTCGTGCCGACTCGTACCTCGGCTCGTACGGTCGTGCGGCCAGCTTGCTGCGCGGCGACGACCCTGTGATAGCCGTCCACAAGTAGCAGGGTCTGGTCCTCGAGCGCGAAGACGGTGACGGGCTCCCTGCACTCGGTAGGGCTAGGTGTGTCGCGTGGTAGGCGTGGTAGCCGCCCAGGTCCAGCCTGTCGACCACCGCCAGCGCCACCTCGGGCCCGTCGACCTCGGCGAGCGCGACGGCCCGATTGAGCGCGACGATCGGTGAGGGGTCGATGCCGGCGAGCTGGTCGTAGAGGGTGACGACCTGGGACCAGTCGGTGTCGCGTACGTCCATGGCGGAGGTGTGCACCGCGTTGATGGCAGCCAGGATCTGGTAGCGGCCAGGGTGTCCTTGACCTGCGGCGACGGCGGCGATCCGCTCCCGGACCAGTGCGTGGCCCTCGGCTATCAGTGCAGCATCCCAGGCGCCGCGGTCCTGCTCGTCGAGCGTGACCAGCTCACCCGATGCCGAGATCCGCGCCGACCGGCGGGCCTCGGTGAGCAGCATCAGTGCCATCAGGCCGGCCACCTCACCGTCCGGCGGCAGCAAGGCCTGGAGCAGTCGGGTCAGCCGGATCGCCTCGAGGGTGAGGTCGCTGCGTACGGGCTCCTTCCCGGGATCCGAGGCGAGGTAGCCCTCGTTGAAGACTAGGAAGAGGACCGCCAGGACGCCGGAGATGCGGGCGGGTAGGTCCTCGGAGGAGGGGACCCGGTACGGGATCCTTGCCGCTTTGATCTTGCCCTTCGCGCGTGTGATCCGCTGACTCATGGTGGCCTCTTGCACTAGGAAGGCGCGGGCGATCTCGGATACGGTCAGCCCGCCGACCATGCGCAGCGTCAGCGCGATCCGGGCCTCCATGGCCAGGGCCGGGTGGCAGCAGGTGAAGATCAGCCGGAGCCGGTCGTCGTCGATCGCGCCGAGCTGCTCAGGCGGGGTGTCGTCGTAGAGCATCTGAGCCTCCTTCTGCTTGTCGTCACGACGGGACTCGCGGCGCAGCCGGTCGATGGCGCGCCGGGTGGCGGTCGTGGTGATCCAGGCGCCAGGATTGGGGGGTACGCCGTCGGTGGGCCAGCGCTCGACGGCGACCGCGAACGCCTCCGCTGCCATCTCCTCGGCGGTGTCCAAGTCGCCGAAGCGCCTCGTCAGCACGGCAACCACCCGGGCCCACTCCTCGCGGTGGACCCGGCTGATCGCCTCGGCGACGAGCGTCACTCGCCCGCGAAGGGACGGACCTCGACCTTCCCCCGGCAGGCCTTCGATCCCTCGGCGGCCAGCGTCAGCGCCACGTCGAGGTCCGGAGCCTCGATGATCCAGAAGCCGCCGATGTATTCCTTCGACTCCAGGTAGGGGCCGTCGGAGACAACCGGCTCGGCACCCTGTCCGTCGACAACGGTCGCGGTCGTGGCCGGCGCCAAGCCGTCGGCGAAGACCCAGTAGCCCTCCTCCTGCAGTCGCTGGTTGAAAACGCCCGTGTCTGCGAGCGCCTGCTTCATCGCCTCCTCGGAGGGGTAATTGCCGTACTCCTTGTACTCAGCCGGCCCGAAGACCGACATCAGGTACCGCGTCATCTCTGTCTCCTCAGGTTTCGTGGGCCCGTTCGGCCCGCCTCTCAACCCTGCTACGAACGCCTTCCGGCCGATCCGACACCTCCGCCGAGGTTTCTTCAAAGAAGTTCCTACGCCGCTCCAACCCCCCGATCCGTTCGTTAGCCGGCGGTGAGCAGTGCACCGTATGCCGTCCGATCATCGCGACGTAGCGGGCGGCCGAGTTGTCGACATCTCGCTATTCGGGTGTCAGTGCTGCAGCTTGATAGCGACCACACGCCAGGATCTGAGCGATCCCCACTGGCGGCGAGAGCGTGCCACTACGCTGCTCCTAGTGGTCGTTAGCAAGCACAATCTGGCGCAAGTGAAGCTAAGGGCACAAGGGAAGTCGACTCGCGGTGTTTTCCGAAGTCAGCCCCCATAGCTCAGGGGATAGAGCAAAGGTTTCCTAAGACGTAGATCGGGCGGCCCGCTTCCCCGCTCAATCCGGCTCCGACAAGGCGTGCCACCCGGTTCCGCGGTGGTCGTCGGTAGGCAATGGCGAGCGTTATTTGGCATCCGATCTGGCGCATATCTGGCGCGACGATCGCCTTGATCAACTTCCACCGCTGTAGTTCGTTTGATCATCAAGCTGGCGGTAGGTCGTGTCAAGCCGTTGTGTGGGCGCGCGTGGTTGGCCGTGTGGTCGGCGGGCGGATTGGATTTGTGGTCCTGCCGCTGAGGGGTTTGGGGGTGCCGGGCGCCCACGCTGACGGTATTCGACCTCGTGATCATGATCATGGGTCAGCTGGCGTCGTTCGGGCTGCCGTAGTGGCGAAGAGCCGGCCGCCAAGCTAGAAGCGGCGTGATCCTTGCGGGTCCGCCATAGTCAAATCGGCGTGTATTCCGGCCCTTCGTGCCGTCCAGCCTCTCACCGGCAGGCCTAGGTTGTGAAGGGCCAGATCGGGCTCCTTTCTGAGGCCTCGTTTCGGGGGCTTCCTCGTCGCCGGATTGTGCGCCGCTGCTCGTCACGGTCAACCTCGTTCGTCCTCGCTGCGCTGCGGGCGCCTCCAAGTTGACCGCTCCTGCGCGCGACGGAGCTAGCCGCGATCGAGGAATCCCTTGGTGTGGTCAGGCCCAACGGCTCGGGTCGTAGCCGGTCTGGTCCCGGACCAGGGCGTAGGCGATTTTGTTGGCGCGGTGCGCCATCGCGCAGCCGATCACCCCGCCCTTCTTGCCGCGGGCCCGAAGCTGCTGTCCGTAGCGGCGGGCTGCCGGGTCGGCATGCCACAATCCGAGCCCGAGGTCGATTAGCGCCCGCCGCAAAGCCACGCTGCCTTCCCGGCTGATGGTCCCGTCCCGACGCTTCCCGGCCGACTCGTATTGCGCTGGGGACAATCCGGAGGCGCGGTAGAGCTGCCGGGCTCTCGGCCATCGCTGCGGGTCACCGACCGCGGCGCCGTAGTTACTGGCCCGGACCACCCCCCACCCGGGCACGGTGGTCAACGGCGCGAACGGTGTGTCCGGCAACAGCCTGGCGATCTGGGCTTCCGCGGCGGCGATCTGGGCGTCAAGGTCGGCCAGCAGCACAAGATCATCGGCCAGCACCTGGCGGGCCACCACAGCCTCCGGGGTCGGCAGCGCGTTGCGGGCCGCCGCTACCAGCCGCTCCGCCGCCGAGTGCCGTACCCGCACCCCACGGTTCGCGGCGAACCGCACAAACCGCGTCACTCCCAGCGCCGCCAGCCGGTGCGTGTCGGCGAACTCGACGGCCACCAGCCGACCGACCTGGGTGCCTAACACATCAGGCAGCGCTAGCGTCAACCCGGGAAAGCAGCGGTCCAACTGAGCCAGCAGCTGGTTCTTCGTCGCTGTCCGCGTCTGCACCCGACGGCTGCGGTGCATCGCCCAGCCGGTGAGCTCGGTGAGCGTCGCCGCCCGAACCGTGACCGGCACCCCGTGGCCGGCCAACACCAATTCGGTAATCGCCTCCAAATCGATCACATCGGTCTTCACCCGACGCCGACCCTGAACCCGACGCTGCTCAGCCACCCGAGCCGGACTCAGCTCCAACACCTCCCAGCCCGCCGGCCACACCCCAGCCGCCAGCAGCGGACGGTGATAATGCCCAGCTGCCTCAATCCCGACCTTCACCGCAACACCCGGCAGCACCGCGCATACCTGCTCCACCACGGCAGTGACAGCCGGCGCTGTCATCGCGAAATCGACCGGGCCGAACAACCGGCGCCGCTCTGCGTCGGTGACCGATAACGCTGCCGTGTTCTTCCCCACATCAACCGCGACCACCGTCGCAGCCATGACAGGTGCACCCTTGATAGACATAACCCACCTCCGGAGGGCGTCAGGAGGACAGCGCATCAACGCCAGATCCTCGAAGGAACCAGATGGATCCCTTCTGACACCTCCGGAGATGTTTGGGAAGAGGACTAACTCAGGTCATATCAGTCAAACGATCAAGGTCGGCGTGCCCTCGACTCACGTCCGGTTATCATGCCGGGTGTCATGCGTTGACACGCCTTCACTAATGGCTTAGTTCGATGAGTAATTGATCGAGCGTGGTCTTCCCGACCTCCTACTTTTCATGGTCGTCACCGGACTGCGAATCGGCGAAGGGCTCGCGGTCCAGTGGGGCGACGTCGGCTTGGATAAGGGCACGGTAGAGGTATGTGGGAGGGTCCTGCGGCTGCGCGCTGGCGGGCTCGTTATCAAGCCGCCCCCAAGTGCGCGACTGGACGGCGCATCCTCGAGTTGCCGTCCTGGGCGGTGATCATGCTGCGGCGGCGTGAGGCCGAGGACGTAGGCGAGGATGAGCTTGCCCGCTTCCCCGCACCGGTCGCCAGTGGTATACGCGACCCGTCCAACACGCTCAAGATGATGCGCCAAGCCTTCAATCGCGCCGGCTTCGATGGGGTGGCCAGCCGCTACTTCCGTAAGACCGTCGCCACCTTGATGGATGAGGCGGGCCTGTCCGCACGTTCGGCTGCCGACCAGCTCGGGCACGCGAAACCCCCGCTGCCCGCCGACATCTAGATGGGGCGCAAGGAGTGCGCGACCGGGGCGGCCGAGGTCTTCGAAGGCTCTTTTATCCCTGATTTGCTCGGCTCTTGGTCCGCTGCCGCTCGGACCGCTCGGGACTGTTCTTGCGCTGCGCTTGCTAGCGCTGGTCGGCGCGCTGCTCCAGCCAGGCCTCGACCGCTTCCCGGCGGTATCGCACGTGCCGGCCCACCCGATAGCCGACTGGACCATCACCCCTGTACCGCCAGCGATACAAGGTGTGAACCGGGATGCCTAACATTTCCGAGACATCTGTGAGTGACATTAGCTTGTCACCGGCCTGCAGCGTCATGATCATCTTCTTTCTTGAGTGGTGTTTGGGAGGCACAACGGTGCCATCGAATCACCGTGGCTGCCCGAGCGCAGGAGGCCGCACGACGCGGTGATCGTCTCGGCAGTCTCGGCGTCCGTTGCTTGTCGATCCATCTGCGCTTCACCCCACTGCATTTGTTGCTCGCTCAGCAGACAGCGCGTCCGTATTGCACTCGCCCGGAGACCGGGGATGCGCTGCTGGTCAGAACCTGTCCGTCAACGGACCTAAGTCACGAAGCGGCAGCTGGCGGTCGTTAACACCTGAATGACCAACCTTGGAAAGGTCGCGATCAGGCAAGGCCGCATCCGCCCGAGAGAACGCTGCGGGTGGTCTTGGCCAGCGATGGCCGTGCTTCGCGGGGCGAGTGTTGCGTTTGGAACGTGTAGCGGGTCGCTTGTGTCTGCCACTGAGTGCGTTGGTTGGCCGCCAAGAAGTTGCCGCTCTGTGTCGCTGAAAGCGTGGTTACTTCGAGTGGCGCGCTGCACCCTGGGGCGGCTGCTGCCCTTGGATCTCTCGACAGTCGGCGTTGCAGCGTGACTGGTGGTTTGGCCACGAACTCGCATGACCAGCTTGGAAGACGAAACCGAAGAGACTCTGACCAGGTGGTTTCCTCATCTGCAAAGGAAAAGCCTGACCATGGCTAGCCAAGAGTGACCGCCATTGTGCGCAGTATTGGGCACGAATTGGGCACGCGTCGCCCTGAGTGGAAGTTCTCCAGAACTAACTAGCCTTATCCAAGGACCTTCGGTCCAAGAGCCCCGTGATCGATGACTCCGACGCCCGTGATCGACGACTCCGACGATCCAGGAAGGGATGGCATTGCGTCCAGAGCGACAGGCCGGGCGGTCTCGGTGGCGAATCTTGATTGCCGTTGTCGTGGTGGGGGTGCTGGGTTCTCTCGCTGCTGTCGGCGTGGTCTATGCGCGTCGGCCCCACAACCGGGGCGCTACGCCGCTGTATATCGGCGCCCAGCCCGCGCGGGACCCGGGATCGGTGATCATTGGCGCGGCCGGTGACATCGCTTGCCCGCCTGGCCGAAGGACCAACAGACCCAACGCCTGCGGCATGGAAGGCACTGCGAAGGTGCTTGAAGCGATCCGGCCTGACGCAGTGCTCACCCTTGGCGACAACCAGTACCCGAACGGTTCGCTGGCCGACTTCGAGGCATCCTACGCAGACACCTGGGGTGCCTACCGCGATATCACCTTCCCGGTGCCGGGAAACCACGAATATGAAACACCCGGCGCTCGGGGATACTTCGCTTACTTCGGCAACCGCGCCGGTGAGCCCGATAAGGGCTACTACAGCTACGATCTCGGCGCCTGGCACCTGATCGCGCTGAACTCAGAATGTCACCAGATTGGCGGTTGCGCCGACTCGGATCCGCAAGCCCGCTGGCTCCGGCAGGATCTAGAGGCTCACCCACGTAAGTGTGTGCTCGCCTACTGGCACCTGCCTCGCTTCAGCTCAGGACCGCACGGCAACGACCACGAACTAGATGCACTGTGGCGGATCCTTGCTGGGGCGCGCGCCGATGTCGTCCTTGCCGGGCACGACCACGACTACGAGAGGTTCACGCCATTGAATGCCGACGGAGAGGCCGACCCGGAAGGGGTGATGCAGTTCGTCGCAGGAACAGGTGGCGCGAGCCATTACAAATTCCGCAACCCCAAGGCGACGAGCAAAGTCAGGATTACCGGGCGCCACGGTGTGCTGCGCCTGCAGCTGACCGAGCAGGCGTACGCGTGGAAGTTCACGGCGGCTCCGAGAGGTGAGGTCCTCGACAGCGGGAACGGCCAGTGCCATTGAGCGGGCTCTGCAGCTCAGGAATACACGGACCGCCTAGCTCGAGGTAGGTGTGTTGTAGGAGGCTCACCTGCCCACCAAGCGTCGCATATCAGCGATTCGTAGCCCGCGCTCAAGCGCCCGAACACCACCACGCGCACGCACTGCGGTCGACGTGGCAGCCCTTGCCGACGAGATCCGGCACCTACTACACGCACCAAAGCCGACCGCATGACGGTCACGAATCAAATTCCGAGCAATCTTCCGCGACACCGTTGACGGTAACGATCCCACACGCCCGCGATCTGTCAACCCAACTCGCCAGCAGCCCGATCCAGCGCCATCTCCCTCTCCACCAGCAAACAACAAAGACCGATTCACACACTGGAGTGACTGCAAGCCGACCCTCCTGCGGACACGGACGTACGGCAGGGAGTGGGCGACCCGCCTGGCTGCGTCAGTTGGGAACGCTCAACGGGACATCGTGGAGAGCCGGGCTCACCGCCGACTAGCGTGTCGCTGTGATGGGTCCGTCCACCGGTGCCGTGGCCGGGCCGGCGAGGGCCAAGTCGCTTTCGGCAGCCCTCGCCACAACCGACAGTGGTCCAGTCCGCACACTTCCCCGCAAGTCGATGGGCGGTGTTCACCCACCGAGCGAGCACCGCTTCATCGAGTCAGCGCAGTTCGTCTGTGGATGTCGCGAAGTGGGCCAGCGTGCCGCCAAGCGCCCGCAGGTAGTGGTTGAGCACGGTCCGGTTGACGTTGTCGATGGTGTCACAAGCCACGTCGTAGCAGCGGTCATAGACTTGGCCGGCCTGTCCGCCCCAGGCCTCGGCCTGCTTGGCCGTCTTCTCCTCCTCGTCGCCGTTCTCCGCGCCGCCGACCGGGATGCCCGCCTCGATGAACGGCGATTCGTCGTCCCCGACGAACTCGATGAACTCCGGGCTGATCACGCCAGTCTTGGCCAGCTGGTCGGCGAGCACCGACGCGATCGTGGCCGAACCCGGGGGTCCTGCTTCCTCCGGGTCATTGCCTTTGCCACCCTGGACGAAGTAGCCGCCGTTCGGGGAGGCCACCATGTCCACATTCAGATACAGCTTGATCTTCTTGCGGTCGTCGGCGGACAGGCCCTCCACGTAGCCGGTCGAGCCCACGGCGCCGCTCTCCTCGTCGCCGAAGAACGCGAACCGCACCATGCTCTGCACCGACGGGGTGGCGCCGAGCCGGGTGGCGATCTCCAGCAGGCTCGCCACGCCGGAGCCGTTGTCGACAATGCCCGGGCCGTCCTCGACCGAGTCAAGGTGAGCGCCGATCATCACGACGTGGCCGGGGTCTCCGGTGCGGGTCTGCGCGATGACGTTGCGCTGGCGCCCGCCGGTGCCTTCGGACGCATCAAAGGTCGGAGTGCTGGCCTTGAACCCGGCGTCGGCCAGCACGTCGACCACGTACTCGACGCTCGCGTCGTAGCCGGGGCTCCCGCCGGCCCGGTTGCCGCCGTGTTCGTCGGCGATCTTCTGCAATGCCTGAAGGTGCTTCAGTGCCCTGGCATCGCTCACCTGACCGGCCAGTTGCTGCACTAATGGCCCGTAAGACTGGGGCGCGGTGGGCGGAGGCGCCGCTGCTACAGGACTGCAGGCCGTGGCGGCGAGAGTGACCGAGATCCCCACGAACACGACTCTGATACACAAACCGGTCAGGCCGAAGGTCGAAATCAACACGACCAGCTCCTCAGCGTTGCGTGCCTAACCACCTAACGGGATCGGGGACGATGCCGGCGCACCAACATCGCCGTCGCCAGGCACCACGTCGTCCGACCCCAACCGGGTCCTGCCACTACTCGCATAACGACCAGATCAACTCCGCCGTGCCCTGCTGGAGGTAGCCCCCGCGGCTGACGGCCGCCGGGAATCGCTGAGACACGCTGCAGGCGAAGCCTGAGATGGTTCGGGCTAGCGGCGGACGAGCTTTAGGCTGCCATTCGTGACTGAGCGTCTGGTCGACGCGCAGCCGACTTCGCATCGGCCGGAGCCGGGGGCCGCTTCGGTTCTCAATGTGCGCCGAGCGCTTGGCGGCCTGCTTGTAGTCGCCTCTCTGTTCGCGATCCGAGTCACTGCACCGAGGGAAATTGCGCTCGGCGACGCTGTGCAGGATTTCATCACTCTTTCGATTAGTGTGCTGGTCGAGTCGCTGCCGTTTGTGATGCTTGGTATTGGGCTCTCGGTGGTGGTGCAGCTCTGGGTGCCGCAACGGGTGCTTTTCGGCATGCTTCCAAGAACGCCGATTCTTCGGCGCGCGGCCCTGTCTCTGCTTGGGGTGATGCTGCCTGTCTGCGAGTGCGGGAACGTGCCGTTAGCCCGCGGGCTGGTTGTTCGGGGGATCGCTGTTCCGGATGCCATCACCTTCTTGCTGGCGGCACCAATCCTTAAATCCGATCACCATTGTGGTGACGTATCAGGCGTTCGGTTTTTCAGATGGAATCTTGTTCTGGCGGGTGCTCGGCGGTTTCTTGATCGCCAATCTCGTCGGATGGCTGTTTAGTCGGCACAACCGACCGGAGGATCTGCTGACTCCACGGTTTCAGGATTCCTGCAACGTGAACAGCCATGCGCACGAGCAGGACCGGGGTGTCCAAGCGCTACGAATGTTCGGTGCCGAAATGAACGCGATGCTGCCCGCTTTAGTGGTCGGATGCGCCGTGGCCGGCTTCATCCAGGTCGCCGTCTCGCGCGACCTGCTGCTCACTCTCGGGCAGAATCCGGTCTGGTCTGTGCTCGCCCTGATGGGTTTAGCGTTCGTCATCGCCATCTGCTCAACGGTCGACGCCTTCTTCGTGCTCTCACTCGGATCAATGTTCACACCGGGCGCGGTGGTCGCCTTCCTAGTGTTCGGTCCGATGATCGACATCAAGATGCTGGCGTTGCTGCGTACCACGTTCACCGCATCGACACTCGTTCTTCT
>Ga0307318_10000247_pt1 | contig 17415 bp, 21 predicted proteins | sample ER_DNA_367_FD_194500 | JGI IMG/M metagenome (GOLD analysis project Ga0307318, IMG submission 194500) | Bulk soil microbial communities from the East River watershed near Crested Butte, Colorado, United States - ER_DNA_367 | ecosystem: Environmental > Terrestrial > Soil > Floodplain | place...
CAGCCTCGCCGCCGGCGACGAGAAGACCTGCACGGTCACGAACAAGCGCAAGCCCAAGCTGACCGTGGTCAAGGTGATCGAGGGCGGCAACGGCGCCTCCTTCGACCTCGCCGTCAACGGCTCCACCGTGCTCGACAACGTCGGCGGCTCCGGCGGCCAGGCGACCAACACCTACGACGTCGGCACCAGCTACTCGGTCTCCGAGACCCTGGGGAACGGCGCAGCCGTCGACCCGGCCGTCTGGGAGACGAGCATGAGCGGCGACTGCTCCGGCAGCCTCGCCGCCGGCGACGACAAGACCTGCACGGTCACGAACAAGCGCAAGCCCAAGCTGACCGTGGTCAAGGTGATCGAGGGCGGCAACGGCGCCTCCTTCGACCTCGCCGTCAACAACTCCACCGTGCTCGACAACGTCAGCGGCTCCGGCGGCCAGGCGACCAACACCTACGACGTCGGCACCAACTACTCGGTCTCCGAGACGCTGGGGAACGGCGCTGCCGTCGACCCGGCCGTCTGGGAGACCAGCATGAGCGGCGACTGCTCCGGCAGCCTCGCCGCCGGCGACGACAAGGCCTGCACGGTCACGAACAAGCGCAAGCCCAAGCTGACCGTCGTCAAGCGGATCATCGGCGGGGACGGCTCGAGCTTCGACATCTCTGTCGGCGCTACGAAGGTGCTCGACGACGCCGGTGACGGCGCGAGCGACACCCGGACCTACGCGCCCGGCAGCTACCCAGTCAGCGAGACGCTCGCGGACGGCAGCGCGATCCCGGGCGGCTGGAGCACGAGCTTCAGCAGCGACTGTGCCGGCGCCGCCGTGTCGCTCGCCTACGGTGACGACAAGACCTGCACGATCACGAACTCGAAGCTGCCGCTCCTGAAGGTGGTCAAGAACGTGGTCGGCGGCGTCAAGTCCTCGGGAGACTTCGAGATCTCGGTCGCCGGCAACCAGCCGAGCCCGTCGCAGTTCGCCGGGAGCGCCGACGGAACGGTCGTGACGCTTCTGCCCGGCGGCTACGACGTCTCCGAGCAGGAGGATTCGCACTACGTCGCCTCCTACTCCAGCGACTGCAAGGACGGCTCGATCGACTACGGCGACGCCAAGACCTGCACGATCACGAACACGCGGAAGCCGGCGAGCATCGAGATCGAGAAGGTGGCATCGCCGACCTCGCTGCCCGAGCCGGGCGGGTCCGTCACCTTCAGCATCAAGGTTCGGAACACCTCCCCGGCGGACACGGTGACCCTCACCGAGCTGAACGACTCGATCTACGGCGACCTGTTCGCCAGGGGCGACTGTGACGAGCTGAAGGACCTCCAGCTCGCCCCCGACAACGGCTCGGCCGGAGGCCTCGACGAGGCGACCTGCTCGTTCGCCGCCAACGTGACCGGCAATGCCGGCGATTCGCACCACAACATCGCCACCGTCACGGGACATGACGAGGACAACCGGCCCGTCACGGACGACGACTTCGCCGACGTGGAGCTCACGGACGTCGCTCCTTCGATCGAGGTGACGAAGTCGGCGAGCCCGGAGACGATCCCAGAGCCGGGCGGCCTCGTGGAGTTCACGGTCGAGGTCGAGAACACGTCTGTCTCGAGCGATCCGGTGACGATCACCTCGCTCGTCGACGACCCGGACGGCGCCGGCCCCGCCGCCGCGATCGACCTGAACGGGAAGGGCTCGTGCCACGTCCCGCAGACGATCCAGCCGGGTGGCAAGTACGTCTGCAAGTTCACGCGGTCGGTGACAGGGAACGCCGGCGACGAGAAGACCGACGTCGTCACCGCCTCCGGACAGGACGATGACGGCCACGAGGTCAGTGACCACGACGACGCGACCGTGACGCTGACCGACGTTCCCTCGTCGATCGCGGTGGTGAAGACCGCCAGCCCGACGTCGATGCCGGCGCCGGGCGGTCCGGTCACCTTTACCGTCGTCGTCAAGAACACGTCGGCGGTCGACTCGGTCACGATCGACAAGCTCGTCGACAACGTCTACGGCGACCTGGCCGGCAAGGGCACCTGCGCCGCGTTGATCGGCAAGGTGCTCCAGCCGGATGACCACGGCGCCGGCGGAGCGGACGAGGCGAGCTGTAGCTTCAGCGCCGCGGTCAACGGGCCCGGCGGCTCGACCCACACCGACGTGGTGACCGTCGACGGCCATGACGACGACGGCAAGCCGGTCTCGGCGCACGACGACGCGACGGTCGCGATCACGCCGCTGATCGACCTCTACGTCACCAAGAACGACCTGCCAGACCCGGTGCAGCTGAACGGCCGCCTGACCTACACGATCGTGGTCGGCAACAACGGCCCCGACGCGGCCACCGAGGTGACGCTCGCCGATCCGCTGCCCGCGGAGACGACCTTCGTCTCGGTCTCCACGACCAAGGGCACCTGCACTGGCGGCGCGCTGATCAGCTGCAGCCTGGGCACGGTCGCCAAGGGCGAGACCGTGACGATCACGCTCGTCGTGACGGCGAACAAGGCCGGCACGATCACGAACACCGTGACCGTCGTCGGCAAGGAGCCCGAGTCGAACACCGCGAACAACCGGGCGACCGCGCCGACGCTCGTGGTCGCGCCCGTGGTACGAAAGCCTCAGCGGGCAGTCTGCGATTCCTTCACCGCGACGCCGAAGTCGCTGACCGTCGGGAAGCGCTCGATGGTCGTGGTTCGCGTCACCGCGTCGGGCAAGCCCGCGAAGGGCAGGCTCGTCCTGGTCAAGGGCGCCGGCATCTCGAAGAGCGGCCGCACGAACGCCAGGGGCCTGGCGCGCATCGTCGTCAAGCCACGCCGCGCAGGCATCGTTACGATCACCGTCCCGCAGAAAATCGTGTGCGGTGCGAAGCGAATCGGTGCGGTCGGTGCCTTCCAGCCTCCTGTCACCGGCTAGGTCCGGACTGGCAGTCGCGCTGCTTGCGCTCGCGGCCTTCGGGCCGGGAGCGCAGGCGGCGCGGCTCCCCGACCTCCCGCGAGGAGTCCAAGTCGTGGGGTCCGGCCCGCTCGAACGAACCGTCGTCGTCCGCTCGACGCCCCGCCCCGGGGCTCGGCGGGTGACGGTCCTGAAGGAGTTCCGCTCGAGCTACCGCCCGCAGATCGTGCTCGTCGTCTCGCAGCGGGTCGACCCGGAGACCAGGGAGCCGACGTGGTACCGGATCGTGGTGCCTGGTCGCCCGAACGGCCGTAGCGGCTGGATTCCGGCCGACGCCGCGAGCATCCGCCCGTCGAAGCGGCTGATCTACATCGATCGGAGCGCCCGCACGCTGGAGGTCTGGGGCGGGCACCGGCTGCTGCTGAAGACGAGAGTGGCCGTCGGCCGACCCGGGATGGAGACGCCGCTCGGCCTGTTCTACGTCACCTGGAAGTTCGTCCCCACCGCGGCCGTACTCGGCCGGTACGCGTTCGAGACAAGCGCGTACTCGAAGCTCTCGGACTGGCCCGGCGGCGGCATCGTCGGCATCCACGGGACCTTCCAGCCGCAGCTGCTGGGCCAGGCCGTCTCCCACGGCTGCGTTCGGGTCGGGAACGACGCCGTGCTGCGAATGCGCTCGCTCGTCCGCCTCGGCACGCCGATCCGGATCGTGGCGTAGAGGGTCTACGTCAAGCTTGGTGCCGCATCGCTGATCGCGGCGCCGGCAGCCGGGTTCCTACCCCTCCCACATGTCGCCTTCGGCGATCTCGAGCATGTTGCCCGCGGGGTCCTCGAAGTAGAGCGACCTGAGGCCGGAGTCCCACGTGGTTTCGTTCACGATCTCCACGCCCTTCGCGTCGAGCTCCGCCTTCCAGCGCTCATACTCGCCGGGCGCCGCCAAGAAGCACGTGTGGACCGGGCCCACGGCGCCATGCGGCGGTGGCCAATCCTGGGTCGAGGTGACGTCGCGGTTGAAGAGGAGGAAGACACCGCTCCCAAGCCGGTGGGCTGCGCTCCCCTCGCAGAGCGGTGCGAGCCCGAGCACGTCCCGGTAGAAGCGCCTGGTCTCATCCTCGTTGTCGGTCGTGCAGTAGACGACGGTCTCGAGGATCCCGGCCAGCTTCACGACCGGATCGTGGCAGCTGGAGGCGGCTTCGTGAACCACATAGATCAGGAGGCGCCTCGTCCCGAAGCTGCGCCGCGGGGTTCAGGAAGCGACCGCAGGCTCCTCAGGCTTGGGCTTCTTCTTCCGGGTGAAGACCATGTCCTTGGCGGCGCCGTAGCCGAACGCCCACACCATCACGATCACGCCGAGCACGACGTTCCAGATCGTCACCACGGCGTCCTGCGTGATCGAGAACGCTGCGATGTCCGCGCTCGCGGCGTAGTTGCGGAGGGTCGCGACGTCCAGCGCCTGCGTCTGCCCCACCCCGCCGGGCGTGATCGCGAACAGGCCCGAGAGCATGTGTGACGAGGCGACGAGGAAGACCGTGAAGGCCGTGATCGGGATCGAGAACGCCGCCATGAACACGATGTTCACGCCGATCCTGCACGAGTACGAGAGCGCCGACGGGATCGCGACGCCGCGCACGTAGGCGCCCCAGTCGCGGAAGATCGCGGCGCCTTCCTTGGCCTTGTGCCACGTGTCGACCAGCCTCGGCTTCAACCGGGGCCAGAAGTAGACGAGCGCCACCACCACGACGACGACGAGCGCAGGGACGAGCACGCGGTGCTGGTCGAGGAAGCCGCCGCTCTCGTCGGACGGCGTCCCTTTCGAGACGGTCCGCGGGCGGAAGGCGCCGACGCCTACGAGCATCAGTGCGCTCAGCGCCGCGAAGAACGCCGCCTGCACGAACGTGGCGGTGGTGATCCCGGCGACCGTCGACCCGCGGATGCTCTTGCGAAAGATCCCGATCATCGCCGCGGTGCCGGCTTGCGCCGGCGTCACGGCATTGATCGCCGTCCCGCCCTGCGAGGCACCCCACGCCGTCTTGAACGTGAGCTCCGATTTCGGATAGGCGGCGTGGAGGATGTTCTTCCACGTGAGGCCGATGAACGCCGACTCGGCAGTCTTCAGTGCGAGTGCAAGCAGCAGCCAGTAGAACGAGACGTCGCCGATGCGGCCGAAGACACCGGCGACCCAGTCCCAGAACTGGGCGAGCACGTCTTCGATCTTCGCGCTAGTCGGCCGAGGTTTCCACCCCGATTTGGCCGGTGGCCCGATCCGTTACATCCGCGGCGGCTCGGAATCCGCCTCGTAGTCGGCGCTGCCGCCCGCCAGGCGGCCGCTCCGCGCCGCGACGTCTTCCTTCTTCGCCTCGAAGTCCTCTTCTTCGAGCTCTCGCTCGAGGGGCGTCATGTGCGCCTCCTCCTCAGCTTGCTCGAGCTCGTCCTTGTTCCACCACGCTCGCAGTCGCTGAAGCAGGGCCATCGCTTCCTACGCTAGCCGGGCGCCTCCCCAGGGGCAAGTGCGGCCGGCTCGGATTCCTGCTCGAGCGACGATTCGGCTTCACCCTGGGGCGGCACGCGAGCTGCCGCACGGCTTGCGGCCCGCTCCAGCTCCGTCGCGACCGAGCGGACATCCTCGAGCAGCTCGCGCCGCTCCTTCCACGTCGCCGCGATGTCCGCGTGGAGCTCCCTGAGCCGCGCCTCGCCCTCCTCCTGCAGCGCCGCGATCTCCTCGCGCGTTCGCGCCAGGAGTTTCTCCGCCTCTGCTCTGGCGTCGTCCTTGATCGCTTCCGCCTCGGTCTCGGCCTGGCCGAGGACCCTCGCGGCCTCGGCCTCCCTGCGCTCCGCCTCCGTGCTCGCGTTGACGACGATCTCCGCCGCCTCCGCCCTGGCGGCGGCGGTCGTGTCGTCGGCCTCCTTGCGCGCACTGACCGTGATCTCCTCGGCCGTCTCGCGCGCGCGCTGGAGGATCCCACTCGTCTGTTCGCCGACCTCTTCGAGCGCGTGCCTGACCGCCGCTCGCGGCGAGCTCCTGATCTCGAGCTCCGCGATCACGGCATTGACCCGTTCGACGTAGGCGTCCACCGCGGCCCGGTCGTACCCGCGGACCGAGCCCGGGAACTTGACGGTGCGGATGTCCGTCGGAATCGACATGACCACCTCCCTCACCGCAGCCTCGCGTGCGCGTTTTGCGACCACCCGAGTATGACCGAAAGCTACGGCAGCTTGGTGACGATCACATAGATGACGCGGCGGGTCGTCCCGAAGATGAAGTCGGTGTTGCGCGAGCCGGGCGCACTCGTCCCGAGCCGGCAGCGGCGGTAGAACGGCGGCATCGCCGCGCACTTGAGCTGCGGCCAGGCTGCCTTCACTTCCGCCTCGCTCGAGTCGACCCCGAGCCCGTTGGCGAACCGTTCCGTGCTGCGCGTCGTCACCAGCTCGACCACACGCCGGTTCCGGAACGTCACCGTCACCCGTGCGTAGAACCACTTGAAGCCACCCTTGGCGACCGGCCGGCCGAGCTTCGCCTGCACCTGCGCGGCGGTCATGCCGAGCTCGACGCGGGACATGCCGCGGGCGGGCTTGATCGTGGCGCCGGCCGAGGCGGCGCCGACGAGAGACGTGGCGGCGAGCGCCGCCGCAAGAACGCGACGCATGTTCGGAAAATCGGCCGCGACCGGCGCCGGGCCAATCCCTGGAACGGTGGCAGTCAGAAACGAGAGGCACGCCCCTCGCACGGCGATCGTCAGGACGCCGAGGACGCCGCAGACGTCGGGTCAGGTTTCGAGGATCTCGGCGCCCGAGCCCGGGTGGACCGCTTCCCAGACCCGCAGGTAGAGGGCGACCTCCAGCCGCGCCTGCGCCTCGCTGTAAGCATCCGGCACCGCCACCTCGAGGCCGATTCCCTCGGCATGCACCTCCACCTCGCCGAGGTCGGCGATGCAGTCGGCACGCCGGAGGAACTCGAGGAACTCCTCGGCAAGTGCAGCGTCGCTCAGCCGGACGAACATATGTGCCCCCACTCTCAGCGCCGGAGGCCGCCGAGACAAGTCCAGACCTTGCAGGTCCGACCCCACGGCTAGGCTGGCCTCGTGGCGGTCCTCACCTCCCAGGTAGAGCGGGATTCCGACGTTTTCGCCACGCGCCGCGAGCGGATGGAACAGCTCGTCTCCGAGCTCCGGGAGCGGACGGCGAAGGTCGCGCGAGGCGGCGGCGAGAAGGCCGTCGAACGCCATCGATCACGCGGGAAGCTGACTGCCCGCGAGCGCGTCGACCGGCTGCTCGATCCCGGCAGCGCGTTCCTCGAGCTGAGTGCGCTCGCCGGCTGGGACCTCTACGACGGGCAGGCGCCGTCGGCGGGAATCGTCACCGGGATCGGCGTCGTCGAGGGCCAGGAGTGCGTGATCGTCGCGAACGACGCGACCGTCAAGGGCGGCACCTACTTCCCGATCACGGTCAAGAAGCACCTGCGGGCGCAGGAGATCGCCGAGCAGAACAACCTGCCGTGCATCTACCTCGTCGACTCCGGCGGCGCGTTCCTCCCGCTCCAAGACGAGGTCTTCCCCGACCGCGACCACTTCGGCCGGATCTTCTTCAACCAGGCACGGATGTCCGCGAAGGGGATCCCGCAGATCGCCGCGGTGATGGGCTCCTGCACGGCCGGCGGCGCCTACGTCCCGGCGATGAGCGACGAGACGATCATCGTCCGCGGCACGGGGACGATCTTCATCGGCGGCCCGCCGCTCGTGAAGGCGGCCACCGGGCAGGAGGTGAGCGCGGAAGAGCTGGGCGGCGCCGACGTCCACACCCGCCGCTCAGGCGTCGCCGACCACTACGCGACGAGCGACGAGCATGCACTCGCGCTCGTCCGCTCAGTCGTCCGGAACCTGCACCGCCGGAAGGAGCTCCCGTGGGACGTGGCGCCCCCGGAGGAGGCCGTCGCCGACCCATCCGAGCTGTACGGGCTGATTCCCGAGGACTTCCGCCAGCAGGTCGACCCGCGCGAGCTGATCGCGCGGATCGTCGACGGGAGCCGGTTTCACGAGTTCAAGGAGCTCTACGGCGAAACGCTCGTGTGCGGCTTCGCGCGGATCGAGGGCTTTCCGGTCGGGATCCTTGCGAACAACGGCGTGCTCTTCGCGGAGTCGTCGCAGAAGGGCGCGCACTTCATCGAGCTGGCGGCCAAGCGCCGGATCCCGCTCGTCTACCTCCAGAACATCACCGGCTTCATGGTCGGGACCGAGTACGAGACGGGCGGGATCGCGCGGGACGGCGCGAAGCTCGTGATGGCGACGGCGTGCGCTGACGTCCCGAAGTTCACGGTCGTGACCGGGGGGTCGTTCGGCGCCGGCAACTATGCGATGTGCGGGCGCGCGTACGGGCCGCGGCAACTCTGGATGTGGCCGAACGCGCGCATCTCGGTGATGGGCGGCGAGCAGGCGGCGACGGTGCTGACGATGGTGGGCGACGCGGACCCGGAGGAGATCCGCGCGCGCTACGAGGCCGAGGGGAATCCGTACCACTCGACTGCGAGGCTCTGGGACGACGGGATCATCGACCCGCTCGACACGCGGCGGGTACTGGCCCTCGGGCTCTCGGCGGCCCTGAACGCGCCGATCCCCGAGAGCCGGTATGGCATCTTTCGGATGTAATGGGATATACGTTCGTCGATGTCGACTCGCTCGAGGGTGAAGGCCCGGGCGGGATGGTCCGAAAGGCGCGCCGCGCCACGGGCACGCAAGCCTTCGGCTTCAACTACTTCACGCTGCCGCCCGGGGTCGAGGGTCGCGAGCACGACCATGCCGGCGAGAACCACGAGGAGGTCTACTTCGTCGTGCGCGGCGGCGGGACGATGCGGATCGACGGCGAGGAGGTCGAGCTGCGGCCCGGCAGGTTCATCCGCGTCGACTCGGACTCCACGCGTGTTCCGGTCGCTGGCGACGAGGGCGTCGAGATCGTGACGTTCGGCGCGCCACTCGAGGGAACGTACGAGCCGCCCAGCTGGGGTTAAATCCCCGGATGCACACCATCGAGCTGACGGAAGAGGAGCTCCGGATCATCCGGAACGCGCTCCACTCATTCCTCGAGGACTTCGGTCACGAGGAAGCGGACGTCCTGCGGAGTATCAAGGCGGTTCTGGCGAAGCTCCCTGACCCGTCGTAGTGCCCCTGTTCCGCCGGAAGAAAGAATCGCGGCTACACCAGATCGGTGAGGCCGAGGCTTATGGGCGGTCGTACGGCGACGCGAGCGGCGACGTGAAGATCGTCAAGGTCGAGCCGCGCCGGCCCCGTTACCCGCTGAAGGTCACCGGCGAGGGGCTGCGCAATGCGTTCCTCGACCGGCTGAACCGTCGCGAGCCGGCCGAGCAGCCGGACGAGGCGGAGGGATGATCCTCCGCCTCGTGATCTGGAGCCTCGCGGACTCGAAGACGACGATCGACGAGCTCCGCCGGTACCTGCGCGAGGAGTCGGTCGACCAGTTCGAGGAGATCCCGGGGCTCCGCTTCAAGGCGTGGATCTCGGACGAGACGACCGACCGCTGGGGCGCGGTGTATCTCTGGGAGACGGAGGAGGCCGCGCGGCAGCCGCTCCCCGGCCGGGCCCGGGAGCTGATCGGAAAGGACCCGGACATCGGGGAGGAGTTCGACGTCGAGGCGACGATCGAGGGCCGATTCGAGATCGAGGAGCTCTCGCGCCTCGGCCTGGCCTTCGAGCCCTAGACCGTCCCGCCGGGACGTCGCCCCGTGCCTGGCACCAGGACGGGTCTCAGAGGACGAGGGTCTCTGGAAAAACGGCGCCGCCGGCGAAGCGGTCGAGCCGGTACGGCGAGAGGTCGAACGGCGACTCGCCGGTGAGGAGCTCCTCGGCGACCGCCGCGCCGACGGCCGGCGCCTGCATGAAGCCGTGGCCGGAGAAGCCGCAGGCTGCGTAGACGCCCTCGCCGACCCAGCCGATGATCGGATGGGCGTCCGGAGTCATGTCGTAGTGCCCCGCCCAGGCTCCGGCCACTCCGACGCCGGCCGCGGCCGGGTATCGATACGCGACCTGCTCGAGGGCCGCCGAAACGAGGTCGTCGTCCACGAACGGATCAACCTCCCACCGCAGCTGCGGCTCGCCGCGGGCCAGGCGGAGGCCGTTTCCCGCCCGGCGAAAGTGGAAGCCGGACTCGCCCTCGATCGTCATCGGCAGATCCGCGGGGAGCCCGGGAACTGCCTCGGTATCCACGAGCTGCCGCACGAGCGGCCGGACCGGGACGTCGACGAGCTCGGGGGATGCCGCGCCGCAGGCGACGACGAGCACGTCGCCGTCCACCTCGCGCGCGTCCGTGTGCTCGTGCAGCTCCGCGCCGCCCGCGACGGCCTGCTCGACGAGGTGCCGGGTCACCCCGACCGGGTCGGCGACCCCGTCCTCGCGGCAGATCACGGCCCCGAGGACGTCGTCCGTTCGCAGGCCGTGCACGAAGCTCGGATCGACCTCCTCGACCGGAACCCCCAGCCCAACCTGCCGTTCCCGCCGCTCGAGCAGCTCCTCCAGCCCCGCGTCGGTCGTCGCCAGGAACAGGTAGCCGACCTGCTCGAAGAGCGGGGGGCCGAGCTCTGCGAAGAACCGGGCGCTCGCCTGGGCCAGGCGCACCTCGGGCGCGGACGAGAACTGCTGCCGCACGCCGCCCATCGCCTTCCCGGTCGCGCCGGAGGCGATCGTCTCCCGCTCGCAGAGGATCACCTCGTCGTCGGTCCCGCGCCGGACGAGGTGGTACGCGATCGAGGCGCCGACCGCCCCGGCGCCGGCTACGACGATTCGAGCCATGCGCGAAGCTCCGCGCGCTCGGCCTCGGTCAGGCGCCGGAGCGGCGCCCGGACGTCCTCGCGCACCGGAACGCCGCGGAAGCCGATCACGGCCTTCAGCGCCGCCTGGAACGGATAGCGCTCGAGCACCGCGCGCCGCTCCGGTCCGACGCCTTCCGGAAACGCGGCCGCCAGGCCGGACACGCTCCCCGCCGCTCCCTCCGCCAGCCCCCGCTCCACCAGTGACTCGGCGCCGACGAACACGTCCTTTCCGTCCATCAGGTACGGGGCTACTGCCTCGAACGGCTGGTTCGAGACCTTGAGCCCGGCCACCCGGACCCCGAGCCGCTCGATCACGGACAGCGGGATCGAGTAGCCCGTGCGCGCCTTGAACTCGTAGAGGTAGAACGGCGTCTCCCCCGCGGCCTCCGCCGCGGCTGCGAAGTGGGCGTAGAGCGCCTCCTCGTCGTAGGCGTAGTACGGCGGGCCGATCACGGCGACCGCGTCCGCGCCCGCAGCCGTTGCATGGCGGGCGAGCTCGACCGTGTCCGCCGTCGTCTGCGCCCCGCAGTGGACGGCGACGTCGAGCCGGTCGCGCGCCGAGGCCACGAACGCCTCGGCGACCTGCCGCCGCTCCGGCACCGAGAGCAGGATTCCCTCGCCGGTCGTCCCGAGCGCGAGGATGCCGTCGAGGCCGCCCTCGGCGAGGAAGTCCACATACGGCGGGACCGCGCCGAGGTCGAGCGCTGCCCCCTGGTCGCGGAGCGGCGTCACGGCGGCGGCGATCCGTCCCTTCAGCACGCCACGACTTTAAGGTCTCGGCGATGAGCGGCCTCCGGATCGAACGCGACGGGCCCGTCCTGCGCGTCACGCTCGCGAAGCCGGAGCGGCGAAACGCCTTCGATGCAGAGCTGATCCGCGAGCTCCACGAGGCGTTCTCGGACGTCGGCGACGCGCGGGTCGTCGTCCTCGCCGGTGACGGCCCCAGCTTCTGCGCCGGGGCGGACGTGGAGTGGCAGCGCGCGGCGATCGACCTGACCTACGAGGAGAACGTCGAGGACGCGCTCCGTCTCTTCAGCATGCTCGAGGCGATCGACAGCTGCCCCACGCCGGTCGTCGGCCGGATCCAGGGCTACGCGCTCGGCGGCGGCTCCGGCGTCACGGCCTGCCTCGACATCTCCATCGCCGCCGGGGACGCCGTCTTCGGCTTCTCCGAGGTGAAGCTCGGGATCATTCCGGCGGTGATCTCACCGTTCGTCCTGCCTCGGATCGGAGAGGCCGCCCGACGCTACTTCCTCACCGGCGAGCGGTTCGGCGCGCACGTCGCGTTGCGGATCGGGCTCGTCAGCGAGGTGACGGACAACCTCGACGCAGCTGTCGAGCTCGTGGTCAGCGAGCTCCTGACCTCTGGACCGGAGGCCACGCGCGAGGCCAAGAAGCTCGTGCGCCGGCGACCGGGCGGCGAGGAGGCTGCCCAGATCGCGGCGCGGCTGCGGTCGGGAGCGGAAGGACAAGACGGCCTCCGGGCGTTCCTCGAGCGTCGCAAGCCAGCCTGGATCGAGTGACGTCCGCCCCGTCAGGCAGGCTGTAGCCTGCGGTGGCAACATCAATCTCCGAACTCGCCTACGGCCTCTCGACGCGATCGCTCGGCCAGCAGGAAGCGTCATTGAACGAGCTGCGCAGCAGGACGGGGGTGCTCTTGGCCGCGACCGCGATCGCGATCGCCCTGCTCGGCGGACGGGCTCTCGACGACGGCGCCCGGACCGCCCTTGACCTCGCCGGCGTTGGCCTCGCGGTAATCAGCTTCCTCCTCAGTGTCTTCGTCTTGGCACCGAAGGCCCAGTACGTTGCAACGGTCGACGCGGCCGCGATCCACGAGTACTTCAAGCGCGAGCAAGTGGACGTCGGCGAGGCGATGGAGGCACTCGTCTACTCGAATCGAGAGGTTTGGGAGGAGAACCAGCTCGTCATCGACCGGCTCGTGCGCGCGTTTCGCTGGGCGTGCTTCACATTGGTCGGAGCGGTCGCGCTCTGGTCGATCGGGTTGGCGTTACAGTGAGAGGCGCGATGGCGGATCGAGCCACCTCGAACCCGCGAGTCCCGGCAGTGCCTCGCGACATGTACCTGCCCGAGACCGGACCGGCCCGGACCAAGGTCGACCGGCCAGAGCACGTGCTTCCACTCCCGTCCGAGCTGTATCTGCGGCGGGAGGCTGGGCCCAAGAAGACCGACAAGAAGTAGCCGCGCGGCCGGTGCGGCGCCTCCTCCTGCTCGTCGGCGGGACGGTCTTCGTCGACACGATGTTCTTCGTCGCGCTGACGCCGCTCCTGCCCGACTACGCCGAGGAGTTCGACCTCTCCAAGGCCGGCGCCGGAGTGCTCGCGGCCGCCTACCCGGCCGGTGCGTTCCTGGCGGGGATTCCCAGCGGCGTCGCCGCGGCACGGTTCGGGCCGCGGCCGACCACGATCGCCGGCCTCGTGGTGATCGCCGTCACCACGTTCATCTTCGCGACGGGTGACTCGATCCTGGTGCTTGACCTGTCGCGGTTCGTACAGGGCGCCGGCAGCGCCCTCGCCTGGACCGCCGGGCTCACCTGGCTGATCAGCGAAACCCCGGCCGACAGGCGGGGCCAGACGATCGGCACTGCGATGGCGACAGCGATCGTCGGCGCGCTCTTCGGCCCCGTGCTGGGCGGGGTCGCGTCGGTCGTCGGAAAGGCGGAGGCCTTCGGCGCCGCCGGGCTCCTCGCGCTGGGCCTCGCCGCCTGGGCGGCGACGATGCACGCGCCGCGACCTGCGACACGCCAACCGCTCCGCGTCCTGGCCGGCGCGTTAAGACATCGGCGCATCGTGCTCGGCGTCTGGTTCGTGGCGCTCCCGGCGCTCTTCTTCGGGACGCTTTCCGTCCTCGCGCCGCTTCGGCTCGAGGAGCTCGGCTTCTCGGCGGTCGCGATCGGGACGCTATGGCTGGGGACGGCGGCGCTCGAGGCCGCCGCGAACCCGGCCGTCGGCCGGATCTCCGATCGCATCGGACGGCTGGCGCCGATGCGCGCCTGCGTGCTCGCGGGATCGATCTTCACGGCGCTCCTGCCGTGGCCGAACCGCGCGGCCTTCCTCGCGGCCCTCGTTGTCCTCGCCGGCGTCTCGTTCGGCAGCTTCTGGACGCCCGCGATGTCGCTGCTCACCGACCAGGCCGAGCATCTGGGCCTCGAGTACGCCTACATGTTCGCGCTGATCAACATCGCCTGGGCCCCGGGGCAGGCACTCGGCGCCGCAGGCAGCGGCGCGCTTGCCGAGGCGACATCGGATGCGCTCCCTTATCTGCTCCTGTCAGGCGCCTGCCTGATTACGTTCGCGGTGCTGTGGCGATCGAGAAGCTCCTCGTAGCCAACCGCGGCGAGATCGCCGTGCGGATCTTCAGAACCGCGCGCGAGCTCGGCATCGGCACCGTCGCCGTAGCGCCGCCCGACGACCGCGGCGCGCTTCATACCCGCGCGGCGGACGAGACGGTCGCGATCAGCAGCTACCTCGACTCAGAGGAGCACATCCGGGCCGCGAAGGAGCGCGGCGCCGGCGCGATCCATCCCGGCTACGGCTTCCTCGCGGAGAACCCCGACTTCGCCGAGGCCGTCGGCGCGGCGGGGCTTCTCTTCGTCGGCCCCCGTCCGGAGGCACTGCGGCTGGGCGGGGACAAGCTCGAGGCGAAGCGGATCGCCGCGGCAGCGGACGTTCCTGTGGTCCCGGCCGGCGAGCCGGACGAGCTCGGTTACCCGCTGATGATCAAGGCGGCGGCCGGCGGCGGCGGGCGCGGGATGCGCGTCGTGCGCGACCCCGCCGAGCTCGAGGACGCCGTGAAGGCGGCGAAGCGCGAGGCGAAGGCGGCGTTCGGCGACGACCGCGTCTTCTTCGAGCGTTACGTCGAGCGGCCCCGCCACGTCGAGATCCAGCTGCTGGGCGACCCCGAGCGGGTGATCTCGCTCGGTGAGCGCGAGTGCTCGATCCAGCGCCGCCACCAGAAGGTGCTCGAGGAGTCGCCGGCGCTCGATTCTGGACTGCGCCACGAGATGAGCGCCGCTGCGGTTCGCTTCGCCGAGCAGATCGGCTACTCGAGCGCCGGCACCGCCGAGTTCATGGTCGACGGCCGCGACTTCTACTTCCTCGAGCTGAACGGCCGGATCCAGGTAGAGCATCCGGTGACGGAGCTCGTGGCCGACGTCGATCTCGTCGCGGAGCAGCTCCGGATCGCGGACGGCGGTCCGATGGAGGCCGGGAACACGGTCTTGCAAGGACACGCCGTCGAGGTGCGGCTCTACGCCGAGGATCCGCGCTCGTTCCTGCCGCAGGCCGGCCGCCTCGAGCGGCTGCGCCTCCCGCGAGGGATCCGCGTCGACGCCGGCGTCGAGGAGGGGGACGAGGTCGGGGTCGCCTACGACCCGCTGTTCGCGACGCTGATCGCGCATGGGCCGACGCGAGACGAGGCGTTCGCCCGGCTCCGGGACGCGCTCGCCGAGACAGAAGTGGCCGGCGTCACGACGAACCTGCCCTTCCTGCGCTGGCTGGTCTCCCACCCGGCCGTCCTCCAGGGGAGGACGACGACGGCCTTCCTCACCGACTACCCGCCGCTCTCGGAGCCGCCGCTCCGCCTTCCCGAGGGCCCGTGGGAGGGCGCCTGGCGCCTCAACCTGCCCACGCCCCCACCCCACTCGCCGCCGGACGTCGACGAGGCCGCGCACCTAGCCGGTGCGGCCGCCGGCGCCGAGGCGAGCGCGCTGACGGCGCCCATGCCTGGGACGGTGATCCAGGTGTTGGCGGCGGAGGGTGACCGCATCGCGCACCGCCAGCCCGTGCTCGTGCTCGAGGCGATGAAGATGGAGACGCCGCTCGTCGCCCCGTTCGACGCCACGGTCAAAGCCGTTCACGTCGCGGAGGGGGATCGCGTCGCCCGGAACGCCGTCCTCGTCGAGCTAGACCCGGCGCAGTGACAGTCCGCAGGCGCCCGCCCTAGAAGAGCTTCTGGAGCTTCATCGCCGCGCCCATGTCCCCCTTGATCTTCAGCTTCCCGGTCATGTACGCGGTGGTCGCGTTCATCGCGCCCGAGGCGATCTGCTCGAACGTCTCCTGGTTGGCGGAGATCGTCGCGTCGGCGTCACCGCCGCCCTCCGTCACCTTGACGTTGCCGTCGTCGACGTCGACCTTCCACGTGCCGGCCCCGTCGATGTCGAACACGTACGAATTGGTCATCCCCGCGGTCTTGGCGGGATCGACCCGTCCCTCCAGACCGTCGAAGAACTCGCGCGCGGTTGTCACCCCTTCTCCTCCTCCGTGGTCGGAAACGCGGCGAGCCTACATCACGGGCTCGGGGGCGAGCCTCCGTCGACCGCGCGGCGACGGGAGCAGGAGCGCCGGCGCGATCGCCACCGCGGAGACCGCGGCGCAGGCGTACATGGCGGTCTCCAGGTCGACGTGGTCGGCGACGGCGCCGAGCGCGAGCGCCGCGATCCCGCCCAGGCCGATCGAGAACCCGATCGAGATCCCGGACGCGAGACCGATCCGCGAAGGCAGGTACTCCTGGCTCATCACCCCCGTGACGCCGAACGTCGAGACGACGCAGACGCCGACGAGGGCGAGCGCCGCCGCACCGAGCCAGCCGCCGACGGCCACGAACACCACGATCAGCGGCGGGGCCGCCACGAGCGTCGCGAGGAGGACGGGCCTCCGCCCGACGCGGTCGGCGATCGGGCCGGCGATCAGGGTGCCGACGCCGCCGGCGAACAGCATCAGCGAGAGCAGGTTGTTGCCGTAGGCCTTCGAGTGGCCCAGCGAGACGGCCCAGAGCGGGACGAAGGTCAGGAGCCCGAACCAGCCGGCGCTGCGCAGCGCGATCACCGCCAGCAGGAGCCCGAGCGCGCCCGGCCGGTCCTCGCCTCGGGCCTCCCGCGTCCGCACCCGCTCGGGCACGAACGCCCGCAGGTATCCGAGCGTCCAGAGCAGGAGCAGCGTGACGACGATCGAGGGAACCGCTACGAGCAGGCCGCCGGGCCTTCCGAAGGCGAGGATGATCGGCGCGATCGAGAGCGCCCCGATCGCGACGCCGAGGTTGCCGCCGATCGAGAAGAGGCTCATCCCGCTCGCCCGTCTCGACCCGCTGACGTAGGCGGCGAACTTGCTGCCCTCCGGGTGATAGGCGGCCGTCCCGATTCCCGAGATCACGACGAACAGGAGCGCGAGCCCGTAGCTCGCCGACGCCGCCGTCAGCGCCATTCCCGTCCCGGCGAGGAGGACGCCGACCGGCAACAGCCAGAGCGCGCCGCGCCGGTCGGACCAGAGCCCGAACAGCGGTTGGATGATCGATGAGGCGAGCGCCGAGACGAGCACGAGCGCGCCGACCTGCGTGTACGAGAGGCCGAAGCGCTGGTCGAGGAAGGGCAGCAGCGCCGGCAGCGCCCCGTTCGAGTAGTCCGTTGCGAAGTGGCCGGCGGAAAGCGCCGTGATCGCCCGGCGGTCGATTTCCCCCCTCACGCTCCGAGCCTAGCGGCGCCCCTTCCCTCGAACGGGGGAGGCGCGAGAGTCAGGCGACCCGTTCAGTGAGCCGAAAACGCCCGCAAGGAGGAAACGCGAGAGATGACGTTGGTGCGGCGGCTGGCCGGGCTCAGCCTGCTCTGGAAATTCGCGATCGTGAACCTGATCCCGATCCTGCTGCTCGGGGTCGTCCTTCAGTGGTACCTGCATGCACGGGTACAGGAGCGCGCGGTCTCGAACGCAACCCA
>Ga0307318_10000250_pt1 | contig 17347 bp, 18 predicted proteins | sample ER_DNA_367_FD_194500 | JGI IMG/M metagenome (GOLD analysis project Ga0307318, IMG submission 194500) | Bulk soil microbial communities from the East River watershed near Crested Butte, Colorado, United States - ER_DNA_367 | ecosystem: Environmental > Terrestrial > Soil > Floodplain | place...
GACATGCGCGATCAGGTCGCGCACGTCCGCATGGGGCTCGAGGATCAGGATCTTCGCCACGCTCGGATCATCGGTGAGCAATGCACGAAGGCAGCAGGCGTGTGGTATGAGGAGCGTATGAGCGGATCCGCCTCGGTGCTCGTCGTGGACGACGACCTCGACGTGCGCACGCTCGTGCGGGAGCTCCTGACGAGGGCCGGCTACCGGGTCACCGAGGCGCCGGACGGTCGAGCGGCCCTACGGGCGCTCTACGACGAGCGGCCCGATCTGGTCGTGCTCGACGTCTCGATGCCCGAGCTCGACGGCTGGGGGACGCTCGAGCGGATCCGCGAGCTGAGCGACGTGCCGGTCGTGATGCTGAGCGCGTTCGGCGCCGAGCTCGAGAAGGTACGGGCGCTCCGCGGTGGGGCCGACGACTATGTGACGAAGCCCTTCGGTCGGCAGGAGCTGCTCGCGCGCGTCGAGACCGTATTGCGCCGCGCGCCGAACAGGGAGGTGCGGGACACCTACTCGGACCGCCTGCTCGAGGTGGATTTCAGTGAGCGGCGCGCTACGGCGGGCGGGCAGGACCTCGAGCTGACGCCGCTCGAGTTCCGGCTACTGACGGCGTTCGTCGACCACCCGAACCAGCTGCTTGCCCACGACCAGCTGCTCGAGCAGGCGTGGGGCGGGGAGCGCGGCACCTCGCGCGACCAGGTGAAGCTCTACGTCGGCTATCTGCGGCGGAAGCTGGCCTCGGCAGGCGTTCCTCCCAGCACGATCGAGACCGTGCGCGGCTTCGGCTACCGCTACTCGCCCGGTTCAATCTGAGTGCGAACGGCCTCGACGAGCCCGTCGAGGTCGAGCGGCTTCGGAAAGAACGCCGTCGCGCCGGCCTCGCGCGCCTGACGCTCGCCTTCGAGCGGCTCGCGGGCGCTGATCACGATCACCGGCTTCATCGCGAGGTGCGCGATCGCGCGCATGCGCTCCATGACCAGCAGGCCGCCGCCGCCGGGGAGGCCGATGTCGATCACGAGCAGGTCCGGGTCCTCCTTGCGCGCGATCGTGACCGCCGTGACCGCGTCGCCGGCGAACACGGGGTCGAGGCCCTGCTGCTTGAGCTTCAGGCCGACCAGCCGGGCGATGTCGGGGTCGTCCTCGACGATCAGAACCTTGCCGGTCACGCCGGGTCGCGGTGGAGGAGCGCCGCTACGCGCTCCTGGAGCTCCTGCGGGCTGAAGGGCTTGCGGATGTACTCGGTGGCGCCTGCGGCGAGGCCGGCGTCGGTGTCCAGTTCCTGCACGCGGGCAGTGAGCAGGACGATCTGCACCTCGCTGGTCTCCGGGTCGCCGCGCAGCTTCCGCGTCAGCTCGAACCCGTCGAGCTTCGGCATCGCCACGTCGAGCACGGCCACGTCGGGCCGCTCGCGGCGCACGAGCTCCAGCGCCTCCTCGCCGTCGCGGGCGCAGTGGACGACGTGCCCGGCACGCTCCAGCGTCAGGGTTACGAGGTCGAGGATGTCGGCGTCGTCGTCCGCGACGACGATCACGCCGGACCGGCTCTCGCTCATCGATTCGACTATAGGAGAGTTTGGCGAGATAGCCCTCGTCGTCGGGGTGCGATGCTCGTTCCGAGGCAAGGACGCACACGCTACGCGTCCTCGGATCACGCGAGGCTACGGGTGCGACTGTGTAACTAGGGCGGACGCCGGTGGCGTGCAGCGCGGCCCGGCGGCACAGGGGTATTTCGTCAACCTCTCTGACCGAGAACGTTTGACGCGAAGGTTGGCCGCGCGCCAAGGTGTGCGGCATGGATCCAGCCTCCGCGAGCTCCGTCGCCGCGCGGGCGCGCACTGAGAACTTTCCCGTCGCCTCGTTCCTCTTCCCGCGCGCGCTTCGTCCGCACCTGCGCGCGGTCTACGGCTTCGCCCGGCTGGTGGACATTCTCGGCGACGAGCACGAGGACGACCGGGCCGCCGCGCTCGACGAGCTCGAGTCCGAGCTGGAGGCCTGTTACGTGGGTGAGCCGAGCTGGGAGGTGATGCGCGCCCTCCAGCCCACGATCCGGGCCTGCTCGTTGCCGCGCGAGCCGTTCCTGCGTCTGATCGAGGCGAACCGCATGGACCAGCGCATCGCCGAGTACGAGACGTGGGCCGATCTCAAGCGGTACTGCGTCCACTCCGCCGACCCGGTCGGGCGGCTGGTGCTCGGTGTGCTCGGCCGGACGGAGCCGAAGCTCGTCGCGCTCTCGGACGACGTCTGCACCGGGCTGCAGCTCGTGAACTTCCTGCAGGACGTGCCGCGGGACCTCGCCCTCGGGCGCGTGTACCTGCCGGCCGAGGACCGACGGCGCTTCGGGGTGACCGAGCTCGACCGGCCGAGCCCCGAGCTGCGACGGCTGCTCGAATTCGAGGCCGAGCGGGCACGCGGGTTGCTCTCCTCCGGCGAGGAGCTCGGGCGGCGGCTCGGTGGCCGTGCCGGCCGCGGGGTTGCGCTCTTCGCGCGCGGCGGCCTCGCGGCGCTGGAGGCGCTGGAGCGCGCGGACTGGGACATCTTCAACGGCCGTCCCCGCCCTTCGCGCGCGCGGCTAGCGTTGGCCGTGATTCGGTGAGCGTCGAATCGGCGTATGCGGAAGTCGAGCGGCTGACACGCCGTGAGGCGCGGAACTTCGCCTACGGGATCATGGTGCTCCCGCGGCCGAAGCGGCAAGCGATCGCCGCGATCTACGCTTTCGCGCGGCGCGTGGACGACATCGCGGACGGCGAGCTGCCGCTCGAGGAGAAACGGTCGGGGCTCGAAGCGCTCCGCACAGCGCTCGACGCCGGGTCCGAAGAGCCGATGCTGGTCGCACTCGCCGACGCGCGCTCCCGCTACGCGATCCCGGATCACGCGCTGCATGCTCTCGTTGACGGAGGGCTGCAGGACACCGAGCAGGATCGCTACGCCGACTTCGCGGCCCTCGACGCCTACTGCCGCCTCGTCGCCGGGGCGGTCGGCGTCGCCTGCGTCGCGGTCTACGGCTCGGAGGACGCCGGGCGGGCAGAGACGCTGGGGGTCGCGCTGCAGCTGATCAACATCGTCCGCGACGTGCGCGCGGACTGGGAGCTCCGACGCGTCTACCTGCCGCAGGACGAGCTCGCCGCCTACGGCGTCACCGAGGACGACATCGCCGCCGGCCGGGTGAGCGCGGAGTGGCGCGCGCTGATGGCGTTCCAGGCCTCGCGCGCGCGCGCGTACCTGGACGAGGGGCTCGGGCTGCTCGAGACACTCGACTCGCGCAGCGCCGCCTGCGTCTCGACCTTTGCCGGCCTTTACCGTGCGACCCTCGACCGGATCGAGGCGCGAGGGTTCGACATCTTCGACGGCTCACTGCGGCTCTCGCCGCTGACCAAGCTGCGCATCGTGGGAGCGGGGTTACTCCGGTGAGGGTCGCAGTCGTGGGCGGCGGCCTGGCCGGCCTGAGCGCGGCGCTCGAGCTCGTCGACGGCGGGCACGAGGTGACCGTGCACGAGGCGCGGCCGACACTGGGCGGCGCGGTGCAGACGCTGCCGCGCCGTGAAGGCGATCCCGAGCCGCCGCCCGACAACGGCCAGCACATCGGGCTCGGGTGCTTCACCGAGTACGTGCGTTTCCTGGAGCGGATCGGCGAGGGCGGCTCGCTGCGGCGCATGCCGCTCGAGCTCCCGGTGATCGACGAGCGCGGCCGGAGCGCGGTGATCAAGCACTCGCCGCTCGCGATCCTTCGATACCGGCATGTCCCCGTAGGTGACCGCTTCGGAATCCTCAGGTTGCTTGCAGGACGCGGGGGCGCGTGGACGGGATCGACTTTCGCCGACTTCCTGCGGGCGCATGGCCAGTCACAACAAGCGATCGACCGGTTCTGGGACGTCTTCATGCGTCCGGCCCTCAACCTTCCGTGCGAAGAGGCAAGCGCCGAAGCGGGGAACTTCACCCTTCGCACCGCCATTCGCTCGGGTCGCGAGGCGTCGCGGGTGCTCCTGCCGGCGCGGCCGCTCGGGGAGATGCACGGCGAGGCCGCGGGCCGCGCGCTCGAGGACGTCGGCGCGACAGTTCGAACCGGCACACGGGTCGAGGCTCTGGACGAGCTGGACGCCGATGCCGTGGTCGTCGCAGTTCCGTCGGGCGAGAGCGCGCGCCTGCTCGGCGAGCCGGAGCCACAGCTCGACGACTCGCCGATCGTGAGCGTGCACCTGCTCTTCGACCGCGCGATCCTGCACGCGCCGATGGCCGCCCTCCTCGACTCGCCCGCGCACTGGGTGTTCGACCGCGGCCGCCTGACCGGGCACGAGCCGGAGCGCGGCCAGTACCTGACCGTCGTCTCCAGTGGCGCGCCCGAACTGGAGGCTCTGCGTGGTCGCGAGCTGGTCGACCTGATCAGACGCGCGATGACCGGGCGGCTCGGCCACGCGGAGCTGCTCTGGTCTCGGGTCAGCCGCGAGCCGGCCGCCACGATCGCCCTGCGGCCGGGCAGCGAGGCCGAGCGGCGCGGGCCCGAGACCGGCCGCCCGAACGTCACGCGCGCGGGCGCGTGGACCGCCACCGGGTGGCCCGCGACGATGGAAGGTGCGGTCCGCAGCGGGCTTGCGGCGGCCCGGGCGCTGACCGCGTCCCGCCAGGAGGTGGCAGCCTGACCGTCGCGGCCGAGCGGATCGAGACCCGCGTCGACGCCGCGATCGACGCGGCCACCGCGCGCCTGCTCGAGCTGCAGCACCCCGACGGCTACTGGGTCGGCGAGCTCGAGTCCAACGTCACGATGACCGCGCAGCACCTCTTCTGGCACCACGTTCTCGGGCTGCGCACGCCCGAGCTCGACCGGAAGATCGCGAACGAGCTCCTCGCCCGGCAGCGCGACGACGGGACGTGGGCGATCTGGTTCGAGGGCCCGCCGGACCTCTCGACCTCCGTCGAGGCCTATGCGGCGCTGAAGCTCGCCGGAGTCGAGCCGGGCGCGAAGGCGCGCGCCTACATCCGCTCCGAGGGCGGCATCCCGCGCACGAGGATCTTCACGAAGTGCTTCCTCGCCCTGCTCGGGCAGTGGCCCTGGCAGCGCGTCACCCCGATTCCGGTCGAGCTGGCTCTGATGCCGCCGTCCGCGCCGCTCTCGATCTACAACTTCTCGTGCTGGGCGCGCGGCACGTTCGTCCCGCTCGCAGCCTGCCGGGCGCTGCGGCCCGTGCGCTCCGCGGACATCGACCTGCGCGAGATCGGGTCGCGCCCGCACGCGACCAAGGCGTCTCCACCGCCGTCGCGGCTGCGCCGGGCCGCTCTGCGCGAGGCCGAGCGCTGGGTTCGCGCGCACCAGGAGGCGGACGGGTCCTGGGGCGGGATCCAGCCGCCGTGGGTCTGGTCGATCCTGATGCTCGCCGCGCTGGGCCACGGGTTCGAGGACGAGACGCTCAGGCGCGCGGTTGAGGGCTGGGAAGGTTTCACGATCGACGAGGGCGACCGGCTCCGGCCCGAGGCGTGCCAGTCGCCGGTGTGGGACACGGGCCTTGCCGTCCTCGCGCTGCGGGACTCGGGCCTCGGTCCCGAGCACCCCGCGCTCGTGCGCGCAGCGGACTGGCTGCTCAACGAGGAGGTGACCGTCGCGGGCGACTGGGCCGTGCGGCGCCCCGACCTCGCTCCCGGCGGCTGGGCCTTCGAGTTCGAGAACGACCTCTATCCCGACGTCGACGACACCGCCGTCGTGGCACTCGCGCTCCGTCGCTGCCATCGCGGCCCCGACGCCGTCGACCGGGGCCTGGCGTGGACAGCGGGGATGCAGTCGCGCAGCGGCGGGTGGGGCGCCTTCGACGTCGACAACGAGGCGTTCTGGCTCTACAAGCTCCCCTTCTGCGACTTCGGCAAGGTGACCGACGAGCCGAGCGCCGACGTCACCGCGCACGCGCTGGAGGCCCTTGCCCCCGAGCAGGGCTACGACGACGAGGTGCGGCGCGGGCTCGAGTGGCTGCTCGCGGAGCAGGAGGACGACGGCTCCTGGTTCGGCCGCTGGGGCGTGAACCACGTCTACGGGACCGGAGCGGCGCTACCTGCGCTCGAGGCAGGCGGCCTCCCGGGCGATCACCCGGCGATGCGGCGCGCCGTCGCGTGGCTCGACACGGTGCAGAACGACGACGGCGGGTTCGGCGAGGACATCCGCTCCTACGCCGACCGGGCCTGGCGGGGGCGCGGGCCGAGCACCGCTTCCCAAACGGCATGGGCGCTATTAGCCTACGTCGCTGCAGGCGAGGCCGACGGTCCGGCCGCGCACCGAGCCGCCGAATCGCTATGCAGCACACAACGCAACGGCGACTGGGAGGAAACCCAGTTCACCGGAACCGGATTTCCGCTTGACTTCATGATCCGCTACCACCTGTACCGTCTCCACTTCCCGCTGCTCGCTCTCGGCCGTCTACGAGAAAGGCTTTCGCGATGAAGTTTCCCCTCGGCTCGACAGTCCAGATCGCCCGCTACGTCGCCGGCCAGCAGCGCAAGGGCGAGCGGTACCCGCTCGTGCTGATGCTCGAGCCGACGCTCGCGTGCAACATCGCCTGCATCGGCTGCGGGAAGATCCGCGAGTACGAGTCGAACAAGGCGCGGCTGTCGGTCGAGGAGTGCGTGGACGCCGGCGTGCAGTGCCCGGCGCCGGTCGTCTCGATCTGCGGCGGCGAGCCGCTCGTCTACAAGGGGGTCGAGGAGGTCGTCGAGGGCTTCCTCGAGCTGAACAAGAACATCGAGCTCTGCACGAACGCCCTCCGGCTGGAGCAGTTCCTGGAGGTCTTCGAGCCGAACAAGCGCCTGACCTTCGTCGTCCACCTGGACGGGATGCGCGAGATCCACGACTACATCTGCGACTACCCGGGCCTCTGGGACATCGCCGTCGACGCGATCGCCAAGGCCCGCGCGCGCGGCTTCCGCGTCACCACGAACACGACGATCTTCAAGGAGACCGACCCGAGCGAGGTCGTCGAGATGATGGGCTACTTGACGAACGAGGTCGGGATCGACGGGATGCTCGTCGCGCCGGGGTACCAGTACTCGCAGATCGACCCGGCGCTGACGATGACGCGCGCCGAGCACGAGGAGAAGTTCCGCATCATCCGCTCGGAGGCGCGCAAGAACGGCTACCGCTGGCTCGCGAGCCCGATCTACCAGGACTTCCTGACCGGCGACCGCAAGCTCGCGTGTGCGCCGTGGGGCTCGATCACGCGCAACCCTTACGGCTGGAAGGGGCCGTGCTACCTGCTCACCGACGGCATCTTCCCGACCTACGACGCGCTGCTCGACGGCATCGAGTGGGAGGAGTACGGGCCGGGCAACGACGCGCGGTGTGAGCACTGCGCGATCCACTCTGGCTTCGAGCCGTCGGCGGCGTTCGAGGCGACCGGCAGCGTCAGGGAGACCGTTCGCAGCGCGGCATGGACGCTGACGGGGTGACCTTCGCCTGCGCCACTGCTGCGGAGCGCCGGGTTGCGCGCCGCTCCGGTACGCGCTCTGCGCTCGTCGGGATCGGCGCGCGCAACGGCGTGCCCGAGGGGCCCGTGGTGTCGTTCGGGCTGGCAGGAGCTTTGCGGGACGACCTCGGCCCAGGCACCGTGGTCGACGCGACGAGGATCGTCGACGTCGAGGGCACGGTGCTCTGGGAAGGCGGGCCGCTCGGCGTCCCTGGCGCGGAGCGGGTCACGATCCTCGCCGCCGACGCGATCGTGGACGACCCGGCAGAGCGGCGGCGGCTGCACGAGCGCACCGGCGCCGACGCGGCCGACCTCGAGAGCGGACCGCTCGCGCGGACGGGCCGGCTGCGGGGCGTGCTGCGCGCGGTGAGCGACACACCTGATCGCACGCTGAACGGGATCTCCGCCGGCGTGAAGCGCGACGGCGGCTACGACTGGCCGGCGCTGGCACGTGCCTTCGCTCGTGACCCGCGAGCATTCGCGCGCGCGGCCGGCGACGCGCGGCGAGCGCTCGGCCGGCTCGGCGAGGCCGCGAAGGGGTGGTCTTCGTAGCCCGCGTCCTGCTTGCGGCGCCGCGGTCGTTCTGCGCGGGGGTCGACCGCGCGATCGAGATCGTCGAGATCCTGCTCGCGCAGCACGGGCCGCCGGTCTACGTGCGCCACCAGATCGTCCACAACGACCACGTCGTCAAGCGGCTCGAGGGGCTCGGCGCAGTCTTCGTCGACCACGAGGACGACATTCCGTCCGGGGCGATCTGCGTGCTCTCGGCCCACGGCGTGGCGCCTTCCGTGCGCGAGAACTGCGAGCGCCGCGGGCTACGCGTCGTCGACGCCGTCTGCCCGCTCGTCTCGAAGGTGCACGCGGAGGCCCGCCGCTACGCCGACAGCGGACACCTGGTCGCGCTCGTCGGCCACGCCGACCACGTCGAGGTGATCGGCACCCGCGGCGAGCGGCCGGAGGCGACGGTGGTGATCGAGTCGCCCGAGGACGCGGCGGGACTCGACCCGAACGGAAAGCCCATCGCGGTGATCACCCAGACCACGCTTTCGCTCGACGACGTGGCCGAGACGGTGGATGCGCTGGGCGGGCGCTTCGGCGACCTCAAGCGGCCTGCCGCCGACGACATCTGCTACGCAACGCAGAACCGGCAGGACGCGGTCAAGCAGCTCGCGCACGAGGGGGCGTCGCTGATCGTCGTGATCGGCTCCGAGACGAGCTCCAACGCGCGCCGCCTCGTCGAGGTGGCCGAGCGCCACGGAGCGAAGGCGCTGCTGATCGACGGCGAGAGCGGCCTCGATCCCGATCTCCTCGCGGGGCACGAGACGGTGGGCGTGACCGCGGGCGCCTCGACCCCCGAGGAGCTCGTTGCACACGTGCTGCGCAGCCTCGCCTCGTTCGGCTACGACGAGCTTGGCGAGGTCGAGGTGGCGAGGGAGAGCGTCAGCTTCCGGCTTCCCCGGGAGGTGACGAAGACCGCGTGACAGGCGGGGCGAGCTCGCAATGACTTCGGTCGAGGTTCCGTACTCGATCGCCTCGGCCCTGCCGTCGCTGACGGTCCTCGACATCACGAACGACGTCCGGCGCGAGCTGGCGAGCTCCGGCCTCGAGAGCGGGATCGCGTACGTCTCGCCGCTCGACGAGGTCGCGCTCGTGCGCGTGCAGGAGCGGGAGTCCGGCTTCTTCACCGACCTCGAGGAGCTGCTGGCCCGGCTGGTCCCCCAGGAGGAACAGGACCGGGAACACCTGTTGTGCATGCTCCTCGGCCCGCGCAGCGAGCAGATCCCGTTCGCGAGCGGCGAGCTCTGTCTCGGAACGTGGCAGCGCATCCTCCTGCTCGGCTTCGACCGCCCCTCGCAGCCGCGCTGGAACCTGACCCTGCTCGGCTGAGCACAGGGTGGGTCCCACAGACTGTTTCTCGAAGCGCGGCGACGCGATTTGGCTCGGCAAGCCTTGTCGGGTCAGGCACACTTAGCCAATGCAGCGTGCGCGGCGGCACCAGCGCCTCTCTTCCGCTTTCGCGTTCGTGCTGCTTGCGCTCGTCGCCGAGCTCAGCGGGCGCAGCCTCACGCACCGGCTCGACGTCGGACGCCACGTGCACTCGCCCAGCTACTCGGGCGCGAACTACTACCCGTTCCTGCTCGCCACGGTGAAGCTCGGTGTCGCGCTTCTGCTCGCGCGCCTGGCCTGGCGCTTCGTCCGTGCGCATGCGGCCGCACGGGCGGGGCACCGGGTGCTCGCGGCGGTGGGGAGGCGGCCCGCGCCCGCGCCCCGCGTCCGGCTCGATCTCTCGCCGCGGCTCTGGCTGGCCGCGTTCCTCACGACCTCCATCCTGTACCTCGCGCAGACGGACGCCGAGCAGGCCGCCTCCGGACGGTTGTCCCTGCTTGCGCCCTGGCTGCACAGCTCGGCGCTGCCGGTGTTCGCGGTCCTGGCCGTGCTCGTCGCGCTGGCCTGGAGCGCCGTCTCGAGCTGGCTGACCGAGTACGAGCGCTACGCCCAGGCCACCTGCGCCCGCGCCGGCCGCCTCACGCGGGCCGCCTCGCCGCCCCCGCGAACCGCCCGCACCGATACCGCCCCTGCACCGCCGCGGAGGCTCTTCGGCCTCGCCTTCGAGAGCCGGCCGCCGCCCCTCCCCGCGTAGCCCGCGGGTCATCGCCCAGAGCTCGCGGGGCCTGTCGTCCCGACCTGGGGAGGTGGTATGAGCACGCAACTGGTCACCGAGCGGGTACGCACCCGTTCCCGCACCGCGAAGGCGCGGCTCGTGGCTGCCCTCGGCCCGCTGACGATGCTCGGCGGCGTGGCCTGGGGGTTCCTGCAGCCGTACCGGATCACGCTTCTGCACCCACACGGCCAGGGCTTCTGGTGGCTGCTCGTCGAGCCGCCGCTGCTCGCAGTCGGCGCGGGCATCGTCTTCGCGATGCTCGTGGCCCCCGGGCTGATCGAGGACCTCGAGGCCGAGGAGGTCTGATGCAGCCACCCGCCGAGCACGTCCATTGGCTCTTTGCGACGGGCTTTCTCCTGCTCGGCCTCCTCCTGCTCGCGCGCGCGATCGTCGGGGACGAGGTCTGGCGCCGCCGCGCCTGGCGCGCCTACCTCTGGCCGAGCCTGCTCTTCGGGCTCGGGGTGCTGATGTGGCCCGTGATGGTCTTTTTCACGAACTCGACGATCCACATGATCGCCCACGGCGCCTGGGCGCAGACGATGATGCTCGCGGGGGCCGCGGAGCTCGGGCTCGTGCGCGGAAAGCTGCACCACCGCGCGTGGAGCCTCGCCATGCCGCTGGCGCTTGCCGTCTCGGGCGCCGCGCTGCTCGTGCACGAGCAAAACGGCTGGCTGTTCGCGCGCGCCGCGTTCCTGCACCACGCGCTCGGCTGGACCGCGCTCGTCGGCTCGATCTTCCCGCTGATGGCGATCGTGCGGCCCCGCTCGCATGTCTGGGCCTCGGGGTTCGCGCTGACGCTGGTCGTGATCGCGGTGTTCCTCTACGCCGACCGCGATGTGGCGCCGATCTTCGGGCACCTCTCGTCGCTCGCCGGGGAGCCGCACCGGTGAGGAGGCTTCTCGTCGTAACGCTCGCGGCGCTCGCCTTCCCGGCGGCGGCGTCGGCCCATGCGACGCTCTTGCAGAAGACGCCGGGCTTCGGACAACGGCTAGAGCGCTCGCCGACCGTCGTGCGGCTCAGCTTCGACCAGAGCGTCAAGGCGCTCGGCGACGCGATCCGCGTCTTCGACGCGAAGGGCAGGCTTCTCTCCAAGGGGAGCGTCTCGAGCGCCGACAAGCTGACCGTCCAGGCGCCGGTCGAGCGCCTGCCGCGCGGCGGCTACACGATTCGCTGGCGTGTGGTCTCCGCCGACGGCCATGTCATCTCGGGCGTCTACACCTTCGGCGTCCGGCACCGCGCGCCGCCCGCGACCGAGGCCGTCGGCGCGGGCGGTCCGACAACGAGCGAGCACGTCGTCCGCTGGCTCTACTTCCTCGCCCTTGCACTCCTCGCGGGCGGCCTCGGCTTCCGCCTGCTCGTCGTTCGCGGGCCGTTGGGCGCAGCGGCGCAGCGGCGCTTCTACCGCCTGCTCGCGGTCGGCGCGATCGGAGCGCTCGAGGTCGGGATCGTCGCCTTCCTGCTGCGTGCCGAGGACGCGCTGCAGCTCCCCTTCGTGGACTTCCTCTACGGCGACCTCACGCCGCTCGCCAACGGGACGCGCTTCGGGACCGCGTTCGTCGTGATGACCCTCGGCTACGCGCTCGTGAGCGCGCTCGTCTTCCTCGGGTGGCTGACCGACCGCGAGTGGCTGCTTTGGCCGGCGTTCCTGCTCGCGCTCGGCTTCGCCTCCGGCCTTTCGCTCTCCGGTCACTCCGCCGCGGACGCGGGTTCCTCCTGGCTCTCGCAGCTCGCCGACTGGCTGCACCTCTCCGCCGCATCGCTGTGGGTCGGCGGTCTCGTCCAGCTCGCGTTCGTCGTCTGGCCGCTCGAGCCGGAGCTGCGGCGGCGCGCATTCCTCCGCTTCTCGCGCCTCGCGAGCCTCCTGATCGTCGTGTTGCTCTCGGCGGGGATCTACCTCAGCGTGCTGCGGCTGCCGCGGCTCGCGGACCTCTGGAGCGAGGGCTACGGCCAGGTGCTGCTGGTGAAGCTCGGGCTCGTCTCGCTTGCGCTGCTGTGGGGCGCGGCGCACCACTTCCTCGTGCGGCCGGCGCTCGAGCGAGGAGCGCCGCCGTTTGCGCGGCTGCCGCGGAGCCTCGCCGGCGAGAGCGCGGTCGGGATGGCGATCCTTCTCGCCGCGGCGGTGCTCGTCGACTCGAAGCCCCCGCCGCAACCGCCGCAGCAGGCTCCTCTCGCCCGCTCAGACTCCGCGGCGCCGTAGCGCGAGCACGTTGGCGACGAACTGCTTCGTCTCCTTGAGCTGTCCGCGCCGACGAAGCGACGACGGTCCCTGGTACCACGCCGCCAGAGCGTGCCTCTCGTTTCCGCGAAACTCACGAAGCAGGTGGCGCAGATACACCACGCCGATCCGGATGTTCCCTGACACGGAGTTCGGGACCCGCTCGCGAAGGAGGATCGTCTCGACGTAGCGGCGCGTGACCGGGAGGACCTGCATCACCCCTCTGGCGCCGGCCTTCGAGACGAGGCCGGGCTGGAACCCGGACTCCATCCAGGCGAGCGCACGGACGAGGCCGGGATCGACGTGGTAGGCCCGGGCCCAGTAGCCGAGCAGCGCACGCACCGACGGCCGCGTCGCGGGCACCTTGCGACTGACGAAGCCGACCGAGGTTCTTCGCCGCGCGAGCGCCGAGATCGTCTGCGGCCCGGCGACCCCGTCAACGGCGAGCCCGCGCGACGCCTGGTAGCGGCGCAGGCCGCGCTCCGTGGCCCGGTCGAAAAAACCGTAGACCGGCACCAGCTGGCCCCGGCTCGCGAGCATGAACTGAAGCACGGAGACGTCCCAGCCGAAGCGGCCGCGACGGAGCACGCGGCGGCCGAACACCGGAGCGCCCAGCGGGCCGAGCGCCCTCCGCGTGGCGGGGCCTGCACGCCCATCCGCCACGAGGCCGACGCGACGCTGGAACCGCTTCGTGCCACGGACGGTCAGAGGGCCGGCGATCGCGTCGATCGGGCCGTTGTAGAGCCCGTATGCGCGCAGGGCGACCTGGAGCCCCGCGATCTGCGGGTTCCGAGCGTGCGCGCCTGCCGCGAGCGTGAGACCCACCAGCAAGGCCGCGCCGAAGGCGACGAGTCTGCCGGCCACAGGCGGACCCAGTTCTTGCCTCTCGGGAGGACTCCTCCCAGCTAGGTTGCCCCGAATGCGGTGGGCGATCACAGGCGGTGCCGGCTTCCTCGGGCTGCACTTGGCGCGGCGCCTGCTCGCGGAGGGTCACGACGTGCGCACGCTCGATCTCGCGCCGCTCGACGATCCGGAGCTCGAGCGCGAGGTCGAGGAGCTGCGGGGCGACGTGCGCGACCCCGCCGCGGCCGCTCGGCTCGCTGCCGACGCGGACGTCCTCGTCCACGCTGCGGCCGCGCTGCCGATCCTGGCCTCGCGCGACGCGATCCGCTCGGTGAACGTCGACGGAACCGCGGTCACGCTCGCGTCCGCGCTCGAGGCCGGCGTGGGGCGGGTCGTGGTGATCTCTTCGACCGCGGTCTACGGCGTGCCGAAGCATCACCCGATCGACGAGGACGCGCCGCTCGTCGGCGTCGGCCACTACGGCGAATCGAAGATCGACGCGGAGCACGTCGCGCACGACGCAGCCCGCCGCGGGCTCGAGGTCGTCGTCCTGCGCCCGAAGACGTTCGTCGGCCCCGAGCGGCTCGGCGTGTTCGAGATCCTCTTCGACTGGATCCGCGAGGGCCGCCGGATTCCGATCCTCGGCGATGGCTCGAACCGCTACCAGCTGCTCGCCGTCGAGGACCTCGTCGAGGCGACGCTGAGCGCCGCAAAGGCTCGTGTCGCGGGCGAGACCTTCAACGTCGGCGCGACCGAGTTCGACACCGTCCGCTCCGACCTCGAGGGCCTGATCGCGCACGCCGGCTCCGGCAGCCGCCTGCGCCCCGTGCCGGCGAGGCCGGCGGAGCTCGCCTTGCGCATGCTCGAGGTGGCGCGTCTCTCACCGCTGGCCGAGTGGCACTACCGCACCGCGCACCGCGACTCGTTCGTCGACGTCTCGAAGGCGCAGCGGCTGCTTGGCTTCGCGCCCCGGCTCTCGAACGAGCAGGCCCTGTGCGAGACCTACGACTGGTATCTCGAGAACCGGGCCCAGCGCCGGCGCGCGGGGGTCACGCACCGGGTCCCGTGGGATCAGCGCGCGCTCGGCCTGCTCAAACGCCTGAGCTAGGGATCGACGTCGGCGTAGACGTCTGCCCAGGAGACGTCGGCCCAGGACACATCCGACCACGAGACGTCCGACCAGGAGACGTCGCTCCAGGAGACATCGCTCCAGGAGACGAGCGACCACGCGGCGCCCGCCCAGCCGTCGAGCCAAGAGACGGAGTCCCAGGTGGGTGACGTCTTCACGGCGGCGAGCCACCTCGTGTCGTCGAAGGCGTTGCCGCCGGCGGGATCGGGAACGAGGAACGCGTTCAGCGCCTGGTTCGGGTTCGGCGGCGCCTCGAGCGCGGCCGCGGTCGGCGCGTAGACCTCGCCCACCCCCGCGGCCCGGCCGGCACCGGACACCGGCCTCGCCGCGATCATCAGCGCGCCTTTCACCTGATCGGGCGTGAACGTCGGGTGCAGCATCAGGATGTCGGCGGCGATCCCGGCCACGATCGGCGCGGCAAGGGATGTCCCCGAGAGGGTCATGTACGGCTCGCCGGGCCCTCGCAGGAGCTGCTGGGGCCGCTCGCGGACCAGCGTCGAGCTCGCCGGGATCGGGCCGACGAGCGAGCGGCCGGGCGCGCTCAGTTCCGGCTTCGCGAAGCCGTCGTAGGTGTAGCCCCACGTCGACCAGCCGGGCACGTTGGCGCGGGCGGGCTCGGCCGACCCGTTCAGGTCCAGCGCCCCGACGCTGATGACGAAGGGGTCGTTCGCAGGGCCGTAGGCGACCCGCGTGGAGTGCCCGTTGCCGTAGTTGCCGACCGAGGTCACGACCACGACGCCCGAGAGCCAGAGCTTCTCGATCGCCTTGTCGAGCGGGTCCCAGCGGAAGCTCGAGCGGCTCGCCGACTGGAGCGAGAAGTTCGCGACCCGGATGTCGTACTGCCTGTGGTTGCGGAGGATCCACTGGGCGGCCGCGATCACATCGCTCGTGCGCGCCATCCCGCGGTCGTCCATCACGTCGATCGAGACGATCCCGGCGTCCGGCGCTGCGCCCGCGTGCGCCGGCGCGTTCCCGGCGGCCAGCCCGGCCACGAAGGTGCCGTGCCCGCGTCCGTCGCCGGCCGAGTTGCCCGGGAGCGATGTCATCGTCAGCTGCGCACGGATCCGGCCGGCGAAGTCGCCACGGGAGGCGTCGATGCCGGAGTCGACGAACGCAATCGAGGGCGTCTGCTTGCCCGAGCCCCCGTGCGAGGGAGGAAGCGGCAGCCGCGACCAGAGGCGGTCCAGCCCGACCGCGGATGTCCACAGCGCGGTCGAGGTCGGCTGCTCGTGCGGATCCCTCTTCTTTTTGCCGCCCCGGTTGCCGAGCCCGTCCATGACCATCAGCGTGTCGGGGACGATCACCAGGCCCGGGGTCTCTGCGATCCGCGGCAGGTCGCGCGCGCGAACCTCGGCCGCGGCGGCATCGACGATCGGGAGCTGCCGGCTGTCCGAGTAGCCCGCCTCGTCGAGCGCGCCCCCCGCGCGGCCCGCGCTGCGGTCGCTGCCCACGAGCACGTTCACGGCCGCGTCGGGCTGCGTGGTCGCCAGCGACTCGAGAGCCGGCGCGACGTAGGTGTCGGCACGCGACTGCCCCTGCTGGCCGGAGCCGGCGCTCGCCGCGAGCGGCGCCGCCAGGGCCAGCGCGGCCAAAGCGACCAGCCCTCGCTTGACGGCGGCGTTGCGCACCCCGCCGGTGCCTCGGCCGCCGCGCCGGGCTCCCCAGAGCCCGCTCGCGCGAGACTCGCCGCGAGAACCCATGTGATTCGGCAAGATCCGCTCCCCTTTCCGCGCCGCAGACGGCCCGCTCGTCGGTGAGGCGGGAGGCTAGTAGGCGGCGGCCGCGCTGCTATCACTCCAAAAGGGGATTCGCCTGCAGATCACCCGTTCGGGTGACCCTGGGGCGCCGGTCCGCCGTCCCTATACTCGCGGCCGGTGACCGGTCTCCTCGACTACCGCGAGCGCTTCCCGATCCTCGCGGAGACCACCTACCTGATCAACCACTCGCTCGGCGCGATGCCCGTCGCCGCGGAAGAGCGTCTGCTCGAGTACGCGCAAGCCTGGAACACGCGAGGCGTCCGCGCCTGGGAAGAGGGCTGGTGGGAGATGTCGCTGACGGTCGGCGACCAGATCGCCCGTCTGATCGGCGCCCCGCCCGGATCGGTCTCGATGCACCAGAACGTCACGCTGGCCGAGGCGGTCGTCGTCTCGTGCTTCGGCTTCGACGGCCCGCGCCGGAGGATCGTCTACGAGGAGGGCAACTTCCCCTCCGTGCGCTACCTCTACCAGGCGCAGGAGCGGCGGGGCGCGGACATCCTGGTCGCGGCGGACGACGAGGGCGTCGTCGAGGCGATCGACGAACGCACGCTGCTCGTTCCGGTCACGCACGTGCTCTACAAGACGGGCGAGATCCAGGACGTCGAGGCGATCGTCTCGAAGGCGCACGAGGAGGGCGCGCTCGTCGTGCTCGACGCGTACCAGTCGGTCGGCACGGTGCCGCTCGACGTGACGTCGCTCGGCGTCGACTTCGCGGTCGGCGGCTCGGTCAAGTGGCTCTGCGGCGGGCCGGGCGCGGCCTGGCTGTACGTGCGCCCGGACCTCGCGTCGAGGCTCGAACCGTCGCTCACCGGCTGGCAGGCGCACGCGCGTCCGTTCGCATTCGAGCCGGAGCAGGACTACGCCGACGGCGCGGCGCGCTTCCTCACCGGGACCCCGAACGTGCCCGCGCTCTACGCCGCGACCGCCGGCTACGACATCGTCGAGGAGGTCGGCGTGCAGCGCATTCGCGAGCGTTCGGTCGAGCAGACCGAGCTGCTCGTCGAGCTGCTCGCCGAGGCCGGCTTCTCCGTCGGCAGCCCGCGCGACCCGGCTCGGCGCGGCGGGACAGTCGTCGTCCGAACGCCCAACTTCGAGCGGGTCGGCCTCGGGCTCGCCGACCGAGGCGTGATCTGTGACTGGCGACCCGACGTCGGGCTGCGCCTCGGGCCGCACTTCTTCAACACCGACGACGAGCTCCGCTTCGCGGCCTAGCAGATCGCCGAGCTCGCCGGTCAGACGACGAGCTTGCGCCCGTAGAACGCCTCGGCGAGGCCGCTCGGCGCCCGGGACTCCATCCCGCGCAGTCGCA
>Ga0307318_10000254_pt1 | contig 17305 bp, 12 predicted proteins | sample ER_DNA_367_FD_194500 | JGI IMG/M metagenome (GOLD analysis project Ga0307318, IMG submission 194500) | Bulk soil microbial communities from the East River watershed near Crested Butte, Colorado, United States - ER_DNA_367 | ecosystem: Environmental > Terrestrial > Soil > Floodplain | place...
AGCAGGGACCTTTTGCGGCTCGGGCACGCGGTCGCCGTTGAAGACGCCGTGGCGAGCGCCGGGCACGCCGTACTCGTAGGGGCTGCCGACCACCTGCGGGATCTCGTCGAAGTTGAAGATCGGCGGCGGCGAGCTGACCTGCCACTCGAGCGTCAGCGAGCGCCAGGGGTTGGCGGCGGCCGCCTCCCCGTAACGCCAGCTCTTCACCATGTTGTAGAGGAAGACGAGCGTGGACGCGCCCAGGCCGAACGAGGCGATCGAGATGAAGAGGTTGAGGTCGGCGAACCGCGGCGCGTAGTCGGCGACACGCCTCGGCATGCCCTGGATCCCAAGGTAGTGCATCGGGAAGAAGGTGAGGTTGAAGCCGACGAAGGTCAGCCAGAAGTGCAGCTTCCCGAGGCGCTCGTTGTACATCCGGCCGGTGATCTTCGGGAACCAGAAGTAGATCCCGGCGAAGATCGTGAACAGCGAGCCGCCGAAGAGCACGTAGTGGATGTGCGCGACCACGAAGTAGGTGTCCGAGGTGTGGATGTCGATCGGCACCGCCGCGAGGTAGATCCCGGAGAGGCCGCCGATCACGAACATCGAGACGAAGCCGAGCGCGAACAGCATCGGCGTGTCGAAGTGGATCCGGCCCTCCCATAAGGTCGCGAGCCAGGAGAAGACCTTGATCCCGGTCGGGACCGCGATCACCATCGACGTCACCATCATCGGCACGCGCAGCCAGGGCGCCATACCGGCCACGAACATGTGGTGGGCCCAGACGGAGAAGCCGAGCACGAGAATCGCCATCAGCGACAGGGCCATCAACCGGTAGCCGAAAATCGGCTTCCGCGCCATGACGGAGATCACCTCCGAGGCGATGCCGAAGCCGGGCAGCATCATGATGTAGACGGCCGGATGCGAGTAGAACCAGAAGATGTGCTGGTAGCCGAGCGGGTAACCGCCGCCCGCCGCGTCGAAGAAGTGCGTGTGCATCGCGCGGTCGAAGAGGACGAAGAACTGCGAGCCGGCGATGAACGGCGTCGCGATCACGACCAGCAGCGAGGTGGTGAAGTTCGCCCAGACGAGCAGCGGCATCCGCCAGAAGGTCATCCCCGGCGCGCGCATGGTGATGATCGTGACCAGGAAGTTGAGCGCGGTCATGATCGAGCTCGCGCCGGCCCACTGCACCCCCATCGCGAAGAAGGTGTTGCCGAGCGGCTGATGCACCGAGAGCGGCGCGTAGTTGGTCCAGCCGGCCGCGAACGGCCCGCCCGGGACCAGGAAGCTCGAGACCATCATCAGGCCGGCGATCGGAAGCAGCCAGAAGGAGAGCGCGTTCAGGCGCGGGAAGGCCATGTCCGGCGCGCCGATCATCAGCGGGATCACGTAGTTGCCGATCCCGGCGAAGGCGGGGATGACGAACAGGAAGATCATCAGCGCCGCGTGGACGGAGAAGAGCCCGTTGAAGGTCTGGTTGTCGACGAACTGCATCCCCGGCTTGGCTAGCTCGGCGCGCATGAACATCGCCAGCAGGCCTGCGACCACGAAGAAGACGATCGTCGTGACGAGGTACTGGATCCCGATCACCTTGTGGTCGGTGTTGACGCGGAAGTAGTCGCGCCAGCTGCGCGCGCCGTGGCCGGAGTGGTCCTCGGGCCGGGTGGGCGCGCCGCTCGCGTAGCGCATCCAGTAGTCGAAGCCGCCGAGCCCGGCGAGGAAGCCGAACGGCAAGGCCGTCAGCTCGACAGTGGTGATGATCGAGCCGTTCCAGATCGGGTGCCAGCCTTCCGCCCAGCGGACGAGCACCGTGATCCCCGCGCCTATCCCGAAGAAGAGCGGCGTCATCCAGAGCACCCGCAGCCAGCCCGGCGCCAGGAGCCGGCGCAGGCCCGTGGGCGGCGGGGCCGGCGCGTGCTCGGCGTGGACCTCGTGGCCGACCGCGACGTCTGTCACTTGGATCCCTCCAGGAACGTGATGAGCGCGTCGAGCTGATCCTTGGGCAGGCTGGCGAAGGTTGCCGGCATGACGCCCTTCTGGTAGCCGGGCTCGACGTACGCGTCTGGCTTCACGATCGATTCCCGGATGAACTGCTCCAGCGGCTGGCCCGCGCCCCGGGCTTCCTCGGGGAGCTTATCGAGGTCGGGGCCGACCTTCCCCGTCGCGTTCGCCGGCTTGAACGTGTGGCAGCCGTCGCAGCCGTTCGAGGTGAAGATCGCGTTGCCGGAGGCGCCTCCCCCGCCGCCACCGCCTGCCTGCCCGCCGCCCCGTTGCTGCTTCACCCACGCGTCGAACTTCGCGGTCGACATCACGATCGCCTCGGAGCGCATCAGGGCGTGGCCGAGCCCGCAGAGCTCGGTGCAGATCACGGGGAAGGTCCCGAGCCGTGTCGGCGTGATCACCAGCTTCGTCGTCAGGCCGGGAACCGCGTCCTGCTTCTGGCCGAACTGCGGCACCCAGAACGAATGGATCACATCCTTCGCCTGCAGCCTGAGGTGGACGGGCACCCGCAGCGGCAGGCGCAGCGTGGAGGAGGTCACCTTGTCGAAGCCGGGGTAGGTGAAGAGCCACGCGAACTGCTGCGCGGTCACGTCGACGACGAGGGGCTTGAGCGGGTCCTGCCGTCCGCCCGCCGCGGAGGCGCTCGGAAGGTGGTCGTTCTGCGCCAGCACGATCGCGCTGACGATCGAGATTGCAGTGACGAGCGCGGCCGGAACTGCGGTCCACACGATCTCGAGACCGGTGTGGCCGTGGACGGGAGGGCCGTCGGAGTCGTCGTCGGCGCGGGCGCGGAACTTCAACAGCGCGTAGACGATCACCGCCGCGACGAGCGCGAAGATCGCGATGCAGATCGTGGTCACGAACCAGAAGACGAAGTCGATCCGGTCCGCCTGCTTGCTCGCCGGGTCGGGCAACCAGGGGACGAGCAGGGCGACCGCCGCGGCTGCGGCGCCGAAGAGCATTCCGAGGAGGACGAGCTGGACGACCGATCCCCTGCGCACCGGGGCCGAGACTACTCGACTGGAAGGCCGGACTGCGAGGGAAGTGACTGCAGCGGGCGCCTGCTTAGAAACTCCTGCAACGAGCGAGGTTCAGGACGGACGGAAATGGGGTAGACCGGGTTTCGCAACCCCTAAGGAGGACTCATGGGACTCGGAGTAAGCTTGCTACTGATCGCGGCGGGAGCGATTCTCGCCTTTGCGGTGAACGCGACCGTCTCCGGCGTTGACGTGCAGACGGTCGGCTGGATCCTGCTGGTGGTGGGCATCGTCGGTGCCGTGCTCTCGATGATCTTCTGGTCGTCGTGGGCGGGCCCCGGCTACTGGTCGACGCGCCGCCGAGGCGGATACGTCGACGAGCCCCCGCCGGGCTACTAGAGGAGCACGCACACACGCTGGTTTTCGGAGCGGCCGAGCGGCCGCTCCGCGTGTTTGTTTGGAAGCAGGCACGGCCGGTGAGATCCGCAGAGAGGAACCTGTGGGGACTGCAAGCGAGGAACGGGCGCTGCACGTGCTGGCGCGGGTGGTCGCGGACAGCCCGTTTCGGGCGCGGGAGCTGATCGACCGCGTCTGCACCGGGACGCGCGAGGCGTTCGGCTTCAAGGACGTCACGTGGCGCCCGCCGCACGCACTCGTGCCGGTACCCGTCGACGGCAGGCCGCCGCCCGACGAGGCCGACCTCTCCGTGTTGACGGCGCTGGGCGAGGCCGCGGCAGCCGTGGCCGACCGAGCCCGCGACATCGATCAGGCCGACCGGCTCAAGACCGATTTCGTCTCGATCGCCTCGCACGAGCTGCGGACTCCGATCTCCGTCGTGCACGGGATCGCGGCGACGTTGCACGCCCGCGCCGACGACCTCGAAAGCGACCAGGTCCACGCGCTGCTCGGTACGCTCGTCCAGCAGACCGACCGGCTGCGCAACCTCGCCGACCAGCTGCTCGACCTCTCGCGCGTCGAAGCCGGTAGCAGGTCTGCACACGCGGAGCGGTTCCGCCCGCGCGAGCTGCTCGAGGACCTCCTCCCGCGAATCGCGGCTGAAAGGCTCGCCGAGGTCCGCGTGCGCGTGGACGCCGAGTGCGTGCTGTTCGCGGACGCGATCGCCTTCGAGCGCGTCGCCGCGAACCTGATTCTGAACGCGCTCTCCTACGGAGAATCGCCCGTGGAGGTGCGCTCCGAGAACGGCGACGGCTTCCGGCTCGTCGTCGAGGATCGCGGCGAGGGCGTCGCCCCGGAGTTCGTTCCGCACCTCTTCGAGCGCTTCAGCCGCAGCGACGAGACCCGTCGCAGAGGCGCACCGGGCGCAGGGCTCGGGCTCTCGATCGCCTCCGCCTACGCCGCGGCGATGGGCGGACGCCTCGCCTACGAGTCCGCGCAGCCGCGCGGAGCCCGCTTCACCCTGTCGCTACCGGCAGCTCGAAGCTGAAGCACGAGCCCTCGCCCTCGCGCGACTCGACCGAGATCGTCCCGTGCATCCGTCGCACGAGCTCCCGGCAGATGTACAGGCCGAGGCCGGTCCCGCCGACTCCTCGGGTCAGGTTCGGGTCGACCCGGTAGAACTTGTCGAAGATCCGCCGCTGCTCGCTCTTCGGGATCCCGAGCCCCTGATCGGTGACGCTGAAGCGGACTGCGTGGTCGCGACGCGAGACGCCGACGTCGACGCTGCCGCCCTGGGGCGAATACTTGATCGCGTTCTCGACGAAGTTGGTCAGGACCTGGCGGATCTTGTCGGGGTCGCCGGCGACCGGCGGAAGGTCCGGTTCGCAGGAGAGCGAGAGCGCGATCGCCGGCGGAAGGTGCACCCTGGCGGCGCGGATGACCGTCTGCGCCAGCTCGGCCGGGTCGTGACTCCCCACCTCGAGCTGGAGGCGCTCCGCGTCGAGCCGGCTCGCCGAGAGGATGTCGTTGACCGTGCGCGCGAGCCGGTCCGACTCGGTCGCGATCACATCCATCAGGTTTCCGCGTTGCATCTCGTCCAGCGGCAGGTCGTCACGCTGCAAGGTGAGCGCGGCGCCGTAGACCGCGGCCAGCGGGGTGCGCAGCTCGTGCGAGACCGTCGCGACGAAATCGCTGCGCAGCTCCTCCAGCACCCGGTCTTCGGTCAGGTCGCGGAAGGCGTAGACGGTGCCCTCCGAGAAGCCGACGGCGGTGATCGAGAGCCAGAGCTCGCGCTCTGGAAGCTCGAGGGGGAGCGTCTCCGCGCCTCGCGCCGCGGCCGGCGCGCTCGCGATGGGGACGAGAGCTGCGATCGCCCCCCACCCGGGGATCGCCTCCTCCGCCGTGCGACCGACCACGTCCTCGGCCCGCAGGTGCGTCACGGCCTCGGCGGCGCGGTTCCAGAGGCGAACGACCCCGTCCTCGTCGATCATGAAGACGCCGTCCCCGATGTGCTCGAGCACGCGGGCAGCGTCGGCACGCCGCTCGGCCTCGTCGTAGAGCAGCGCGTTGTCGATCGCGACCGCGGCCCGGCGGGCCAGCTCCTCGGCAGTCGCGAGGTCGGCGTCACCGAAGAAGCGCTCGGGGTGGTCCGAGAGCAACGTGATCGCACCGAGCACCCGGCCGCGGGCGATCAGCGGCACGCACATCAATGACCGCATCCCGATCGCGCGCAGGGCGTCGAGCAGCTCCGGGTCGCCGAGGCTCGCCTCGCGAAGGTGATCGTCCGTCACCTCGCGGATCAGCTCGGACCGGCCCGTGCCGATCACGCGTGCCGGGCCGTGCGGCGACTCCGGGTTGGGCGGGAAGCGCTCCTGGAACTGGTAGGCCCGCTCCTCCAGCTTGGGATCGGAATGCGCGACCGCGACCCGCTCGACGCGGCCGCCCGAGCCGAGCAAGTCGACGATGCACCAGTCGCCGAGGTACGGCACCGCCAGCACGGTCAGACGCTGCATGGCGGTTTCGTGCTCGAGCGTCGAGCCGAGCAGCTCGCTCGCCTCGGCGAGGAACTCGAGCCGCCGGCTCGCGGCGCGCTCGCTCTCGTAGAGGCGCGACTGCTCGATCGCGAGCGCGACTCGGTCGGCGAGCAGCTGCAGCGTGCGCTCGTCGTCCTTCCCGAACACACGCGGCTGCAGCGAGCCCGCGTGGAGCACGCCCAGCAGCCGCCCCTCGACGAGCAGCGGCACACCGAGCAGCGATGAGAGTCCGTGCTTCACGAGCAGTGGATTGACGATCTCGGCGTTCGCCACGTCCGGGATGAACACCGGCCGGCGGTCCGCCGCGACACGTCCCGCGAAGCCGCGTCCGACCGGGATGCGGACGCCGGCCTCGACTTCCTCCTCCAGCCCGCGCGCCCACGACGCGATCAGCTCCTCGCCGCGCTCGTCGAGCAGCAGCGCGACGGCTGTGTCGGCGCGCATCACCTTGCGGATCCCGTCGAGGAGGTTCTCCAGCAGCCGGTTGAGGTCGAGATGGGTGAGCGCGGCCTCCGAGATGACCTCGAGGTCGCGCAGGCGGGCAACCGCCTCCTCGGCCTCCGCTCTCGCCTCGCGCTCCCGCGAGTAGAGGACTGCGTTGTCGACCGCAAGCGCCGCGCGGCCCGCCAGTCCGGTCGCAAGGGCGACTTCGCGGTCCCCGTAGTGCCTGCCGGACTCGGACATCGCCAGCGTCAGCGCCCCGATGACGCGGGCGCGGGCGCGGAGCGGAACCGCGATCGCCGACGTCGGGTTGAGCCGTGAGACCAGCTCGAAGTGGCGGTCGTCGCGGGTGGTGCCCCTCAGGGAGTCCGGATCGAACTCGGGGAACACCGTGGGCTCGCCCGACCGAAGCGTCTGCGCCGCCGGCTGAGGCGAGTCGATCGTCGGCGGGTAGAGGAGCCGCATCTCCCGCAGGAGGTCTTCCTTCTCGGGATCGGCGGCCGACACGGCGACCTGCTTGATCGTGACACCGTCCTCGTCGAGCACGTCCACGATGCACCAATCGGCGAGCGCAGGCACGGCGAGGCGCGCCACGCGGACGAGCGTCTCCTCCCACTCGAGCGAGGCGGCGAGCGCCTCGCCAGCCTCGGCGAGGAACCGCACCCCTTCGTCGGGCGAAATCTCGCGGGCACCTACGGTGTCCTGGTCGATCATGCCCTCCTCTTGGAACCGCCGCAGAGCGGCACTTTAGCCTTCTCAACCCAGATTTGGGCGATCCGATCGAAGTCGCCTGCGCGCGGAGCGGGCGGACTTCGAGCGGGAAGGTGATGGGCCGTGTAGGGATCGAACCTACGACCTTGGGATTAAGAGTCCCCTGCTCTACCAGCTGAGCTAACGGCCCGAGGCGGCGAATAGTGTAGCCGCGGCATGAAGGCCTTCTCGGTGGTCGGAAACCGGCCTCAGTTCATCAAGGCGGCGCCCACCTCGGTGGCTCTGCGCGAGCGCGGGATCGAGGAGGTCGTGCTGCACACCGGGCAGCACTACGACCCCGAGCTCTCGCAGGTCTTCTTCGAGGAGCTGGGGCTGGACGAGCCGCGCTACGCGCTCGATCTACGAACCGCCGACCCACGGGCGATGACGCCGGCGATCCTGGAGTGCCTCAACCACGAGCAACCGGACTGGGTGATCGTCTACGGCGACACGAACTCAACGCTCGCCGGTGCCATGGCGGCCACCTTCTCGAGTCTGCCGCTCGCGCACGTGGAAGCGGGCCTGCGCAGCGGTGACCTCTCGATGCCGGAGGAACGCAACCGGATCGAGACGGATCGCCGTGCGCAGCTTCTCTTCTGTCCAGACGAACGTTCGAAAGACCAACTCGCCGCCGAAGGCGTTGCCGGTCACGCCGAGGTCGTGGGCGACGTCATGGCCGACGCCTGCTTCCGCCTCACCCCGGTTGCGCGCGAGCGTTCGCGGGCACTCGAGGAGCTCGGCCTCGAGCCCGGCGGCTACTTCCTGCTGACGCTCCACCGCGAGGCGAACGCCCGGCAGCCGCGGCTCGGGCGCATCGCCGAGGGCATCCGCCGGCTCGAGGAGACGGTCGTCTTCCCCGTCCATCCGCGCACCCGAGCCGCGCTCGACGCGGAGTCGATCGACCTCGGCCCGCGCGTGCTGCGACGGCCGCCGGTCGGCTACCTCGACCTGACCGCGCTCGCCTCGCAGGCGCGCGTGATCCTCACCGACTCGGGAGGGCTCCAGAAGGAGGCCTACTGGCACGGCGTCCCGTGCGTGACGCTGCGTCCGTCGACGGAGTGGGTCGACACGATCGAGGTGGGCGCGAACGTGCTCGTGGACGACGACCCGGACCGGCTCGTCGCGGCGGTCGCGTCCGCCCGGATGCCAAACGAGCGGCCGCAGCTCTACGGCGACGGCGAGGCAGCCGCGAGGATCGCTGAGTCGCTCTATACGCTTCGGCGATCATGAGCACGATCGCCATCGTCGGGGCCGGTTACGTCGGCGTCCCGCTCGCGCAGGTGTTCGCCGATGCGGGCCATTCCGTCGTCCTCGTCGACGTCCAGGCCGATCGTGTCGAGCAGCTCAACCGCGGCGAGAGCTACATCGAGGACGTCCCCTCCGAGGCCATGAAGCCGCACGTCGACGAGGGCCGGATCACGGCGACGACCGACTACGACGCGCTCCGGCAAGCCGACGCCATCCTCGTCGCCCTGCCCACGCCGCTCTCCGACCAGCGAGAGCCCGACCTGACGATCCTGCTCGACGCGACCGAGGGCATCGCGCCGCGACTGCAAAAGGGGCAGCTGGTCGTGCTCGAGTCGACGACCTACCCGGGCACCACCCGCGAGCGGATCAAGCCGTTGCTCGAGGCGAGCGGGCTCACGGCCGGCGAAGACTTCCACCTCGCCTTCTCGCCGGAGCGCGTCGACCCCGGACGCGAGGATTGGACGACGAAGACGACGCCGAAAGTGGTGGGCGGCCTCACAGACGAATGCACGCAGCGCGCGGTCGACCTCTACGCGAGCGCAGTGGACGAGGTCGTGCCCGTCTCGTCTCCCGAGACCGCGGAGCTGACGAAGCTGCTCGAGAACATCTTCCGCTCGGTGAACATCGCGCTCGTCAACGAGCTCGCACAGCTCTGCGAGCGGATGGACCTCGACGTGTGGGAGATCGTCGATGCAGCCTCGACCAAGCCTTTCGGCTTCATGCGCTTCGAGCCGGGACCCGGGCTCGGCGGCCACTGCCTGCCGGTCGACCCGTTCTACCTTTCCTGGAAGGCGCGCCAGTTCGACTTCTACACGGAGTTCATCGAGCTCGCGGGCAAGGTCAACCAGAACATGCCGTACTTCTGCCGCTCGCTGATCTCGCAGGCCTTGAACCACGGCGCCCAGCGCTCGCTCAGCGGCTCGAAGTTGCTCGTGCTCGGCGTGAGCTACAAGGCCGACATCCCGGACACCCGGGAGTCGCCGGCACTGAAGCTGATCGAGCTGCTGCGCACAGCAGGCGCAGAGGTCGCCTACCACGACCCGCACGTCGCCGAGCTGCCCAAGCACGGGCTCTCTTCGCAACCGCTCGATGCAGGCGCGTACGACTGTGTCACGATCGTGACCGCCCACTCCTCGATCGACTACGAGCAGCTGGTGGAGGACGCGAAGCTCGTGGTCGACCTCCGCAACGCGACCGGCAGGAACGGCAACCCGGGCGGGAAAGTCTGGAAGCTGTGATGCGGGTCGCGCTCGTCGGATTGGGCTACTGGGGGCCGAATCTCGCGCGCAACTTCGACGACCTTGCCGACCTGCGCTGGCTCTGCGATGCGTCTCCCGACGCGCTCGAGCGCTTTGCCGCACGCTACCCGCGAGCGCAGTCGACGACCGACTTCGACGAACTGCTCGCCGACCCCGACCTCGACGCCGTCGTCGTGGCGACCCCGGCCGTGACGCACTACGAGCTCTCGAAGCGGGCGCTCGAGGCGGGGAAGCACGTGCTCGTCGAGAAGCCACCCGCGATGAACGCGGCTGAGGCGGAGGACCTAGTCGCAACGGCCGAGGCAGCCGGACTCGTGCTGATGCCGGGTCACTTGCTGCTCTACCACCCGGCGGTGCAGAAAATGAAGGAGCTCATCGACGCGGGGGAGCTCGGTGATGTCCTCTACGTCTACTCGAACCGCCAGAACCTCGGCAAGATCCGCAAGGACGAAAACGCGCTCCTATCACTGGGCGTCCACGACCTCTCGGTCATCCTCTACCTCCTCGATGAGGAGCCGTCGGAGACTTGGGCGCACGGCAACGCGTTCTTGACGGAGGGCGTCGAAGACGTCGTCTTCTGCTACCTCCGCTTTCCAAGCGGCAAGATCGCGCACATGCACCTCTCGTGGCTCGACCCGCACAAGATGAGAAAGCTGACTGTGGTCGGCAACGAAAGGATGGTCGTCTTTGACGACATGGAGCTCGAGCGTAAGGTGACGATCTACGACAAAGCACCGTGGCAGCCGACCCAGACCTATGGTGAATGGCAGACCCGCACGGGCGACATCTTCAGCCCGAAGGTCCCGACCGACGAACCGTTGCGACTTGAGTGCCGCCACTTCATTTCGCTCGTGCATGGCGAGGGCGAGGCCGCGAAGGTCGCACAGGACGGGCTCGCAGTAGTGCGCGTGCTCGAGCAGCTGCAGGCCTCCCTGATCGCCACACCCGCTTGACCCAGATCGCCGACACCGCGGTCGTCTATCCGGGCACGGTGATCGGCGAGGGGTGCCAGATCCTCGATTACGCGGTCGTCGGGAAGCAGCCGACCCTCTCGCCGCGCTCGACCGCCAGACGCGAGGAGCTGCGGCCGCTCGAGCTCGGTGCGGGGACGATCGTCTCGACGGGGGCGGTCGTCTTCGCAGGCACGACGGTCGGCGAGCGCGTGGTCGTCGGCGACCAGGCCTGCGTGCGCGAGCGCTGCACGATCGGCGACGACGTCGTGATCGGCCGTGGCTCGCTCGTCGAGAACGACACCTCGGTGGGTGCGCTGACCAAGATCCAGGCGCACGCGTACATCACGGCCTACTCGCTGCTGGAGGAGAACGTCTTCATCGCGCCGTGCGTGATCACGACCAACGACAACTTCATGGGTCGCACCGAGAAGCGGCACGAGCTCGTGAAGGGCCCGACGATCCGGCGCGGCGCGCGCGTCGGCGGCGGTGCGGTGTTGCTGCCGGGAATCGAGGTCGGCGAGGAGGCCTTCGTCGGCGCCGGCGCGGTCGTTCTTCGTGACGTGCCCCCACGCGCCGTCATGGTCGGCAGCCCCGCACGCCAGATCCGGGACGTGCCGAACGAGGAGCTTCTGGGAAGCTAGAAGGCCAGGCGGATCCGGTAGGGCCCGAAGCCCGGCCGCGCCAGCTTCACCTGCAGCGAGAACCAGCCGCTCCGGCGCGCGCGGTAGGCGAGGCGCTCGACCACCCCTGGCCCGTGGATCGAGCGGCGGGCACGCAGATCGGAGCGTGCATCGGCGAGCGCGTGGAGCCCGGGCTTCCAGAGGATGATCGACGGGTCGACCTTGGAAGAGCGGACCGCCGCCGAGATGCCCTGACCGCGGCGCAGGTAGACGCGGTAGACGTCGCTCGGGTCGTCCCACCAATCGAGCGTCGCCCGCGTGTTGAGCCTGTCGTAGACGGTCGCAGCCGCGGCGCCGACGTCGTCGTTCGGCTCGAGCCGGTCCGGCGCGGGGAGAGTGCCGTTCAAAGCGTTGAGCGCCGCGCCGACGTCCAGCCGCCCGAAGCCCGTGAGGGCGTCCGGGCCCGGAGTGCAGGCGTCACAGCCGTTCGCCGGAGTCGCGTCGGCGGCGGTGGTCTTCAGGATCGCCCCCACCTGGTCGGGCCGCAGGAGCGGCATCTGGCCGAGCAGCACCGCGGCGGCGCCGGCGATCTGCGGCGAGGCGAACGACGTCCCGTCGGCGTGCCGGTACTCCTTCGGGCCACAGATCGAGTACCCCTGCTCGGCGCAGCCCGTGTTGCGCGAGGTCAAGGAGCGTGGGAAAAGCGACACCATGTCCATCCCGGGCGCGGCGAGGTCGACGTACTGGTCGTCTCGGTTCGAGAAGCTCGGCACGCCGCCGGAGCGCCCGTACGCGCCGACGCCGAGCACGTGCGGGAAGGCGGCCGGGTAGCTGGCGTAGGGCCACGGCTTCTGGGGTGCGTTGTTGCCGTTGCCGACGGCGGCCACGACCAGGACGCCGCGGCGGACCGCGCGCTGGATCGCGCGGCGTTCCGGGCTCGAGAAGCCGTCCCGGCCCGGGTCGGCCGGGTCGCGGACGCTGCCGAAGCTGAGGTTGATCACGCGCGCGCCGGAGCGCACAGCCCAGCGGATCGCCCGCGCCTCCGCGCGGGGTGGGATCGCCCCGTCGTCGCGAACGACCTTCGCCACGAGAAGCCGGGCCGACGGGGCGATTCCGGCGATGCCCGTGCCGTTGTCGGCAATGGCCGCGATCTCACCGGCGACGAAGGTGCCGTGTCCCTGCTGGTCGGCCACCGAGCCGCCGACGAAGCTGCGCGAGGCGGCGATGCGTCCTCTCAGCTCCGGATGATCTCGGTCGATGCCGGAGTCGATCACCGCAACGCGGATTGCGAACAGCTGCTGGGCCGCGTCGAAGACGTCGAGGGCCCGGTCCCGCGCGAGGTACCACTGCCGCGGCGCGAGCGGATCGTTGGGGGCCGAGGCAACTGCGGCTGCTGGCACCGCCAGACCGGCGGCGAGCGCGACCAGGAAGAGCGATCGCTTCACGCGGAGACGACCTGCAGGATCGTCGAGACGCCGACCGCGAAGCCCCTGCCGGCGACGACGCGGGCGCGGTACGTGCCGGGCGCGAGGTTCACCGAGGCGCCGAAGCTGCCGTCCGACCCGACCGTCGTGCGGGCGACCGTGGTCCAGACAGCGCCGGCCTGTCGCTGCACCTGGACCGACGCGCCCGGAAGCAGCGGCTTCACGAGCCCGCTCACGGAGGCCCGGTTGGCTGCGGCGGAGATGCGAACAGAGGGCGCGACGGAGAGACGGACGACGCCGCTGCGGATCAGGCCCGCGGAGATGCGGTAGTCGGTCGTCACCTTCGGCGAGAGGGTGGCAGCGACCCGCCCGCCGCGCGACTTGAGCGGCGCGAGCTGCTTCCACACGCCTCCGTACGGTCGCGACTCGAGCGTGACGCGGGGGACGCCGCGGGCGACTCCGCCAAGCCGCACCTGCGTGCCGTAGGGCACGGGCTTCGACCTGGGCGTCAGGCTCAGCATCCCGATCGTGAACCAAGTCGACCGCAGGCCCAGGGCAATGCGGACCTTGGAGCCGCTGACGGTGCGCTCGCCCTTGGACCCGACCAGCGTCAGCGAGCGAACGCGGCCGGAGGCCGCGGCGTCGCTGCGAACGTCTAGCAGGGTCCCGCGCGCACCGAGCTTACGGCCCAGGCGGGCCGCGCTGAACCGCAGCGGGCCCCAGTCGTGGTACGGCGAGAGCGTGTCGTAGGGATCGGGAACCGAGACCAGGTACGGAGTGGGCTTCGAGCCGAACCAGACGTCTTGCACGTTCGCCGTCCGGCCGCCCGAGCTCGAGAAGAAGAAGGTCTGCGCGAGCTCGCCCTTGTAGAGCACGACCTCGCCGGGAGTCGCATCGACGGCCTCACGCGCGGGGTCGGACTCCGCGGAGATCCCGCCGTAGACCTGGCTGCGCGTGTCCGGGTAGAGGTCGAAGTCGCCGCCCTTCTGCAGGTGCGTGAGCGCGTAGGTCCGCGCCACCACCGCCTGCGCCGCCAGGGCCTGGGCCGGCCAGCGGTCGGGCATCTCGCTCGGGACGACGCCCCGGAGGTACGGCTCGAGGCCGACGACGTTCACCACTCGTACCGCCTTGCCGCCCATCACGCGGAACGTGCCGCGGTAGCCGCGCCCCCCGAGCGCGAGCGAAGCGTCGCCGGGCGAGAACACAAGCGGCCCTGGGAGCGCCTTGGCCCCCGCCGAGGTCGGCAGCTTCAGCCGCAGGCCCGGCCCGAGCTGGTGCTTCCCCGCAGACAACCGGTGCGTCTTACCCGCTCCGTCGCGGACCGTGAACGGCGAGCGCGAGGAGATCACAACCCGCTTGGCGCTCGGAACGAGCAGGACGCGCACGCGCTTGACCGGCGCCTGGCCGAGGGTCGTGCCGGGGTAGTAGTGGGCCACGATCCGGTCGTAGGTCCAGCCGTGAAGGGCGTAGCCGTAGGCGCCGTACTGCGCGAGCCCGATCCCGTGGCCCCATCCGTGGCCGGCGACGAAGAACGCCGGTCCAGACGGTGGCGGCGCGGGAGGCTGCGCCGGTGGTCCCGAGAGACCCAGCGCCGCGAGAAGGGCTGCTGCGAGTGTGCTGACCATCGTCTAAGTGATCCCCGATCGCCGGTCTGGCGCAAGCAATCCTGGCCGAACGCCTCGGCCGGACACTCCGGAGCGTAGCGCACGCTCAGGCGCTTTTCGGCTTCCTCCGGGCGAGAAGGGCTGTTTCCACGAGCCTCGAGTGGGGAACCCCCGCGGGATGGCTGTCGAGACCGAGCTGCTGCCGCCGCGCTATCGCCTGCCACGCCGGATCGGCCGGGGTGCGATGGGCGATATCTACGTGGCCACCGACCAGGTGCTCGGCCGCGAGGTGGCGGTCAAGGTGCTCGCGGACCGCTACGCCGCCGACGACGGCATCAGGGAGCGGTTCAAGCGCGAGGCACTCGCCGCTGCACGGCTTTCCGGTGAGCCCGGGGCGGTCACGATCTTCGACGTCGGCGAATGGCGGGAGCGCCCGTTCATCGTCATGGAGCATCTCGGCGGCGGCTCGCTCGAGGACCGTCTCCGGCGCGAGGGCGCACAACCGCCCGAGCGCGCGCTCGCGTGGCTCGAGCAGGCCGCCGAAGCGCTCGACGCCGCGCACCGGCATGGGATCGTCCACCGCGACGTCAAACCGGCGAACCTGCTCCTGGACGACCGCGGGGAGCTGCGGGTGGCCGACTTCGGGATCGCCAGCGCCGCGGGCCTCGAGTCGATGACGCTGACCGGCACGGTGCTCGGGACCGCGGGCTACCTCTCGCCCGAGCAGGCTGCGGGGGAGCGTGCCGGACCGCCGAGCGACCTGTACGCGCTGGCAGTGGTCGCCTTCGAGCTGCTCAGCGGCCGCCGTCCCTTCGAAAACGAGTCTGCGACCGCGGAGGCGGCCGCGCACGTGAACGCTCCGGTGCCGTCGATCACAGAGCTGTGCGAGGGACTGCCGTGGGACGTCGACCGCGTCTTCCAACGTGCGCTCGCGAAAGGGCCGCGAGCGCGGTACGGGTCGGCGCGCGAGTTCGTCACCGAGCTGCGTAGCGCGCTCTCACGCACGACGGCCCCGACGGCCGTGCTCGCACCCACACCTGGTGCTCGAAGGCGGCGCGGGCCGCTGCCGTACCTGCTTCCCGTCGCGCTGTTGCTCGCGGCCGCAGCCATCGGCGCGATCGTCGCCGCGATCGTCTCCGGCGGCGACTCGAAGCCCAGGGTCTTGACTCGCACCGTCGCCGGCCCCGGTGGGACGACCACGATCCAGCAGACCGTCACCGAGCAGACGACGGCGCCGCCCCCGCCGCCGCCCCCGCCGCCGCCGCCACCACCGCCGCCTCCGCCTCCGCCCGTGGCCACGGGACTCGGCGGGCACGCACTGAACGACCAGGGCTTCACGCTGATGAAGCAGGGCGCCTACGCGAGCGCCTTGCCCCTGCTGCAACAGGCCGTCCAGAAGCTCGCCGGCACGGGCCCGAGCGACCCGTACGAGGGCTACGCGAACTACAACCTCGGCTACACGCTCTACCGCCTCGGGCGCTGCAGCGAGGCGGTCGTGTACCTGAAACGCGCCGAGAGACTCGAGCCCGACCGCAGCGAGCCCCGAGACATTCGCAAGCAGGCCCAACATTGCTAGTCGCACGGCAGCCGTAGACTCAGCCCGCATGCGGATCCTCGTCACCGGCGCGGCCGGCTTCATCGGCTCGAATTTCGTCCGCCACTGGCTCGGGCGGCACCCGGACGACCATGTCGTGGCCTTCGACCTGCTCACCTACGCCGGAAACCGGGAGAGCCTCGGCGACGTCGACGACCGCATCGCCTTCGTCCAGGGCGACATCGCCGACGCGGAGCTCGCCGAGCGGACCCTGCGTGACGAGGAGATCGAGGTCGTCGTCAACTTCGCCGCCGAGTCGCACAACTCGCTCGCGGTCGTCGACCCCGGCCGGTTCTTCCACACCAACGTGATCGGAACGCAGACGCTCCTGGAGGCCGCGCGCCGGTGCGAGCTCGAGCGTTTTCACCACGTCTCGACCTGCGAGGTCTACGGCGACCTGCCGCTGGACTCGGACGAGACGTTCACCGAGGAGTCGCCGTACCGCCCGCGCACGCCGTACAACGCCTCGAAGGCCGGCGCCGACCACGCCGTCCGGGCCTACTTCGAGACCTACGGCCTGCCGGTCACGATCAGCAACTGCTCGAACAACTACGGGCCATACCAGTTCCCGGAGAAGGTGATCCCGCTCTTCGCCACGAACGCGCTCGACGACAAGCCGCTACCGCTCTACGCCTCGACGGCAAACCAGCGCGAGTGGCTGCACGTGCTCGACCACTGCCGCGCGATCGAGCTCGTGCTCGAGCGAGGCCGGCCCGGCGAGACCTACAACGTCGGCTCCGGGATCGAGAAGTCGATCGAGGAGATCGCCGACGCGGTGCTCGAGCACACCGGCAAGCCCGAGTCGCTGAAGACGATCGTCCCCGACCGGCCCGGGCACGACCGGCGCTACCTGCTCGACTCGACGAAGATCCGCGAAGAGCTCGGCTGGCGCGACGAGGTCACCTGGGAGGACGGGATCGCGGAGACCGTCGCCTGGTACGCCGACCACCGCGACTGGTGGGAGCCCCTCCGCGACCGGGCCCCGGTTGACGAGGCGGCCTGGCGCTAGACACGCGCGAGCGCGCCCGGCTGTGGCGGAACCGCGAGTTCGTGCTGCTCGAGAGCGGCCGGCTCCTCTCCACCGCCGGGACGGCGTCCACGGCGATCGCTTATCCGCTGCTCGTTCTCGCCCTGACAGGCTCACCGGCGAAGGCCGGCCTGGTCGGCTTCGCGCGGCTTGCGCCGTATGCGCTCCTCGCCCTTCCGGCGGGCGTCGCGGCCGATCGCTGGAACCGCAAGTCGCTGATGATCGGCGCCGACGTCGTGCGGGCGCTCGTGCTCGGCGTCCTCGCGCTGGCAATCCAGCTCGACCACGCCGGCTGGCCGCTGATCGCGGCGATCGCTTTCGCGGAGGGCGCCGGCGCGGTCGTGTTCGGCGTCGCCCAGGCCGGCGCGCTGCGCGCGATCGTGCCGAGACGCCAGCTTCCGGCCGCGGTGGGGGCTCAGCGTGCCCGCTCGGCCGTGGTCGACCTCGCCGGACCGCCGCTCGGCGGCGCACTCTTCGCCGACGGCCGGGCGCTGC
>Ga0307318_10000255_pt1 | contig 17278 bp, 19 predicted proteins | sample ER_DNA_367_FD_194500 | JGI IMG/M metagenome (GOLD analysis project Ga0307318, IMG submission 194500) | Bulk soil microbial communities from the East River watershed near Crested Butte, Colorado, United States - ER_DNA_367 | ecosystem: Environmental > Terrestrial > Soil > Floodplain | place...
GGTCGTGGACAGGGCCGGAGCCGAGCTGCAGAACGAGGGCTCGATGATCATGGGGCTCGGCACGGCCCTGCTGGAGTCCGTCGAGCACTCGGACGGCCAGATCACCAACGCCAACCTGTCGGACTACAGCCTGCCCGCTCTCGGCGATTTGCCGGGCGAGATGACCCATGAGCTGCTCGAGCGCGAAGGCGCCGAGGCGCACGGGCTGGGCGAGACGGCGCTGCCGCCGGTGCCGGCGGCGATCGGCAACGGGCTCGCGTCGCTCGGCGTCGAGCTCAGCGACCTGCCGATGACCGCCGAACGCGTACTCGAAGCGATTGAGACCCGCAACCGCGAGCAGGCGGAGGCGGTGGCGTGAGGCTCGAGCTGACGCTCAACGAGCGGCCCGCGGTGCTCGAGTGCGCGCCCGACGAGAGGATCCTCGACGTCCTGCGGCGCGAGGGGCTGACGAGCGTGCGCGCTACCTGCGGGATCGGCATCTGTGGCTCCTGCACGGTGCTGATGGACGGCGAGCCCGTCTCGGGCTGCCTGCTGCTGGCGGCCCAGGCCGCGGGCCGCGAGATCACCACCGTCGAAGGGCTGCCCGCCGAGCATCCCGTGCCCCTCGCGTTCGACGCCGAGCACGCGTTTCAGTGCGGCTGGTGCACGCCCGGCATGATCCTGACGGCCAAGCGCCTGCTCGAGGAGATCCCGCAACCGAGCGACGAGCAGATCGCCGACGGCCTGGGCGGCAACCTGTGCCGGTGTGGGTGTTACGTGAAAATCCGGGCCGCCGTGAGGAGGGCCGCCGCATGAAGCTGGTGACATATGAAGCCGGTGAGGGCGCGCGCGTGGGAGCGCTCGAGGACGGCGGGGTGGTGGATCTCGGCTTCGACGACGACATGGTCGCCTTCATCGAGGCCGGCGCTCCCCGAGGAGAGCGGCGCGAGGTCGGCGAGGCGCGCCTGCTGGCTCCGCTGCGGCCGCGGTCGCTACGCGACTTCCTCGCCTTCGAGGGCCATCTCAAGGGCGCGCTCGGGCGGCTCGGGCGCGAGATACCGGACGAGTGGTACGAAGTGCCCGCCTACTACAAGGGCATGCCCGACACGGTGATCGGGCCCGACCAGGAGATCCCTTGGCCGGCGTGGACCGAGCGCCTCGACCACGAGCTCGAGCTGGCCGCCGTGGTCGGCCGCCGCTGCCGCGACGTCCCCGCGTCCGAGGCCGCCGGTGTCATCTTCGGCTACACGATCTGGAACGACGTCTCGGCGCGCGACGTCCAGACGCGCGAGCTCCCCATCGGCATGGGCCCGGGCAAGGCCAAGGATTGGGACGGCTCCAACGTTCTCGGCCCCTGCCTCGTCACGGCCGACGAGCTCGACGCGGGGGACCTCGGCATGAGCGTTCGCGTCAACGGCGAGACGTGGGGGCAGGACACGAGCGCGTCGATGCACCACACCTTCGCCGACATGATCGCCTACGCCTCACGCGACCAGACGCTCTACCCCGGTGAGGTGTTCGGCTCGGGCACGGCCGCGGGCGGGTCGGGCCTCGAGCTCGATCGCCGGCTCAATCCCGGAGACGTCGTCGAGCTGGAGATCGAGGGCATAGGGACGTTGCGCAACCGGATTGCCAACCGAGACAGAGGAGACTGAATGGCTTACGTGGTGTCGGCGCTGTGGACGGCCAAGGAGGGGGAGGAGGACCGCATCGCGCGCATCTGCGAGGAGATGACGCCGGTCTCGCGCGGGGAGCCGGGCAACATCTTCTACCAGTGCCACCGCTCCCCGGAGGACCCGCGCCTGTTCTATCTCTACGAGCAGTACGTCGACGAGTCCGGCTACAAGGCGCATCAGGACTCCGAGCACTTCCAGCGGCTCGTGGTCGGCGAGGCGATCCCGCACCTCGAGTCGCGCGAGCGCGCGTTCTACGAGACGATGATCGACGACCGCGGAGGACTTGCTTGACGCGCATCGTCGACCTCAGCCCGGCCGTGCCGGAGGGCTTTCGCGGGCCGCCGTCCACCGACCTCGGCGTGCGCTTCGACGTGCGGACGAAGCCGGGCGGCTGGCAGTCGTCGCAGGCCAGCATGAGCGTGCACACGGGATGCCACGTGGAGTCCGAGCTGCACGTGGTCGAGGACGGGCGCGCGATCGATGCGCTGCCGCTCGACTCGGTCATCGGCAGCGCGGTGGTGCTGGATCTCACGCCGGTCGCGGAGCGGGCGTTGCTCGACGCCGCCGCGTTGGAAGAGGCGAAAGACGGGCTGGTGAAGGCGGGTGAGTCGATCGGTCCTGGTGATGTGTTGCTGCTGCACACCGGCTGGGCCGACCGCGCGCTGGGTTCGCCCGACTACTTCCGGCTGTCACCCGCGCTGTCCGAGGACGCGGCCGACTGGCTCGTGGCGCGCCGGCCGCGCTGCGTGGCCTGTGACTTCTTCGAGGAGCCCGCCGCGCGCGATCCCGGTTGGGAGGCGTCGGAGTTCGTGGTCCACCGCCGGATCCTCGGCGCCGGCATCCCGCTCGTCGAGGGCGTCGTGGGGCTGGGCTCGCTGCCCGCGCGCTGCGACTTCTTCGCTCCCTTCTTCAAGTTCGGCGGCATCGAGGCCGCACCGGCGCGGGCCTTCGCGGTGGTGGGGTCGTGAAGCTCAGCAACGAGATGACCGTGCCCGCGTCGCTCGAGGAGGCGTGGGCCGTGATGCTGGACATCGAGCGGGTGGCGCCGTGCCTGCCCGGAGCCTCCATCGAGGGCGCCGACGGCGACGAGTACCGCGGCACGATGAAGATCAAGCTCGGGCCGATCAGCTCGAGCTTCGCGGGCACGCTGAAGATCGAGGAGGTCGACGAGGCCGCGCACCGGGCCGTCCTGTCCGCGAGGGCGCGCGACAGCCGCGGCCAGGGTACCGCCGCGGCGACGATCAGCTCCACGATGGCGCCGGCCGGCGACGGCACGCGCGTGACCGTCGAGACCGACCTGCGCGTGACCGGCCCGGCGGCGTCTTTCGGCCGCGGCGTCATGCAGGACGTGAGCGCGCGCCTGATGGGGCAGTTTGCGGAGTGCCTGGCGGCGGAGATGGGGCGATCGGCGGCGGGGGCCGGCACGGGCGCGGGCGCCGCGGAGCCCCGCGCCGACGCCGTTTCGGGCCAGGCCGCGCCCGCGGGCAGCCAGGGTGTCCGGCTCGCCGGCCCGTTGCCGCCCGACGTCCCGAAGCCGCCGCCGACCGAGGCCGGGGTGCGCTGGCCGTCGGGGATGGAGCCCTCGACCGGCGAAGCCGCCGAAGCCCTCGACGAAACCGGTCGTATTTTCCCGAAACGTCGAGACCTTCCCGATTCGGGCGCCGACGACGTGCTCGACCTGGGCGCGATCGGGCGCCAGGCGCTGATGCGCCGCGCGGCCCCGGCCGGAGCCGTCGCCGCCATCGTCCTGCTCCTGATCGCTGTCGTTCTGCGACGCCGAGGTAACAGATGACGCCCAGCGCCGCTGCCACCCCGGTCGTGCGCGGTGACCTGCGTGCCCAGATCAAGGACGTGATCCTGCAGCGGATCGTCGAGGGCAGCCTCGAGCCGGGCAGCCGGATCGTTGAGACACGCATAGCTCAGGAGCTCGGCGTGAGCCAGGCGCCGGTGCGCGAGGCGCTGCGTGACCTCGAGCAGCTCGGCTGCGTGGTGCACGAGCCCAACCGCGGCTGCTCCGTGCGCGCCTTCTCCGCCGAGGAGCTGCTGGAGGCGTTTCCCGTGCGGGCTGCGCTCGAGGCGCTGGCGGCCCGCCTGGCCGCCGAGCGGATCACGACGGCGGAGCTCGCCGAGCTCGACCAGCTGCTCGAGCGCATGCGCAGGGCGGCCCGCGAAGGCGACGCGCACGAGCAGTCGCAGGCCAACGCCTCCTTCCATGCGACCATCGTGCGGGCGGCCCGCAACCGCACGCTCGAGCGCCAGTGGCAGATGCTCGAGCCCTACTCGCGCACGTACCTGACCGTCTCGCGCCCGGGCATCGACCTCGTCCACCTGTCCGACCGCCACGTGCCGGTCCTGGACGCCCTGCGGCGGCGCGACCGGGCAAAGGCCGCCGAGGCCATGGAGGAGCACCTGTTGGGGGCGGCCGACCTACTGAGGGAGGAAGTGCCGTGAGGAAGCTCGTCGACCTGTCGATGCCGGTGCATGCGGACATGCTCACGTTTCCGCGGGTCCCGCCGCCGGCGCTGTGCGTCTACGAGACGCACGAGGAGTTCGCGGAGCGCATCGGAGCCGCGCAGTACGGCGTGACCTCGCTCACCGCGAGCAACCTCGTGGTGGTCAACGACCACGTCGGCACCCACTGCGACGCCCGCAGGCACATCGTTCCCGACGCCGGCGGAGCGGACACGATCCCGCTCGAGTGGTGCGTGTCGGACGGGGTGCTGCTCGACTTCACCGGCGCCGAGAAGGGTCACGGGATCAGCGCGTCCGAGGTCGAGGCCGAGCTCGACCGCATCGGCTACGAGCTCAAGGAGCGCGACATCGTCCTCATCCACACCGGCGCGGGCGCCTACAACACCGAGGAGCGCTACCGCACCGACCATCCCGGGATGACCGCTGAGGCGACGAAATGGCTGATCGCCCGCGGCGTGCGGATGATGGGGATCGACGCGATCACCTTCGATCCGCCGGTGTGGGCGATGTTCGAGCGCAAGCAGTTCTGGGAGGCGCACCGGGTGATGTGGGACGAGGAGTACTGGCACCTCGAGAACCTGATGAACCTCGAGGAGATAGGCCGCTCGTACGGGTTCCAGCTGGTGGTGCTGCCGGTCAAGTGGAAGGGAACCACCGCCGCGCCGGTCCGGGCGATCGCGATCGTCGAGGACGAGGCATGAGCGTCCTGCACTTCGCCGAGGACGAGTGCCTCGAGGTCATGCGGGCGGGCGGCAAAGGCGCCTCACTGGCCAGGATGGCGTCGCTCGGCCTGCCCGTGCCGCCGGGGTTCGTCGTGCCGGCCGACGCGCTGGCCGCTGCTTTGGGCGACCGGGCTCAGCAGCTCGCCTCGCTGAGCGCCGACGACGCCGAGCGCGCCCAGCGGATCGTGCATGCCACCGAGATCGGGCCCGAGCTGAGGGAGGAGGTGACCGCCGCCTACCGCGAGCTCGGCGACGACGCGCCGGTGGCGGTGCGCTCGAGCGCCTGCGCGGAGGACTCGCAGGAGGCCAGCTTCGCCGGCCAGCAAGAGACCTATCTGGACGTCCGGGGGGCCGAGGAGGTGATCGAGCGCATCGGCCACTGCTGGGGCTCCTTCTTCAGCGAGCGGGCTCTGTTCTACCGCGCTCAGAAGGGCTCGCTCGACGACCTGGGCATGGCGGTGGTGGTGCAGCGCATGGTGAGCGCGGACGTGGCAGGCGTGCTCTTCACGGTCGACCCGGTGCGCAGGCGCAAGGACCGCATGGTGGTGGAGGCCGTGTTCGGCTTGGGCGAGGCGTGCGTCTCCGGCCAGGTGACTCCCGACAACTACGTGCTCGCCCGCGACGGCGCGCTCAAGCGCCGGCGCCTGTCGGTGCAGCCGCTCGTGATCGAGAGCGCGCCCGAGGGTGGCACCGTCGAACGCGAGCTCGACCCGGCGGAGGGCGGCGCCGCGACCCTCGAGGAAGATCAGCTGCGCGAGCTGGCGCGCCTGGGCGAGGACCTCCAGGGCCGCCTCGGCGGACCGCAGGACATCGAATGGGCCATCGAGGGCGGCGAGCTGTACGTGCTGCAGGCCCGGCCGGTGACCGCGTGAGCGAGCTGCTCCAGCGGGCCACCGAGTGGATGGCCGAGCGGCACCCCCACTTCCGCCACATGCAGCGAACGCTCGACTGGGCCGTGGAGATCGACCCCGACGCGGGCGAGGCCGTGCGCATCGCGGCCGTCACGCACGACGCCGAGCGCGCCTATCCCGAGGGCGACTGGGACTCCGCGCTGTCCTGGGACGATCCCGAGTACAACCGCTGGCATCAGGAGCGCTGCGCGCGAATCGTGGGTGACTGGCTGCGCGAGCAGGGCGCCGACGCGGGCCTGACCGAGGAAGTCGAGCGGATCGTCGTCGTACACGAGGAGGGCGGTTTCCCTGAGGCCGACGTGGTCCAGGCGGCGGACTCGCTCTCCTTCCTGGAGACCATGGTGGGCGTGATCGCCGAGTGGGTGCAGTCGGGGCGCGCGCCGCGAGAGAACGCGGAGGGCAAGGCGCGCCACTCGCTCGAGCGCATCAGCCCGGACCTGACGCGCGCGCGCGAAGAAGCCGAGCCGCTGCTGGCGGCCGCCCTGCAGCGCCTGGCCGCGGTGCCCGCGCCGCAGGACGTGCTCGCGGCGCTGCGGCTGGTGAGGCAGGGGCGCATCCTCACGCTCGCCCGCGACCGCTTCCCACGCATGCCCGTGTTCCCGGGCCACCCGAACTTCGAGGTTCTCTCCTACCGCACTCCGCAGGGTATACGCGCCGCCGGGGACCGGCCCTGGGGGCCGCTCAACGAGGCGGGACTCGGGTACATGAGCGAGCTCGTGATGGCCACCACCCACAGCGGCGCGCACATCGACGCCCACGCACACATGACGGTCGGCGCCGAGGACCGCTGGAACGGCGGCTCGGCGCAGCGCCACCTCGGTGACTTCGGGCCGCTGCGCGGCGACGCGACCGAGATTCCCCCGCTGTGGCGCCGCGGCGTGCTCTACGACGTCCCCGGGCACCGCGGCGTCGCGCACCTGGGGCGCGGGGAGCCGGTGGACGCCCGCGAGCTGGAGCAGATCGAGGCGGCCACCGGCGTGGCCGCCGGCGGCGGGGACGTCGCGCTGGTGCGCTCGGGCTACATGCGCCACTGGCCGGACGCCGAGCGGATGGCCGAGCACCGCGGTCCCGGCCCCGACGAGTCGGCCGCGCGGCTGCTAGCCGACCGCGGCGTGATCGCCGTGGGCTCCGACACCGAGACGTTCGAGGTTCAGCCGGCGCCCGACCCCGGGCAGCCCGCGAACCCCCAGCCGGTGCACACCCTGCTGCTGATCGACCGGGGGATCTACATCATGGAGAGCCTCGACCTGGAGGGGCTGGCGAAGAGCGGCGCGCGCGAGTTCCTGTTCGTGGCCCTGCCGCTGAGCATCCGCGGGGCGACCGGCTCGATGATCGACCCCGTCGCGGTGATCTGACGATGAAGGCGCTGGTCGTCCACGAGCCCCACAACTTCTCGGTCGAGGAGGTCGGGCGCCCCGAGCCGGGGCGAAACGAGGTGCTCTGTCGCGTGAGCACGGTCGCGATCTGCGGCACCGACCCCCACATCATCGCCGGCGACTACCCGGGTTTCTGGCCCAAGGAGTTCCCCTTCATCCCCGGCCATGAGTGGTGCGGCGAGGTGGTGGAGCTCGGTCCGGGTGCGGCCGACCTCGGCTGGGCGGTCGGCACGCGCGTGGCGGGCACGTCGCACGCGGGCTGCGGCTTCTGCCGCCTATGCGTGGAGGGCCGCTACAACCTCTGCGAGAACTTCGGCAACGAGCGCCTGCACCGCCAGTACGGCCATTACACGCAGGGCGCCTACGCCGACTACGTCGTGCACTCCGTCAAGTCGGTGTTCGCCGTGCCCGACGGGATCAGCGACGAGGAGGCCGCGATGCTCGACCCGACCTCGATCGCGCTGCACACGGTCAAGCGCGGCGGTCAGGCGCCCGGTGACACCGTGGCCGTCATCGGGCCGGGCGTGATGGGGCTCCTGGTGGCGGAATGCGCGCGGGCGCTCGGCGCCGGGCGGGTGCTGGTCGTGGGCCGCGGGGTGCGGCTCGAGCGCGCAGCGGAGCTGGGCCACGAGCCCGTCGACTTCACGGCCGAGGATCCCGTCGAGGCGATCCGCGAGCGCACGGGCGGCCGCGGGGCCGACGTGGCGCTGGAGTGCTCGGGCGACCCCGAGGCCGTGGGTCGCTGCGTCGAGCTGGTGCGCAAGGGCGGCCGCGTGGCGGTGATCGGCATCCCGCTCGAGCCGGCCCCGATCCCGCTGCGCCGGCTCGTGCTCGACGAGATCGACGTGGTCGGCGTTCGCGCCAACGCGGGCGAGATGCCCGAGGCGATCGCGCTCGTGGCCGCCGGCCGCATCCCGCTGCGCGAGCTGATCACCCACCGCTTCGCCCTCGAGGACTTCGCCGACGCCTACCGGGTGTTCACCGAGCGCGTGGACGGCGCGCTCAAGGTGATCGTGCGCCCGTGAAGGCCTGGGCGGTCCTGGCCGCGCTCTTCCTGAGCGCGCTCGCGCTGCGCCCCCAGCTGGTCGGCGTCGGGCCGATCCTGCCGGAGATCGGCGACGATCTGGATGTCTCCCACGCCGTCGCCGGCCTGCTGGGCACGATCCCGGTGCTCTGCATGGGTGTGTTCGCGCCACCCGCCGCCTACGTCGCCGCGCGCATCGGCACGCGCGGGGCGATCGGCGCCTGCCTCGCGGCGATCGCCGTCTTCGGGTTGCTGCGGGCGGCCGCCCCGGGGGCGCCGCTCGTGCTCGCTCTGACGCTGCCGATCGGAGTGGGCATGGGCCTGGCAGGCGCGCTCATGCCGGTCGCGGTGAAGGAGCGCTTCGCCCACCGGCCCGCCTTCGCCAGCGGCGTCTACACCACCGGCATCAACATGGGGTCGGCGCTCTCCTCGGCGGTCGCCGTGCCGCTGGCCGCCGCCCTGGGCGGCTGGCGCGGCGCGCTCGCGGTGTTCTCCGCATGCACGATCCTCTGCTTCGCCGCCTGGCTCGTCCTCACGCCGCCGGTGCGAGAGCGCGTCCAACCCAGGCCGCCGCGGCTGCCCTGGGGCCGTGGGGTGGTGTGGGGCCTGGCGGCGGTGTTCGCGCTGCAGTCGATCGTGTACTACGGGCTCGTCGCCTGGATGCCCGATTCCTTTCAGGAGCGCGGCTGGAGCGCCGGGGCGGCCGGCGCGCTGCTCGGCGTGATGAGCGTGGCGGCGCTGCCGAGTGGATTGCTGGTCCCCTATCTGGCCGACCGCGGCGGCTCGCGGCGCCAGTGGCTCGCGCTCTGCGCCGGGGCCCTGCTGGTGGCCGCGATCGGCATCGCCATCCTGCCCGGTGGCGGCTGGGCCTGGGCCGCCCTGGCGGGCCTCGGCATCGGCGCCAGCTTCCCGATGACGTTGACCCTTCCGCTCGACCTCGGTCGCGAGCCGGCCGAGACGGGAGCGGTGGTGGGCCTGATGCTCGGGGCCGGCTACACGATCACCGCGCTCGGCCCGCTCGCGCTGGGGGCGGCCCGCGACCTGACCGGGTCCTTCTCGACCAGCTTGTGGGTCCTGGTCGGCGTGGCAGCGGCCTTCCTGCTGTCGGTGCTGCCGCTCTCGCCCGAACGCCTCAGCCCCCCGCGGCGGCTCGAGCCGGAGGTGCTCGCGCGATGAGCCTCGAACCCGTCTTTCTCTCCTGCGCCATCACCGGCGGCATGAGCGTGCCCGGCCAGAGCGATGCGATCCCGGTTACGCCCGAGGAGATCGTCGAGTCCGCGGTCGAAGCCCACGAGACGGGGGCGGCGATCGTTCACATCCACGTGCGCGAGCCGCAGACCGGCAAGCCGATCGCCGACCTCGGCCTGTTCAAGGAGGTGCTGGCGGGAATCGGCGAGCGCTGCGACGCGATAGCCCAGCCCACGAGCGGCGGGGGGGTGGGCATGACGATCGAGGAGCGCGCCCGGGTGGTGACCGAGTGCCGCCCCGAGATGGCCACCTTCAACTGCGGCTCGTTCAACTTCGGCATCTTCGGGGCTCGCCACAGGCCGGAGATGGCGGACTGGGAGATCAAGTACCTCGAGTCCACGCGCGACTACGTGTTTCGCAACACCTTTCGCGACATGTACCGCCTCTCCGAGCTCTTCCGTGAGGCGAACACCAAGCCGGAATACGAGGTCTACGACGTCGGGCACCTCTACAACCTGCAGCACCTGGCCGAACAGGAGCTCGTAGACTTTCCCTTCCACGTTCAGTTCGTGCTCGGCGTCCTCGGCGCCAACTCCGCCTCCATCGAGCAGCTGGTGCACATGCGCCGCACGGCGATCGGCCTCTTTGGGGAAGACGGCTTCACCTGGTCGGCCGCCGGCGTCGGCTATCCCGGTCAGTTCCACCTGGCCGCGACGGCGCTCATGCTGGGCGGTCACATGCGCGTCGGGCTCGAGGACAACCTGCGTGTGACGACCTCCGAGCGCGCCCGGTCGAACGCGGCGCTGGTCGAGAAGGCCATGGCTCTGGTGCCCTTGCTCGACCGCGCCTCCGCCTCCGCAGACGAGGCCCGGGAGCTGCTCGGGCTCGCGCTCACTTGAAGCGTGAGTCGCGGCCCGCGGTCGGCTGACGGCTCAGTACCCGCCCAAACTCAGCCCTTCGCCCAGGGCGGCGGCTCTCCCTTCTCGCACGCGGGCTCGTCGCGGCTCGGCGGGGGCGAGTCCGCTCCGAAGAGCCCGCCGAAGGTCTCGTCGACGTCGGTGATCTCGTTCTTGACCTCGAAGCCCAGCTCACCGCCGTTGTCCACCACCTGGATGACGTAGGCGGGCTGAATCGAGTTGCGGTTGTCGTCGAGCTTCACTCGGCCGTTGGGGAACTGCGGCGTGAGGCCGTCCAGCGCTTTGCGGAAGGCCTCCTGGTTGCCGCCCAGGTCACCGCCGGTCTTCTCGAGGCCCTGCAGGATCGCGTCCATCCCGTCGTAGTAGAGGACCGTGAACAGGCTCTCGGCCGCGACCTTCGGGTAGACCTTTCCGAAGCCGTCCACGTAGTCGGTCCACTCGGGCGTCTCGCCTCCGAGCGGAACCGGCGAGCCGCCCACGAGCCCGGTCAGCTTGGGTCCGATGGCGAAGGCCGTCGGGTCGAGCACCGACGATCCACCCATCGCCTTGCCCTCGATCTTCCCTCCGAAGTTGAGGTAGGCCTTCATGGCCGCGACGGTGTTCGCCCCGCCGGTCAGGAAGAGCACGCCGTCGACGTCCTTGGGCAGCTGGTTGACGTACGACGACCAGTCGGTCGTGTCGAGCGGCGCCCACAGGCGCTTGGTGATCTGGCCGCCGAGCGCACAGAATTCGCCGGTGAAGCCGGCCGCCAGCGTGTAGGGATACGAGTAGTCCTCGCCCAGGATCGCGGCCTTGCGCCAGCCCAGCTCGTTGTAGGCGTAGGTCCCGGTCCCCGCCATCCACTGCGCGCCGTCGCCGCCGAAGCGGTAGAAGTTCGGCGCCTTCACGCGCAGCGTCGTCTCCTGCGCGCCCGAGGTGCCGTTGACGAACGTCACGCCCGGCTGGCTGGTGGCGTAGTTGGCCACCGCCACGCCCTCGTCGCCGGACAGAGGCCCGAGCAGGATGTCCACCTTCTCGTTCTCCACGAGCCGGCGCGCCTCCGCCGTCGCCTTGTCTGGTGTCGCGTCGGAGCAGCCGAACTCGATCTCGATGGGCCGCCCCGCCACCTTGGCGCCGCTCACGGAGTCCTGCGGCCCGGTGCCCTTGGCCTTGCCGCCGGCGTTGTGGACCAACGCGTACTTCGCTCCCGAGAACGACTGAGCCTCGAAGACCGCGAACGGCCCTCCGCAGGTCGTGAGGATGCCGACCTTGACGGGTCCGCTCTCCTTGCCGCCGCCACCGCCGCTGTCGTCGCTCTCGTCGGCGCACCCGGCGCCGACCAGCGCAAGCAGCGCGGCCCCGATCGCGATCCACCGCGCTCCAGAGAGCCAGGTCCGAGGTCCGTCTGCCATCTCTCCTCCTTCTCGGTCCGCGCAGCCTGCGCGCAGCACAACTATCAAGAATCGATAATCGTTGCGGCCTGGTAGCGTGGCGAGCCGTGTCCGGCGCGAGGGGAGGAGCTCGTGCAGGGGGTGCGGTCGCCACCCGCTTGGCGTCTCTGACCAATCCGCGCGCCGGCTTGCGCCAGCAGGTGAGCGCTTCACTGGCGATCGCCGCCGCGCTGGCCGCCGTCCTCTGGGTGCTCTACAAGGCCTTCGGCGAGGGGCTGGGGAGCTCCGGGAACGCGCCGCAGTTCATCGTCGTCTGCCTCAACGGTCTCAGCCTCGCCGGGCTCTACTTCATCACCGCGAGCGGCTTCACCCTGATCTTCGGCCTCATGCGGGTGGTCAACATGGCCCACGGCTCGTTCTACCTGCTGGGCGCGTACGTCGGGCTCGGCTTCGTCGAGGACGGCGTCCCGTGGTTGGTCGCGGTGGTGCTCGCCGGGCTCGTGGTCGGCGCGGTCGGGCTCGTGATCCAGCAGGTCTTCCTGCGCTGGAACCAAGGCCAGGAGCTGCGTCAGGCCCTGATCACGATCGGCCTTTCGATCATCCTCGGCGATCAGATGGTCGCCCACTTCGATCCTACGCCGCAGACCATCCCGCCGCCGTCCGGCTTGACCGGCTCGGTCAGCCTCGGTCTGTACGGAATCGACTATCCGTCATTTCGCCTGTTCGTGATCGGCGGCGCGGCGCTCATCGGCCTGTTGCTGTGGCTGCTCATCCAGCGCACGCGCTTCGGAATCGTCGTCCGGGCCGGCGTCGACAACGGAGCCATGGCGTCGGCGCTCGGCGTGAACGTGCAGCTCGTCTTCGCCGCCGCGTTCTTCCTGGGGTCCGCGCTGGCGGGTCTTGCCGGCGTCTTCGGGGGCACCGTGCTGTCAGTGGCGCCGGGCCAGGACGACAAGTTCCTGCTCAGCTCCCTGATCGTGGTGATCATCGGCGGCATGGGCAGCCTCGCCGGCGCCGCGCTCGGCGCGCTGGCCCTCGGGCTCGTGGAGCAGCTCGCCAGCGTGTACCTGCCGGAGGGCTACACGAACTACTCGATCCTGCTCACCTTCATCCTGCTCATCGTCGTGCTCGCGGTCCGCCCGACCGGCATCTTCGGGAGGCCGGAGTGATCCGCTACCGAGGCGCCTGGACGGTGGGCACGCGCGTGGTGCTGGTGCTCGTCCTGCTCGCGGTGGCGCTCGTTCCGGCCTTCTTCTCGACGTACTTCACCGGGGCGGTCGCGCTCAAGGTCCTCTGGCTGGGCCTGGCGGCGGCCAGCCTCACCTTCCTCTCCGGGCAGGGCGGCATGGTCTCGCTCGCGCAGACGGCGCTGTTCGGAGTGGGCGGGTACATCACCGCCAGGCTGATGGTCTTCGAGGCGATGAGTCCATGGCTCGCGGCGCTCATCGGGGTCGGCGCGGCCACGGCAGCCGGACTCGTGGTCGGCAGCATCGCCAGCGGCAGCCGGGTGATCTACTTCCTCATGATCACGCTGGCGTTCGCGGTGGTCGCGTATCTGTTCTTCTCCCAGGTGTCGACCTTCGGCGGCCACACGGGGATCAACGGGGTCTTCGCCCCGGCGCCGCTCGACAACCCCACGCTGAAGCCGACGGCCGTCTACTACGTGTGCCTTGCCTGTTGCGTGGTCGCGTACCTGTTGCTTCGGTACGTCGGTCGGACCCCGTTCGGGCTCGCACTCCAGGCCGTACGCGACGAGCCCGCCCGCGCCAACGCGCTTGGCTTCGACGTCCGCCTGCACCGCACCCTCGCGTTCGCCCTGGCGGCGGCCATCGCCGGCGTGGCCGGCGTCCTGGCCACCTGGCAGACGACGCGGATCTCCCCGGGCACGATCGACGTGACGCGCACGATCGAATTGCTCGTCGTCGCCGTGATCGGCGGGCTCTACCGGCTGGAGGGTGCGTGGCTGGGGGCCTTCGTCTACGTCCTGCTGGACACCTACCTCCGCGGGCTCTCCGGGCGCTTCGAGACCTGGATCGGGATCGCCTTCGTGGCGATCGTGCTCCTGTCGCCGGGTGGCCTGGCCGGCCTGCTGGCCCGCATCGACGAGGAGGTCCGGCGACCCGAGCGCAAGCGCCGAAGGCGCCGTCGAAGGCGGAGGGCCCCGCGGCTCGGCTCGGCTCTCAGGCGGACGGGATGAGCTCTGAGGCGTCGATGCTCGAGGTCGACGGCCTGAGCGCCTTCTACGGCGAGGCGCGCGTGCTCGACGAGATCTCCTTCACCCTCCACGAGGGCTCCGCCGCCATCGTCGGGCGCAACGGCATGGGCAAGACGACCCTGTGCCGGGCGATCATGGGGATCACCCCTCCGGACAGCGAGGGAAGCGTGCTACTCGACGGACGTGAGCTGGGCGGTGAGCCGTCCTACGTCATCTGCTCCGCGGGCATCGGGTACGTGCCTCAGGGCCGCGAGCTGTTCCCCTCGTTGACCACCGACGAGCATCTGCGGATGATCGGCGGGCGGCTGGTGGCGCGAGGCCGCTGGGACGTGGATGCCGTGTACGGGCTCTTTCCGCAGCTCGCGAGGAGGCGGCGGTTGAGCGGGGCGCAGCTCTCGGGTGGGGAGCAACAGATGCTCGCGATCGGCCGCGCGCTTCTGACGAACCCGCGCCTGCTGCTGATGGACGAGCCCTCGGAGGGACTCGCGCCGGCGATAGTCGACGAGCTGCTCGAGACGTGCCACAGGCTCCGAGATGAGGGGATCGGCCTGCTCGTCGTAGAGCAGAACCTCGGGGTGGCGGGCCGCCTGGCCGATCGGCTGCTGGTGATGGTGTCGGGGCGAATCGAGCACGACACCCACGCCGCCGAGCTGCTCGAGGACGAGGAGGCACAGCGGCGTTACCTGGGCGTGGAGTCGATGGCCACAGGTGAGGGAGCGTGAGCGCCTCCAGCCGCGTGGCCCTCGTCACGGGCGGCGGCACCGGGATCGGCGCAAGCACGGCGGCGGCCCTAGCGGCCGACGGGGTTGCCGTCGCGCTGAGCGGGCGCCGCCCCGGGCCGCTAGAGCAGACAGCCGCCGAGATCGAAGACGCAGGCGGGCGGGCGCTCGTGCTGCCCGCCGACATGAGCGAGGTGAGCGATGCCGAGCGCGCCGTGACCGAGACGGTCGGCGCCTTCGGCGCGCTGCACGTGGTGGTCAACAACGCGGGAAGCATCCGGCGCGGCCTGCCACTGCACGAGGTGTCCCCCGAGCGCTTCGACGAGCAGATCGCAGCCAATCTCCGCGCTCCTTACCTCGTGGCGCGCGCGGCGCTGCCCGAGCTGCTGCGTCAGCCCGGCGACCGGGCGATCGTCAACGTCGCCTCGACCCTTGCCCACAAGGTCGCGCCCGGAATCGCGCCCTATGCCGCGGCCAAGGCCGGGCTCGTGGCGCTCACGCGTTCCCTGGCGGTGGAGTACGGGCCGCAGGGGATCCGCTGCAACGTCGTGCTCCCGGGGATCGTGGACACCGCGCTCGCCCAGACCGACCGCCCGGATTTCGACGAGCGGCGCGGCGACTACACAGAGCCGTATCCGCTCGGGCGGCTGGGCACGCCCGAAGACGTCGCTCAGGCGATCCGCTATCTCGCTTCACCGGAGGCCGGCTGGGTGACCGGCGCAGCACTGAACGTCGACGGTGGCCTGAGCGCGGCGTGAGCGCGGCCGGCGACAGCCAGCCGCAGCCCGGTCCCGACCTGCCGGACGGCCCCGTCCCGGGGTTCACGCGCTTCAACCTGCGCGAGCAGATCAAGGACGTGATCCTCGACGGCATCATCTCCGGAAGCCGGCCGCCCGGGAGCCGCCTGGTCGAGACGCAGATCGCCCGCGAGCTCGGCGTGAGCCAGACGTCGGTGCGCGAGGCGCTGCGAGACCTCGAGCAGATCGGCTGCGTCGCGCACCAGCCGTTTCGGGGTTGCTCGGTGCGCGCCTTCTCGGCGCCCGAGCTGCTGGAGGCGTTCCCGGTCCGAATCGCGCTCGAGGCGCTGGCCGCTCGATTGGCGGCCGAGCGCATCGCCGCCGACGAGCTCGAGCGCCTGCGCCGGCTGCTCGACAGCATGCGCCGCGCCGCCCGGCAGCGTAACCCGCATGAGCAGTCGCTGTCCAACGCCGCCTTCCACGCGACGATCGTCCACGCGGCCCGCAATTCGACTCTCGAGCGCCAGTGGCAGCTGCTCGAGCCGTTCTCGCGGACCTACATCACGGTTTCGCGACCCTCGCTCGACCTCGTCGAGCTCTCGGAGCGCCACGTGCCGATACTCAAGGCGATGGAGCGCCGCGACCCCGCCGGCGCCGCCAGAGCGATGGAGGAGCACCTCGCGCACGCGGCCGACCTGCTGCGCCAGCACGTGGACGGGCTTGCGGACGCCTCTCAGGCAGCGGCCCGGCCGACCGCGGAGCGGGGCAGCGCGACGGGCGGGCCGGCGGCGAACTCGGGCGGCGCGATGGCCAGGTAGTGGCCGAACGCCCAGTCCACGAACGCCTTGGTGCGCATCGCGCGCAGCGCCGTGGCCAGCACTCGCGGCGGCACCCGGGGAACCAGTCGCTGGGCGTCCAGCATCCGATCGAACTTCCACCGGTGCGCGGCCGAGAAGTCGCCGTAGCGGGTCAGCGCCTCGGCGATAGTCGTCCTGCCCTCCACCACCGCGCGCAGCTGTCTCCCGCAGGCGATGCCGAAGTAGAACGCCGTGCGAATGCCCTCGGCCGTCAGCGGCAGGCAGTGCCCGGCTGAGTCGCCCGCGAAGAAGATGCCGTCTTCGGTGGCCGCGCGCAGCCGGTGAGGGATCCAGTTGCCCTGGTAGCGAACCGGCTCGCGCTCGAGGTCCTCGGCCAACAGCACGGTGGTGTCCTTGACGTGAAAGCGCGGGTCGAAGGATCCGACGCCGATGCGCAGCTCGCCGGCCGCCGGAAAGCTCCACCCGTAGCCGGCCGGCACGTAGCGGCGGTCGATCCAGATCTCGAGCTCGTCGCCGGCTCCCCAGGGGTGGACCTCCAGCCCGCGTGAGAGCGGCGCATCCGGGGGCTGATAGCCGCCGCCGAGCACGCGCCGCCAGCCCAGCGCGTCTACGACCAGCGGGGCGGTCAGGTCGCCGCGGTCGGTGTGCACCGTGTCGCCGCTGCGGCCGTTGACCTTGGCCGTCTCGAAGGCGGCGTCCGAGCCCTCCCAGAGCAGGGAGCAGAGCTCGGGATAGTCGAAGGTCGAGAAGGTCCAGGGCAGGTCGAGCGCAGACGTTCCGTGGGGCGTGTGGATCACGAGCCTCGGGAACTCCTGGCGGTGCGCGCCCATCAGGTCCATGGCGCGCAGCCACTGCGTCGGGATCCCGCAGGCCGACGTCTGGCGCTCCCCGATCTCGTAGCGATCTACCACCATCACGCGGGCGCCGGAGCCCCTCAGCTCGCGCGCCACCGCGAGTCCGGCGAAGCTCGCGCCGCAGATCACGACGTCGAAATCTCCGTTCAGGCGCGTGCGCTCGGCGCCTCTTGCCGTGCGTCTGGTCGGCATGGCCGCAGAGTAGCTACCCTTGCGGCCTCAGTGCCGGATACACAGACCCTTACGGAACCCAGACCGGTCGAGGGCTCGGGCGGGCTGCTGCTCGAGATCGACGGCCAG
>Ga0307318_10000256_pt1 | contig 17275 bp, 15 predicted proteins | sample ER_DNA_367_FD_194500 | JGI IMG/M metagenome (GOLD analysis project Ga0307318, IMG submission 194500) | Bulk soil microbial communities from the East River watershed near Crested Butte, Colorado, United States - ER_DNA_367 | ecosystem: Environmental > Terrestrial > Soil > Floodplain | place...
AGCTCGGCTACAAGCGCGGGCCGGACGGCATCCGGATGGCACCTGCGACGACGGGCAAATACGCGCAGCCGGCACACAAGATGCAGTACGAGATCATGCAGCCCACCTCCCTCGACTTCAACGGCCCGCGGGCCTTCGACATCGTCAAGGAGGGGTTCGCGGAGGCAGGGGTCGACGTCACGCTCCAGATTGGCGGCGATTCGACCGCGGCCTACGAGATCGAGACCACCGACCACTGCGACCCGGCGACCAACTCGGGCTACACCGGCTGGGACATCGCGATGTGGGACTGGATCGGCTACGTCGACCCGGACTTCATGCTCTCCGTCGTCACGAAGGGCCAGTGGTGCTCGTGGAGCGACACCGGCTGGGACAACCCCGACTACGACGCCCTCTACGAGAAGCAGGGCACCACCGTCGACGAGAACGAGCGCGCGTCCATCGTCCAGCAGATGGAGCAGATGATCTACGACAACTGGGTCTACACCCAGCTCGTCGAGGAGCAGTACATCGACGCGCACACGACCGCTTGGGACGGCATGGACCCGCACCTGAACGCCTACGCGAAGATGTACTGGACGCGCCCGTTCAAGGTCGGATAGGAGGAAGCGAAGCGAAAGAGGACGGATGAAGGGCTTCGACTACGTCGGTAAGCGCATGCTCTTCGCTGTGCTGACGGTCTTCGTCGCCATCACGCTCAACTTCGTCCTCTTCCGCACCCTTTCGGGCGACGCGGTCTCGGCGCTGCGCTGCCGCCAGTGCACCCAGGCGTTCAAGGAGTACCAGCGTGAGCAGCTGGGGCTCGACAAGTCCAAGTGGGAGCAATACCAGCTCTACCTCGAGGATCTCGCCCACGGGAACATGGGGAAGTCGCTGCGTTCAGAGCAGCCGGTCACCCGTGAGCTTTGGCCGCCGCTGAAGAACACCATGGCGATGGTCGCGCTCGGGACGGTCTTCTCGATCGTCTTCGGCGTCCTCGTCGGCGTCGTCTGCGCATGGAGACGCGGCACGTGGGCCGACAAGGGCGGCCTCTGGAGCGGGCTCGCGTTCTACTCGATGCCGCCCCAGTGGCTCGGGCTCCTGATGGTGCTCTTCGTCGCCGGGTGGTTCGGCCTGCCGACCGCGGGGATCAAAGATCCCACCCTCGGGATCCTCGGGGACGCCTCGTGGTGGGACGTCTTCGTCGACCGCATCCGGCACATGCTTCTCCCCGCCCTCACGCTCGGGCTCGTCCTCTACGGCGAATACGCGCTCGTCGTGCGCTCGGCAATGCTGGAGACGCTCGGGGAGGACTACGTCCTCACGGCGCGCGCGAAGGGGCTCTCGAACTGGAGGACCGTGCGCACGCACGGCCTGCGGAACGCCTTGCTCCCCATTGTCACCCTCGTCGCCCTCTCGCTCGGGTTCATCATCGGCGGGTCGATCACGATCGAGTACGTCTTTTCGTATCCGGGCATCGGCCTCGAGGTGGTCGAGGCGATCGACCAGCGTGACTACCCGATCCTGCAGGGCGCCTTCCTGTTACTCACGCTGTCGGTGATCGGGGCGAACCTCCTGGCCGACCTCCTGTACTTCAAGCTCGACCCGAGGGTCTCAGGGTGAGCGCCTCCATCCAGGGCGGGGCCGCTGCCGCCACCGAGGGCGTCGACGTCGCCGCGGCGAGGCGGCCCGGGTCGATCCGGCACGTCGCGCTCCGCGAGCCGACCGCCATCGCGGGGCTCGCGATCATCGCGTTCTTCGTCCTCGTCGCGCTGCTCTCGCCCATCCTCCTCACCGGCGATCCGAAGGCGAAGGTCGGGCCGATCTTCGAGCCGCCGAGCGCGTCCTACCCGATCGGCCTCGACGGGGGTGGCGCGGACATGGTCAAGCTTCTGATCGCCGGCACGCGCGTCTCGCTCCTCGTCGGCTTCTGCGCCGCGCTCGTGTCGGCGTTCATCGGCGGGACGGTCGGCGTCCTCGCCGGGTTCTACGGGGGAAAGACGGACGTCGTGCTGATGCGCACGACGGATTACTTCCTCGTCATCCCGGACATCCCGCTGATGATCGTCGCCGCGGCCCTCTTCGGCCGCAGTCTGACGAACATCATCATCATCATCGGGATCATCTACTGGACGACGACCGCGCGGCTCATCCGCGCGCAGGTGCTGAGCGTCCGTGAGCGTGTCTACGTGAAACGGGCGCGCGCGCTCGGTGCGAGCAACAGGCGGTTGATCTTCAAGCACGTCCTTCCGCAGGTAGCCCCGTTGCTCGTTGCCAACACGGTGCTCCTCGTCGCGTACGCGATCTTCGCGGAGACGTTCATCACGTTCCTCGGGCTCGGCGACCCGAGCGTGATCTCCTGGGGCCGGCTGATCGAGAACGCCTTCAACGACGACGCGATCCTCAACAACGCCTGGTGGGCGATCATCCCACCGGGGCTCTGCGTCACGCTCGTCGTGCTCGGCGCCACGCTCTTCGGGCAATCGCTCGAGGACGCGCTCAACCCGCGCCTCCGCGTCGGCCACCTCTCGGTCCGCCGGTTCAAAGTCAGGCCTCTCCGCGGAAAGCTCGACGCCGAGTGAGAACGCCGCTCCTCGCAGTCGAGGACCTGAACGTCTGGTTCGAGCTTCCCGGCGGCGGCGAGCTCCACGCCGTTCGCGGCACCGGCTTCGAGTTGGAGGCGGGCGAGCGCTTCGGTCTCGTCGGCGAGTCGGGCTGCGGGAAAACGACTGCGATGCTCTCGATCATGGGCCTCCTGCCCCCGAACGCGACGGTATCCGGGGAGGTTCGGCTCGAGGGCGAGAACATCCTCGCGCGCGGGGAGGAGTCGGTGAGCCGCCATCGCTGGAACGACATCGCGATGGTCTTCCAGGGGGCGATGAACGCCTTCAATCCGGTTCAGACCGTTGGCTCCCAGATCGAGGAGCCGATGCACCTGCACGGCGTCGCCGAGGGCAAGGTCGCCCGCCGGCAGACGGAGGAGCTGCTCGAGCGCGTGGGCATCCCCAAGGACCGGGCCGATCGCTTCCCACACGAGTTCTCGGGCGGGATGAGGCAGCGCGCGGCGATTGCCATGGCACTCGCCTGCGAGCCGAAGATCCTCCTCGCCGACGAGCCGACGACCGCGCTCGACGTGATGGTGCAGGCGCAGATCCTCGAGCTGCTCGTCTCGCTCGCGGCGGATTTCAACCTCGCGCTGATCCTCGTCACCCACGACCTTCCGGTCGTCGCGCAGGTTTGCGACCGCGCCGCGGTCATGTACGCGGGCGAGGTCGCCGAGTCGGCCTCGATCGACGCGCTCTTCCACACCCCGAAGCACCCGTACACCCGCCTGCTCTTCGCCGCCACGCCCGATCTCCACGCCGGCGGGGAGCGTGTCGCATCAATTCCCGGCGCGCCCCCGCGGCTCGACCAGCCGATCGTCGGGTGCCCCTTCCAGCCACGCTGCGACAGCGCGTTCGCGCCGTGTGCGACCGAGACGCCGATCCTAAAGTCGGTCGGGGAGCGCCACGTGGCCGCGTGTCACCTCAACGACCATGTCCGCGAGGCGGCGACGGCATGAGCACGAACGGCTCGAAGCCGCTCCTGGAAGTGGAGGGCCTCGTCGCAAGCTACCCCGTCGGGCGCGGGCTCGTCGGCGCGGCGAAGCGCGAGCCCAAGCTCGAGGTGCACGCCGTCGACGGCGTCTCCTTCTCGCTGCGCCGGGGCGAGATGCTCGCCCTCGTCGGGGAGTCGGGGTGCGGGAAGACCTCGACGGCGCAGTCGGTGCTGCGGCTCATCGGGACAAGCGGCGGCTCGATCCGGTTCGACGGCGAGGAAATCACCGGACTCTCGTCCAAGGAGCTGCGCCCACTTCGCCGGCGCATGCAGATCGTCTACCAGGACCCATACGAGTCTCTGGATCCTCGTTTCCGGGTCGGCGCGACGATCGAGGAACCACTGGAGGTGCACAAGATCGGCTCCAAGAAGGAACGGCGCGAGGAGGTCAAGCGCGCGCTCGAGCTCGCCGGCCTGACTCCGGCCGATCTCTACATCAACCGCTACCCACACGAGCTTTCGGGCGGGCAGCGGCAGCGAGTGGCGATCGCGGCGAGCCTCGTCCTCGGTCCCGAGCTTCTCGTCGCCGACGAGCCCGTCTCGATGCTCGACGTGTCGGTCCGGGCCGGGATCCTGTCCATCCTCGACGAGCTCCGAGACAAGGGCCTCGCGGTCCTGATGATCACGCACGACCTCTCGACTGCAGCCCACTACGCCGATCGGATCGCCGTCATGTACCTGGGCCGGATCGTCGAGGAGGGGCCGACGCGCGAGGTGATCGAGAACCCGCAGCACCCCTACACGCGCGCCCTCCTCTCCGTCGTGCCGAAGCGCGACCCGCGCGACCGCGGGACCCCTCAGATCCTCCGCGGGGAGACGCCGAACTCGATCCACATCCCGGCCGGCTGCCGCTTCAACCCCCGGTGCCCGATGGCGATCGCGGAGTGCAAGACCGTCGATCCCGAGCTCCGGCGGCCGGCGGCGAGCCAGGATCCGGAGCACCTCGCCGCCTGCATCCGGGTCTAGGCCTCTCCCCACCGCCTGATCAGGAGTGCAATGACCGTCGCGACTTTGGCGACGGATTCGAGGTCGACCCACTCGTCCACCCCGTGCAGGTTCTCGCCGGTCGGCCCGTAGCAGACCGCATAGCCCTCGAAGAAGCGGAGATCGGTCGTCGCGCGCGAGGGATCCGGGCGGGGCCGCCCGCCGCGCACTTCCTCGTGGCAGTCGGAGAGCATGCGGACGAACGGGCTCTCCGGATCGAAGGAGTAGCCGCGGGCGCGAAAGCCGCGGAACTCGACCTGGGCGGCGGGGTCGGCGGCGTGCACCGCCTGGGCCAGCCGCTCCTGCGCCTCCGACGGCTCCAAGCGGATCGGGAAGCCGAGGCGCACATCGAGTGTGGAGCGTCCCGGAGTCATCGATGGCCAGTCGCCGGCGTGCAGGGCGCCCACGTTCAGGAGGTACGGCTGCTCGAGCTCCGCGACCTCTGGCTCGGGATCCGCGTTGAGCTCCTCTTCGAGCCCGTGGAGCGCCTCGATGACGGGATAGGCGGCCTCGATCGGGTTCGAGCCGCGGTCGGCATTCGAGGCGTGGCGGGAGTCGGCCTCCAGAGTGATGCGCGCCCAGATGACGCCGACGGCGACCAGATCCATGCCGCCGTTCGTTGGCTCGGCGATGAGCGCCGCGTCGGCCGGGGGCCCGGCAAGGACGGCGGCAAGAGCACCGTTTCCGCCGCACTCCTCCTCGATCACGCTCTGGTAGACGAGGCGCCCGGGAAGCGGCCCCGCGGCGAGCGCCGCCTCGACGCCGAGGAGCATCGCCGCGACGCCGCCCTTCATGTCGCATGAGCCGCGGCCGTACATGCGCCCGCCGGCGACCTCGGCGCCGAACGGCTCCTTGGTCCAGCGGTCGAGCGGCTCGGCGCTGACCACGTCCACGTGCCCGTTGAGGACGAGCGAGCGGCCGCCGCCCTCACCGAGCGTCCCGATGAGCGAGCGCCGGCCTTCGTAGGACATGAGCGGGATGCCGCTGTCCGGCCGCTCGGCAAGCTGCTCGGGGTCGGGCACCACCGACTGGATCTCGAGGCCGAGGTCCCCAAGGCGCGCCTCGACGAGCTGCTGTGCCGGCTCCTCCCCGCCGAGAAGGCTGGGGACGCGGACGAGGTCGGCGAGGAAACCGACCGTGTCGTCGAAGCCGCGCTCGACCGCGCGGCGCGCGTCCGCTGGTGAGAAGATCGCCATTCGCGATGGACCCTAACGCCGTCGATCTGCTCCTTCGAGGAGGGCGCGTGCACACCGTTTCCGGCGGAGACGCCGAGACGGTTGCGGTGCGCGGCGGCCGCATCGCAGCGGTCGGCTCCTCGGCCGAGCTCGGCCATCTCTCCGCGGAGCGCGTCATCGAGCTCGAGGGCCGCACGGTCCTTCCGGGCTTTCAGGACGCGCACCTGCACCCCTTCGCGGGCGGGATGCTCGCCATCGTCTGCAACCTGCACGAGACGGCCTCGGCCGAGGACTGTCTCGAGGAGATCTCGCGCTACGCGGCAGCGAATCCCGACCGCGAGTGGATCTCCGGCGACGGCTGGTCAATGGACTTCTTCCCCGGCGGGAATCCCGACAAGGAGCGGCTCGACGCCGTGGTGCCCGACCGGCCCGCCTACCTCGAGAACCGCGACGGGCACACGGCCTGGGTGAACAGCCGCGCGCTCGAGCTCGCGGGCATCGCCGCGGACACCGCCGATCCTGCAGACGGGCGCATCGAGCGCGACTCCGCGGGTGACCCGTCGGGCGCGCTCCACGAAGGCGCGATGGGGCTCGTCAGCACGCTCCTTCCGCCGCCGAGCGCGGCCGAACAGGAGCAGGCGCTCCTGAATGCGCAGGCCGAGCTGCACGCACTCGGCATCACGGCGTGGCAGGACGCCGTGGTCGAGCCCGAAACGCTTGCCGCCTACCTCGCCGTGGCCGGGCGCGGACAGCTGACGATGCGCGTCGAGGGCAACCTCTTGTGGGTTCGCTCACGCGGCGAGGAGCAGATCGACGAGCTCCTCGAAATGCGGGAGCGCGGATCGCTCGGACGTCTCCGGATCCGCGGCGTGAAGATCTTCCAGGACGGCGTGCTCGAGAACTTCACGGGCTCTCTCCTCGAGCCGTACGAGCGCACGGACAACCGCGGGATGTCCATGCACGAGGCCGAGGAGCTTCGGCGTATGCTTGTCCTCCTCGACTCGCACGGCTTCCAGGTGCACCTGCACACGATCGGCGACCGGGCCGTCCGGGAGTCCCTCGACGCCATCGAGGTGGCTCGAGAGAAGAACGGCCGGCGCGACGCACGCCACCATCTCGCGCACATCCAGCTGATCCACCCCGACGACCAGCCGCGGTTCGCCGAGCTCGGCGTCGTCGCGAACGCGCAGCCGTACTGGGCCGCGTACAGCCCCTACGTCGACGATCTCACTCTCCCGTTCATCGGCGAGCGCGCCGCCTACCACTATCCGTTCGGAAGTCTCGTCCGGGCAGGGGCGCCGCTCGCCTTCGGGAGCGACTGGACCGTTTCGACGGCGAACCCGCTCCCGATCGTGGAGGTCGCCGTCACGCGCGTCCCGCATCCCGAGCGCGACCGCGAGCCCATGCTCCCCGACGAACGTCTCGACCTCGCGACTGCGTTGGCCGCCCAGACCCACGGGTCCGCCTACGTCAACTTCCTCGAGACCGAGACCGGCACGATCGAAGAGGGGAAGCTCGCCGACCTCGTCGTCCTCGACCGGGACATCTTCGATCCCGGCGCCGGCTCGGTCGGCGACGCACGGGTCGTGCTCACGCTCTCAGAGGGCGAGCCGGTTCACGACGCGCTCTAGGCCGGCGCGGCCACCTGCGAGCGGCGCCGCGCCAGATACGCGACGACCGCGATCGGGACGACGAGAAGCGCGATCACGAGAACCGCGGCCGCAGCCGAGCCGACACCGTTCCCACCCGTGCACGTGATCGGCCCGCCGACCGGACCGCCGCAACTGTTCACCGATGTCCCGATTGTGAGAAGGAAGAGCGGGAGAGCAAGGCCTCCCGGTACGAGCAGCGTCCCGAGCAGCTTTTCGCCCGTCGACCAGGTTTCGGAGGTCCAAAGCAGGGCGAGGCCGATGAACCAGCCGATCACGGGCACGATGAGCCCACCGACGAGCAGCATCACCAGGGCGGCGACATCCCAGCCACCTCCCCTGGTTTTCGCCGGTGGCGGCGGCAAGGGCGCTTCGGGGGCCGGCGGTCCGGCGGCCTCGGCCGCGATGTCCGCGGGGTCGCCGATGCGGTCGAGCAGGTTCCGGATCGACGCCTCGTCCTCGTTCTCGAGCGAAGCCCTCGCCTCCGCGATATGAGCGGAGATCTCCTGCACGAGCTCGCGCCGCCGCGTCGGAGGGAAGTCCGCGAGCCCCTCCTCGAGGCGATCGAGATACTCGTTGATCAGCTCGTCTGCCCTGGTACTCATCGCTCGTCCTTCCTCTCTACGAAGTGATCGACAGCGTCGCGGAACCGTCGCCACTCGAGCCGGAAAGCGTCGAGGGCGGCGCGGCCCGCGTTCGTAAGCCGGTAGTAGCGCCGCGGAGGGCCTGAGGGCGACTCCTGCCAGTTGGACTCGACGAGCCCGTCCCGGCGCAGTCGGCTCAGAAGCGGATAGATCGTGCCCTCGCTCGTGACCATGCCGTCCAGCTCGGCGAGGCCGCGCACGAGATCGAATCCGTAACGCTCCTCGTCAGCGAGCAGGGAGAGCACGCAGTACTGCAGCGTGCCGCGGCGCATCTGGGCAAGCAGTGCGTCCTGCGTAGCTACCATGCACTACAAGGTACCCGCCATCACCTCATATGTCAATGAGCACGCGGTCGCCTTCGACTTTCGCCGGATAGACGGCGACGCGCATGGACGGTTCGTCGAGGCACTGGCCGGTGGCCGGGTCGAACTCCCACCCGTGCCAGGGGCAGCGCAGGACGCTCTGGCCGCCGAGCTCATAGCGCCCTGGCTCGCCGGCGACGCGCTCGCGGACGGTCCCGAGACAGAGGGGGCCGCCGTGGTGCGGGCAGCGGTTTCGGACTCCGCGCAGCTCGCCGCCGACCGCGACGACACCGACCTCGCGTAGGCCTACACGGGCGATCACATGGCCGTCGCGCTCGAGATCGGCGACCGACCCGACGTCCTGCCAGGCGCTCACGCCCGCGCCATGCCGAGCCGCGCGCCGTAGAGCTCGACGGCGTTCTCGTGCAAGACCTTCGCGCGCCACGGCTCAGGGAGGCGCTTGAGCATGAAGCCGGGGTCGTCGAAGTCCCAGTGAGGATAGTCGGACGCGAAGCAGAGGTTGTCGGGAGCACCGACCGCCTCGAGCATCTCGAAGAGCGTCTCGTCGTTCCCGTCCGTGTGCTCGAGCGGCTGCGTCGAGAAGCGGACGTGGTCGCGGGCGACCTCGCTCGGCTTGCGGTCGAGCCACGGCGTCTCGCTCCGAAGGGCGCGCCAGTTCGTGTCCAGCCGCCACAGGATCCCGGGAAGCCAGGCGATGCCGCCTTCGATCAGGAGCACCTTGAGGCTCGGCAGGCGCTCGAAGGTGCCGTGGCAGAGGAGCGAGACGAGGTGGGACATGATGCTGCAGGCCGATCCGAGGGTGTGCCACTCGATGTAGAAGGTCACCGGCCCCGCCCCGCCGGGAGGCGCGGCGATCCCCATTCCCTCGCCGCCGGAGTGAATGGCGACCGGAAGCCCGCACTCGGCGGCGGCCTCGAAGATGGGTAGGTAGCGCGGTTCGCCGTAGGGCCGGTCCGCGCCCCCGCAGAGAAGCACCTGGACGAAGCGCTCGTCGTCGGCCATGCGCCGGATCTCGGTCGCGGCCGCCTGAGGGTCCTGGGCTGGGCAGAGGATCGACGCGCGCAGGCGAGGCTCCTCGGCGAGCCATCGCTCGCGGAGCCACTCGTTGTGGGCCCGGGCCAGCTCGGCCGCGCGATACGGGCTCGGCATGAGTGAGACGAGCACCGCGTCGTCCCCGTTCAGAATCCCGATCTCGGTGCCGCTTGGATCGAGGAGCTCACGGCGGATGGTGTCGACATCGGAGGCCGGCGGATGTCCGCTCTGCTCGATGTCGGCCCGGAACCAGGACGACGGGTGCACCCAGGAGTAGCCGGGTATCCCGAGCGACGAGCCCTGGCCGCGGAACCACTCGCGCTGGGCCGGATCGACATAGTCGAGGAATTCCTCGACGTCCCCGACCTGCGGGTGGATGTCGCAATCGATCACGCAGAGGACGATAGTCCACTCGACATGGGCTGCTCCAGCGAAGGCGTGGACTGGCTCGGCGACTGGCTCACGCGCCGCGGCCTTCCAGGGATGGCGATCGCCGTGACCGACCGGAAGGAAGTCGTCTTTCTGCACACGGTCGGGTGGGCCGAGCTCCGCAAGCGGGCGATCGACGAGGACACGCTCTTCGAGCTGGGCTCGATCGGCAAGACCTACACAGCTCTTCTGGCCGTCGACCTGCTCGACGTGCAAGCGCCGGTGACGGAGTACCTGCCGTGGTTCGAGGTGCGTTCAGCCTACGACCCGATTCGGATCGAGCACCTCCTCATGCACTCGGCCGGGCTCATCCGCGGCCAGGAGATCACCGCTGATTCGCGCTTCGACATCTGGGCGCTCCGCGAGACGGAGGTCGCCTTCGCCCCGGGTGAGCGCCACTACTACTCGAACGTCGGCTACCGCACGCTCGGCTACGTCCTGGAGGCCGCCACCGGTGAGAGCTACCGAGACCTCCTGACGAGCCGGATTCTGGAGCCACTCGGGCTCGCGCAGACGGAGCCGGACATCACGGTCGAGGTGCGTGGGCGGATGGCGACGGGCTACGACCGCCTGCACGATGACCGCACGCCCTCGCCGGACGACCCGCTCTACCCCGCAGCGTGGCTCGAGACGGGGACGGCCGACGGGTGCCTGGCCGCCACGGCCGGCGATCTCGCCGCGTTCGCGCGCCATCTGCTCGGCGGGCCGGCCGAGGAGCTCACCTCGGGCCGGCTACTCGCCTCCGGCCACGGGTGGAACTACGGCTACGGCCTCGAGCGAAAGGGCAGCCTGTTCGGCCACGGTGGGTCGATGCCTGGCTTCGCCTCGTCGATGCTTGGCGACCTGGACTCCGGCTATGCGGTCGCGGCGCTCATGAACGGGCCGGACGAGCACAACTCGACGGAGGTCGTCGCGCGTTTCGTGCTCGACCTGCACCGAGGAGCCGACCCGGAGCCTCCGGGTGACCCCGAGCCGCGGCCTCCCGACAGCCCTTCCGCGCCCGAGCTCGACGAGTATGCGGCCTTGTACGGGCGCTACCGGAGCTACAACCCGTGGATGCCAGGGTTTCGGGTGGAGCAGCGGGAGAGCGGGCTCACGGCTCAGATGGCCTGGGGAGACGACAAGCCGCTCGACCGAGTCGGCGAGGCCGAGTTCCGCGTCGGCGAGGAGGATTGGTCCCCGGAACGGCTTCGCTTCGACGCCGTCGTGGACGGCCAGGCGCTGCGCGCGAATCTCTCAGGAGAGACCTACTACAGAAGCGACTTCGAATAGGCACGAAAAACGCCAAGTAACAGTCTGTTACTTGTTCGGAGACAAGGCCATGCCGCTTGGCCTCAGGCATTGTGGCCGGAGGAAGTGTGACGAATCAGCCTAGTAACAGTCTGTTACTAGGTGGTCCTCAGACGTTGTCGCGGGGGAAGTCGAACGCCCAGCTGCGCGTGAAGATGGCCTCGCCGCTCTCCTGGACGTCGAGCCTCGCCTCGACGTGGAAGGCCTCGGCGTCGCAGATCATCGAGCTCTTGACCTCGGCGCGCGTCTGCCAGTCGCCCCGGCCCATGTCGGAAGCGGCGTGGAACCGCACCTGGGCCGACAGGGGATCGCCCTCGACGATCGAGTAGACGCAGTGGCTCGTGTCCCCGGAGTCGAGGTCGATGTCGAGGAAGCGCAGCGACCCGCCGAGCGCCCAGTCGAAGATCTGCTCGACGCGTCCCGTCGCGTGCTCCTTGCGGAGGAAGCGGCCGCCGGGGTCGCCCTCGACCTCCTGGATCGCAAGCGGTGCGGAGTGCTCGGGCTCCTCGAAGGGCCGTAGCGCCTCGTCCTCCTCGCGCGGCTGCCGGACCGGAAGCTCCAACCGTCCGCCGTGCACGGTCAGGGTCACCGGCTCCGGCGAGGGCCACGCCCAGGGCCAGTACGTCGGCGAAACAGCAACACGCAGGCGGTGGCCGGCAGGGAACGAGTGGGCGATCACGTCGAGCGGCACCGTGACCTCGTAGCGCCTCCCCGGCTCGAGCGGCTCGGGATGCTCGTGGCTCTCGCGGTGCGTGAGATTCAGGACTCCACGTGTGACGAGGAGCGACGAGCCGTCGGGCGCCACGTCGCAGAGCCGAACGGCGACGAGCGCCTGCGCCCGGTCGGCTTCGAGCTCGAGGACGGCCAGCGGGTGCCCGAGGATCTCGAGCGGCTCCGCGAGCGGCTCGAAGTCCCATGTGAGCGAGACGGCGTCGTCGACGCGCTGGTCCGCGGCCAGGTCGGCCGACCCACCCTCTGCGCACCACACGCCAGCTTCGACGCCGCACGTCTGCACGCCGAGGATGGAGTGCGGCCCTCCGCCGAGCTCCAGCGTCTCCGTGGCGATGCTCGGCGACGGCCACTCCGGCTCGGCGACCCACCGCCCCTGCCGCACCTCGTAGAACGTTTGCGGCGGCGCCGAGTCCTGCATCCAGGCGCGGAGCATCGGCTCGTCCATCATCCCCGTATCGATGCCCTTGAGCCAGTGGTCCCACCAGCGCACGCACTCCTGAAGGAAGCCGATGCTCGGCCCGGGGAGCGCGTCGTCGGGGAACGCATGCGCCCACGGCCCGATGAGGCCCTTGCGCGGAACCGGGAGCCCTTCCAGCATCCGCGGCACCGCGTTCGTGTAGCCGTCGACCCAGCCGCCGACCGCATAGACGGGAACGTCGATCGCGGAGTAGTCCTCGCAGACCGAGCCGTGTTTCCAGTAGGCGTCGCGCCGCTGATGCCCGAGCCAGGGCTCGATCCAGTTGTTCGCACCCTCCAGCCGGCCGAGCCAGGCTTCACGCCACCCGTCGCCGTAGAGCCGCGGATCGGGCGGGCGCGCGTTCCAGACCAGCATCGAGGAGGCCCAGTGCAGCATGTCGAGCGCCTCGACGCATCCGCCGCGGTAGTGGACGTCGTCGGCGTAGCGGTCGTCCGTCGACATCAGCGTCACGATCGCCTTGAGCCCGGGAGGTCGGAGCGCGGCGAGCTGAAGGGCGTTGAAACCGCCCCACGAGATCCCCCACATACCGAGGTTGCCGTCGCACCACGGCTGCTCGCGAAGCCAGGCCATCACCTCGAGGCAGTCCGCGTGCTCCTGCTCCGTGTACTCGTCCGTGATGAGGCCGTCGGACTCGCCGGTGCCGCGCATGTCGACCCTCACCGTCGCGTAGCCGAAGCCCGCGACGTACGGCTGCCGTCGCGCGTCGCGAATCGCCGTGCCGTCCACCTTGCGGTATGGGAGGAACTCGAGGATCGCGGGGACGGGATCTGCGTCGGCATCCTCCGGCAGCCAGATCCTCGCCGCCAGGCGGCACCCGTCGGACAGGGTGAGCCAGGTGTGTTCGATCTCCCGGAGCGGGCGCGGAAACTCGGTCCGAGTCGTCACCGGCCGGATCCTCTCATGCGGCGGGATAGGATCGCGCGGTGAGCGAAGCCGTCCGCACGCGCATCGGCGGCCACGTCGTCGTGGACGCCCTCGAGGCCCTCGGCGCCGAGACGGTCTTCGGCCTGCCCGGGGTCCACGCGCTCGGAATCTGGGAGGCGCTACGCGGAAGCTCGGTCCGCTACGTCGGCTTCCGTACCGAGCTCAACGCCGCCTTCGCCGCCGACGGCTACGCGCGCGCAGGCGGCAAGCCGGCGGCCCTGCTCCTCTCCACCGGCCCCGGAGCGCTGAACTCCCTCACAGGCCTCATGGAGGCCTCGAGCGCGCACGTCCCGCTCGTCGCGGTCGCGAGCCAGATCCCGCGCGACCTGATCGGCCGCGGCCGCGGGTACCTCCATGAGCTGCGCGACCAGCGCGCGTCGTTCGAGCCCATCGTGAAGTGGTCGGCCCGGGCACGAAGCGCCGCGGACGTTCCCGAGCTTCTCGCTGAGGCCTGGCAACGGGCGCAGACACCGCCGAGCGGCCCGGTGTTCCTGGAGATCCCGGTGGACGTCCTCACGGGCGAGACCGATCTACGAGTCAACGGTCTCGACGGAAGCCCGCCCGCGCCGGTCGTGCCGGACTCGTCTCGACTCGACGAGGCGGCGCGCGTGCTCGCGGGCGCCGAGAGACCTCTGGTCTGGGCGGGGAGCGGCGTCCTTCGCTCGGGAGCCTGGGAGGAGCTGCGCGCCGTTGCCGAGACGTTGCGCGCTCCGGTCGTGACGTCGTACATGGGCAAGGGCGCCTTCCCCGAGGATCACGAGCTTTCCGCCGGCTCGGCCTGCGACGAGGCGGCGTTCCGGGAGCTTGTCGAGGGCGCGGACGCGGTGCTCGTCGTCGGCTCGGAGCTCGGCGCCGAAACGACGCAGCAGTACGCGCTTCAATTCGGCGGCCAGCTCGTCCAGATCGACGCGAACGAGGAGCGTATCGGCGCCACCTTCCCCGCCTTCGGTCTCGTCGGCGACGCACGAGCGACACTGGTGGCTCTGCGCGAGCGCCTGCCAAAACGGGAGCCCGACGGCCGCGCGGAGGAGCGCGCCCGCACCGTCCGCGAGCGCATTGCGTCCGGGCTCGACGAGCAGGGGCGAGAGCTCGAGCGCAGCCTGCTCGAGTCCGTACGCGGCGCGCTGCCCCGGGACGCCGCGGCCGGCTGGGACATGACCATCCTGGCGTACTGGGCCGGCGCGCACTTCCCGGTTCTCAGCCCGCGCCGGTTCCTCTACCCGCTTGGCTCGGGCACGCTCGGCTACGCCTGGCCCGCGGCGCTCGGGGCGGCGATCGCGCTCGGGCAGCCGACGCTCGCCGTCGCCGGGGACGGAGGCTTCCTTTACGGCGTTCAGGAGCTCGCGACGGCGCGTCAGTACGGCCTGCCGACCACGCTCTTGCTCGTCGACGACGGCGGCTACGGGATCCTGCGGGAGTACCAGCGCGACGCCTACGGCGAGACCTTCGCTGTCGACCTGGAGCAGCCGGACTTCCCCGAGCTCGCGCGCTCCTTCGGCGTCCCGGTCGAGTCGACGACCCCGGATGCGCTCGGGGACGCGCTCCGCCGGGCCCTCGCCTCGGGCGGGCCCGCCGTGGTCCACCTGCCCGCCCGCCTCGAGATGTGGACCTCGACCCCCTGACGATGACCGACTGGAGCAGCCTCGTGCGACCGTCGCTCGTCGGGCTCGAGCCCTACCGCCCGGGCCCCAGCCTGTCCGAGCTTCGGCGCGAGCACGGCCTCGACGAGATCGCGAAGCTGAACTGGAACGAGGACCTGTTCGGGCCGCTTCCCGGAGCCCTCGACGCGGTCAAGGAGGAGCTCGAGAACGCCTGGATGTACCCGGAGCAGGCCTACAGCGACCTGCGCGAGGCCGTTGCGGGCTGGCTCGAGCTTCCGCCCGAGACGATCGTCCCCGCCCACGGGATCCAGGCGCTGATCGCGGCCGTCGCGCACACGTTCATCCGGGAGGGGGACGCCGTCGTCGTGCCACAGCCGACCTACGGCCTCTATGCGCAGGTTTCCGCCGGCGCGGGCGCGCGGGTCGTCCGCGTCCCCAACCGCGACTTCCGCCTCGACCTTCCCGCCCTCGCCGGCGCGGCGCGGAGCGAAGGCGCCAAGCTCGTCTGGGTCTGCGACCCGAACAACCCGACGGGATCCCTCGTCGAGGCCGGCGAGTGGGCCGAGCTCCTCACCGCCCTACCCGACGGCGCAATCGCGGTGGTGGACGAGGCCTACCGCGAGTACGCCGACCCCGAACGACGCGTCGACAGGGAGCCCGACGTGCTGGCCGGCCGGCCCGTCGTGCTCCTTCGCACCTTCTCGAAGATCTTCGGCCTAGCGGGCCTCCGCCTCGGCTACGCGGTCGCGCACCCCGAGCTGGCGCCTTTCCTCGACGTCGTGCAGGAGCCCTTCAACGTGAACCGCGCCGCCCTCGCCGCGGGACGCGCCTGTCTCGCGCACCCTGAGCAGATCGAGGAGCGCCGCCGCCAGTCGGCCGAGGCGCGGGCCCTGCTCGCGCGGCTCGTGGCCGACGCCGGGATGGAATCGCTCCCGTCCGAGGCGAACTTCCTGCTCGTCGAGGTCGGCGGAGACGACACGGCGCTCGCCGGCGAGCTCGTTGTTCGCGGGTTCCTCGTCAGACCGGGGAGCGAGTTCGGGCTCGACGGCTGGATCCGCGTAACGGTGGGGCCACCGCCGCTGATGGAGCGCTTCGCTGCCGAGTTGGCAGCCGTCCGGGAGGGGGTGCGAGGGTGAGCCTCGTCGACATCCGCCGCGAGGAACACGTCTGCGTCGTCACCTTGCAGCGCGAGGAGAAGCTGAACGCGCTCTCCGGTGCCATGGAGCGCGAGCTTCTCGATGCGCTCGGCGGAGAAGACATCCGCGGCAGTCGCTGCGTCGTGATCACGGGCGCCGGGAAGGCGTTCTCCGCCGGCGCCGACATCAACGAGTTCGCCGAGGCGGACGCGGCCTCCATCGCCGCTTACTACGCGGGCACCGGCGACGTCTACGAACGGATCGCCGCGCTTCCCATGCCGACGATGGCGGCCATCCACGGCTGGTGTCTCGGCGGCGGGCTCGAGCTGGCGCTTGCAACCGACTTCCGCATCGCCGACGAGACCGCCGCGTTCGGACTGCCCGAGGTCGAGCTCGGCATCCTGCCCAGCTCTGGAGGCGCTTACCGGCTCGTCCGCCTGCTCGGGCCCGGAAAGGCGAAGGAGCTGATGCTTCTGCGCCGGCGGTTCGACGCGGCTGAGGCGCTCGCCGTCGGCGTCGTCACGGAGGTCGTTCCGGAAGGGAAGGCGCTCGAACGCGCTCTCGAGTGCGCGGCGGAGCTCGCCGCCCTGCCGCCGCTCGCCGTCGAGACGATCAAGCGCGCCGCCGACCTCATCCCCGAGGCTTCGCGGGAAGCGGCGATGCTGATCGAGCGCCTTGGCTACGCCGCATTGGCGCAGACCGACGACGCGACCAGAGCAGTCGAAGAATTCACACGTCGAGACCGCCGTCCATGACGACGGTCGTCCCCGTCACGTAGCCACCGCCCGGCGAGGCGAGGAAGGCGATGAGCGCGGCCGCCTCCTCGGGAGTCCCGAGCCGGCCGAGCGGAACCTCGCGCTCCCACTCCGCCACGCGCTCGGGCCCGTAACCGTCAAGCCCTTCCGTGGCGATGTTGCCGAGCGCGACGCACACCGTGCGGATTCCGTGCTCACTCCACTCGAGCGCGAGGCTCCCCGCCAGGTTCTCGATCGCCGCCCGCGCCGCGGCCGCATGCGCCATCTCGGCCATGCCGCGCCGCGGGCTGAAGCCAATGAAGACGACCACGCCGTCTTTGTTCGGGATCATCGAGCGCTCGGCCACCGTGCGCGTGAGATCCCAGACGGCGTCGACCGCGAGCCGGTGAACGGCACGCCAGCCCTTCAGCGAGATCTCCTCCGCCGGCGCGAGGAATTGCCCGCCCGCGTTGTTCACGAGCACGTCGATCCGCCCGAAATGCTCGAGTGCCCGGTCGACGAGCGCGACGACCTGCTCCGACTCGCGCACGTCCGTGGGAACGGCGAG
>Ga0307318_10000257_pt1 | contig 17266 bp, 11 predicted proteins | sample ER_DNA_367_FD_194500 | JGI IMG/M metagenome (GOLD analysis project Ga0307318, IMG submission 194500) | Bulk soil microbial communities from the East River watershed near Crested Butte, Colorado, United States - ER_DNA_367 | ecosystem: Environmental > Terrestrial > Soil > Floodplain | place...
TGCCCTGCTCGTGGGACTGTCCAGTTCGGTCGTCTGGACCTTTGGCGTCGACCACCTGGTGACCGAAGGCGGGCTGTCCCCGGAGCAGAGCCGCATCTTCTTGGGCGTCGTCGGGCTGGCCACCCTGGGAGGCGGGCTGGGCGGCGATGCCGTACGGCGCCTGGGCGGGCGCGCCACCTTCGCCGCCGCGGTGGCCGCCGAAGCGGCGGCTCTGCTCGGCCTCGGGCTGGCGCCCACTCATCTGAGCGCCGCCTTTGTCTCGGCCGTGCTGTTCGGCGCCTCGTACGGCCTCGCCGTGGCCGTGGAGGTCATCTGGAGTGGCCAGGTCTTCCGCGAGCGTCCCTCGGCCGGTCTCGCGGGTGTGATGGTCGGCAACGCGATCGGGCTGCTGGTGGGGCCGCCCGTCTTCGGTCTCGTGGCCGACGTGACCGGTTTCGCCGCGGTCTTCGCTACGGGCGCCGTGCTGCTGCTGGCCGCCTCGGCCCTCGCCCCCCGCGAGCGCCTCGAGTGAGGTAGCGTCGCGGCGTGCCGGTTCCCGCGTTCCTAGCTCGCCACCTTCCGCAGAACGCCTACGCGGGGCGCATCGGGAAGGGCCTTACCAGGGCCTACGCGGCGGCCTCGTCGCGGCCGCCGATCGAGGTGGACGAGCTCCGTGCCGTGGTGTTCAGCGACCATCACCGCGGCCGAGGCGACGGGGCGGATGACTTTCGGCGCTGCGAGGAGGCCTATGCCGCCGCCCTGGGCTGGTACATCGAGCGCGGCTACGAGCTGTGGCTGCTGGGCGACGTCGAGGAGCTCTGGGAGAACGACGTCGCCGATGTCATGGACCGCTACCGGGACATCCTGGCCCTGGAAGCCGAGTTCGGCGATCGCCTCTGGCGCTTCTACGGCAATCACGACATGTCGTGGCAGAAGCCGAGCAACGTCCGGAAGGACCTGGCGCCCCACGTGCCCGGCACCGAGGTCCAGGAGGCGCTGAAGCTCGTGTTCACCGACCACGGCGAGCCCCTGGCGAGCCTGTTCCTCGTTCACGGCCACCAGGGCACGACCGACAGCGGCAATTTTCTCGTGGTCCCGTTCTCGCGCTTCGTCGTGCGCTTCGGCTGGGGGACGCTTCAGCGGGCTCGCGGCTTCGCCAACACGTCGCCGGCCACCGATGCCGTGCTGCGCGGCAAGCACGACCGCGCGATGGCCACGTGGGCCGACGCCCACCCGGAGCGGGTGGTGCTGGTGGCCGGGCACACGCACCGCCCGGTCTTTCCCGGCCAGCTGCCCCCGGATCGCGGGCGTGAGCATCGCGAGGCTGAGCAGGCGTACCGCAGCGCGCGGAGCACGGGTGAGCGAGTGGCCGAGGCCCGAGCGACGCACGAGCTCGCCCGCGTGCGCGCGGAGCGCGAATCTCCGCACGAGCCGATCGACCTGAAGCGCCCGAGCTACTTCAACACCGGATGCTGCTCGTTCGGAGACGGGGACGTGACCGGCCTCGAGTTCGCGGAGGGAAGGGTGAGGCTCGTCCGCTGGCTCGACAACGAGGGCAGGGCCGCCTGCCGGGAGTTGGCCTCCGAGGACCTGCGCAGGATGTTCGGCCAGTTGACCGGCACCGCGCCCGCGCGGTCCTAGCGTTGGACAGGACGGGTAGATTCCCCGCATGCCGGCGGCCAGTGCTCACATGTCGCGCGATCTGCTCACCGTCGGGCCGCTCGTGCCGTTGACCGAGGTGGCGAAGCGGATGGTCTCGCGCGACGTCGGCGCGGTCCTGGTGATGGAGGGCGAGCGCCTGGTGGGGATCCTCACCGAGCGCGACGTGCTGCGCGCGGTGGCCGCCGGCCTCGACGACAGCACCCTGGTCCGGGATTGCATGACCAGGGATCCCGACACCCTCGAGTCCGACGAGACGACCCGCCAGGCGGCCACGCTGATGATCCATGGTGGCTTTCGCCACCTGCCGATCATGGAGGGCGACGAGGTGGTCGGGATGCTCTCCATCCGCGACCTCATGCGCGTGGTGCTCGACGACTCGGCTCCCCGCGGCGCCTGACGGCGAGTGAAGATCTCGTAGCACGACGGGCGGGGGGCTAGTCTCAAAGCTCGCGTGAAGGTCCAAGACGTCGATCAAGCGCTCCTGGACACCGTCTGCTCCCGCCTCCAGCGCCAGCTCAGCGGCGACGAGGCCCAGCGGGCGGAAGCCTTCGTCCGCCAGTACTACCGCTGGGTCTCGCCCGACTACCTGGCCGACCGTAGCGAGCTCGACGTCTACGGCGCGGCGCTGGCCCATTTCAATCTCGCTCGCCGGCGCGCACCCGGCGCCACCCGCATCCGCGTCTACAACCCGCAGTTCGAGAGCGACGGCTGGCAGTCCTCGCACACGGCCGTCGAGATCGTCACCGACGACGCGCCCTTCCTCATCGACTCGATCTCGATGGAGCTCAACCGGCGCGGCTTCGGCGTCCACCTGATCATCCATCCGGTCATGCGCGTGCGCCGCGACGAGGCCGGCGGTCTGCTCGAGGTGCTTCCGCGCGACACCGAGGCCGAGCACGCCGTGGCCGAGTCCGTGATTCACGCCGAGGTCGTACGGCACACCGGACGCGATGAGCTGCGCGAGATCGAGGACGCGCTGCGGCGTGTGATCGCGGAGGTGCGCGCCGCCGTCGACGACTGGCCGCAGATGCGCCGGCAGGCGCTCGAGCTGGCCGAGGAGCTGGCCGCGAGCCCTCCGCCGATGGACCCCGACGACGTCGCCGAGGCCCGCGAGTTCCTCACCTGGCTCGAGGACCACAACTTCACCTTTCTCGGCTACCGCGATTACGAGCTGGACGGCGCGGAGGATCCGGTGCTCACCGGCGTCCGCGGGTCCGGGCTCGGGATCCTGCGCGAAGCAGGCGACGCCCAGGACGGCGACAGGCTGTCCCCCCTCGCCCACGGCCGCGCGCTCGAGCCGTCGATGCTCAACCTGACGAAGGCCAACGAGCGCGCCACCGTCCATCGGGCCGCCTACCTCGACTACGTCGGCGTCCAGCGCTTCGACGAGCACGGCCAGGTCGTGGGCGAACGCCGCTTCCTCGGGCTCTATACGCACAGGGCCTACCACGCGAGCCCCGCAAACGTGCCCATCCTGCGCCGCAAGGTCGCCGCGGTGCTCGAGCGTGCCGCCTTCCCCGCCGGGAGCCACAACGAGAAGGCACTGATCGAGATCCTCGAGACCTACCCTCGCGACGAGCTCTTCCAGATGTCCGTCGACCAGCTCTTCGAGATCGCGATCGGCATCCTGCATCTGGGCGAGCGCCAGCGCCTGCGCCTGTTCGTGCGCCGCGATGCGTTCGGGCGTTTCCTCTCCTGCCTGGTCTTCGTTCCCCGCGACCGCTTCAACACCGAGAACCGCCGGCGCATCGAGGGCATCATCCGCCAGGCGACCGGCGCGCAGAGTCTCGACTATTCCACGCGCGTGTCGGAGTCCGTGCTCGTGCGGCTCCACTACCTGGTCTATCTCGAGCCGGGCAGCCTCGACCACTTCGACGCAAACGAGATCGAGACGCTGCTCGTGGCCGCTACCCGCTCGTGGGGCGACGATCTCCAGGAGGCGTTGCACGAGGAGCACGGCGAGGAACGCGGGGCGGCGCTCTTTCGCCGTTACGGGGACGCCTTTCCCGCCGCCTACCGCGCCGACTGGATACCGCGCTCGGCGCTCACCGACATCAACCGCATCGAAGCGCTGTCCCGCGAGGACGACCTTGCGCTGTCGCTCTACCGCCCGCTCGAGGCGCCCCTCGGCAGCCTGCGCGCCAAGGTCTACCGCGCGGGTGCGCCGCTCGCGCTCTCCGAGGTCCTGCCGCTGTTCGAGGACCTGGGCGTGGACGTGGCCGACGAGCGTCCGTACGAGATCGCCCCGCGCGACCGCGACTCGGTCTGGCTCTACGACTTCGGCCTGAAATACGCCGGCGAGGACGACCCGGAGACCGACGCGGTGCGCGAGTCCTTCGAGCACGCCTTCATCCGAGCCTGGAGTGGCGACGCCGAGAGCGACGGCTACAACCGCCTCGTGTTGCGCGCCCGCCTTTCCTGGCGCGACACGGCCATGCTGCGGGCGATCGGGCGTTACCTGCGCCAGGCCGGTACGACCTTCAGCGACCGCTACGTCGAGCAGGCGCTCGCTGCGCATCCGCGGGTCGCCGGCTTGCTGGTCGACCTCTTTCACGCGCGCTTCAACCCCCAGAGCCACGACTCGGGGAAGGCCGAGCTGCTCGGGGGGCGCATCGAGGAAGCCATCGACCGCGTCGAGAGCCTCGATCACGACCGCATCCTGCGCAACTTCCTCGGGGTGGTCCGAGCCATGCTGCGCACCAACTTCTTCGCGCGCGAGAAGGACGGCGAGACCAAGCCCTCGCTGTCCTTCAAGCTGGACCCGGCGCGGCTGCCATGGCTGCCCCAGCCGCGCCCGCGCTTCGAGGTCTTCGTCTACTCCCCGCGCGTCGAGGGCGTGCATCTTCGCGGCGGCAAGGTCGCGCGCGGGGGGATCCGCTGGTCGGACCGCCGTGAGGACTTCCGCACCGAGGTGCTCGGGCTGATGAAGGCGCAGATGGTCAAGAACGCGGTGATCGTCCCCTTGGGCGCCAAGGGCGGCTTCGTGGCCAAGCGACCGCCTCCCGGCGCCGGCCGCGACGAGCTCCAGGTCGAGGTGGTGCGCTGCTACCGGACGTTCATCTCCGGGCTGCTCGACGTGACCGACAACATCGTCGCCGGCGAGATCGTCCCTCCGCCCGACGTCGTGCGCCACGACGACGACGATCCCTACCTCGTGGTCGCGGCCGACAAGGGCACCGCCACCTTCTCCGACATCGCCAACGGCATCGCCGGCGAGTACGGCTTCTGGCTCGGGGATGCCTTCGCCTCGGGTGGCTCGACGGGCTACGACCACAAGGCCATGGGAATCACCGCCCGCGGCGCCTGGGAGTCGGTCAAGCGCCACTTCCGCGAGCTGGGCCACGACGTGGCGCGCGAGGACTTCACGGTGGTCGGGATCGGCGACATGTCGGGGGACGTGTTCGGCAACGGCATGCTGCTCTCGCAGAAGATCCGGCTCGTGGGCGCCTTCGATCACCGCCACGTGTTCCTCGATCCCAACCCCGATGCGGCGGCGAGCTTCGAGGAACGCAAGCGGCTGTTCGAGCAGCCGTCGTCGTCCTGGGAGGACTACGACAGCGATCTGATCTCTGCCGGCGGCGGAGTGTTCGCGCGAGGCGCCAAGTCCGTGACCCTCTCCGACGAGGCCCGAGCCGCGCTCGGCGTCGAGGAGGAGCGCCTCGCCCCCAACGACCTGATCCGCGCGATCCTGCGTGCGCCGGTGGATCTCCTCTGGAACGGCGGAGTCGGGACCTATGTCAAGGCGAGCTCGGAGGCCCACGGCGACGCCGGCGACAAGGCCAACGACGGGGTGCGCGTGGATGCGTCCGAACTGCGCTGCCGAGTGGTCGGCGAGGGTGGGAACCTGGGCCTGACCCAGCGCGCCCGAATCGAGTTCGCGCTCGGCGGCGGAAAGATCAACACGGACGCGATCGACAACTCGGGCGGAGTCGACTGCTCGGATCACGAGGTGAACATCAAGGTCCTGCTCGACAGCGTGGTGAGCGCGGGCGACCTGACGCTCAAGCAGCGAAACGAGCTGCTCGCGGAGATGACCCCGTCGGTGGCCGAGCGCGTGCTGCGCGACGACTACGAGCAGACGGAGACGCTGACGCTGTCCGAAGCGCAGGCCTCGAGCATGGTCGACGTGCACGCGCGCCTGCTCGACAGCCTCGAGGCGGGGCGCAGGCTCGACCGAGAGCTGGAGGCGCTGCCCTCGGGCGAGGAGCTGGCCGAGCGCAAGCAAAACGACCGGGGACTCACCCGGCCCGAGCTGAGCGTCGTGCTCGCCTACAGCAAGAACGACCTGTTCGCCGAGCTGCTGGACTCCGACGTGCCCGAGGACTCCCATCTCAGCTCCGAGCTCAACCGCTACTTCCCCAACCCCCTCCCGGAGCGCTTCGGGGAGCAGATGAGAAGCCACCGCCTGCGCCGCGAGATCATCGCCACCCAGGTGGCCAACAACGTGCTCCACGGCGGGGGAACGACGTTCACCTTCCGCCTGCACGAGGAGACGGGCGCGTATGCGTCCGAGATCGCGCGCGCCTACGCCACGGCTCGCGACATCTTCGAGATGCGGCGGGGATGGGCGGATATCGAGGCGCTGGACAACCTCGTCGCGGCCGAGGTACAGATCTCGATGCTGCTGGAGGGGCGCCGCCTGATCGAACGCGGCTCGCGCTGGCTGCTGCGCAACGTGAGCCGGCCGATCGACATCGGTGCCACGGTCACTCGCTTTGCCCCCGGCGCCGCCGTGCTCTTCCAGGCCGCGCCGCGCCTGCTTGGAGGGGGCGACCTCGAGCCCCTGCGCGCCCGCGCCGAACGCCTGAAGTCGGCCGGCGTGCCGGACGACATAGCCGACCGGGTGGCGTTGCTGCCCGTCATGTTCGCCGTCTTCGACGTCGTGGAGGTCTCCGACGAGGCCGGCATCGATGTGGAGGAGGTGGCCGCCGTGCACTTTCGCCTGGGCGAGCGGCTCGGGCTTCACTGGCTGCGCGACCGCATCGTGGCGCTGCCCCGCGACGACCGCTGGCGCGCGCTGGCCCGCGCCGCCCTACGCGACGACATCTACGGCCTGCACCGCGCTCTCACCGCGCAGGTGCTGCGCAGCGAGGACTCCGCGGGTGACGTCGAGGCGCGGGTCGAGGGCTGGATCGAGCGCAACCCCGCCGCGGGGCGCACCGAGAAGACGCTCGCCGAGATCAGAGTGGGCAACGTCTTCGACACCACCACCCTGCCGGTGGCCGTTCGGGAGGTACGCAACCTCCTGCTGGCAAGCTGATCGCCGCCGGCCGATGCACGACCTCCTTCAGGACCTCATGGACAGTGCCGCCCGGCATGCGGAGTACGCCGATGTTCGTTTCGTGTCCAGCAGCAGCGAGCGGCTTTCCACGCGCAACGGGCGGCTGGACGGGCTCGACTCATCCGAGAGCGAGGGCATTGGGGTGCGCGTCCGCCGCGCGGGCGCGTGGGGCTTCGCCGCCACGCGGGGCACAGAGCGCGCGCACGCCGAGGCCGCGCTGGCGCGGGCGCTGGAACTGACCGAGGGCCAACCGCGAGACAGCGGCGCGGCGCTCGCGCCCGAGCCGCCGGCGAGCGGCCGCTACGAGAGCCCGGTGGAGCGCGATCCCTTCGCGGTCTCGGCGGCCGATAAGCTGGGTTTGCTCGCCGCCGCCGACGCGGGATTGCGAACGGAGCCCAACGTGGCCCTGACGCTCGCCCGCTTCGACGCGGTGCGAACCCACACCGTTTTCGCGTCGACCGAGGGCGCCCTGTGCGAGCAGCGGCTGACCGAGTGCGGCGGCGGAATATCGGCCGTGGCCGTCGATGGCAACGAGAGCCAGGTGCGCTCGTATCCCGCTTCACACGGCGGCCATGTGGCCCAGGCCGGCTACGAGCACTTCCTCTCGCTGGACCTGGCGGGACACGCGCCTCGCCTGGCCCAGGAGGCGCAGGAGCTGCTGAGCGCTCCGGCTTGTCCGCACGGCCGTACGACGCTGATCCTCGCCGGCGAGCAGCTCGGCCTGCAGATACACGAGTCGATCGGCCACGCGGTCGAGCTGGACAGGGTGCTCGGCCGCGAGGCGTCCTACGCGGGAACGAGCTTCGTGCCCGCCGGCGCGATCGGCGCCCTGCGCTACGGCTCCCAGCACGTGAACGTCACCGCGAACGCCGCCGATCCCGGGGGGCTGGGGTCCTTTCGCTGGGATGACGAGGGTGTCGAGGGACGGGCGGTGCCGATCGTGCGCGAAGGGGTGCTGACCGGCTTTCTCTCCTCGCGCGAGACCGCGGCGGAGATCGGACTGGAGCGGTCCGGAGGCTGCATGCGGGCGGAGGGGTTCGCGCGCCAGCCCATCGTGCGCATGACCAACGTCAACCTCGAGCCCGGCGAGGCCGGCACGCTCGACGACCTGATCGCCGACACCCAGGACGGGCTGCTGATCGAGACCAACCGCTCGTGGTCGATCGACGACCGCCGCCTGCAGTTTCGCTTCGAGGGCGAGGCGGCGTGGGAGATCAAGGGCGGTCAGCGGGGACGGCTGCTTCGCAACCCGAGCTACGCGGGGATCACCCCCGAGTTCTGGGGCAGCTGCGACGCGGTCTGCTCGCCCTCCGAACGCCGCCTCGTCTCGCTGCTCGACTGCGGCAAGGGGGAACCGGGCCAGATGATGCGCGTTTCGCACGGCTCTGCGCCGGCCCGCTTTCGCGGCGTGGAGGTCGGAGTCGCGTGAGCGCCCTGGAGATCGCAGAGCGGGCACGGGCCTGCCTCGACGGCGGCGGGCTGGCCCGCGTCGTGCACGAGCGTTCCTCGAGCCTGCGCTTCGCGGCCAACCGGCCCACACAGGCGACGGCGATCGACGACGTGACGGTGGAGCTGGCGGTGGTCCGCGGCGGACACGTCGGCCGCGCGGCGACGAACCGCACCGACCGCGAGAGCCTCGCGCGCTGCGCCGAACGCGCCGTCACCGCCGCCGAGCTGGCCACCACGGCGGGCGCGGGGGCCCATCCGGGGCTCCGGGTGGATGCCCCCCGGCCCGGGGCAGGCGGTGGCTCGCGCGCGCGAGAGTCCCGGCTCCACCCGGACGGCGGAGCGGCGGCTCTGGACACGGCGTTCTCGGTCGCCCGCGCCGCCGGCCTGGAGGCGCACGGGATCTGGACGGCCGGGGTCGTCGATCACGCGGTAACCGACGGGGAGCAGGCCAAGGAGGAGCGGACCACCGACGCGTTCTTCAAGGTCATCTGCATCGACGCTTCGCGCGGGCGCAGCGGCTACGCCGCGCTCGCCGCCCCCAGCCCGGACGGCCTGGGAGTACAGGGCCTGTGCGACGAGGCGGCGCGCAAGGCGTCGACCGACAAGGGCGCACCGGAGCTGGAGCTGCCCTCCGGCCGCTACCCGGTGGTCTTCGAGCCCGCCGCCGTGGGGTTGGTGCTCGCCACGCTGGGGAAGAGCGCGTTCAACGGGCTCGCGCACGCCGAGCGACGCGGCGCGCTGGTCGGGCGGCTGGGGCGCCAGGTGGCCGCGCCGGCGGTGAACCTGGCCGACTCTCCCAGCTTCCCGCGGGGGCTGCCACGGCGCTTCGACGCCGAGGGCACCGCCAAGCGCCCCTTGGCGCTGATCCAGGACGGCGTGGCGCGGGCCGTGGTACACGACCGGCGCAGCGCGGCGCTCGAGGACACGGAGTCGACCGGGCACGCGACCGTCCCGGGCGGGAGCACCCACGGACCGCTGCCCCTCAACCTCGTGCTCGCCGGAGGCGGCGCGGCCGACGTCGCGGAGCTCTGCGGCACGGTCGAGCGCGGCATCTACGTGACCCGGCTCTGGTACGCCAACCTCGTTCACCCGAAGGAGACGCTGGTCACCGCTGTCACGCGCGACGGCACGTTCCTGATCGAAAACGGCGCGGTCACGCGACCGCTGAGAGACCTGCGGTTGACGGACTCGCTGCTGGGAATGCTCTCGCGCGTACAGGCCCTGACCGCCGGCCAGCGACTCACGAGCGAGGCCGAGTTCTACGGCCGTCGCAACCCATCGGGGGTCGTCTGCCCGGCCGCGCGGGTCGGCTCGGTGCGGTTCACGAGCGCGGCCGGCTGAGCGCCGCGTCAAGACGGTCCTCTACCACCTGCCGGCGTGCAAGCGGCCGCTACCTCGACATGGAAGCCTCAGATCTTGAGCAGCGCGATCACGTTCGCCACGAAGACGAGCGCGAACCCCACCGTCCAGCGATTCAGGTTGCGCTCGACCAACGAGCCGCCGCCGAAGGGGCCGGCGCCGGTGCCGACGCCAAACGCGCCGGAGAGGCCGGCGTCCTTGCCCGAGTGCAGCAGGATGAGCACGATCAGGACGACCGCGAGCACCACCTGAAGGCCGCTGAGAATCGCTTCCACGCGCGGGAAGGGTAGCGGGGTCGCAGAAGGTCGCCGCTTGCACGCGCGTTGGTTGAAGGGTGAGGTGCTCGAGACTCGTCTGCGTGGCAATCGCGGTTGCGGCGTTGATCGGCGCGCCCGAAGCGGGGGCGGTGAGCTATGCGGGGGGCTTCGAGGAGCAGACGATCGCGACCGGGCTGTCACGTCCGACGACCGTGGCATGGGCGCCCGACGGGCGGATGTTCGTGGCTGAAAAGGACGGCGTGCTCAAGGTCGTGCCCCCTGGCCGCACGACGGCCACGCTCGTGAAGGACTACTCCACCCGGGTCAACCACTACTCCGACCGTGGCTTGCTGGGGCTGGCAGTCGACTCGGAGTTCGCCTCGAACGGCTACCTCTACCTGCTGTACACCTACGACCTGAACGCGATGGGCACGCAGGACAGCAGCTCGCCGATGGTGTCCCAGCTCACGCGGGTGCAGGTCGACGCCGGCAACCGGGTGACCGACGAGGAAGTCATTCTGGGCACCGACATCAGCGGCCCCTGCCCCACCTCCTCGTCCCCCGATGCACCAGACTGCATTCCGGCTGACGGCACCTCACACTCGATTGGCACCGTCCGCTCGGCGCCCGACGGCACACTCTGGGTGGGCAACGGGGACGGCGCCGACTACGGCGGCGTCGACTTGCTCGCCCTGCGCGCGTACAACGAGAACAGCATGGCGGGCAAGCTCATGCACATTGACCGCAACGGCATGGGTCTGCCCGGCCACAGCTTCTGCCCGGGCAACGGGGACCTGTCGGACGTCTGTACCAAGCTCCACGCCAAGGGTTTTCGCAATCCCTTCCGCTTTAGCCTTCGGCCCGGAGGCGGCATCGCGCTCGGCGACGTGGGCTGGAACCGCTGGGAGGAGATGAACCTGATCGCCGACGCCGGGCGTAGCTACGGCTGGCCCTGCTACGAGGGCAACCACCAGACCCCAGGCTATGAAGAACTGCCTCAGTGCCAAGCCCAGTACGCCAACCCACCCGCCAACCCACACACCGGACCGATCCACGAGTATTTCCATGACGGGTCGCGCGCGATTGTGGGCGGGCCCACCTACACAGGCAGCGCCTACCCCACCGGCTATCGTGACTCGATCTTCTTCGGCGACTACGCGGGGGGCTTCATCCGCCGCCTCGTGCCGAATGGAAGCGGGGGCTGGAGCTCCCAGGCTTTCGCCGACGACTGGTCGGGCACGGCACTCGAGGCCGACCCCGACGGCAACCTCTCCTACGTCTCTGTCGGCAACTTTGGTGACGGGAACGGCTCGGTGCGGCGGATCGTGTACTCGCCCGGTAACCGCAATCCGATTGCGCGGCTCACCGCCAACCCGACGTCTGGAATCGCGCCCCTGACCGTGAGCTTCGACGGACGGACCTCGTCCGATCCGGACACCGGCGACACCCTTTCGTACAACTGGGACTTCGGCGACGGCACCCCCAACAGCACCGCACCCAATCCCTCCCACACCTACCCGGCCGCCGGCGTCTACACCGTCCAGCTGACGGTTTCCGACGGTCGAGGCGGGAGCGCCACCACCACCGACACCATCAACGCCGGTAACACTGCCCCGCTGATCAGCGTCTCGGGTGACACTCGCTGGCGCGGCGGTCAGAACTTCCGCCTCCTGGCTTCGGCCACCGACCTACAGGACGGCACCCTGCCCGACGCCGCCTTCGACTGGAACGTGCGCCTAGTTCATGCCGGGCACACGCATGTTGGCGGGGCGGGCACGTACTCGAACACGGCCCAGATCGACGTGGAGGCCAACACCGATCACGACGCGGACTCCTTCTACGAGGTCGAGGTTACGGCCACCGACTCCGGGGGGCTGAGTGCGGAGAAGACGGTGCGGGTGAACCCCGAGACCGCGACCGTCCGCCTGCGCAGCTCGCCGTCCGGCGCTCCCGTGTCGTATGGAGGACGGCAGCTGACGACGCCTCGCGACCTGACCACGGCGGTCGGCTTCCGGACGACCGTGAGCGTTCCGGCGCGTCTCAGTCAGGGCGGGAAGATCTTCAATTTCGCCTCCTGGTCCGACGGAGGGGCCCGCCTGCACGATTACACGGTGCCTCCGGGCGGCGGCACGCTCACTGCCAACTTCGCCGACGCGTCACCGCTGGCGCCGGGCGGCGGCGTCGCCGGGGCGATCGTCGATCGCCTCGGACCAACGTTGCGCGTCATCCGCGTCAGGCCGGCACGGGGCCGGGTGCGCGGCTTGGCGCTAGATCCCAGCGGCGTGCGCCGGGTGCAGGTCGCGTTGAGAGGGCGGCGGTCGCAGGCGGGTTGTCGCTGGTGGGTTGTGCGACTTGAGCGCCTGAGCCTCCAGAGACGCAGCTGCAAGCGGCCGCGCTGGCTGACCGCTTCACTGACAGCTACGAAGGACGGCGCGCGCTGGCTCGCGAGGCTGGGCGCCCCGCTGCCGGTAGGCCGTTACCGGCTGCTGGTGCGGTCCCGCGATGAGCTCGGGAACAGGTCGGAACTGGCCGGGCCGGACACGCTGATCCGACGCACTCGCTAGCCGGGTGTGCGTCCCTCCAGCGCGTCCAGCTCGCGCAGGATCTCGACCGCCTCTCCCCGCAGCTCGCCGTCGACCATCCGCCAGTCCCTCTCCGAGAGCTTTCCCATGCGGTGGTCGAGCTCCGCATCGCGGATCTCGCGGTACTTGGCCTCCTTGGCCGCCGTCAGCTCCTCGACGCGCGTCTCCTCGAGGCGCTCCGCCTGCCCGCGACGGCGCAGCGGGACGCTCACGGCCAGGGCCACGAGCGCGGCCAGCACCAGCAGGGCGACGACGTATTCCACGCGCCGAGCGTAGGCCCTGGTACTAGGCGCGCGTCAGCTCACGGCCCAGGCGGGCCTTGTACAACGAGCGAACCCGCCGCAGCCGCGCCTCGGGCGAGGGCCAGGCCGCCACCAGCGCACCCAGCAGAACGATCGCTCCACCGATCCAGATCCACGCGACCAGCGGAGAGACGATCGCCCGGAAGGTCGCGGGCGGAGGCTTCTCACGGTAGAGCTGGGTCAGCGTGCTGATCACGATCGCCTGAACGTCGCTCGGCGAGTCGGAGAACTCGCGGTCCGCGCGGGCGATCGGCTTCTGCAGCGAGACCAGGTCGGGCCGCACCGCGAGCCAGAAATCGCGCCGCAGGCCCCAGCGCATGTCGACCTCGCTCGTGGCCTCGCCCTCGAAGAAACGGGAGATCGCGCCCTTGGCCGGGTCGGCGGTCGCGTAGTAGTTGCGCGACGGCCGCAAGGTGAACGTTCGGTCGCCGTTCTTCACCCGCATGACGGCGCCGAAGGCGATCGGCGCACCCGTGCCCCCGCGGTCCCCGCCGAGCCGTGCCGTGGGGCGCACGTACTCGACGTCGTAGTCGCCCACCGAGAAGCTCTGACCCGGCGACAGGCGGACGTCGCGCTGCTGGAGAAACGCGGAGCTGGCGGCCACGCCCAGAAACAGCACGCCGATTCCCACGTGCACCAGATAGCCGCCGTAGCGGCGGCGATTGCGCCCGGTCAGCCGCGCCAGCGCCCGCGGCCAGCTCTCGCCGGTCATGGTCCGGCGCGCGCGTGCACCGCGCCAGAACTCCTGTCCCACCACGGAGAGCAGGAAGGCGACAAAGCAGAACATGATCAGCGACGGCACGCTGTCGCGCGCGTCGGTGAGGGCCAGCAGAGCCGCGAGCACCACGGCCGTGGCCGCGAGCGGCGCCAGCAGCACCCGCACCAGGGCGGCCGGCGTCACGCGGCGCCAGGCCAGCACCGGGCCGACCCAGGCCAGCAGCACGAGCACGATCGCAAGCGGCGTCGCCAACCGGTCGAACCAGGGCGGCCCAACCGTCTGCTCGGTGCCGGTGATCGCCTCGGAGATCAGCGGGAAGAAGGTGCCCCACAGGATCACGAGCGCCAGCGCCACCAGCACGAGGTTGTTGAGCAGGAAGAACGCCTCGCGCGAGAGCAGCGAGTCGAGCCGCGCCTCGCTGCGCAGGTACGGCAGGCGGGAGATCACCAGGACCGCCGAGAGGGCGATCACGCAGCCGATGAAGACGAGGAACTGCACGCCGATGGTGGACGCGCCGAAGGCGTGTATCGAGTCGAGGATGCCGCTGCGTACGAGGAAGGTGCCCAGCAGCGCGAGCGTGAAGGTCGCGCAGATCAGCGAGACGTTCCAGACCTTCAGCATCCCGCGCTTCTCCTGCACCATGATCGAGTGCAGGAACGCCGTGCCCACGAGCCAGGGCATCAGCGACGCGTTCTCCACCGGATCCCAGGCCCAGTAGCCCCCCCAGCCGAGCTCCGAGTAGGACCACAGGGCGCCCAACAGGATGCCCGTGCCCAGGAAGGTCCATGCGACGAGCGTGAAACGCCGAGTGGCCCGGATCCAGTCCGCGCCGGTCCGCCTCGTCATGAGTGCGCCGATGGCGAAGGCGAACGGGATGGAGAACCCGACGTAGCCCGTGTAGAGCATCGGCGGGTGGATCATCATGGCCGGGTGGCGCAGCAGCGGGTTCAGGCCCGCACCCTCGCTGGGCACGACCGCCAGCGTGTCGAAGGGGTTCTCCCAGCCGACCATCAGCAGCAGGAAGAAGGCGGCCACCGCGCCCAGGACGGCCGTGGCGTAGGGCGCGATGTCGCGCAGCGTGCGGCGCGTGAGGAACAGCACGGCGCCGGCGAACAGGGCGAGCAGGGTGGCCCACAGAAGCAGCGAGCCATCCTGGGTGGCCCAGACCGCCGTGACCTTGTAGAACGTCGGCGTGCTCGTCGAGGAGCCCTCGGCCACGAGCGCGTAGGAGAAGTCCGAGCGCAGGAAGGCCGACTCCAGGATGGCGAAGGCGCCCACGCACAGAGCGGCGAGGCAGTAAACGGCGCGGCGCCCGGAGTCGACCCACTCGCGGCGCCCTGTCCGAGCGCCGAACAGCGACGCGCCCACCGCGTAGAGGGCGGTGAAGAGGCCGATCGTCAGGCAGGCGGAGCCGACGCCGGCCACGTCAGCTCGACTGCTCGTCCTTGGTGAACTTCGACGGGCACTTCGTCACGAGCGAATCGCGCTCGGCAACGAAGGTGCCCCGCTCGAGCTCACCGGACACGATCACTTCGCGGCCCTCGCGAAACGGATCGGGGACCGTTCCGGAGTAGGTCACCGGCACCGACTCGGTGCCGTCACGATCGCGCACGCGAAAGTGCAGCTGCTCCCCGTCGCGCCGAATCGAGTTGTGGACGACCTTGCCGGTGAGCTCGTAGGCCCGCCCGGGCTGCAGCTCGGAGGGCTTTGCGGCCTCGCTCGACGCGCTGAAGCTCGTGTAGACCAGCGCGGAGGCAAGCAGTACGGCGACGCCAAGGGCGAGAACTAGGCGAAGCTTGCGCTTGCGGGCCGGATCCATCGCCCTTCAGTCTAGGAGGCGGCGTCCGCGTCCCCGCGCCTACTCGGGTGCCCTTCGCCCGGCCAGGGCGACAACAGCAGGATCAGCCGGGAATCGCTCGTGGCGCGCACCTCGTGGCGTTCGTTGGGCTCGAAATGCACGAGGAGGCCTGCACCGCCGGTCACGGTCTCGCCCGCTCCCTCGACCTCGATGGCGCCGGTGGCGACTATCAGCCAGGCGCGCTCGTGAACCTGGTGATCGTTCAGCGCCTCGCCGGCGGGCAGGTTGATCGTTATCACCCGAGTCTCGTCGTCCGAGCGCAGCACCTCCGGCTGGTGAGGCTGAACGTCGAGAGAGGCGGTGTCCCAGTGGTCCATGGCGTGAACTATGCCGCCTCGGCGGCCCTCCGTGCCATCCACTCCGCGCCCGGGTGGTCACTCAGCCCGTGAACGATGATGGAGATGACCACGGTCAGCGCGGCGATCCCGGCGATGCGCTCGGCGTTCGATGCCTGCGAGCCCAGCACGAACAGGGCGAAGGTCATCGTGGCCACGCCCTTGGGGCCGAACCAGGCCATGAACGCCTTGCCGGCGAGATCGACCTGGCGCGTTCCGGCCAGCGAGACGAACACGGCGATGGGCCGCGCGCCCAGAAGCGTGAAGGCGGCGATGGCCACCGCCGCCCAGCCATCCTCGAGGAGGAAATCCGCGGTGAGGATGGCCCCGAACACGAGAAAGACGCCGAGCTTGACCACCTCCATGAGGTCCTCGGAGCGTGTCTCGAAGCAGTCGCGGATGTCCGGCCGCCAGATCCCGAAGGCGATCGCGCACACGAACACCGAGATGAAGCCGTTGCCCTCCGGCGGCAGCACCGCCACCCCGTAGGCGACGAACGCGACGCCGAGGCCGTAGAGGGCCTTCTGATGGGCGCTGATCTCCTGGCCCAGGGCGGTCCTGCGCGGCATCAGGCGCGCGGCAATGAAGGCCACCACGAGCCCCGTCGCCAGGCCCGCCCCGACGTCCTGAAGCACGAACTCCCACCAGACGAAGCCCTCGCGGTCGGCAGCGGCGGCGGTGAAGGCGAGCACGGCAGGTAGGGCCAGGCCGTCGTTGAGGCCGGACTCCAGGTTGAGCGAATGGCGAATCACCCTGGGCACCCGCGGGTTGGTGACGACGGTCGACGATAGGACCGGATCGGTGGGCGAGAGCAGCGCCCCGACCAGAAAGGACTCGGTCCAGCTGAGGTCGGTGAGCGTGTGGGTGGCGAGCGCGACCAGAGCGGCGGTCAGCGGCATCGCGAGGACGAGCTTCCGGAAGGGCAGGTGCCAGGCGGTCTGCAGCATCTCCGTCTCCACCTCGAGCCCGTCTCGGAACAGGATCAATACGAGCGCGATGACGGCGAGGCCCTGCACGAAGTCGGACTCCGGGTCGAGGTCGAGTGCCCCGAAACCGCCCTGCCCCAGGATCAGACCGGCCACGACGAAGGCGGCGGCGAGAGACAGAAAACTGCGGCGAGCGATGCCGGCAACGAGCGCGCCGACCACGAGCAGAAGGCCGAAGACGGCTACTGGCGCTTCCAGAAACTCGATTCCCGCGGCGAGGGGCTGCACCGCCCAAAGGGTCTCAGAGGACCCCGTCGTCCGACCCGGGTACGGTGGGGGTGCGTGAGGAGGGCTCTTGCACTCGCCGCCGCGTTCGTGGCTCTGCCCTGTTGCGCCGCGGCGGCCGCGTTGCCCCGCGGGCAGACGCTCGATCGCGGCTGGGAGGTGCGCACGCAGTCCGCCGCGCCGGCGCCGCCACAGCCGCCGCCACCGGTCGAGGGCCAGCCGGAAGGCTCTCCGGAGCCGCCGGGCGCTGCGTCGTTGCCCTCCGGCCGAACG
>Ga0307318_10000258_pt1 | contig 17252 bp, 19 predicted proteins | sample ER_DNA_367_FD_194500 | JGI IMG/M metagenome (GOLD analysis project Ga0307318, IMG submission 194500) | Bulk soil microbial communities from the East River watershed near Crested Butte, Colorado, United States - ER_DNA_367 | ecosystem: Environmental > Terrestrial > Soil > Floodplain | place...
CGCCGGCGCCGAACGCGACCATGTGCTCGGCCAGGATGCTGGCACCTGCCGACGTGCCGGCTACCGCCGCACCGCGCTGGTAAGCCTCGTGGATCGCATCACCGAACGGCGTCCCGGTGATCAAGGTACTGAGCTTGAGCTGGTTACCGCCCGTCATGAAGATGCCTCCGACCTTGCCGAGCGGCTCGACAAGATCGGACTCCGCGGCCTGGGTGCGACTCTCAGGACGAAGGGAAACGACCTCCCGCGCGCCGAGCGACGTAAAGACGGCCTGGTAGACCTCAACGACCTCGGCACCCAGCGACGAGGCTGAGGAAATCACAGCAATCCGTGAATCCGGGCCACCCGCCGCCGCGACGAAAGCACCCAGCACTGTACGTCGCCGAAGCTTGGCTTCAGCGCCTCCGATCGCAAACAAGGTGCCCAGGGGCGGATTGGGTGCTTGCATGTCCACAGGATACGGAGGACGTAAGGCGCTAAGGGTGTGCCCAATTGGCGATGGCTATGTCCAGCGCCTTTCCCATGACGTCGTGATCCGGATCGACACCCGTCCAAAGCTTGATGTTGATCGCAGCCTGATTGAGCAGCATGCCGCGACCGTCGACCGTGGTCGCACCGGCCTGCCGCGCGCGTTGCAGGAAAGGTGTGTCGGGCGGATTTGGGATGACGTCGCACACCACCAGCCCGGCCGGAATAGCGTCGAAGCCAAGCTGCACGTCGCCGGAACCTGGCAACCCCAACGACGTCGCGTTGACGACGACGGTGGCCGACTCCGGCACCGTGAGGTCGGTTCCCCACTCGATGGCGGAGCAGGCGCTGGAGGTCTGCGATATCACCAGATTCGCGATGTCGGATGCCTTCGTGACGTTGCGGTTTGCTATCCAGATCTCGGAAGCTCCGGCGAGCCCGAGCTCGACGGCTATCGCCCGCGCGGCACCGCCAGCTCCCAAGATGAGGGCTCGCGCTTCCCCCGGTGCGGCAATGGATCGCAGGGAGGCGAGGAAGCCCTGACCGTCGGTGTTTTCTCCGATCCATCGGCCGTTGCTCCGCACTGCGCAATTCACGGCACCGATGAGGCGGGCTGAATCGGCAAGCTCGTCGAGGAATTCGATGACGGCCACCTTGTGTGGCAGTGAGCAGTTGAAGCCGACCCACCCCATGGCCGTCGCGCCGCGAACGGCATCGCCAAGGTGCTCGGCGGCCACCTCACAGTTGAGGTACCGGGCGTCGATGCCGTGATGTTCGTACGCCGCCTCCATCATCGCCACGGTCGGGTTTCCGGCCGCAGGCGTGGAGAACGAGCCGGTTAAAGCCGGAAGCAGGGACATGCGGGCAGCGTAATCCTCGGCGCGTGGATCCGCTCAGCGCAGCCAGCTGACGACTGAACCGAGTGTCTCGCCCGCTTTGGTGCGTACTCGGCGCAGCTCATGGGCGCGGCATTCTGCCTCGAATGAGGAGATGCTTGTTCCGTCATGCAGCAAGGCCGCATCGCACGCCGCCAGTAGCCGAGAAGCCCGCTCGGCAGTGGCCCGCTGAGAAGAGCTGTAGCCGGGCGCGAGCAGGGCCGGTGCTGGCGGCGGAGGCCGCAGGCCAGACCCGACATCGAGGCGGGACAAGGTGGTGGCCGCATCGATGACGACCTCGTTCAGTGCCCGCTCCGCGTCGTAAGGGCTGCTCGGCGCAAGCGGTAGCTCCGCCGGGAAAATCCGCCATTGCACCGCCTGACCGACCCGGATCGGTACCAGGCCGAGAGATGCGCTGCTGGCCACCACGGCTTGGCCCTGTTCGATGGCCGCGAGGTTGAAATGCGAGGGCCCGCGAAGCGGCGCAAGGGATCCGGGCACCGGCAGAGCGAGGAACCATCCGTCACGCTCCGTGGCGAGAAGCACCTCCAACGCGTCGTCGAGAGTCGACGCTTGCAGTGGATCCAGGCCCAAAGTCCCCTCTGGGTCAATGACGTGATGGGCGACGTCGTCGCCGACAATCGCCCGCTCGGCCTGCTCAATCGACTGCTGCCCTCTGATCATCGAATTCAGGTTCGCGGTCATGCGCACCGAGGGCAGCGACTCCATCGCACTAAGGTACGTCGCCGTCGACAGTGCCTAAATTGCGCGATCCGGAGTCTGGCGATTGCTCCCTCCCCGCGCTGCGCCAAACTGTAAGTTGAACTCATGGCGGCTGTCGTGGAACTGGCTGGCGTAAGCATCGTTCGAAACGGTTCCACCTTGATCAACAACATTTCCTGGGAAATCGACGAGTCCGATCGCTGGGTAATAATCGGTCCCAACGGGGCAGGCAAAACCACCCTGCTGCAAGTGATTTCGGCGCAGATCCATCCCTCGAGCGGCGTTGCCGGGCTGCTCGGTGAGGTACTCGGCACCGTCGACGTCTTCGAGCTCCGACCGCGCATCGGGTTGACGTCTGCCGCTCTGGCCGAGCGCATTCCACGAGGGGAGCGGGTTCACGATGTCGTGGTCTCGGCCTCCTACGCCGTGGTGGGACGGTGGCGGGAGCAATACGACGAGCTCGATCACGAGCGTGCTTCCGAGCTGCTCGCCCAGCTGGGCATCGACCGGTTGGCGAATCGCACGTTCGGCACGCTCAGCGAGGGAGAACGCAAGCGGGTGCAGATCGCACGGGCGCTGATGACCGATCCTGAGTTGCTGCTACTCGACGAGCCCGCCGCCGGCCTGGATCTAGCGGGCCGTGAGTCTCTGGTCACGGCCCTCGGCGAACTCGCCCAAGATCAATACGCCCCTGCCACGGTCCTGGTCACCCATCACGTGGAGGAGATTCCCAACGGCATCACCCATGCCATGCTGCTCAAGGCCGGGGAGGTCATGGCTGCTGGTCCACTGCGCGACACGTTGACTGCGGATAACCTGACGAAGACCTTCGAGGTCGATCTGAGCCTGGTCGAGGCTGACGGTCGATGGGCCGCTCGGGCACTTTAGCCGACTGGCACCATGGAATCAGGTAAGTAATCGCGTCTGGAGTCCGTAATGGAGGTGAACTTGACCGACTGGATGGGTGACAATGCCTGGGCGATCTGGCTGAGTCTCGCCTTCCTTCTGGGTATCGCCGAGATCATGTCGCTCGATCTGGTTCTGATCATGCTTGCGGTGGGAGCACTGGCCGGAGCGGGCGTTGCCGTGCTCGCTCCGTCACTGTGGTGGCTGCAGGTCTTGGTCGCGACTCTGATCAGCCTCGCGATGCTGCTGCTGCTCAGGCCGACGCTGCTCGCCAAGGTGCGGAGCATGCCCGGCTATAGGTCCTCGGCAGCAAAGATGGTGGGCAGTAGCGGCGTGGCAACCTCGCAGATCGACCGGTCCGGCGGCGAGATCAAGGTTGACGGTCAGAGCTGGTCGGCACGTCCCTATTCCTCAGACGTGGTCATCGAACAAGGCACCGAGATCGAGGTATACGAGATCGACGGAGTCATTGCTGTCGTCTACCCGAAGCACGGGACACTCCCCTAGAGAGAAGGAAGATCGTGGAGCTCGCGTCGTTGATCGTCGTCTTGGCCATCGCGCTGGCGGTGATCTTCTTCATAGGCAACGCTGTCCGCGTGATCCGCCAACAACGAGTTGGTGTGGTCGAGCGGCTCGGCAAGTTCAGGCGCACATTGGAGCCGGGGCCCCATCTGGTTGTGCCGCTGTTTGACAAAGTCCGCTACAACATGGACATGCGGGAGAACGTCGTACCGTTCCCGCCGCAAGGAGTGATCACCGAGGACAACCTGATGGTCAACATCGATTCGGTCATCTACTTCCAGATCATCGATCCCGTACGCGCCGCGTACGAGGCCCAGAACTACATCAAGGCGATCGAGCAGCTGACGATGACCACTCTGCGCAACATCATCGGTGGGCTTGATCTTGAGCAGGCTCTGACCAGTCGTGAGGAGATCAATCAAAAGCTGCGGGTAGTGCTTGACGAGGCAACCGGCAAGTGGGGCATCAAGGTCAATCGCGTCGAGCTCCGTGCGATCGAGCCTCCGGCCACGATCCGGGATGCGATGGAGAAGAGTGCTCGGGCAGAGCGGGACAAGCGGGCAATGGTCCTGCTCGCCGAGGGGCAACGGCAGTCACAAATTCTGTCCGCCGGCGGCGAGAAGGAATCCGCGATCTTGCGGGCACAGGGCGATCGCGAGGCTGCAGTACTGCGGGCCCAGGCCGATCGGCAGGCCAAGATGCTCCGCGCGGAAGGCGAGGCGCAGGCGATCACCACGGTCTTCAGCGCCATTCACGCCGGCCAGCCGGACCAGGCGCTGCTCGCCTATCAGTACATGCAGATGCTGCCGGCGATCGCACGCGGTGACGCCAATAAGGTCTGGGTCGTGCCGAGCGAGCTGAACGATGCACTCAAGGGTCTCGGTAGCGTGGTCGGAAAGGCCGCCTCAAGTGCCATTCCACGTAGCGCTGAGGGCGAGTTCACTGCACCCGCCAAGATCGATGTGCAACAAGAGGTGGAACGGCAGAACGCGGCAGAGGAAGAGGCAGCGCGGCGGACTGTCGAGAAGGCAATTCAGGAGGCCCAGGAGCTGGAGCGCCCGGGGCGCCCCGAGATCCCGGCAGTCTTGAGCACCGCCGGGCAGCCATCGGCTCCCGCCATCCCGAATGGCCAGTATGAGGAGGAGGGCCAGCCGAACCTGGCGCAGTGACCTGGCTCGACCTTTTGGCGCTCGTGGGCGCCGGAGGGTTTGCGGGCTTGATCAACACCGTGGTCGGCTCCGGGACGTTGATCACCTTTCCCACCCTGCTCGCGCTCGGTGTGCCACCGGTGATCGCCAACGTCTCCAATACGGTGGGATTGGCGCCGGGATCGCTCTCCGGCGCCTGGGCCACCAGGCGCGAGCTCAACGACGATCACCGGCGCCTGCTGTGGTTGGGGACCGCCTCACTCCTGGGCGGAATTATCGGCGCTCTACTGCTGCTGTGGCTGCCCTCGGCAGCGTTTGACGCTATCGTCCCGGCCTTGATCGGGTTGGGCTGCGTGCTCGTCATTCTGCAGCCGTTCATTGCCAAGAAACTGGCCCACCGGCGTGCCCGGCTCGGTACGGAAGCTGGGCAGATACCCGGGTCGATCTTGTTGTGGCTGGCTGTCGCGCTGACCGGCGTCTACGGCGGATATTTCGGAGCCGCTCAGGGCGTGCTATTGATCGCGATCTTGGGCATTGGATTGGTGGGCTCCCTGCCGTATATCAATGCGATCAAGAACGTGCTGGCGACGATCGTCAACAGCATCGCAGCGGTGGTGTTCGTGATCGTCAGTGAGGTGAACTGGCCTGCGGCGATCGCGATCGCCGTGGGATCGGTTCTTGGCGCACAGGTTGGTGGCAAGGTGGGCCGGAAGATCCCGCCGACGATCTATCGGGTGATCATCTTGGCCGTCGGCATTGCTGCGATCGCTAGCTTGTTGAGCTGAGCGCCAGTGCCAAGATCTCGGCGTTCGGCAGCCTTGCCGCTGATTGGCCAGGCAAAGCGATCTTGCTGCCGCGGATACCGCTGCCGATGACGATCATGTCCAGCGCGGCGACCGCTTCGTCGACCAGGATGGGCCAGGTGGGCGGGAGTCCGATGGGAGTGATGCCGCCATACTCCATGCCCGTTTCGCGTACGGCGTCGTCCATCCCGGCAAAAGAGATCTTGCGAACATCGAGTCGTTTGCGGATGACTCTGTTGACATCTGCTCTGTCGCTGGCACGCACCAGGCACGCTGCCATCATGGACGCCTCGGCGCGCCGCCCGGCGACCACCACGCAGTTCGCGGAGACGTACAACGGCACCTCGTACGCCGCACAGAATTGGGCTGTGTCCGCGTTGCTTGGATCGATGCGAGCGACGAAGCACTCCAGGCCAAGCTCGGCGACCGCATCCTTGACGGGTCGCGCCAGCAGCTCGGGATGGTCACGAGCTGGTTGCCAATCCAACGTGCCGACGATGTGCATCAGGGGAGGATCATAGTGAGGCTCACCGTCGCCGACGCCGAAGATGCTCGCCTTTCCGACTATGTCAGGCTCCGAGAGACCTCGCTACGTCGGCACCTCGAATCCGAGCGAGGCCTGTTCATCGCCGAGGGCGAGAAGGTCATCCGGCGCGCCATCGAGGCCGGATATCAGCCGCGGTCGTTTCTGCTGGCCGAGCGCTGGCTCGAGGGTCTGAGCGATGTGGTGCAGCGGTGGCCCGCCGTGCCGGTCTTCGTCGTGACGGAGGATCTCGCCGAACAGGTAACCGGCTTCCACGTGCATCGCGGGGCCTTGGCCTCGCTGCACCGCGAACAACGGCACAGCGTCGGTGATCTTGTAGCGATGCAGCGCATCGTCGTCTTGGAAGATGTCGTCGACCACACCAATGTCGGGGCGATCCTGAGGAACGCGGCCGCCCTGGGCTGGAATGGTGCGCTGCTCTCCCCGCGCGCGGCCGATCCGCTGTATCGCCGGTCGATCAAGGTCAGTATGGGCGCCGTGTTTTCGCTGCCATGGGCGCGACTCGACGATTGGGCCGGCGCACCCGACATGCTGGCTACTGCCGGTTTCATGACCGTAGCGCTGAGCTTGGCGCCGGACGCTGTCCAACTCGACGAGCTGGTTACCAGGATCACGCCGCAAACAAAGCTTGCGGTGATGCTGGGCACCGAGGGCGGCGGCCTGTCGACGCGGTGGTCCGCCGGTGCCGCGGCGCGAACGCGTATTCCGATGTTCGCCGGAATCGACTCACTCAATGTGGCCGCCGCAGCGGCGATTGCCTGCTACGCGTTGTCAGCCCGCGGAGTCACCGGCCAATCCTCCGGATAGAGGTCGGCCGCGTCCTCGTGCAATGCGTAAAGCTTCTTGCGGGCTCGTCCGGAGAGCCGGTCGCCGAACACGATGCCGTTGAGATGGTCGGTCTCGTGTTGCAAGCATCGAGCGAGCAGCCCGGTGCCTACCACCACTACTTCCTCGCCGTTCTGGTCTTGACCGCGGCAGATCGCATAATCCGGCCGAGCCAGCTCGATGTAGGCGCCTGGTAAGGACAAACAACCCTCATCCGAGGCGTGGAGCTTGCGTTCTTTGCCTTCGGGCAGGCTGACCTCGGCGTTACACATCACACCGACATGTCGGACGTGGTCGTCATCGGGGCAGTCGTAGACGAAGACCGCCAGATCGACGCCTACCTGGGTCGCCGCCAGGCCCACACCTTCCGCCGCGTACATCGTCGCGAACATGTTCCGCAGCAGCTCGAGCAGTTCGCCATCGAACGCAGTCACGGGGCGAGTCCGGTGGTGCAACATGGAGTTGCCCCAGCGGACGATCGGCAGCACGGTGCCGCCGGTCCGCAGCTCGTCGACGGTGCTGGTCTGAGATGGCACGCCGGTGAGGCTACCGCGTGGCGAGCTTGGAATGCGCGCGTGTGTAACTCAAAGTGTTTACGTGGCCGAGCGCGAGGTGCCCCCGCAGTTCGAGGCGTTGTTGGCGGAATACCTCCGTCATCTCCGAGCCCAGCGGAATTTGGCCGGGCACACCGTACGCGCCTACCGCACCGATCTGCTGGATTTGTTCAGCCATCTCGATCGGCTGGGTGTCGACTCCTTGGCGAAAGTGGACCTGAGGGCGCTGCGCAGCTGGCTCGCTAAGCAGCACACCCTGGGCCACGCCCGCAGTACTTTGCAGCGGCGCGCCGCCGCCGGGCGGGTGTTCTTCGCCTGGGCTCAGGAGACGGGACACCTGATCACTGACCCAGCAGCGAACCTGCGTTCACCGAAGACCACCCGTGTCCTGCCGCCCACCCTGGAGCAGGCCACCGCAGCCCGAATGCTTGATGAGGCGGTCGCCAAGGCTCGTGAAACCGGAGGACCGGTCGCCGCTCGCGATGTCGCTCTCTTGGAACTCTTGTACTCCACCGGCATCCGGGTCTCGGAGTTGTGCGGTCTCGATCTTGATGATCTTGATCCGCAGCGCCTTGTCATCCGGGTCTTCGGGAAGGGCAGCAAGGAGCGAACCGTTCCCGTTGGTGTGCCGGCTCTGCGTGCCGTCGAGGCCTGGCTCGCTAGGGGCCGGCCGCGGCTGACGACCAGCGACTCAGGCCGGGCGATGTTCCTCGGCGAGCGCGGCAAACGGATCGACCCTCGAGTCGTACGCCGCATCGTTCATCGCTCCCTCCGGGTGACCGAGGGTGCGCCAGACCTTGGTCCACACGGACTGCGGCACGCGATGGCCACCCACCTTCTCGAGGGCGGCGCTGACCTCCGCAGCGTCCAGGAGATGCTCGGGCATGCGTCGCTTGCCACCACGCAGATCTACACCCACGTGACGAATGAGCGGCTACGTGCCGCCTTTGAGCAAGCCCATCCCCGCGCCTGATAAGTCCCGGGCCGAGAAGCTCGTGCCTAGCCGGCGTCGTCATAGCCAGCTCATCGGATTGCTGAGCTTGCCGTTGAGCCACACCATCAGATGGAGATGGCAGCCAGTCGATAGACCGGTACTGCCGATCTCGCCGATCACCTGTCCCCGACTGACTCGCTGACCGGGCCGGACCACATAACGGCTGGCGTGATTGAAGGCAGTCTCGACCTGAACCCCATCAACGCGCCCGTGGCTGAGGAACAGCCGATTCCCGTACGCCGGGCTGTAGTAGCCCCGGGTGACCACACCTGCGTACGGTGCGCGTATCGCGGTGCCGCAGGCGGCGCCGAAGTCGGTGCCGTCGTGCAGCTTCCAGATCTTGCGCAGTGGATGGAGCCGCATACCAAAGGCTGAGGTCACCGGGCCCGTGACCGGCCGGAGAAAGCCGTGGCTACCCGGCCGTCCGGCCGAAGCCGTGATCGCCCCGACCTGAGTCGCCGACGCCGCTGCCGTACGAGCCTCGGCTGCGCGCTCTGCTATCTTGCGCTGCGCCTCCGCAACCAGACGCAGCTGGCCACCGGTACTGCCGATGAGCAACATCGGGTCGAGATATGACTTGCCCTCCCGCAGGCCCCAATGCAGGCAGCCCTGACAATGCCCACCTGCCCCGACCCGGCCGATCACTTGCCCCAACGTCACGCGCTCGCCGACATGCAATGTGCTGATCACTGGCTCATACGTGGTGCGAACCGCGCCATGGTCGATGCTGATGACCGGCTTGCCCCCGATCGATCCGACGAAGGCCACGCTGCCGTCCGCAGCCGCCAGAACTGCCTCACCAGCACTGGCGCGGAGATCAATCCCACGATGACCTGACCCCCAAGCCAGCGCCGGCGGATCGAACCCGCGCTGCACCACCGGAGACCCAGGAAGCGGCCAGCCGGCGGGTGTCGGCAACCGGACAGCCGCCACAGCAGGAGCCGGAATTGCCAGCACACTCAGGCAGACGACGAAGAGTGCCAGCCGAAGATGTCCGTAGAGCGCTCGCATACCGGCAGTCTTCGGATGATGCACCGAATCGTGCGGCCGTTCGGAAGTCTGTGGATGACCGTCGAAGAGCTGCTGGCGTTTGTGGATAGACTCCTCTCTGCAGACCTGGCATCAGGTCTGACTTCGCATGCTTGCTTACCGGTCTGCTGGCCGGGCGGCACTTTCGGTCTTGACCTAGACCGACCGGGTCACGTACGTGCCGCGCGCAAGCATCAGGCAGCGCCGAAAAGTTCGGTGCTGAACAACCGGACGCCGGCGCGCAGATGCCGGCAAGGAAGGAACGCGGCCATGGCCGTCGTCACAACACGACAGCTTCTTGAAAGCGGTGTCCATTTCGGGCATCAAACACGCCGTTGGAATCCGAAGATGAAGCGATTCATCTTCACCGAACGCAACGGCATCTACATCATCGATCTGCAGCAGTCACTGACCTACATTGATCGCGCGTACGCCTTCATCAAGGACACCGTGGCCCGCGGCGGCCAAGTGCTCTTCGTCGGCACCAAGAAGCAAGCCCAGGAAGCCATCGCCGAGCAGGCGACGCGGGTCGGTATGCCGTACGTGAACCAGCGCTGGCTCGGCGGCATGCTGACGAACTTTCACACCGTGATCAAGCGCATCCAGCGCCTCAAGGAGCTGGAAGGCTTGGACTTCGACGACATTGCCGCATCCGGTCTGACCAAGAAGGAGCTGCTCGGACTGCGTCGCGAGAAGGATAAGCTGGAGCGGACCCTCGGCGGCATCCGCGACATGACCAGGACACCTCAGGCTGTCTGGATCGTCGACACCAAGAAGGAACACCTGGCGGTCGACGAGGCCCGTAAGCTGCGGATCCCCGTCATCGGGATTCTCGACACCAACTGCGATCCGGATGAGGTCGACTTCGCGATTCCCGGCAACGACGACGCCATCCGTTCGGTCTCCTTGCTCACCCGAGTCATCGCCGACGCAGTCGCCGATGGCCTGATGGCACGTTCGGGTGCGCAGACTGGAGTCGAAGCCGAGCTCGAGCCGATGCCCGACTGGGAACGGGAGCTGCTAGCCGCGTCGCAGGAGCCGGCACCGTCGACGCCGCATGATGAGCCCGTAGCAGACGTCGCGCCCGTGCCGGGCGAGGAGCAGCCCGAGGAAGCTGCGATCGAGGCCGAGGAGGAAGCAGACAAGGAGTCCGATGTGGAGCTCCAGTCTGACAATCCTGACCCGGAGAACGTCTACAACCCGGCCACCGGTTCGACCCACAGCTGAACATTTTCCAACCGATAAGAGAACGAGGATCACCGAAACCCATGGCAACGATTTCCGCTGCTGAAGTGAAGAAGCTCCGCGACGCGACCGGCGCAGGGATGATGGACTGCAAAAAGGCGCTGACCGAGGCCAGTGGCGACTTTGACAAGGCTGTCGAGATCCTGCGGGTGAGCGGCCAGGCCAAGGCGGCCAAGCGTGGCGTGGAACGATCAGCAACCAACGGCCTAGTGGCCTCAGTGGATGGCGCCTTGTTGCAGCTTGGCGCCGAGACGGACTTCGTCGCCAAGAACCCGGCCTTCCAGGCTTTGGCCGACGACGCCGTGAAGGCGGTAGCGGCGAACAAGGCCGACAGCGTTGATGCTGCCAATGCCGCAACCCTGCCCTCGGGCCAGACCGTTGGCGAAGCCGTCGAGCAGCTGGCCATCAAGATCGGGGAGAAGCTCGAAGTGAGCGCCGCGGCCTACTTCGACGGCCAGACCGCGGTTTATCTGCACCGTCGCGCCTCCGATCTTCCTCCGCAGGTCGGGGTGCTGGTCGAGTACGAGGGGTCGGATGCGTCCGCGGCCCGCGGTGCCGCTATGCAGATCGCCGCGATGCGCCCGCAGTACCTCAGCCGGGAGGATGTTCCGTCCGAGCTGGTGGACAACGAACGGCGTATCGCAGAGGCGACGGCGAAGGAGGAGGGCAAGCCCGAGCCAGCGCTTCCCAGGATCGTCGAGGGTCGGCTGAATGCGTACTTCAAAGACGTCGCGTTGCTGGATCAGCCTTCGGTGACCGATAACAAGGTGCCCGTCGGCAGGCAGCTCGATGAGGCCGGGATCAAGGTGCTGCGCTTCGTACGCTTCGAGGCGGCCGGGGCGTAGCAGCGCGCGCCGGTTGGCGCCAGACAGAGGGGAACCCGACGAGTGAATGGTCCGTACAAGCGCGTGATGCTGAAGCTCTCGGGTGAGGTCTTCGGTGGTGGCAAGGTCGGCGTCGACCCTGACGTCGTTGCCGGGCTGGCCAAGCAGATCGCCATCGTGGTCCAGATGGGTGTCCAGGTGGCGGTCGTGGTCGGCGGCGGCAATTTCTTCCGCGGCGCCGAGCTGCAGCAGCATGGGATGGAACGCGACCGAGCGGACTACATGGGCATGCTCGGAACGGTGATGAACTGCCTGGCTCTGCAGGACTTCCTGGAGAAGGTCGGCATCCAGACCCGCGTGCAAACCGCGATCACCATGGGTCAGGTCGCCGAGCCCTACATCCCGCGCCGCGCGGAGCGGCATCTGGAGAAAGGCCGAGTTGTGATCTTCGGAGCAGGCTCGGGCATGCCGTACTTCTCCACCGACACCGTTGCCGCCCAGCGAGCCCTCGAGATCAGCGCTGAGGTGCTGCTGATGGGCAAGCAGGGTGTCGACGGGGTGTACTCGGCCGATCCGCGCAAGCACGCCGATGCCATCAAGTTCGACGAACTGACCTATGACGACTACCTGGCGCGCAACCTCAAAGTCGCGGACGCGACAGCCATCAGCATGGCTCGCGACTACAAGCTCCCCATGATCTTTTTCAGCCTGGACACCGACGGCACCATCGTCCGTGTGGTGTCGGGTGAGAAGATCGGAACGATCGTCCACGCCTGAGGAGGCAACGCTTGTGATCGCCGACATTATGCGCGAAGCCGAGACGAAGATGGCGAATGCGGTCGAATACACCAAGGAGGAGTTTGCGGCCATTCGTACCGGTCGGGCCCATCCTGCGATCTTTGCCAAGCTGACCGCCGACTACTACGGCTCGCCAACGCCCCTGCAGCAACTTGCCACCTTTCATGTGCAAGACGCCCGGATCGTGCTGATCACTCCGTACGACAAATCTGCGATGGCCAACATCGAGAAGTCGATCCGTAACTCTGATATCGGGGTCAATCCATCCAACGACGGCAGCACGATCCGTGTCACACTTCCAGAGCTCACCGAGGAGCGGCGCAAGGAATACATCAAGGTGGCCAAGCACAAGGCCGAAGACGCCCGGATTTCGGTCCGCAGCGCCCGCCGTACGGCCAAGGAGGCGTTGGATCGGATGGTCAAGGACAAGGAAGTCGGTGAGGACGAGGTGGTTCGGGCGGAGAAGCAGCTCGACGCCGCCACGCGAAAGCACGTCGAGGAGATCGACGATGTTCTCAAGCACAAGGAAGCCGAATTGCTCGAGGTCTGATGTTGACTGAGCCACCGGCCGTGCCGCCGCAGACGCACGGTCGTGCCGGCCGGAACCTACCGGCCGCGATCGGCATCGGGCTCGGCCTCGGCGCGTACGTCGTGCTCAGCCTGATCTATCTGCCGCCGGCCTTTGTGGTGTTGGTCGCTGTAGCCCTGGTACTCGCCTCGGTGGAGCTGCATGAGGCGCTGAAGAAGCAGGGCATGACATCAGCGATCGTGCCGATTGCCATCGGCAGCTTTGCGATCTCATTCGGTTCCTACTTGGCGGGCCGGCAGGAGCCGGTGATCTTTTCCACCACCAGTCTGCTGCTGGCGTCGTTGGCGCTGACCGTGCTGGCGAGTCTGGTTTGGCGGATGCCGAAAGGTGTTGCGGGATATGTTCGCGATGTCGCCGCGAGCTCGCTGATCATCGCCTACGTTCCGCTGCTCGGCTCGTTCGCGGCCTTGATGCTGGCCGAGGAGCAGGGCACTCTCCGCGTCGTGACTTTCCTGTTGATCGTGGTGATGAGCGACACCGGCGGTTATGTCGCAGGCGTGCTTTTCGGCAAGCATCCGATGGCGCCCAAGATCAGCCCGAAGAAGTCGTGGGAAGGTGTTGCCGGGTCGCTGGTCTTCGCCACCGTTGCCGGTCTCTGCATGGCAATCTTCGTTCTCAAGGTTCCGTTCTGGGTGGGCATCGTGCTGAGCGTGGGCCTGGTGGCCGTTGGCAGCTGTGGCGACTTGATCGAATCCATGATCAAAAGGGATCTCGGGATCAAGGACATGAGCTCCTTCCTGCCCGGGCATGGCGGAGTCATGGATCGGCTTGATTCGTTGCTGGTAGCCGCCCCAGTAGCCTGGCTGATCATGTATCTCTTGGTCCCCGGCGGATGAACCGGTCGCTGCCATTGGCCTTCGAGGCGCCTCGTCGGGGGCAGCCTCCGCGCCACTGGGCCGATCTGAGCCCGGCGGAGCGCCGCGAGCATGTCGAAGCAATGGGTCATCGTGCCTATCGGGCCAGGCAGCTGTCCGCCCATTACTTCGAAGGTTTGCGGGATGATCCGGGCGAGTGGACCGACCTCCCCGGTGGGGTACGCGAGGCCTTCGCTGAGAAGTTCATGCCGAGATTGCTGACGCCGATCCGCGAGCTGAGATGTGACGGCGATACCACCGTCAAGACGCTGTGGCGGATGCACGATGGTGCGCTTGTCGAGAGTGTGCTGATGCGCTATCCGGATCGGGTCACGATGTGTGTCTCCAGCCAGGCTGGATGCGGGATGGCCTGCCCGTTCTGCGCCACCGGTCAGGCAGGCTTGCAGCGCAACATGAGCACGGCTGAGATCGTCGAGCAGGTCATGGACGGCGAACGAAAGCTGCGGCGTGGCCGAATACCCGGCGGCAGCGGGCGAGTAGGCAACGTCGTCTTCATGGGTATGGGTGAGCCACTGGCCAACTACAAGTCCGTCGTCGGTGCGGTACGTCAAATGACCACCCCGACTCCAGACGGTCTCGGACTCAGCGCACGCGGCATCACGGTCTCGACGGTCGGGCTCGTACCGCGGATGCAGCAGCTTGCCACCGAAGGGATGCCACTCACCCTCGCGCTTTCGCTCCATGCACCCGATGACGAGTTGCGCGACCAGCTGGTGCCGATCAATACCCGTTGGAACGTCGACGAAGTGATCAACGCGGCGTGGGAGTACGCGAAGGCGACAAAACGCCGCGTCTCCATCGAGTACATCCTGATTCGCGATATCAATGACCAAGCGTTCCGGGCCGAGCAGCTCGCCAAGGTGCTGCGGCGTCGCGGCAATTGGGGTTGGGTGCACGTGAACCTGATCCCGATGAATCCCACACCCGGCTCGGTATGGACCGCGTCCCGACGCAGCGACGAGGACGAGTTCGTCCGGCGGCTCCAAGCTAGAGGTGTGCCTGTCACGGTGCGGGACACGCGTGGTCGTGAGATCGACGGAGCGTGCGGGCAGCTCGCCGCCCACAAGGCGGAATAACTGCCAAGATTGGCGCCGTGCCAGAACTCGACTCGACCCTCTACGACCTGGCCGAGATATTCGGCATAGCCACCGAGTATTGGGACTGGCGGGGCCAGCACATCTTGGTCAGTCGTGACACCATCGTTGCGGTCCTTGCCGCACTCGACATCGACGCTGCCACGCCGGAAGCGGCTGCTGCTGCGTTGGCGAACCAGCACCTACACCGATGGACCCTGATGCTGCCGCCATGCATGGTGATCCGCGAGCGTCGCGCTGCGCCGGTCTGGGTGCATCTGCCACACGGCGACCCGGTCACGATCTGGATCGAGCTCGAGACGGGTGGGAGTCGAGATCAGCTGCGCCAGCTAGAGAACTGGACCTCGCCACACCAGATCGATGAGGGCTGGATTGCTGAGGCGTCGTTCGAAATTCCTGACGATCTGCCGCTCGGTTACCACACCCTGAAGGCCGTGAGCCGCGAGCGGCAAGCGTCGATGCCCTTGATCATTACGCCGCTCTGGTTGGGCTTTCCGGAACAGATGGAACGTAGACGAGGCTGGGGCTTTGCCACTCAGCTCTACAGCGTCCGCTCGCAGCAGTCCTGGGGCGTCGGCGACTTGAGTGATCTTGAGGATCTCGCGGTCTGGTCCGCCGCCGAGCATGAAGCGGATTTCGTGCTCGTCAACCCGCTCCATGCGGCTCAGCCGGTGCCGCCGATGGAACCGTCGCCGTACCTGCCCAGCAGCCGCCGTTTTGCCAATCCTCTTTATCTGCGACCAGAACGCATTCCTGAGTACGCCGTGGCCGGCGCTGAGCACCGCGAGACGATCGAAGTGATCAAAGCGAAGCTGCTCGCTGCGATCGCCGACTCGGCTCAGATTGATCGTGATCGCTCCTGGCAGGCTAAGCGCGAGGCACTGGAGATCATTTTTTCGATCCCACGTACGCCCGGGCGAGAAGCTTCGTTCGCCGCGTATCGACGGCGGGAAGCCCCAGGTTTGGAGAGGTTCGCAAGCTGGGCTGCGCTCGCAGAGGAATATGGCCCGGACTTCAAGGGTTGGCCGGCCGAGCTGCAGGATCCAGAATCTCCGGCGGTTGCGGCGTTCGCTGCGGCGCATGTCGGCAAGATCAACTTGCACTGCTGGATGCAGTGGCTGATGGACGAGCAACTGGCTGGCGCGCAGCAAGCCGCTCAGCGTGCCGGCATGGCACTCGGGATGATGCACGACCTAGCGGTTGGGGTGAATTCACGCGGCGCGGACGCGTGGAGTCTGCAGGACAGCTACGCGACAGGCGTCACGGTCGGTGTTCCACCGGATCCGTTCAACCAGAACGGGCAGGACTGGAGTCAGCCACCCTGGCGGCCCGATCGGCTAGCCGCTACGGCGTACGCGGCCCTCAGAGACATGGTCTCGACGATCTTGCGGCACGCCGGCGGCCTGCGTGTTGATCATGTGATCGGGTTGTTTCGGTTGTGGTGGATTCCTCAGGGTGAGCGTCCCACGCAGGGGACCTACGTTCGCTACGACCACGAGGCCATGATCGGCATTCTCGCGCTGGAGGCACACCGCGCTGGTGCAGTCGTGGTCGGCGAGGATCTCGGCACCGTGGAGCCATGGGTTCGTGAGTACCTGCGGGAGCGGGGGATTCTCGGCACATCGATCCTGTGGTTCGAGTTCGATTGGGACGGCGACGGCGCGCCACTCCCGCCGGAGAAGTGGCGCGAGTACTGCCTCGCCTCGGTCACCACCCATGACCTGCCGCCCACTGCCGGGTTTCTCACCGGTGATCACGTCCGGCTCCGCGATCAGCTTGGCGTTTTGACTCGCTCATTGGATGAGGAGCTTCAAGCCGATCAAGCCGATCGCCAGGCGTGGCTGGACAACCTTCGCAATCGTGGCGCGTTGCAACCAGACGCCGGTGTCGAGGAGATTGTCGAAGCCCTGCACCGCTATCTGACCTGGACACCCTCGCGGTTGCTCAATGTGTCCATTGCCGATGCCGTCGGCGAACGCCAGCTGCAGAATCAGCCCGGCACAATCGATGAATATCCCAACTGGCGAGTCCCGCTTACCGGGCCTGACGGCGCACTGGTGATGTTGGAAGATATCTTCACGAACCAGCGCGCCGCGGATCTTGCCACGATCATGAGTGGCGGCCTTTAGACCGGGGACTCACCGTGGACCGAGGTCAATCCCGCCCTGCTCAACCACTCTGCGCAGAGCATCCGCTTCATCTTGGCTCAAAATGCCTGCCTGGACCGCCTTGTCCAGCCAAGGGTCCAAAGCGGCCGGCCCTTTTGCCACATAGTCTGCGCGGACCTGGTCGAGAGCCGCTCTGACCTCGGCCTCGTCGGCGCCGAGCATGCTGGACAAGGTCTTGACCAGGACCTCCTCCTGCTCGGGGCTCATTGGCCATGCCGGAGCTCCATTTTGCGGTGCCGGATTGCCCGGCGCAGGCGCAGCTGGATTG
>Ga0307318_10000259_pt1 | contig 17206 bp, 15 predicted proteins | sample ER_DNA_367_FD_194500 | JGI IMG/M metagenome (GOLD analysis project Ga0307318, IMG submission 194500) | Bulk soil microbial communities from the East River watershed near Crested Butte, Colorado, United States - ER_DNA_367 | ecosystem: Environmental > Terrestrial > Soil > Floodplain | place...
CTGGCCAAAGACGGCACGCTGAAGGTGAAGCAGACCATCACTCTGACCGGGGCTGTGCCACCCGAGCTCTCGCAGCGATTCGAAACCCGGGAAGACCTGGTTGGAGATCGCCAATACGTCCAACAGCTGTCCGAGATCACAGCCATGGTGAAAGACGCTCCCGTGCAGCCCAAGATCATTTCTGATGACCGCTTCACGACTGTGACGATCCCGACCAACGGTGGGAGCCAGATCGTGATGAGCTACACCGTGACCGGTGCGGTGGTCACGATCGACGGCGGCACCGCCCTGCGCTGGCGCATGCTGCAGGGCCTCAGTGCTTCGGTGACCGAATTCAGCGCCACCGTTCAGATTCCCACCCAGTTCAGCTACATCAAGTGCACCGCTGGCAGTCCGAACTCAACGGTTCCCTGCAACTTTGCTGCGGCGGGAACTGACGGCGCACAGGTCCCGACCTTCCGCGATGGACCGCGGGGGGAGGGTGAGGTAGTGGCTATCGACATCGGCTTTCCGCCCGGTGGCGTGGCTTCGAACCAGGTGATCGACTACCAGTGGACGCTGGGGCGGGCTTTCTCGGCCAAGCCGCTGCCCTTGGCTCTGGCCTTGGGCCTGTTGGCTCTTGGCGGTGTCGCTTTGTACGCCCTTCATCGCCGGGCCGGGGTCGACGTGAGCCCGGACGGCGAGATCAACAAGGTGGGCGAGTTTGCGCCGACCGGTGAGGGGCAGGCGGAGTTCCGAGTGGTCGACAATGTCCGGCCGGGCCACGTCGGCACGGTTGCCGACGAACGCGTCGATCCGATCGACGTGACGGCGACCTTAGTTGATCTTGCCGTACGCGGGCATCTGTTGATCACCGAGCTGCCGAGGGGGAGTGACTTCGCTCGGGCAGATTGGGAGATCAAGCGGCTGCAGGGATCACTCGAGGACTTGCAGCCGTTCGAACAGCAGCTCTTGGACGGCATTGCCCCGGCGGGTGGCAGCGTACGCGTATCCGAGCTGGCCGGCCGGGTCCAGGAGTCCATCGGCGGAGTGCAGAACGCGCTCTATGACGAAATGGTCAATAGTGGTTGGTACGAACGCCGTCCAGATGACACCAGGAATCGCTGGACTCAAGTGGCGCTAGCGGCATTGATCATTTCGGTCGTTGCTACGGGCGTGCTCGCCGCATTCACCACGTTCGGGTTAGTGGGACTGGCGCTGATCCTGGTGTCGCTGGGTTTGGTTTTCGTTGCTCAGGAGATGCCGGCCCGGACCGCGAAGGGGACTGCGCTGTTGGGCGGGCTGGGAGCGTTGCGCTCGGATCTGCTGAGTCACCCGACCAACCAGATGCCGCCCGGCGGCGAGTTGCGGGAAATCTCTGAGGTACTGCCGTACGCCATCGTGCTTGGGGGTGCCGATCGCTGGCTGGACGCTATCGTTGCCAGCGATGTTGACGCGGACGCAGACTCTTACGATCTTTCCTGGTATCACGGGCCCGAGAACTGGCATCTACGGGATCTGCCGGACTCGATGAGAAACTTTGTGACCACCGTCTCTGGAAGTCTGTTCACTCGCTGATCTGTGGCAGCGTTGTGCCGATCACTTCAGGTGCTGCAGCGGGTAACCGTGCTTCGCACAGCCGTCGATGATCATCATTTTGGCATCGCTCGGCGAGTTCTTTGGGTCATCGGATTCCAGCAGGCTGATCGTTGCGTCCACCCAGCGTTGCGGCTCGGGGTCGAGCTTTCCCGACTGGCTGAGCTTCTTCAGCCCGGCCACCGTTACCTTGTTCACTGCAGTGCCGCCGGTGGCCGCCGCATCCACGGCTGGACAACCGATCTTGTAAATGTCCGATGCCTGGACATTCGTTTGGGCACAGGAGGCGAGCCCGAACAGGGGAGTGACTGCAAGGACAGAGGCAGCAATAACACGGTGCATACACCGAGCGTATGTGTGCTGCTTGGAGGCGGCTAGAAAAACAGGTTGACGAGCGCTGAGCCTGCAAGACCGAAGGTCCCAACAGGCTCAGGTGTCGATGTGGTTAGAGGTGTCGCTCGCCTCGCTCGTAGTCATCGATTGCCCTTCGCATCCGTCGTACAGCCGCCTCGATTTCAGCGTCCAGCTGCTCCTCAGGACTCACATACCGTCGCACTACTGGCTGCCAATCGCTGAACCAACAGTAGAGAGCCCAGCTGGTTACGCCGATGGCAAACAGAATCATGAAGATCGTCGTAACGGTCGTCGGCTCCATGCCTGGGTCCTTCGGCAGCGGTATCAAGCAGTGTCTATAAAACAAGCCCCGGATAGAGCGGGTTGGCGTCCAGCAACTCCGCCGACGCCGCCTTGGTCGCCTCGGCGACGCCTTCGGCGAGCACATACTTAGCCTTACCTGGTTGACCACTGGAGGCAACCACTGGGGTGGTCTTTTCGAGCACGCCGACGATCAGGTCGGCCACCTTGTCGAACTCATCGGCGCCGAATCCCCGCGTCGTCAGCGCCGGCGTACCGATCCGTACGCCTGAGGTGTACCAGGCCCCGTTGGGGTCGGCCGGCACTGCGTTGCGGTTGGTGACAATGCCGGCATCCAACAAGGCCGACTCAGCCTGACGACCGGTGAGACCGAACGTTGAGACATCGATCAGTACGAGGTGATTGTCGGTGCCGCCGGTGACCAGCTTCGCACCGCGGCGAAGCAGGCCCTCGGCCACCGTCTTGGCGTTGTCCGCGACGGCCTGCGCGTACGTCCGGAACTCCTGGGTGCGCGCCTCGGCGAGGGCCACCGCTTTAGCTGCAATGACATGGCCGAGCGGGCCGCCGAGTACGAGTGGACAGCCGCGGTCGACCGAAGCCGCGAACTCCCTGGTTGCGAGGACCAGCCCACCACGCGGGCCGCGCAATGACTTGTGGGTCGTAGTGGTCACGAGATGGGCGTGCGGCACGGGATCCTCATCACCGGTGAAGACCTTTCCGGCGACGAGGCCGGCGAAGTGAGCCATGTCGACCAAGAGGGTTGCGCCCACTTCGTCGGCGATCTCTCGCATCGTGGCGAAGTTGATCCGCCGCGGATAGGCCGAGTAGCCGGCGATCAAGATCAACGGCCGGAACTCCCGCGCCGTCGCACGTAACGTGGCATAGTCCAGCAGCTGGGTCTTGGGGTCGGTGCCGTAGGAACGCTGATGGAACATCTTGCCGGAGATGTTCGGGCGGAAGCCGTGAGTGAGGTGGCCGCCAGCATCCAGCGACATGCCGAGTGCTCGTTGGTTGCCGAACTTGTGCCGCAGCTCCTCCCACTGCTCTTCGGTGAGGTCGTTGACGGTTTTCACGCCGGTTGCGGCCAGCTCAGGCAGCTCGATCCGGTTGGCGAGGATGGCCCAAAACGCGACCAGATTGGCGTCAATGCCCGAGTGCGGCTGCGCGTAGGCGTATTCGGCGCCGAAGAGCTCCCGGGCATGCTCGGCGGCGACCGCTTCTACTGTGTCGATGTTCTGGCAGCCGGCGTAAAACCGATGTCCGATGGTCCCCTCGGCGTACTTGTCGGACAGCCAGCTGCCCATGGTGAGCAACACTGCTGGAGACGCATAGTTCTCCGAAGCGATGAGTTTGAGTGAGCCGCGCTGATCGGTCAGTTCGGAGCGGATGGCGCCGGCGATCCGCGGCTCGACGCCTTCAACGACGGAAAGGATGGCGCTATAGGCCTGAGAGACAGGGCCGGAGTAATCGACGCCCGGGTCATCGACGCCCGAGCTCTGGGCGGTCGGGGAAGGGGAAAGGATGTCGGTCACAAGCACTCCTGAGGTGAAAGCCGGGCGCCGCCTACATTAGTCCAGCCCGCCGACACGCCGTCGGGAGATTTCATAGAGTGCGATCCCTGCCGCCACGCCGGCATTCAGGGACTCCACGCTCGCGCTGATCGGGATCGATGCGAGAGAGTCGCAAGCCTCCCGGACCAGTCGCGACAACCCCGACCCTTCGCTGCCGACGAGCAGTACCAGCGGCCCGGAGGCCTCGGCGACGTCGGAAATGCTCGTGTCAGCGTCCCCGTCAAGGCCGATCAAGCTCAGGCCTGCGTCCGCGTACGCGCGCAAACTGCGATTGAGGTTGGTCGCCCGTGCGATCGGGATGCGAGCCGCGGTCCCAGCTGAGGTCTTCCACGCGGCTGCGGTCATGCCAGCGGCCCGGCGTTCGGGGATGAGTACGCCGTGCGCACCGAATGCGGCAGCCGACCTGACGATCGCTCCCAGATTGCGCGGGTCGGTGATCGAGTCAAGTGCGACGATGAGCGGCGCGCGATCCGAATCGAGGGCGGCAGTCAGCAGGTCGTCTGGATGCGCATAGTCGAATGCCGGCAGTTGCAACGCGACGCCCTGGTGCAGCGCACCACCGGTTAGCCGATCGAGCTCGGCGCGGGTGACCTCGAGCAGCGCCGTACCACTGGTCGCGGCACGTTTGAGGATGTCGCGTAGCCGGTCGTCGCGTTCGGCGCCCTCGGCAACGTACGCGGTGCGGACGGGGATTCCGGCCTCCATCGCCTCCAGCACGGCGTTGCGGCCCGCAACCCACTCGGGACCCGATCCAGGCCGTCCGGTCTTTGGTGCGCCGCCGGTCGCAGGTCTGCCTTGTGCTGGTGTTTTCTTCGCCTGGTGTGCGGCATGGTAGGGCCGGTCTTCTGCCTTGGGGGTTGGGCCCTTTCCTTCCAGGCCGCGGCGTACCCGACCCCCCGAACCGGCTGTATTGCCTTTGCCCTTACGCCGCACCGCGCCCTTGCGCTGGCTGTTGCCCGGCATCAGCGGACCCTCCAACGGGGCCCCTGCGGGGTGTCGAGGACTTCCACTCCTAGCGCGGCAAGGGAGTCTCGGATGGCGTCCGCCGCGGCGAAGTCCTTGCGTTCTCGGGCTGCCTCTCGATGCTTAAGCAGCTCGGTGACCAGGCCATCGACGACCGCGGTCAGCTGTTGATCAACGTTGCGCTCCCATGCACCACTGGTGGCATCCAGCCCCAAGATCGCCAGCATGCCCATTACTGCGGCCAACCGGGTCGCAACAAGATCGGTTTCACCCGCTTCGAGCGCTTGGTTGCCTTCCCGCACGGCATTGTGCAGCACCGCGACCGCTGCAGGTGTACCAAGATCATCATTCATAGCAGCCGCGAACTCTTGCGGAACTCGTTCGGCTACCACACCGACTACGTCCGCAGCCCGGCGAACGAAATTGTCGATCCGCTCGAGCGCGGCCACCGACTCGGCAATCGCAGCATCCGAGTATTCGATCGGCGAGCGATAGTGCGGCTGACTGAGGTAAAGACGTACGGCACGAGCCGGGAACCTCTTGATCACTTCAGAGACGAGCGCGCTATTGCCCAGTGACTTGCTCATCTTCTCCCCGGCCGTGGTCAGCAGCTCGTTGTGCATCCAATACCGAGCAAAGCGCTGTCCGGCGGCTCTCGATTGCGCTAGCTCGTTCTCGTGGTGCGGAAAACGAAGATCAAGTCCGCCGCCATGGATATCGAACTCATCGCCGAGGTACTTGCCAGCCATCGCCGAGCACTCCAGATGCCATCCCGGCCGGCCTCGCCCCCACGGAGTCGGCCAACTGGCCGTCTCCGGCTCGGTGTCCTTGTGTCCCTTCCAGAGGGCAAAGTCGCGAGGATCCCTTTTCCCGCGCGGATCCGAGTCGGCGGCCGGCTCCATGTCGTCGATGTTCTGGTGGGACAGCGAGCCGTACGCCGGCCAGGACTTCACGTCGAAGTAGACGTCGCCGGAGGAATCCGGTGCCTGATAGGCATGACCGCGTTCGATCAGGATCTTGATCATTTCGATCATCTCGGGAATGTGACCGGTGGCCCGCGGCTCGTAGGTTGGTGGCAGGCAACCCAGCGCGGCGTACGCGTCGTGCAGCTCGCGCTCGAAGCGATAGGCGTGCGCGAACCATGGTGTGCCGGCCTCGGCCGACTTGATCAAGATCTTGTCGTCGATGTCGGTGATGTTGGCGATCACGGTGACCTGATAGCCGCACCAGGTCAGCCACCGCCGCAATATGTCGAAGACGACTTCCTTTCGGATATGTCCCAGATGTGGACCCGATTGAACGGTGAGTCCGCAGTGGTAGATCGATACCTTGCCGGGCGCAACCGGCTCGAACAGGCGTACCGATTGCGTGGCGGTGTCGTACAGCCGGAACACGTCTGACTGCGCGCCCGGCCGAGCCTGTTGGGTCACGAGTGTTGAGTCTCCCTCTCCACCGCCATGAGGCGGTGCATGGCATCGACGCCATCGCGCAACGCCTTCAGGTCGCGTTTCGACATGGTCGCAAGGTAGGGCTCGAGGCTGGTACCGATCGAATTGCGCATCAGAGTCAGCTGTTGGTTGCCCTTCTTCGTGAGTTTGATCATCCACGCGCGGGCGTCGCGGGGGTCAGCAGCGCGTTCCACCAGCTGCGCAGCCTCCAGACGCTTGACGTGATTCGTGATCGTCGGCTGAGAGCATCTCTCGGCCACGGCGAGCTCGCTGATCCTCGTCGGCCCGTTGTCGTGTAAGCGGGCTAGCAGACGGGCAGCCGCGAGGCTGATGTTAAAGCCGCCGTTCTCCTTGGGAACCCAGCGGACCATACGCGCGGCCGTCGAAATGAGATCCTCACCGAGGGCGTGGAGATCATCGTCCATCTGGGCAGGATATTCGGTTCGGTGGTTCCGCGTGCGGCATGTCAGCGGCGGATCGCGGCAACAACGAGCTGCGCGAGTTCAGAGTAGGCTTCAGCGTCGCTCAGCCCGGTGGTCGTGGCGATCTCGCCGCTGGTGATGCGCCGCATCGTCGCCGTCACGACTTCACTCACGAAGGCGGCGTGAACGCGCCGAAATGCGCCGGCCCGGGTACCTTCGTCGATCAGTTCATGCACCCGCCGCGCCGCTGTCAGTGTGTTCTGCTCATAGATCTCCGTCGCCGGACGGAAGTTTGCGAGGTCATCTCGGAATGCACGGCTGGCCGGGCGCAATGCCTCGGCGACAGCCTCGAGATAACGGGTGACTCGGTTCGCCGGAGTCCGGGTGCGAGCGATCGCCGCCTCGACCTGCTCGGTGGCGCGTTTGAAGAAGTGCCGCACGGCCAGCACGGCGAGCTGTTCTTTGCTGGCAGCAAGTGCGTAAAGCGTTCGCTTCGAGCAGTTCAGTTGGGCCGCGTAATCGTCCATCGTGAGATGGCTAAATCCCTGCTCCAGAAGGAGCTCGACGAGCGCGTCGCGCAGATGCGTCTGGCGACTGGTCAATCTGCGATCAAGAGCGGCTACCATGGTGGTACTAACGTACTATGTCTAGTACCGGTTTGCTTGCACGTAAGCAAGCAAGTGATGTGATGACGCTGGTGACGAAGGAGTGCGATGGCGGTCGATCGCCTGCTGCCGACCGACGATGGCGTTGAGCTGGTCGCGCTGGTGCGGGAGATCGCCCAGACCGAGCTGGCTCCGCGCGCAGCTGCCGATGAGGCCGCAGCGCATTTCCCGCGCGACGCCTTCGCCATGCTGGGAGAGCTCGGGCTCTTGGGCCTGCCCTATCCAGAGGAGTACGGCGGTGCCGGACAGCCGTATGAGGTCTACCTGCAGGCTCTTGAAGAGGTTGCCATGGCGTGGATGACCGTCGGGGTTGGCGTGTCGGTCCATGTCATGGCGACATACGCGATGGCCACGTTCGCTACGCCGGAACAACGTGCCAGCTTTCTGCCGACGATGATCGGCGGACAGCGCCTGGGCGCGTACGCGCTGTCGGAGGCGCAGGCTGGATCGGACATCTCAGGGATGATGACCCGCGCAAAACATGCTGATCATGGCTATGAGCTCAATGGCGCGAAGGCCTGGACGACCCACGGCTCGTACGCCGACTTCTACACCACGTTTGCGCGGACCGGCGACGACCCTCGCGGCGGTGTGAGCTGCTTTCATGTACCGGGGGATGCCACTGGACTGACCTTCGGGGCTCCGGAGCACAAGATGGGCCTGAACGCGTCGCCGACGACTGCGCTGTATTTCGACGCCGTGCCCGTCGCGGAAAACCGGCGGATCGGAGACGAAGGCCAGGGTGCACAAATTGCCTTGTCTGCGCTGGATTCCGGGCGGCTCGGCATTGCCGCATGTGCCACCGGGCTCGCCCAGGCCGCCCTCGATCTCGCGGCGGACTATGCGAAGACTCGGGAGCAATTCGGGCATCCCATCGCGGAGTTCGAGGGGCTGCGGTTCTTGCTCGCCGAGATGGCGGCGGCGGTCGACTCGGCTCGAGCGACGTATCTGATGGCGGCCCGAAAGCGTGACGCAGGCCGGCGGTTCAGCCGCGACGCCGCCGTCGCGAAGATGATCGCGTCCGATGTCGCCATGAAGGTGACAACCGACGCCGTTCAGGTGCTGGGAGGCTACGGCTACACCCGCGACTATCCGGCCGAACGCTATATGCGCGAGGCCAAGGCCACGCAAATCTTTGAGGGCACGAACCAGATTCAGCGGCTCGTCATCGGTCGGCAGTTGCTGAAGTAACCTCCTTGGCGAGGAGGACTCTGGATGAGGTTGCGCGAGCATGATGTGGTACTGGTCACTGGAGGCGCGTCGGGGCTCGGAGCCGCCACGGTGCGAGCGGCTGCCGCGCGAGGGGTATCCGCGGTCATTGTTGATCTTCCCGACTCGCCGGGGCCCGAGTTCGCAGCCGAGCTGGGTGGCCGAGTACGGTTCGCTGCTGCCGACGTACGCGATGAAGATCAGGTGCAGGCGGCTGTTGCGGCAGCGACGGATCTGGGCACCCTTCGGGTCGTCGTCAACTGTGCCGGGGTGGCGACTCCGGGACGGATGATCGGCAAGCGGGGTGTGTTGCCGCTGGAAGCCTTTCGCACAGTGATCGACATCAATTTGGTTGGCACCTTCAATGTGCTGCGGCTGGCGGCTGCGACCATGATCGACAATGAGCTGCTCGACGGCGACCGCGGCTTGGTGATCATGACGGCGAGCGTCGCCGCGTTCGATGGTCAAATCGGCCAGGCGGCGTACGCGGCAAGCAAGGGTGGCATCGTCTCGTTGACGCTCAGCGCGGCGCGAGACCTTGCAGACAAAGCGATCCGGGTCATGACGATCGCACCCGGCGTCATGGAAACTCCGATGATGGCTGGCCTCCCTCGGGAAACGAAGTCGATCTTGGAGGCGCTCGTGCCACATCCGCCTCGGCTTGGCCGACCGGAGGAGTACGCCATGCTGGTCTCCTCGATCATCGAAAATCCGCTGCTCAATGGAGAGGTGATCCGCCTCGACGGCGCTTTGCGCATGCCGCCTCGCTAGCGAGCCCCACATGGCGGTCACTGACTGTTGATCAGCTGACAATGACAGCTAGCGCGGCGTCTCCCTATTTCTTGGCCTTGGCGCGCAGCGCGGCGATATCGAGGTACGCCGCGGCGGGCTCAACCTCTTTGTCGGACTCGGCCGCCTCGTCTTCCCAAGGGTCGTAGGGCTTCTCGTGCTCGTCATCGGCAAACCCCTGTGACGGGTCGAATGGGTTGGCCAGCGGGCGCGTTGACTCCATGTCAGAAAACGCGACCTTCTCATCCGGCAGCCCGCGCAGCACGGTATTGACGTACGCCTGCGCGGAATCCTCCATCGAGATCTCCGCCCCGGCCTGCTCACTCAGGAACCAGCGGTGCTCCAGCATCTCGTGGTAAAGCTCCGCAGGCTCCAACTTGGCCCGCAATTCGACCGGCACCAGCTGAACGACCGGCTCAAACTGCTCGGTCAGCCACTCGTGCGCCACAATCGCTTCGTCGGCCCCTTGCTGATCGGTGCGGGCGCGGTAGTAGTCAAGATCATTAAGCAGTCGCCGAGCCTGATTCTCCTCAGTGTCCATCCCGGTTAGCCGGATCAAGCGGCGTGAGTGGTGCCCAGCATCCACAACCTTGGGCTGAATCCGAATGGTGGAGCCGCCGATGTCAGTCGTAATGTCCAGTTCCGCCACGTCAAAGCCGAGCGCGTTGAGCCGGCGTACCCGGCCCTCGATGCGATGCATCTCGCCAGCGTTGAACTCCTCGACGCTGGTCAACTCATCCCACAGCTCGCGGTACCGGCTCTCAATGGTCGCCACCAGCACGAGTGGATCCAGCGCCTCATCCAAGAGACCGCCAGCCTCCAAGTCGCAGAACTCCCCATAAAGATTGGTTCGCGCAATGATGAGGTCGTGCTCGCGCTGGCCGTCGGTCAGCCGATCGTGCAACTCGCTGGTCTCAGCGTCCACGAGGTAGGCGGCAAAGGCGCCGGCGTCGCGCCGGAACAACGTGTTCGAGAGCGAGACGTCACCCCACAGCAGGCCGATCAGATGCAGCCGCGCCAACAACACGACCATGGCGTCGACCAGTCGGTTGACGGTGTCTTGGCGTACGCCCCGATTGAACAACGACCGATACGGCAAGGAGAACTGGAGATGCCGGGTGATCAGAATCGGGTCGAGCGGTTCCCCTCGGTGATCGATACGTGCCGTGACCACGCCCACCGCCTCGACTGACGGGGTGTCCAGCCTGGTGAGATCACGCAGCAGCTCGTACTCATGCAGAGCGAGATGCTCGATCACCTCTTTGAACGCATAGATCTCCTTGGCTACCCGTACAAAACGTACGACGTGCCGAGAGATGCCACGCGGCAGGGCGACCAGATTTTCTTCGGGCCAGTCGGCCAGTGGTGTTCCCCACGGAAGGGTGATCAGCTCGGTGTTTGGCCGCGCCGCGAGGAACCTGGGCATGGTCCAATCCTGTCATCACTGGACCCGTGCCGCCGTGCGGACGGATTAGCGAAGCTCAGCAAACTGCCGGCCTCCCGCGCGATTTGCAGGAGGCCGGCAGTTCTGATCAGTCGGTGAAGACGCTTTCCGTTGCAGGAGAGATGCGATCCTCGGTTTCCTTGGAGAAGACATGCACGTGCGTCTCATCCACCAGCAGTCGCACGCTTTCGCCTCGGGCTGGCGGCCTGCTGGCGTGGATCCGCGCGACGATCTGCTGAGCGGTGATCAACTCATCCTCGGCGATACCCGACAGAGTGCCGTAGATAAATGCGTCGGCGCCCAGCTCCTCGACGACCCCGACATCGATCGGGATGCCCTCGCCGCTCTCGGGATTGTCCGAAACCCGGAAGTTCTCGGGACGGATTCCCAACACGAGGTTCTTCTCGTTTGGTGCCTTGGCAAGGGTTTCGCGCGGAACCGGAACCGTGTAGTCACCCAGATGCACGCCGTCGGCCTGCACGTTGCCCTCGATGAGGTTCATCGCGGGCGAGCCGATGAAGCCGGCGACGAACAGGTTGCGCGGCGAGTCGTACAGGGTGAGTGGGGTGTCGCATTGCTGTAGCAGGCCAAGCTTCATGACCGCCACGCGGTCGCCCATCGTCATGGCCTCGACCTGGTCGTGGGTCACGTAGACGGTAGTGACGCCGAGTCGGGTCTGCAGGGCCGCAATCTGGGTGCGGGTCGAGACACGGAGCTTGGCATCGAGGTTCGACAGCGGCTCGTCCATCAAGAAGACCTGCGGGGAGCGAACGATGGCACGGCCCATGGCGACGCGCTGACGCTGGCCGCCGGAGAGCGCCTTCGGCTTGCGGTTGAGGAAGTCCTCGAGGCCGAGCAAGTGAGCGGCCTCTTGAACGCGCTGCTGGCGCTCCGTCTTGGGAACTCCAGCCATTTTCAGAGCAAAGCCCATGTTGTCGCCCACGGTCATGTGGGGGTATAAGGCGTAGTTCTGGAAGACCATGGCGATGTCACGATCCTTAGGCGGCAGGTCGGTGACGTCGCGCTCACCGATCCAGATGGCCCCGGCGTTGATCTCCTCCAGGCCCGCAAGCATCCGAAGGGAGGTCGACTTCCCGCAGCCGGATGGTCCGACCAAGACCATGAATTCGCCGTCGCCGATGTCCAGATTGAGTTTGTCGACGGAGGGTGTGTCTGCTCCCGGATAAACCCGGGTCGCATCCTTGAATGAAACGGTGGCCACGCCACACTTCCTTTCCACGGGCAGGTACGTGCCCGACGATCCGTAGTGGAAATTCACAGCTCGGAGACAGAGGCCCCGCGCTGTCAGAACAGTAGCGCAGCAAGGCCTTTCTGGGCAGAGGCTGAACCGCCCGACCTGTCACATTGCTCCGGTGCTGAGCGTGACCGACGACCGCTAGCACTCCACAATGTTGACGGCCAGCCCGCCGCGGGCCGTCTCTTTGTATTTGACCTTCATGTCGGCACCGGTCTGCATCATCGTCTTGATCACCTTGTCGAGGCTCACGGTGTGGCGGCCATCTCCGTGAAGCGCGAGCCGCGCGGCCGTAATCGCTTTCACCGAACCGACGGCATTCCTCTCGATACAAGGAATTTGCACCAGTCCCCCCACTGGATCGCAGGTGAGTCCCAGATGGTGTTCCATGCCAATCTCAGCTGCGTTCTCTACCTGCTCGGGCGTCCCACCGAGGACCTCGGCCAGCGCACCCGCCGCCATCGAACAGGCCGTTCCCACCTCTCCCTGACAGCCGACTTCGGCGCCGGAGATCGACGCAGTCTGTTGATAGATCGCGCCAAGTGCCCCGGCAACCAGCAGGAAGTTCACAATCGCGTCGTCGTCGGTTTGGGGCACAAATGTCATGGCGTAATGCAGCACGGCGGGAATGATTCCGGCGGCACCGTTGGTCGGCGCGGTCACGACACGCCCACCGGAAGCGTTCTCCTCGTTAACCGCCAGCGCCCATAGCGTCACCCAATCCATGGCAGCCAACGGATCGTTCGCGCTTCCGCCAGCGTTCCGGATCAGCCGCTGGTAGAGATCGGCGGCTCGGCGTCGTACCTTGAGGCCACCCGGAAGCACCCCGGCCGCGGAGCAGCCGGTCTGGACACACTCGACCATGACCGACCAGATCCTAAGCAGACCGGCACGCACCTCGGCCTCCGGCTGCCGTACGCATTCATTCGCCAGCATCACCTGGCTGACGCCGAGACGCTCCTCCCGACAAAAACCCAACAGTTCAGTGCCGGTGCGGAACGGGTACGGAACCGGCGTCGGGTCTGGCAGTAGTTGGGGATGCCCCGAATCATCGTCGTCCAAGACGAATCCGCCGCCGATTGAGTAGTAGGTCCGTTCAGTGAGCAGCTTGGCGTCGCGGTATGCGGTGAAGGTCATGCCGTTGGGGTGAAACGGTAGGGACCGGCGACGGTGCAGAATCAGGTCGTCTTCCGCATCGAAGGCGACTGAACGCGTCCCGTTGAGCCGCAATTGTCCGGTTCGCTTGATCTCGTCGGCGCGCAGCGGGCCCTTGGTGGTGTCGACGGTTTCGGGATCTTGTCCCTCCAGGCCCCAGAGCACGGCGTTGTAGCTGCCGTGTCCGTGTCCCGTCGCGCCTAGTGAGCCGAACAACTCTGATCGGACCCGCGTCGTACGTGATAGCAGGCCTTCGCCGTCCAATGCAGCGACAAAGCGCCTCGCAGCACGCATCGGACCAACGGTGTGAGAACTGGATGGGCCAATGCCGATGCTGAACAAATCAAAAACACTGACCGGCATGATTCCAGTCTGCCTCTGGCAGCGGGAGAAAGCGTATGAGCCCTGCCGGCTCATACCCGGCAGGGCCCGGACAGGGCACTCTCAGTCTGCTGCCTGGCCTGAGGTGAACCTCGCAGCGACACGCCCCCGGGCCCTCAATGGTCTTCAATTATCCCGACACGCCATTAATTCCCCATGACACGCCAGTGACGAAAAAAAGACAGTTCAGCCTCTTGCCAAGGTGTTCCAGGGGGCATATAACTGTTCTACGCCACACCGCGAACTTCGGTTCGCAAGTGGCTACGAAGCTCCGGTCAACTCATACTTGACCGGAGCTTCACCCATTTGATCGGGGTTGCGCATGGCGCTGGAGCCGACTCGCTCATCACTCTTCGGGGACCGTTCAGCCACATTTCCCGTCTTCAGATGGCAAACACGTGTCCGGAAAGCCGATCGAACACGTCTTTTCCGTCTTTGGACCGCCCAACGCGGCAAGGGTGCTTCGACGGGCTTAGGGCACACGAGGCCGCTGGCATGGTGTGCAAAAGTGACTCATGTGCGGGCGTTGCGGAAAATCAAACCCGGGCCAGGCCTTGAGTTGGTGGATGTCCCGGTACCCGCCGTCGAACCGGGCGATGTGCTCGTCAGAGTCAAAGCGACGGGCATCTGCGGCACCGATCTGCACATCGAGTCCGGGGACGAGTGGGCCCGGAAGACTCTCCAACCACCCATAACCGTGGGCCATGAGTTCTGCGGGGAAGTGGTCGAGATCGGTTCGGGCGTCAGCGATGTTGCGGTTGGCGATCTGGTAAGCGGTGAGGGCCACCTGGTGTGTGGAAGGTGTCGCAACTGCCGCGCCGGAAGGCGCCATCTCTGCATTCACACCCGAGGTATCGGCGTCCATCGCGACGGTGCGTTCGCCGAGTATGTGGCGTTCCCGGCCGCCAACGCCTGGGTGCAGCGCGATCCGATCGATCCTGCGGTCGCCGCGATCTTTGACCCGTTCGGCAACGCAGTACACACCGCGCTAGCGTTTCCGATGCTCGGCGAGGACGTCCTGGTCACTGGAGCCGGACCGATCGGCATCATGGCGGCGATGGTGAGCAGGTACGCGGGCGCACGACATGTGGTGATCACCGATCACAGCGACGAGCGGCTGGCTCTGGCTCGCGAACTAGGCGTCACCCGGGCAGTCAACATCGACCGCAGCGACGTTGCGGACGCTCAGCATGAGCTCGGTATGCGTGAGGGGTTCGATGTCGGGCTCGAAATGTCCGGCAGCTCGGCGGCGCTGCGCGACATGATCACCCAGATGACCCACGGCGGCCGAATCGCCGTGCTCGGCATACCCTCGTCGGAAATCAGTGTCGATGTCGCCGCGATCGTGCTGAAGATGCTGACCATCAAGGGCATCTACGGCCGTGAGATGTTTGAAACCTGGTATGAGATGTCGGTGCTGCTCGAAAGCGGACTCGATATCTCTGGAGTGATCACTGATCGGTTCCACTACACCGATTACGAAAAAGCCTTCGCGGCCGCGCGCTCCGGTCAAGGAGGAAAGGTGATCATGAGCTGGGAAGGATAGGAACTGATCATGTATGCCACGCTCAGAGATCAACTCGCTGATGATCTTGCCACCCTACGGACCGAAGGTCTCTTTAAGGCCGAGGCGGTCATCAGTACGCCGCAGTCGGCCCGGATCGAGGTCGGGGACCAGCGGTTGCTCAACTTCTGCGCCAACAACTACCTCGGTTTGGCTGATCACCCAGCCATGATCGCCGCAGCTCAGCAGGCGCTGGATCGCTGGGGGTTCGGTATGGCATCAGTCCGTTTCATCTGCGGCACCGCCGAGATCCACAAGGAGCTGGAAGGTCGCCTTGCACGCTTTCTGGGTACCGAGGACGCGATCTTGTACTCCTCCTGCTTCGATGCGAATGGTGGACTCTTCGAGACGCTGCTCGGACCCGAGGACGCCGTCATCTCCGACGAGCTGAACCACGCGAGCATCATCGACGGGGTGCGGCTCTGCAAAGCGACTCGCTTGCGTTACGCCAACAGAGACATGGCTGACCTCGAATCAAAACTCCAGGAGGCACAAGGCGCCCGGCACCGGCTGGTCGCCACCGACGGCGTGTTCTCCATGGACGGCTATGTTGCCCCGCTCGACGCCATCGTGGAGCTTGCCGAGCGCTATGCAGCACTGGTCATGGTGGACGACTCCCACGCGGTGGGTTTTATGGGTCCAACGGGTGCAGGTACGCCGGAATTGTTCGGAGTGCAGGATCGGGTCGACATCGTGACTGGGACGCTGGGCAAGGCGCTGGGCGGGGCGAGCGGCGGCTATACCGCCGCCCACAAAGAGATTGTGGAGATGCTGCGGCAGCGGTCCCGACCGTACCTGTTCTCCAACTCTCTGGCCCCTTCGATCGCGGCCGCGGGTATTGCCATGCTGGATCTGCTCGAAACATCCGGCGAGCTGCTGCAGCGGCTGCGCGAGAACACGGCGTACTTCCGCTCCGAAATGGTTGGGCGTGGCTTCGACATTCCGGCATCTGATCATCCGATCGTGCCAATCATGATCGGCGACGCGGTCGAGGCGGCCGCGATGGCGGACCGGCTGCTAGCGGAGGGGATCTACGTACGGGCGTTCTCGTTCCCCGTGGTACCAAGAGGAAAGGCTCGGATCAGGACTCAGATATCCGCCGCGCACACCCGAGACGATCTTGTTCAGGCGATTACAGCGTTTGAAAAGGCTCGCCGCTAGCTGCTGGGCGCGCTACCGGAAATTGGCTTGACCGCGCGGGCTTGCTGACAATCTGCTTGCCTAAGGGCATCAGGGAAACCGGGATCAGCTTGAAGTTCGCAATCCCTAGCGGGATTCCGATGATCGTGACGCAGAGCAGGATTCCGGTAGCGATGTGCGTCAACGCCAGCCACCAGCCGGCAACAACGACCCAGATGACGTTGCCGAGGAAGGAGAAGATCCCTGAATTCGGCTTGTCGACCAGCTCGCGGCCGAAGGGCCAGGCGGCATAGTTCGCCATCCGGAACGAGGCAATGCCCCAGGGAATCGTGATGATCAGCAGACAGCAAAGGATTCCAGCCAGCATGTAGGCGAGCCAGAGCCAGAAGCCACTGAAGACGAACCAAATGATGTTGAGCAGAGTACGCACGTGTCCAGGTTCGCACTGGCCGCTCGATGCGGCAATAGGGCGATCCCCGGGCTTACCCCTTCCCGGGTGCTGCCTGAGCGCGGAACGCGTCGTACGCTCGCCGATCGAAGAGCACGAACCTGACCTCAGCCGCCTGTGTGTCCACGGTCCGTACGGTTTCCAGTGCTATCCGAGCGGCGTCATCAACCGGCCAGCGATAGACGCCGGTCGAGATGGCTGGAAAGGCCACCGTCGCAGCACCGAGCTCGTCGGCCACAGCGAGTGAATTGCGAAAGCAGTCGGCGAGCAGCGGCGACTTGTCCTTGGATTGGGCGTAGGTCGGTCCGACCGTATGGATCACCCAGCGCGCCTTCAGCTTTCCGGCCGTGGTCGCGACAGCCTGACCGGTCGGTAGCCCGTCGGGATACTCCTCCTGCCGGAGCTTTTGGCACTCAGCCAAAATCGCAGGTCCGCCTCTGCGATGAATCGCCCCGTCGACTCCGCCGCCGCCCAGTAGCGAGTGGTTAGCTGCATTGACGATGGCATCGACATCTTGCTCGGT
>Ga0307318_10000261_pt1 | contig 17174 bp, 22 predicted proteins | sample ER_DNA_367_FD_194500 | JGI IMG/M metagenome (GOLD analysis project Ga0307318, IMG submission 194500) | Bulk soil microbial communities from the East River watershed near Crested Butte, Colorado, United States - ER_DNA_367 | ecosystem: Environmental > Terrestrial > Soil > Floodplain | place...
GGCCAGCCAGTCGCGCAGCGCGGCGGGGTCGAGCAGCTCGTCCTCGCCGTTCTCGAGATCGATGCTGTTGACGAAGCGCTGGACGAGGTAGAGCGGCTGCGGGGCGGTCTTCTCGGGTGCGGACTCTCCTGGGGCCATAACTACCTATACATGATAGCCGGTGTTATAATTCCGGCTAACTGGGAAAGCTGGTTATAGGAGGTACGACAGATGAACCCCATCAACATCCGGTTCTCGACGGACTCAGATCGGCCCTCGCTCGCCGAGCTGGCCGAACTCGACGGGCACGCCGCCCCCCAAGGCGAGGCCGTGATCGCCGAGGTGAATGGGCGCATCGTGGCGGCCGTTGGTGTGGCCGACGGCGTGGCCGTGGCCGACCCCTTCGTCCTTATGAGCGACACGCTGGATCTGCTGCGCCTGCGCGCCGAGCAGGAGCGCGAGCGCACCCTGGGGCGCGGACCGCTGCTCGGGCGGCTCATGCTGATCCGCCAGCGGGCGGGGGTGATCGCCTGAACGGCCTTCATCCGTCCAGAGGCTCCAGCCCCGCTCCCTCCACGCGTTCGAACACCAGAGAGCTCTGCACGCGTCCGACCTCGCTGCGTTCGATGAGCCCCCAGACCAGCTCGCGCATCTGATTCATGTCGCGTACGGCGACGTGGACGATGAAGTCGGTCGTGCCGGTCAGCGCCATCGCCCGCACGGTCTCGGGGAGCCGGGCGAGGTCGGCGAAGAGCTTCTCGGTGGCCTCGCGCTCCTCGCCGCGCTGCTGGATGGAGAGGATCGCCTCCATCGGGCGACCGATCGCCGCGGGATCGATCTCCGCGCGGAACCCGGTCACGACTCCCCGCGCCTGTAGCTCACGGACGCGTTCGATGCACGTGGAAGGCGCCACCCCGACCTTTGCGGCCAGGGCCTTGTTGGTCTGCCGAGCATCCTTCTGAAGCTCGAGCAGCAGCGCCCGATCGACCGAATCAAATTCGACCTCAACTCCGATCTGCCGTTTCATATTCGATGAGAGCGTTGTTTATCCATACAGCGGGTAGCGTACTGGCCCGGATGCCGGATTCAACCGCAAGCCTGAAATCGCGGCCGCGGCGCACCGGCTACGGCGCCGGCCTGCGGGCGATCGCCCCTCTTCTGCCCGCCGTGCTGGCCTTCGGCGTCTCCTTTGGGGTGCTCTCCGATGCCGCCGGCTTCGGCGCCGCGGCCTCGATCGTCATGTCGCTCACCACCTTCGCGGGATCCGCCCAGTTCGCGATCGTCTCGGTTCTCGGAGCGGGCGGGACCGTTGTCGCGGCCATCGCGGCGGCCGTCCTGCTCAACGCCCGCTACGGCCCGATGGCGCTGTCCGCGGCGAGCATGTTTCGCGGCGGCCGGGTGCGCCGGCTGCTCGAGGCGCAGCTCCTGGTGGACGAGAGCTGGGCGCTCGCCCAGCGCGACGGCGAGTTCGACCGGCGCGTGATGATCGGGGCGGGGCTTGCGCTCTACGTCGGGTGGAGCACCGGCACCGCCATCGGCGTGTTCGCCGGCGATTCGATCGGCGATCCCGCCGCGCTCGGCCTCGACGCCGCCTTTCCGGCACTCTTCCTCGCTCTGCTCTCCCCGCTGCTTCGCAACCGTGACTCGCTCGCCGCCGCCCTGCTCGGCGCCGGCATCGCCCTCGCCTTGACCCCGATCACGCCGGCGGGCATTCCCGTGGTCGCGGCCACGGCCGCCTGCCTGGTCGGCCTGCGCCAGGCGGCGCAACCCTCGCGAAGCGTCGAGGAGTCGCGGGCATGAGCGCCGCCTGGACAGCCGTGCTCGTCGTGGGCCTCGGCACCGTGGCCCTCAAGGCCGCCGGGCCGGTCCTGGCCGGTGGCCGCGAGCTGCCCCAGGGCAGCGCCCGGGTGGTCAACCTGCTGGCGCCGGCGCTGCTGGCGGCCCTGGTCGCGACGCAGGCCTTCGCGTCCGAGGAAGCGCTCGTGCTCGACGAGCGCGGTGCGGGCCTGGTGGCGGCCGCCGGGGCCATACTGCTCAAGGCCCCCCTCCTCGTCGTCGTGCTCGTGGCCGCCGTGACCGCCGCCGGGTTGAGGCTGATCGCGTGAGCCTGCGCGGCTGGGCGCTGTTCGCCGCCATGTCCGTGGCGTGGGGGGTGCCCTACCTGTTCATCAAGATCGCCGTCGACGACGGCCTGAGCCCGGGCTTCGTAGCCTGGTCGCGGGTGGCGCTAGGAGCGCTCGTGCTGTTGCCCGTCGCCCTGCGATCGGGGGCCCTGCGCGGCCTGCCGCTCGGCTGGCTCGTCGCCTTCGCGATCACCGAGATCTGCATTCCGTTTCCCCTGATCGGCTTCGGGGAGACGCGTGTCTCCTCCTCGCTGGCAGCGATCCTGATCGCCTCGCTGCCCCTCATGGTGACCTTCCTGGCGCTGCGCTTCGACCACTCCGAGCGACCGACCCGGTCCCGCCTGCTCGGCATGCTCGTGGGCTTGGGCGGCGTGGCCGCGTTGGTCGGCATCGACATCGGGGGAACGGGCCCGGAGCTGATCGGCGCGGGGGCGATCCTGATTGCGACGATGGGCTACGCCTGTGGTCCCCTGATCGTCAACCGCCAGCTCAGCGATGCCGATCCGCTCGGGCCCGTGACCGCCGCGATGGCCATCGCCTCGATCATCCTGCTGCCCTTCGGGATCGGCGACTTTCCCTCGCAGACCCCCTCCGGGGAGGCCATCCTCGCCGTGGTCGTGCTGGGGCTGGTGTGCTCGGCGACGGCCTTCCTCGTGTTCTTCCGCCTCATCGCCGAGGTAGGGCCGAGCAGGGCGACCGTGATCACCTACGTCAACCCCGTCGTGGCGCTCGCGCTGGGCGTCGCGGTACTGGGCGAGAGCATTACGGCCGGGGCCGTGGCCGGCCTGCTGCTGATACTCGCCGGCTCCTGGCTCGCGACCGACGGCCGCCTCCCGCCGGGCCTGGCCGCCCTGGGCGACCGCGTCAGCAGGCGCAAGCGCGAGCCCAGCGGCGCCCAGCTCTAGGAGACGCGCGGCAGGCGCTGCCCCCGGCGGCGCCGCGGTCAGGCGACCTCGTCGGCTCCCGATTCGGGAGTGGTGGCCGGCGGTCCCCCGTTGGGAGGGGCCATCTTCTCGACCTCGCCCTTCACGCGTCCGAAGATCGACAGGGCCTGGTCGAGGTGCTCGCGCTCGTGGGTAGCCATCACCGAGGTGCGCAGCAGGGCCCCGCCGCGCGGGACCGCGGGGTAGATGGCCACGTTGACGTACACGCCCGCGTCGTAGAGCGCCTTCCACAACAGCACGGCCTTCCAGTCGTCGCCCACGAGCACGGGCACGATCTGCGAGATCAGCTCATCGCCGTCGGGCAGCGGGCAGGGCTCCATGACCCCATAGCCGAGCTCCGCCAGGCCGTCGTGGAGGTAGCGCGCGTTGTCGAGCACCTTGGCCATCAGCTCCGGACCCTCCGACGAGCGGATGATCTCCAGCGCTCCCAGCGCAGCGCCGACCGCGGCCGGGACCGCGGCGGCGGTGAACATGAACGCGCGCGACTGGACGCGCAGGAAGTCGATCACGTCGGCGGGCCCGGCGATGAAGCCTCCGCACGAGGCCAGCGACTTGGAGAACGTGCCCATCCGCAGGTCGATCTCGTCCTCGCAGCCGAACAGCTCGGCAGCTCCCGCGCCGCGGGCGCCGAGCACGCCCACGCCGTGCGCCTCGTCGACCATGAGGCGCGCGCCGTGCTCGCGGCACAGGGCCGCCACGTCGGGCAGCGGCGCGAGGTCGCCCTCCATCGAGAAGAGGCCGTCGACCACCACCAGCACGCCGCCACCGTCGGACTCGGCGCGCGAGAGCATGGTCTCCAGCTTGTCGAGACGGTTGTGGCGGAAGGGCCGCACGCGCGCCCGCGACAGGGAGACGGCGTCCAGGATGGAGGCGTGGTCCCCGCTGTCGCAGATGACCGTGTCGCCCGGATCGAGCAACGTGCCGATGGCGCCGGTGTTGGCGAGGTAGCCCGTGGTGTAGACGAGGGCGTCCTCGCTGCCCATCCATTCGGCCAGCTCGCGCTCGAGCTGCAGATGCAGCGGCGTGGTGCCGTTCATGAAGCGCGAGCCGGTCAGCCCGGTGCCATAGTGCTCCAGCGCCTCGCGGGCGGCCTGCTTGACCCGCGGGTCGCTGGTGAGGCCGAGGTAGTTGTTCGAGCCGAGCGTGATGCGCTCGCGACCCTCCATCAGGGCCACCGGGCCGGGCTCGGCCTCGACCACCCTGAAGTAGGGCATGAGGTCGTGTTCACGCGCCGCGCGAAGCTGCTCGAGGCGCTCGTGGCGACGTGCCTTCTCGAAGAGATCGATGGCGGTGGGCATGTAGGGTGGCGCGCCGTGTCGGTGGACGTGCAACCGGTCAGGTCGCGAGGGGACAGGCGCGAGTTCGTCGACCTTCCGTTCCGGCTGCATGGTACCGGGACGCCGTGGGTTCCTCCGCTGCGGCTCGAGCGCCACCTGTTCCTGACCCCGCGGCTCAACCCCTTTTTCACGCACGGCGAGGCGGAGCTGTTCCTTGCTCGCCGCGAGGGCCGGGTGGTCGGGCGCATCAGCGCTCAGATCGACCTGGCGTTCAACGCCTACCACGACAACTCGTGGGGCATGTTCGGCTTTCTCGAGTGCGAGGACGACGCCGAGCTGCTCGCGGCGCTGCTGAACGCGGCGGCCGCGTGGCTGCGCGAGCGCGGCCGCGACCGGATGGTCGGGCCGATGGACTTCACCATGAACGACGAGGCCGGCGTCCTGATCGAGGGATTCGACCGCGAGCCGATGGTGCGCCAGCCGTGGCACCCGCCCTACTATGCGCGGCTCTGCGAGGAGGCCGGGCTGGATAAGGCGGTGGACCTGCTGATGTGGGAGCTGCGGATCGGCGACCGCGACAAGATCCTGCCGATCATCCACCGCCTCGCGGATGATCTCGGCCCCAAGCACGGGATCGCCATCCGCAAGATGACCCGTCGGCGGCTGCGGCGTGACCTCGACGCCTTCGCCGACATCTGGAACGAGGCCTGGAGCCGCAACTGGGGCTTCGTCCCCTACACGAAGGCGGATCTCGACGCATACGCGCAGGAGATGCACCTGGTCTTCGATCCCGACTGGTTCATGGTCGCCGAGAACGCGGCGGGCGAGACCGTAGGCGTAGCGATCACGGTGCCCGACATCAACCAGGTGCTCAAGTTGATGGGCGGACGGCTGCTCCCGCTCGGCTGGTGGCACTACCTGCGCCGGCGCCAGATCATCGACCGCTGCCGGATCGGCTTCCTGGGCGTCAAGCCCGCCTACCAGCACACCGGCGTGGCCGCCGCCTTCTACATCGAGCACTTCGCGATGGCCGAGGCGACTCGCGTGAAGTGGGGGGAGGGCGGCTGGGTGCTCGAGACCAACAAGGGCCTCAATCGCGGCATGGAGGCGCTGGGCGGGCGCATCGACAAGCGCTACCGGGTCTACGAACGCGCGCTATGAGCCGCTGGCGGCGACGCGCCGGGCGCAAGCAGCCGGCGTGGCCGGCTGCGCCGCGACAGCTAGACTCGCAGCGTGCCCGAGCCGACCGCCCTTCCGGACCCCCATCAGGACGACGCCGACGTCAGGCCGCTGCCCGTATTAGCCGAGCCGCCGGTGATCGACCGAAGGCGCGAGGTGCCGCTGCCCACCGCCGTTGCGGCGGCGACCGGCGGCTTTCTGCTCGGCGTGGTTAGCTTCGTGCTGGTGAAGGTGCTGCGCCGGCCCAGGCCCGCTCGGGTGCGCTTGGGCTCGGGACGCGGCCGAGGCAAGAAGGTCGACGTCACGGCGTCGCGCTCGTTCCTCGTGGACATACATCTGCTCAAGGACCGCTGAGGGCGCTCGCGTCCAGGTGGTCGAGCAGGCCGGTCGCCCGCGGCGCTCGACCTGCCTCCATCACCACCGCCCCGCCGGGCCAGTAGGGGTGCGGCGCCCGCGCGCGGTGCAGCAGCAGCGGCTCGTAGACCCAGGCGCCTGCGTTGAAGATGCGTGGGGTGCCGTCCGGACCGCGCCAGCGCCGCGGGTCGTCCCCGGCGAGCGGGCCGAGGCGGTGGACGTGTCCGAAGATCACCGATTCCGCGTCGACCCCGAGCCGGTGGACGACCCGGGCGAGGGCGGGAATGCTCGCGCGCCGCATCTGGAGGCCGAGCAGCGCCGCGTTGAGGGGAGCGATGCGGTGGCCGAGCCGGCCGCGCGGAACGCCCGGCATCGAGGCGGCGCGCAGGAGCTCGGCGACGTCGTCGGCCAGGGCCGCCAGCGGCCGCGGCAACCAGCGGGTGAGCAGCGCCTCCACCCGCGTCAGCGAGGGCCCGCCGGGCAACTCGTACTCGACCGGCCTGGCGTCGTCGCGCGGGACGCGGCCCAGCAATCCTCGGGCGATCCCGTAGGCCACCTCGGGAAGGAGATGGCGGTCGAGGTAGTGGCCGTGGGTCGCCCAGATCCGCTCTGACAGCCAGACCCCCGGATAGTGGACCCGCACGCGCGCCGGTGCGAGGAACGAGGCGGTCCGCCCGAGCAGGGGTGTGGCGTCGAGCGGCAGCGACGCGTCCACCGCCGGCGACATTCCGCGCGCTCTTAGAAACGGCCGGACCAGCGCCGCGTCGTGGTTGCCCGGGACGAGGATCACCTCGCGCTCGGCTCCCATCCGCGCTCCCAGCGCCCTCAGCACCGGCTCGGCGGCCTCGATCGCCTCGGCCGGGCGCCCCTCTGCCAGCTCGACCACGTCTCCCAGCAGCACCAGTCGCTCGACCCCCTCGAGCGAGTCGAGCAGCGCCGCCAGCGGGCCGCTGCGCGCCAGCACGGCGCGCTGCAGACGCGCGCCGAGGTGGAGATCCGAGGCGACCAGCGTGCGCACGGGGTCACATCTTGTCCATCACGCCGGAGCCGTACACTCGCCGCCGTGGCGCTGACGGCGGCCAACGGCGAAAACCACACGGTCGAGCGAGACGTGGTGCCGCGGGGCGCGTACCGGTTGCCCGGCGCCGGGCGCGACGGTGTGCTCGTCTGGCGCAACGGAGCGCTCGTACGCGCCGTCTCGGTCGAGGGCGAGACCGCCCTGGTCCGCGCGTGGGTCGGAGGGGGCCGCGTGCGCTTTCGCGCCGAGGCGCCGACACGCGCCGCGGGGCTGGCGGCCATCGAGCGCATGCGCTTCGCGCTCGGAACCGACCACGACCTGAGCGTCTTCCACCGGCGCTTTCGCCGCGACGCGCTGGTGGGGCCCGTCATCAGGCGCCGTCCCTGGCTGCGTCCTCGGCGCCGGCCGGAGCCCTTCGAGGCGCTGGCCTGGGCGGTCTGCGAGCAGCTCGTGGAGTCCCGGCGAGCCGCCGGGATCGAGCGCTCGATCGTCCGGCGGCTGGGCGCCCGCAGCTCATGCGGCTCGTACCGGTTGCCGCCCACGGCGGCCCGCCTCGCCGCGGCCGCTCCGGCTGAGCTCGACGCCTGCGGCCTCGCGCCCAAGCGGTCGTTGGCTTTGATCAAGGCCGGCCGGGAGGTCGCCTCGGGTCGCGCCGACCTGGCCGAGCACGAGCGCTCCTGGAGGCGCCTGCTGGCCATCCCGAACATCGGCAACTGGACGATCGAGATGCTCGCCTTCGAGGGCCAGGGACGCGACGACAAGATTCCTGCGCTCGACCTGGCCTACGTCATCCTCGTGGGCCGGCTCGCCCACGGCGGCCGGCGGGCGACCGAGGAGGAGGTACGCGCCTTCTTCGCCCCCTACGAGGAATACGCCGCCCTGGCCGGGATCTACGCGCTCGGGCGCCGCTACCTTTAGAGCATGGCCCAGAAAGTGGACAAGTCAGACGAGCAGTGGCGCGAGGACCTCTCGCCCGAGCGCTTCCAGGTGCTTCGCCGCCAGGGAACCGAGCCGCCGTTCACGGGCGCCTACACCCACTCCAAGGCGGACGGCATCTACCGCTGTGGCGCGTGCGGGAACGAGCTGTTCAGCTCCGAGTCGAAGTTCGACTCCGGCACCGGCTGGCCCAGCTTCACCGAGCCCGCGGTGGCCGACGCCGTCGAGCTGCACGAGGACAGGTCGCACGGGATGATCCGCACCGAGGTCACCTGCGCGCGCTGCGGCAGCCACCTGGGCCACGTCTTTCCCGACGGCCCCGGCCCGACCGGCGACCGCTACTGCATCAATTCGATCTCGCTCGACCTCGACGAGAGCGCCTCGGGGGGCGAGACGGTCTCCTAGCCCGGCGCGGGCACCGCGAGGCCCGGGCCGAGCAGGGCCGCGGGCGGAAACTCCCAGAGCGCGCAGGAGATCGCTGATCGGCCTGCCCTCACCGGGTGACTCGATCGAGACCGGCTCGTTGGGGGCCTGAAGCGTCATGTCGAGCGAGATCTTGCCGCCCTCCAGGCCGCCGGCGCCCTGGCGCTGGTCGTCGGGAACCGTGAACGTCGCCTCGCTCGAGACCTTGCGCCAGATGCCGTCGTCGCCGATCCAGGCCTTGAACTCGACAGGCCCGACCGCATCGTCGATTTGATCGAGCGTTCCCAGCGCGAGCGCCGAGGAGTTCGGGGAGAGCCGGTTGAAGTCGCGCAGCATCGCGGCCACGTCCAGCCCGCCGGTGACCTCCGTGGTCTCGGTTCCGGAGATCTCCACGGTGTCGCCGGTCGCGGCCCCCTTCACCCACTCGAGCGGGTTGACGCCCGCGTCGCCGAACGTCTCTGGGCCGCCCTGGCGGTTGAGCGAGTCCTGCGCGCGGCCCCACAGCTCCCGCCCCACCTCGTAGGTGTCGCCCCCGAACTCCACCCAGGCGTTCTCGGGCAGCAGGACCACACGGCCTTCGAAGTTCACGCCCTGGCCGGACGCCGTGAAGTCCATGTCGACGTCGGGCATCTTCGTGGGCCCGCGCGAGCGGAAGGGTCCGCTCAGCTCGAGCCGGAAGGGACCATCGGCGCCCTCGACGCCCTCCACCGAGAGCTCCATGTTCAGGCTCATCCGCCCCGAGTCGACGTCGGTGGAGAAGCCTCGCTTGAGCAGCGCGTCGGCGTCCTCGCCCGCGCTGCCCTCGTCGCCCCCGCATCCGGCGGCGATCAGGCTCAGCGCCACCAGCATGCAGGCGAGGCGCCGGCTCATAGCCCTGATCCTGGCAGAAGCTCGTTGTCGTAAGCGGAGCGTGGGTCACCAGGGTTCTCGAGCAGCTGGTTGTCCTCCATCCAGGCCGAGAAGGCGTCCCACTCGGTGGGGCTCTGCCAGCCGAAGGGCCTGCCCTCGGGGGCGAAGAAGAGCGGCAGGGTCACCTCGACGACCGCGCGCTGGAGCTCGGGGTCGAGGTCGGGATTGGCCTCCAGCAGCCCGTCGATCGCGGCGTTGGGATCGGACCTCAGGTCGCGGGTGCCGCGCGAGACGGCTCCGATGAAGGCTCGGATCTTGGCCGCGTCGCGCTCCAGGGCGTCCTTGTTGGCGACGAGCACCAGCTCGTTGTAGGTGGGCACCCCGGCGTCCTCCATGCGGATGATGCGCGGCTTCTTGCCGCGCAGCCGCAGTTCGGTCCCCTCGTAGTTCCAGAAGGCGCCGAGGGCGGCGTCGATCTTTCCGGTGATGAGCGCGGGGGAGAAGGCAAAGCCCACGTTGCGCTCCTTCACGCTGTTCTCCGGCACGCCGGCGTCACTGAGGATCGTGCGCAGATAGGCCGACTGGTAGTCGATCCCGGCGGTGCCGACCGTTTTTCCGCGCAGGTCGGCGGGCTTGCGGATCTTCCCCTCCGGGAGCGAGATGATCGAGGTCAGCGGCTTCTGCACGATCGCCCCCACGCTCACCACGTTGAGGCCCTGGTCGCGGGCACGCAGCACCTCGGGCTCGTAGGAGATCGCCAGGTCGACGCGTCCGGCGGCGACCTGCTTGATCGGCGCCGCCGGATCGGGGGGCTGGCGAATCTCCACGTCGAGCCCGGCCTGCTTGAAATGGCCGGCGGCCTGCGCGGCGTAGATGCCCGCGTGGTCGGCGTTGGGGAAGTAGTCGAGCATCAGCTCCACGCGCTTGGAGCCCTCGGGGACGAGCACGTCCTCCTTCTCTCCGCACCCCGTGAGGGCGAGCACCGCCATCGCCAGCGCCGCCAGGCAGGCCAGCTTCCTCATACGAGCCTTTCCTTTCGGTTCCACGGGCAGGCGGCGCGCTCGGCCAGCGCGACCAGGGCGAACAGGCCGACGGCCATGACGGTCAACAGGACGATGCCCGCGTACACACGCGGGGTCTGAAGCTGGTTGTTGCCGAGCAGCACGAGCCGCCCGAGGCCCTCGTCTGCGCCCGCCCATTCTCCGAACACGGCGCCGATGACCGACACCGTCGCCGCCACCTTGAGCCCGCTGAACAGCGAGGGCAGGGAGGCCGGCAGCTCGACCGAGCGCAGCGTGCGCAGGCGCGATGCGCCCATGCTGCGCATGAGCTTGAGCAACTCGGGCGGGGTGGAGCGCAGGCCGTCGAGGAGGTTGACGGTGATCGGGAAGAAGCAGATGAGCGCGACGATGGCCAGCTTGGGCCCGATGCCGTAGTCGAAGGCCAGCACGAAGATCGGCGCGAGCACCACCACCGGGATCGCCTGGGAGGCGACGAGCAGGGGGTAGGCGGCGTCGCGCAGCGGACGCACCAGGTGCATCGCCAGCGCGAACAGCACACCGGCCGCTACGGATATCGCAAGCCCGATCACCACCTCCACGAGCGTGACCGCGGCGTTGTCGGCGAGCAGCGACCAGTCGTCGCGCAGGGCGCCCCAGGTCTCGACCGGTGACGCGAGGGTCAGATCGTCGACCGACCCGAGCGTCGCCACGCCCTGCCACGCGAGCACGAACAGCGCCACCAGCATGAGGGCGAGAAGGGCGCGGATCATCGGCGCAGCACCTCGAGGGCCTCGGCCTTGATCTGGGCCAGCGCGGGGTCGGCCGCCGACCGCGGCCGCGGCAGGTCGACCTCGAACTCGGCCACCGGCCGGCCGGGCCGAGGCGAGAGCACGACGACCCGGTCGGCTAGGAAGGCGGCCTCCTCGACATCGTGGGTCACGAGCAGGACGGTGCGGGGCTCCACCGCGAGCGTGCCCGCGAGCCACTCCTGGAGGTCGGTCCGGGTGATCGCGTCGAGCGCACCGAAGGGCTCGTCGAGCAGCAGCACGGGCCGGCCCGGCAGGAGCGTGCGCAGGAAGGCCACGCGCTGGCGCATGCCGCCCGACAGGGCGTTCGGACGCGAGCGCTCGAACTCGCTCAGGCCGAAGCGCTCGAACAGCGGCTTGGCGCGCCGGCGTGCCTCGGCGCGGGCGATCCCCTGGCACTCGAGCGCGAGTGCGGCATTGCCGAGGGCGTCGCGCCAGGGAAGCAGCAGGTCGCGCTGGGGCATGTAGGCGCAGGCGGCGCGCCGGTCCGCCGCGCGCGTGTCGCCGAGCACCCGCACGGTGCCCTCGTCGGGCTCCTGGAGGCCCGCGACGAGCTCGAGCAGGGTCGACTTGCCACAGCCGGAGGGCCCGACGACGGCCAGGATCTCGTGACGGCTCACGCGCATGTCGACGTCGACCAGCGCGCTGAGCGCGCCGAAGCGCCGGCTGACCTTCTCAAACGAAAGAGGCTCCATGGTGGGAGCCTCGGCCTCGATCTGCATTGCTCCCTCCGCGGGCATTACCCCACAGGTTCGAAGGGTCAGCGCCGGGCGGGTCGTCCCCAAGAGCGCTATCTCAGCCCGCTTCCCGCGAGCCCCCCTGGTATCGGTCCCCCGCAGTCTATCTTGCAAGCGTGGCCAAGCCGAACCTCTACGGCGGGATGCCCGAGCCGCACGGACCTCCGGGCATGGCTCCGCGGCTGCTGGAGTTCGCCGACGAGCTGCGACGCGAGGGCGTGGCGGTGGGTACCTCGGAGCTGCTCGACGCATTCGGCGCTCTCGAGGCGGTGAGCTGGATCTCGCGCGAGGACTTCCGCGAGGCGCTTGCGACCACACTGGCCAAGTCCCAGGAGGACCGGCACGTGCTCGACGTGCTCTTCGATCGCTTCTTCTTTCGCGCCGTCGAACGCGAGGCGGTCGAGCGCGGGTTGCGCGAGGAACGCTTCCGCGGCGGCGAGGGCATCGACCTCGACGAGCTGCGCGACCGCATCCGCGACGCCCTTCGCGCCGGCTCCGACGGCGAGATGCGCGACCTCGCGCGGCTGGCCATAGCCGCCTTCGGGCGCCAGGGAGAGGGCTCCGGGGTGATCGGCGTGGACGTGCAGCGCATCCGCCGCACGCTCGGGCTCAAGGGCGAGCGTCCGGGCGCCGAGCTGCCCGATCCCGATTCGGTCCCGCGGGAGCGTCTCGCGGACTTCGAGGCTCACGTGAGGCGCGAGCTCGAGCGCCAGATGATCGAGCGAACCCAGGCGCTGCCGCCGGCCAAGCCGCTGCGCGAGTTCGACCGCGCCCTGCCCTCCAACCCCGCTCAGGACCTCTCCCAGGTTCACCGGGTGGTCGCCCAGCTGAAGAAGCGCCTGGCCTCCCAGAGCCGCGAGCACCGCGGACGCCGGCGCTCCTGGCAGGTCGACGTGCGCAGGACCATGCGCGCCTCCCTGCAGACCGGCGGCGTGCCGCTCGAGCTCAAGTACCGCCCGCGCCGGCCCAAGCGCCCGGAGCTCTACATCCTCTGCGACGTCTCCACCAGCGTCACGAGCGCCAGCGTCTTCTTCCTGTCGGTCCTCCACGCCCTGCACGATCAGTTCCGCAAGCTGCGCTCGTTCGTGTTCGTCGAGCGGATCTCCGAGGTCACCGACGTGTTCGAGCGGGAGCGCTCCTTCGAGGCGGTCTCGCGCCGGATCGCCACCGACGCCGGGGTGGCCGACGTATCGGGCTACACCGACTACGGCCGCGTGTGGCTCGAGTTCCTCGGCAAGGTCGTGGACGACCTCGATCCCCGCTCGACGGTCATCGTTCTCGGCGACGCCCGCACGAACGGCCGCGAACCGCACGCACCGGTGTTCGCCCAGGTGGCCGCGCGCGCCGGGAGAACCTTCTGGATCAACCCCGAGCCGAGGCTGTACTGGAACTACGGCGACTCGGTGATGTCCACCTACGAGCCGCACTGCGACGGCGTGTTCGAGTGCTGGACGACCAAGCAGCTCGAGGCGTTCGTGAACGCGATCGCTGAATTCAGAGTGGCCGCGTAGGGCGCGTCAGCCCGCCCGCTGAGCGCCAAGCAGGCTGCTGTCCAGCTTGACCCCGACGCGCTCGGCCACCAGGTCGAGGTCCGTGCGGTGCTTGACGATGATCGACATCGTCTTCTCCAGCACGCCCGCGTCCACGTCCTCGGCGCCCAGCAGCAGCAGCGCGCGCGCCCAGTCGATCGATTCGGCGATCGAGGGCGGCTTCTTGAGGTCTAGCGCGCGCACCATGTGAATCACCTCGACCAGCTTGCGGGCGATCTTCTCGTCGAGCTCCGGAGCGTGCAGATGCACGATCTCGAGCTCGCGCTCGACGCTCGGGTAGTCGAGCCACAGGTAGAGGCAACGGCGCTTGAGGGCCTCGGTCAGCTCGCGCGAGTTGTTCGAGGTCAGCACGACCAGAGGGTGGGTGCGCGCCTCGACCACGCCCAGCTCGGGGATCGAGATCTGGAAGTCCGAGAGCACCTCGAGCAGCATGGCCTCGAACTCCTGGTCGGTCTTGTCGATCTCGTCGATCAGCAGCACCACCGGCTCGTCGGTGGCGATCGCGGTCAGCAGCGGCCGCGAGAGCAGGAAGTCCTCGCCGAAGATGTCGCCCTTGACCTCCTGCCAGCCGGTGTCGCGGGCCTCGGTCTGGATGCGCAGCAGCTGCTTGCGGTAGTTCCACTCGTAGAGCGCCTTGGCCTCGTCGAGCCCCTCGTAGCACTGCAAGCGAATCAGCGAGCGGCCGGTGGCGCGCGAGAGCGCCTTGGCCAGCTCGGTCTTGCCGACCCCTGCCGGGCCCTCCACGAGCACCGGCTTACCGAGCCGCCCGGCGAGGAAGGCCACGAGCGCGGCCGGCTCGTCCGCCAGGTAGCCGACCTCGGCCAGGCCGTCCTTGGCTTCCTCGATCGTCGCGAAACCGCTCATCCGAGCTCCCAAGGATACTTTCGCCCCCTTGGATGGCTCGCTGCTCTTCGCGATGTCGGACTTCCTCGACCCCGGCTCGGGCCCCGACCAGAGCGGCGACTTCCGGGTCTCGCCCACCTTCTTCGTCGTCGTGCTGTTGCTGGGCTTCCTGATCGGCGCCTTCGGTCACCTCGTGAAGTCGAGGACGCTGGTGGCGCTCGGAATAGGCCTCGTGTTCGCGGCAACGGTGGCGCTGCCGGTGGTGCTCGCCCTCTCCAACTGAAGCCCCGCCGGGCCGGTCAACGCGGCGCGTCGCGAAAGCCCTCGCGCCAGCTGGTCCAGCGCGGCGCCCAGTCCAGCTCGCGCTTCGCCTTTGCGTTCGAGGCGCCGCCCAGCGTGGTGCTCATCGTGGCCACGAAGCCACCCGCGATCAGGCGGGCGAGCCAGAGGGGCACGCGGCGCGGCGGCTTGGCGCCGATGGCCCGCGCGTAGGCCGGCAGCCACTCGCGCATCGGGGCCGGATCGTCGTCGACGACGTTGTAGATACCGGGAGCGCCGCGCTCGACGGCCGCCACGGTCGCCGCCGCCGCGTCGTCGACGTGGATGAACGAGAACACTCCGCTGCCCTCGCCAACGACGGGGAAGCGGCGCCGGCGCACGTCCGCCGCCATCGCGCCGTCGTTCGCGTAGTAGGTGGCGGGACCGTAGAACCAGCCGTAGCGCAGCACCAGCCCTTCCATGCCGTCCGCGCTCAAGACCGCCCGCTCCATGTCCGCGACGACGCGCGCGGCCTGCCCGAAGGGAGACGGAGCATCGACGAAGAGTGGATCGTCCTCGTCGTGTAATGGTGTCTCTCCGGCGCGGTCCGGCCCGCGCCCTCGCGCGGGGCGCCCATCCCGTGGCGTGTAGCTGAAGGCGATGCTCTGGCACACGAAGCGCCGCGCGCCCGCGGCGTGGGCGGCCTCGATCAGGTTGCGCGTCCCCTCGCCGCGCACGCGGTTGGTGGCGTCGTAGAGATCCTTCCTGCGGGGCTCGAAGCGCTCGGGCAGCGAGGTCAGCTCGTGCACGACGACCTCGGGCGCCACCTCGGCCATCACCGCCCGCAGCGCGTGCCCGTCGAACACGTCGACGACCACCCCGTCGGCGCCCATCGCCCGGATCTCCTCGGCCCGCTCGGCTGATCGCGTGGCGCCGGCCACCCGGTGCCCCGCCTCGACCAGGCGCGGGACAAGCGGCCGGCCGATCGCTCCGCTGGCGCCGGCGACGAATACCTTCACGACGACGCGCTTCTCGCCTCGCGCGGGCTCACGCGCAGCATCCAGCCGAGCAGCAGGGTGGTGAGCACGAGCGACACCAGGTTCGCCGGACCGAGCCACGACGGGTGGGCCTCGCCCACGTCGATCAGATGGTTGAGCGAGTGCAACGCGTACTGGATGAAGGCCAGCGAGAGCACGGGAACGCGCCAGGATTCACGGCGCAGGGCCACGAGCGCGACCGCCCCTAGCGCGAGGTACCAGGTGGCGACGTCGCCCATGTAGTGATCGTTTCGGGGTCCGTAGGGGCCGATCGAGTCGTAGAAGAACCCCGGCGCGAGCCAGAGCAGCAGGCCGAGCACGACCTGGCCGAGGGCGAAGGCGAGCAGGAGCCATCTCATGGAATCGTCTTAGCACAGGGCCGATCCGTAGTTCTGTTCATGACCGACCACCACGCTTCCTCGACGCGCGCCGCGCTGTGGTCCTCGCGCCTACTGGTGATGCTCGTGCTGGGCGCGGGGGTAGTGGCGGGGATGGCGATGCTCGCCGTCCTCACGGTGGAGTGGTGGGGACTGGCCGCAGCGATGATCGTGCTGCTGGCGGCGGCCTTCCTCGTGGTGCGCAACGTGTTGAGCCTGCTCGCCGACGTCGACGCGCCTTCGCCCACCGAGCGTGCCCGACTGGAGGCGCAGGGCGTCCTCGACCCCGACCGCCGGCTCAACGAACACCAGAGCGCCGGCGACGGTGGGCGAGCTCGGCGCATATTCCGCGAGGACTCCGGCGACGCCGCGTCGACCGAAGAGCAGCAGAGCGCGTGGACGCCGACGCCCAGCCGGCGCGTCCAGTAGCTCAGCTCGGCTCGACCATCAGGAAGCGGTTCCCGTCGACGTCGCGGAAGAAGAACTGCGCCGGCACCGGGTCCTCGATGGTCACCTCGAGCGAGATAAGCCCCGGCCTGCTCCTCCCGGTGCGCGCGATCTGCTCGTCGACGTCGACGCCCCTGTCGCGGAGGGTGGCGTGGTCAGCCTCGATGTCCTCCGTCGAGAAGGCGCAGTGAGCCTCGTCGCCGCCGGTTGACGCACCCTCGCTCGAGGGGACCAGAGCGATCGCGTTTGCCGAGCCTGGTGGGGCCACCTCGACCCAGCGGCTTTCCTTGCCGTACGGGAAGTCGGCGCGCTTTTCGAATCCGAGCTTGCCGAGGTAGAAATCGAGTGCTCGTTCCTGGTCGGCGACCGGGACGAACACGGTCGCGACCTGGCTGATACGGGTCGCGCTCTGAGTGTCGGCCATCATTCGCTCCTTTCGCGTGCTTTCAGTACATCGCCTACCCTCGAAGCGTGAGTTACGCGAAGGACCCGCGCGTCGACGCCTACATCGATCCCCTGCCGGAGTGGCAGCAGCAGATCTGCCATCGCGTGCGCGACCTCGTTCACGCCGCCGACCCCGAGGTCGAGGAGACCATCAAGCGCAAGGTCCAGCCCTACTTCGTGCTCGAGGGCAACATCTGCGCGCTGCTCGCGGCCAAGGACCACGTCAACGTGTTTCTCTACGACGGGGCGATCGTCCCCGATCCCGAGGGGATCATCACCGCGGGCCACGACAACAAGACGGCCCGAATGATCGCCTTTCACGAAGGCGACCCGATCAACGAACCCGCTGTCGTGGCGATGTTCCGGCAGATCATCGCGAACAACCGGGACGGCGGCTGGCGCAAGATCAAGGCCGCCCGGGCTGAGGCCTGAGAGAGCGGAAAGCAGCTAGAGCCGCGCGGCGAAGCCGACTCCGTCCCCGATCGGCAGCACCGATCCCAGCCAGCGCTGTGAATCCAGCAGCTGCGGGTTGAGCGCACGGGCCGAGTCGATCGATTCGTCCGAGCGTGCCCGATCGGCTCGCTCCGGGAGC
>Ga0307318_10000262_pt1 | contig 17153 bp, 15 predicted proteins | sample ER_DNA_367_FD_194500 | JGI IMG/M metagenome (GOLD analysis project Ga0307318, IMG submission 194500) | Bulk soil microbial communities from the East River watershed near Crested Butte, Colorado, United States - ER_DNA_367 | ecosystem: Environmental > Terrestrial > Soil > Floodplain | place...
GCAGCGCCGTTTCGGCCTCCGCGAGACTGAGCCGTCCGTGCGGATCGATCACTGACTGCAGGGTGCCCGCAAAGACCTGACCGGCGGCATCGCTGACCACGATCCGCTCGCGCACCTGATCAATTGGGACGTCCGCGAGGTCCACCGTGCCCAGACTCACACCCCACTTCTGCCCAGCAAGCCGCCGGTCTCGCTCAGCCTGCTGGGCTCGTTCCATCCGCTGCTGCTTTCGCGCGCGGCGTGCGGCGCGGCCCTTGAGGCCCTCCGGCACGTCTAGGGGCACGGGCTCATGCTCAGCTGGTAGATACCGGCCGAGGCGATCCGCCAGCGCTGCTGAGTCGTCCGGCAGCGCAGACACGATGATCGTGAATTCGCCTGGCTCCGCGAGGAACCCGGATTCTTGATCATGCAAGGCACCCTTGCCGGGCAGCGTCAACCGCTGCTCAGGGGTGTGCCACGGCGGCCGTTGGTCCAGCACGGCAATGGTCTTGCGCGCCGAGACCACACTGCGGATCCATTTCTGCACCAGCTCGAAGAACGTCTGGATCGGCCACACCATGAAGATCGCGTAGCCGAAGAAACTGATCAACTGGCCGACGCTGAGATCTCCGGCCACGACCTCGCGCGCACCCAGCCAGGTCAAGGCGACCAGGAAGAGACCCGAGAACAGCACGCTTGTCGCATCGACGGCGCCCTGCCAAACACCAGCCGAGACGGCGGCCTGCCGAGTCCACTGCGACTGCTGGGCGTAGTTGCGGGCGAAGGTGTGCTCACCGCCGATCCCGCGCAGGATGCGCAGCCCTGCCACGATGTCGGTGGCCATCGAGGTCAGCTCCGACGTCCTCGTCCGCTCGATCTCCTCGCGCCGCTGTAGCGGTCGGAGCAGCGGCATCGCGAACAACACGATCAACGGTGCGGTGACTAGCACCACGATGCCCAGCTTGACCGACGTCGAGAGCACCAAGCTGGCGATCACTAGGTAGGCGATCAAGGCGCCCGCGAAGCGAGACACGACCTCGGTCAACGACCCGAACTCGTCGGAGTCACCCGCAGAGACACTGAGCACCTCGCCGGTCGGCGTACGCTGCGGCAGCACGTGGCCCAACTGGGTCGCCTTGCGCGTCACCAGCTTCATCGAGCCGTACATGGCGACCAGCCAGGTACGTACTACAAGGGTGTGGCTGAGCACGCTTGCAACGATTCCTATGATCACCAGACCGAACATGATCAAGCTGAGCCGGACCACTGTCGCCAGGTCGTGCGGGATGATTCCCTCGTCCACAATCTTGCCGACAAGGTACGGCCCCACCGAGCCGGGCAGCCACTCAAGCACGCTGATCAACGAGCTGAGCAACAGCAGCGGTAGTTGCTGCCACAGCAACCACACCAGGAATCGGATCGCGCTGCGGGTGTCTGGCTGGATGAAATCCCGTCTGGGCAGGCGGCGGCGCACCACGGCCCGCCGTCTGCGAGTGGGAGTGGTGTACACACGAACGTCCGGCCCCGCAAAGTCCGGGACCAGCGGCGGGAAGTCATGCATGACCAGTTCAGCGTAGGACCGGGGCGCGGACGCGATCCACCGGTTTTCGCCAGGCCATGCCAGGCCTCGACACTAGGATCGGACACATGAGCACTGACTCGACAGCCGGCGATGAGCAGCCCGAGATGCAAGGCGTCGCGGGCGCGACCGATGACGGGCGCGTCTATGTGGTAACGCCCCAGGGCATGGCCGTCGAAGGGCCGCCGCGTGAAGCGTCAGAGACGGATGAGGAGCCGAGATCGGTGACCGACATGGTCGAGCAGCCCGCCAAGGTGATGCGGATCGGCAACATGATCCGGCAGCTCCTCGCCGAAGTGAAGTCGGCTCCGCTGGACGATGCCAGCCGGCAGCGGCTGCGCACGATCCATCAGACCTCGATCGAGGAGCTCAAGCAAGGACTCGCGCCCGAACTGGCTGAGGAATTGGAACGCCTTACCCTGCCCTTCAGTGACGACGCCACTCCCAGTGATGCTGAGCTGCGGATCGCGCAGGCCCAGCTGGTGGGCTGGCTGGAGGGTCTGTTCCATGGCATCCAGACCGCACTGTTTGCGCAGCAGATGGCTGCGCGGGCCCAGCTTGAGCAGATGCGGCGCGCGCTGCCGTCCGGCCCTGTGCCACCGCAACCCGAAAGTCGGCCACGCGAGGGCAGCGGCGGGATGTACCTCTGAGAGCGCCAGAGACCCCCAGCTGTACCTCTCTTCTGGTTTCGGATTAATCCCTACGGGTACCGATTTCTAGCGGACGTTTGCGCGGCAGCACCGCGTATGGGACTAACGTGTCCCATGTCCGCCTGAGAGAAGGGAGCCGGCAATGAGCACCACCGCATGGATCATTCTCGGCATCGTCGTCCTGGTCATCGTGGCCGTTGTGGTGTTTTTCGTGATGAATCAGCGCGCCGGCGCCCGCCGCGCTCGCGCTGAGAAGATCAGGATAGAGGCAGCCGAGCGGGCCGCGGAGATCGAGCGAAAAGAGGCCGAAGCGAACGCGATGGCAGCACAGGCCCAGGATGCGCGCGCCGAGGCGGACCGGCTGGAGTCGGTGTCGGCAGAGCAACGAGAGGAAACGGGCGCGGCACGTACCGATGTCGAGGAATCACTCCGCAAGGCGGACCGCATCGATCCGGACGTACGGACCCGTTCCAGGGACGAGGACAGGAGTCCCCGGCGTGCTACGGATGAGGACACGAGTCCCCGGCGTGCTACGGACGAGGTGTCAGATGACGCAGATGTCCGGGATCGCGGCGTACGCGATGACGTCCGAGATGGCACCGTCGACGACGACGTTCGGCATCGTACGGTACGCGATGAGCAAGCCACTTCGACGCGGCTCGATGTTGATGACAGCTCGGCCCGCGACGACGTTCGCCGTGGCGACGACGGCCGTGGTGTCGTCGACGAAAGGTCCTCGGATCCCCGCCGCTGACCGCTAGCCGAACCAGCGACGCAACTCAGCCGCCGGTCCACCCTGATCGATCGACTGGGTGACGTCGTCTGCGGCTGCCTTGACCTCTTCCGGCGCGTCACCGATCGCGACACCGCGACCGGCCCAACGCAGCATCTCAATGTCGTTGCGGCCGTCACCGAACGCCAGTACGTCGGAAGCTGAGACACCGAACCCCGCTGCCACTTCGGCGAGCCCGGTTGCCTTGTTCACCCCATCGGGGGCGATGTCGAGCCAGGCGCTCCAGCCGACGAAGTAGCTGACACCCTGCAAACCGAGGTGGCGGGCCAGCGCGACGAAGTCTTCCTCGGAGCGTGTCGGGTCTCTCACGATCACACGAGTCACGGGCCGTGAGCTGAGCTGCTCGGCATCCTCAATGATCAACTCCCCAGTCAGGTCATCACCCGGAAAACGATCATTGAGCCGGTAGCCGCGACCAATCTCCTCCACCGCGATCAACGTGCCTGGGGCAAAGTTCTCAACCTGAGCGATCACGGGTCGCGGGTCAAAAGTGATCGCCTTGATGATCTCTTGCGGCGGATACCGGACGATCACGGCACCGTTGGAGCACACAGTCGGTCCAGGTGGTAGACCCAACTCGTCGAAGAGCGGCCTGGTGCCGTGCCAGGACCGACCAGTCGACAGCACTACCGGTACGCGAGCCTGGACGACCAGCTCCACCGCTTCGGCCACCGTACGCAGCAACAGGCCGTTGCGATCGACGAGGGTGCCATCAATATCCAGCGCGACCAGGCGCGGGCGCCAGGCCTGAGCAGCTGAGTTCTTCAACGCGGGATCAGAGCCTCCCGGCCTCCCAGGTAGGGCCGAATCGCCTCCGGGACGCGTACTGATCCATCAGCCTGCTGGTGATTTTCCAAGATCATGATGATGGACCTGGTCATCGCGCACAGCGTCCCGTTCAACGTCGCGACGGGTGCGGTGCCGGCATCGAATCGGGCTCGGATGTTGAGCCGCCGCGCCTGGAAATCGGTGCAGTTGGAGGTCGAGGTGATTTCGCGATAACGATCCTGAGTCGGTAGCCAGGCATTGCAGTCGTACTTACGGGCCGCACTCAAACCAAGATCACCAGCGGCCAGCTCGATCACCTGGAACGGGATCTCGAGCGCGCTGATGAAGTCCTTCTCCCACTGCAGTAACCTCTGGTGCTCCGCTGCCGCATCTTCTGGCGCGCAGAAAACGAACATCTCGACCTTGTCGAACCAATGCACCCGGAAGATGCCTCTGGTGTCCTTGCCGTGGGAGCCAGCCTCGCGCCGATAGCACGGGCTCAAGCCGACGTAGCGGCGCGGCAACGTGTCAGGATCGAGGATCTCATCGGCGTGGTAAGCCGCGAGCGGGACCTCCGAGGTGCCCACCAAGTAAAGATCATCTTGCTCCAGATGGTAAACGTCCTGCGCGGCCTGGCCGAGGAAGCCGGTGCCTTCCATCGCCTGCGGCTTGACTAGCGAAGGCGGAATGAAGGGGATGAAGCCGTTCGCAATTGCCGTGCTCATAGCCAGGTTGATCAAGGCCAGTTCCAGCTCCGCCCCTTGGCCGGTGAGGTAGTAGAAGCGGGACCCGGAGACCTTCGCGCCGCGTTCCATGTCGATCGCGCCAAGCAACTGGCCGAGCTCCAGATGATCTTTGGGTCGGAAGCCCTCGGCGGCGAAGTCGCGGGGCGTGCCAATGGTCTCCAACACCAGGAAGTCGTCCTCGCCGCCCGGTGGAACGTCTTCGAATACCAGGTTCCCCACCTGACGCAGCATCTGGTCGAAGGCGATCGTGATCTCGTTCTGCGCCGCCTCCGCCTTCTTGACCATGTCGGCAAGCTCCTTGGTACGGCTCAGCAGCGCCGCACGATCCGCACCGTCGGCCTGCGCCACGCGCTTGCCGAGCGCCTTCTGTTCGGCCCTGAGCTCTTCGAATTGGGCGATCGCGTTGCGACGCGCTTCATCCGCAGCGACCAGGTCGTCGACGAGAGACACCGACTCGCCGCGGGCGCGCTGGGAGGCGCGTACCCGGTCTGGATCGAGGCGGAGCACCTTGACATCAATCACCGGGCAAGCCTAACCAGGAAAAACAGACACCCGTGTTGAGTCCTGCTGCAATGATGATGCGGTTATGGTCCGCCGCCCCCCGAGCCGATCGTCGGTCCTCATCGCGATCTCGTTGCTGGTGGCTTTCGTTCTCTGGACCTGGCTCACCTTCAACTGGCCTGCCCTCGAGGCATTCGATACACGTACGCTGGCGCCTCCGCTGGATCCGGACTCAGCGACCGCAGAGATCGCCAGCGCCTTCGCCTTACTGACCTGGCCGGGGTTGGAGTATGCCGCGCTGGCGGCGATTGCCCTGTGGGCGGTTCGGCATCGGTTGCGTCAACTCGCGGTAGCGCTGCTCCTTGTCATCGCCCTCGCATGGGGCGGCGTCTCTCTCCTCAAGATCACCTTCCAACGGCCGCGACCGCCGCAGGCGCTCGACCTGTTGACCGCGACCGGCTACGCCTATCCGTCCGGCCACATGACCGGCGTCGTTGCAATGTCGATCGCCGTTGGAGCGACCTTCGCAGTCACCAGGCAGAGCTACCGCGCCCGGATCTTCTGGCATGTGGGCTCAGGTGTGCTGGTACTTGCCGTCGCCGTCGATCGCTGGATTACCGGTAGCCATTACATCACCGACATCGTCGGCGGCGCCTTGTTCGGGGCCCTTGCTGCGACCGTCGCCCTGCTCGCGGTCGGGGTCACGGTGCCGACTCCGCACGAACTCGTCGGCGAGATCGTTCGTAGCCGAGCTGTCGCCGAGGAGGCCCCTGCCGTTCCGACCAAGCGGGCCGCGGTGATCTTCAACCCGGCCAAAGTCACCGACTGGATCACCTTCCGCCGGCATGTGGAGTACGAGCTGAAGAGCCGCGGCTGGGAACGGGCTCTCTGGCTCGAAACCACGACCGAGGATCCGGGTCGCGCGATGACTGAGCAGGCCGTACGCGAGAAGGTCGACCTCGTGCTCGGCGCCGGCGGCGACGGCACGATCCGGGTCATCTGCTCAGGCCTGGCCCACACGGGGATTCCCTTCGGCCTCATCCCGGCCGGTACCGGCAATCTGTTGGCGCGCAATATCGGTATCCCCCTGGACGAAGTAGCTGCGCTGGGCGTCGCCTTCGACGGCATCGACAAGGCTATCGACCTGGTGCGGCTCGCGGTTGACGACAAGCCACCTGATCATTTTGCGGTGATGGCGGGCATCGGCCTCGACGCGGTGATCATGGAGGGTGCCGACGCGAAGATGAAGAAGGCCGTCGGCTCAGCTGCCTACTTCGTCTCGGCGGCCCGAAACGCGAACCATCCCGCCATGCACGCCACGATCTCCGTCGATGACGATCCGCCCATCAGGCGCCGCGCCCACGTCATCGTGGTGGGCAACGTCGGTTTCCTCATGGCCAACATTCAGCTGATTCCAGGCGCCCGCGCCGATGACGGGATCTTGGACGTTGTCGTCGCCTCGCCGCGTACGCTGCGCGACTGGGTCAGGTTGACGACCCGCGTCTTGGCCCGGCGCCGACAGCCCGACGACCAGCTGGACCGGCTGAAAGGGCGCAGGGTCACCATCACGGTGGAGGAGCGTGATCGGGTTCAGCTGGACGGCGACACCGTCGGTGAATGCAATACGTTAACCGCCGAGGTGGTGCCCGCCGCATTGCGGCTCCGGGTACCGAGGCTGACCAACGAGCCATCGATAGCCAACGGCGTACCTGCTCAGGCCGCCCGCTCCGGGCGCGTCAGCGTGCCAGGAATGACCGCGGTCAACCGCGCAACTTCTGCAGCCAGGTCGCGGCTGCGGCGTAGTCGTCGTTAGAGGTGCCATGCGGGATGATCGGCTCTGTTAGATCAGCCCGCGGGTAGCTGCCGAGGAAGACCACGTCGCCACAGACCCGGTGCAGCCCCATCATCGCCTCAGCGAGCCGGGCGTCATCGATGTGACCCTCCGCGTCGACACTGAAGCAGTAGTCGCCAAGGCTGCGCTTGGTCGGCCGTGACTCGATCCGGCACAGGTTCACGCCTCGACTGGCGAACTGTTCGAGGATCTCGAGTAAGGCCCCCGGGTGGTTGTCGCGCATGAACAAGACCATCGTGGTCTTGTCAGCACCGGTCGGAAGGCCGACCGGGCCAGGCCGGGAGACCAAGACAAATCGGGTGACCGCGTCTGGGTTGTCCGCAATCCTCGTCGCCAACGGTACGAGCCTGTTCAGCTCGCCAGCGATATCGGCACAGATCGCCGCATCGAACCGCGAGCGAGGATCGGCCACCTCTGCAGCGGCAGCTGCAGTCGAGCCGCCCTCTGTGATGACTGCATCGGCCAGGTGCCGCGCCAACCAGTCGCGACACTGCGCTGCCGCGTGCGGGTGGGTCAGCACTCGGCGCACGTCGTGGAGCTGAGTGCCGTTCCGTGCAAAGAGGGTGAACTGAACCGGCAGCACCACCTCGCGGGTAATCCGCAGCGGTTCCCCATAAGCCAGGTTGTCCAGCGTGGCCGAGACCCCGCCCTCGACCGAATTCTCGATCGGCACCAAGGCGGCGGCGACGTCACCGTCGCGGACAGCCTGGAGCGCCAACCCCACAGTCGCGTACGGCGTGGGTTCGTCTCGTAATGGTGGCAGCGTGAGCAGCGCCTGATGAGTGAAGGTTCCGACCGGTCCGAAATAGCCGTAGTGGTTAGGCAGCACTGCTAGCACCGGCTCAGGTTATCCCTCAGCGAAACCGCCGTTCGACCATTTCTCACCTGGTTGGTGGGGCGGGCCTTAGTTTAGTTGTCGCGCGCCGAGCCGCTCGGCCGCACGCTCTCCGCGCCGCGCCACCGGGACAGAGGATGTGGCCGCGGCCAGGCCGGAAACGGGCATGCCGGAGTAGATGGATTCTGCGCGCTCCACCAAATAGGTCTCATGCCAGATGCCGACCGCACCCGGAGCCTTCCGGACGCGGCGATTGAACGCGGTCCAGGCAGGACGGTGGGCAGCATTCAGGTCGCTCGCATAGCCGTACAGCTTCTCGTGCGAGTTCCAGTACTGGACCACGAGCGGCCCGCCGGCGCCGAAGGTCAGCCGGTAACCCAGCAGGCCCGAGTCCTTGTCCTTTGACAATTCGGCCAGCATTGCGGGCATGGCCAGGAACACCGGTAGCCAGAGATCTGGCCGCCATGGCTTGTTGATACGCATGCCGATCAGGAATACGACAAGATCGCCGTGAGAGTCGTGAGTCATGCGTGCCGGAATCACGTCCGCCATGAGATCCTCCAAATGGATAGTGCTACTCTCCAATATTGGAGAGTAGCACTATCCAATGTCAAGTGAGGTGACCATGCGAATCTCCGAACTGTCCACGCAGACTGGCGTCCCGGTCGCGACGATCAAGTTCTATCTGCGGGAGAGCTTGCTACCTGAGGGTGTGCGCACCTCGGCCACGCAGGCACAGTACGACGAGAGCCATGTGGCACGGTTACGGCTGGTTCGTGCACTTCTCGGGCCCGGCGGACTCTCCGTGGCGGCCGCTCATCGGGTGATTCAGGCTATCGAGGAGCCGCCAGCGTCGGTGCACGAGCTGCTGGGCGTCGCCGCACGTGCAGTCGCTCGGCCGGGCGTCGTGACCGACGGGGATCCGCGCGTGGAGGAGCTGATGCAGCGCTGTGCCTGGCAGATCGACGAGAAGGATCATCCGACTTATGCCGTCTTGGAGGAGGCACTGCGGGCACTCGACGAGGCAGGTTTCGAACTGCCTGAGGGAGCGCTCGATGTCTATGTGGAGCACATGCGCCAGATCGCGGAATACGAGATCGAAAACGTCCCGACCGACTCACCGACCGCCGCGGTGCGCTATGTCGTGCTGGGCACTGTCCTGATCGAGCCGGTGATCCTCGCCCTCCGTCGACTGGCTCAGGCGGAGGCTTCGGCTCGTCGCTTCGGCTGATCGGCATTTGTCTCCCAGGTCTGCATAGCGTCCTGACGGTCTACACGGGTTACAAACTATGCAGACCGACCGAAACCTACGTGCACGTAGGTTTCGACATGAAGGAGTGGAGGTCTCGGGGCATCCTGTTGGAGGCCTGGGAGACTGGCCCGCGTGGCGGTCTCTGAGGGCTTCATCGCCGGTCTCCCCAAGGCTGAGCTGCACGTCCACCACGTTGGATCAGTGTCACAACGCGTCGTCGCCGAGCTGGCGGCGCGACATCCCGGGACCGTACCGAGCGATCCGGACGAGCTGGCTCAGTTCTTTGTCTTCGCCGATTTCACGCATTTCATTCAGAACTATCTCGCGGTTGTCGACCTGATCAAGACTGCTGAGGACGTACGCCTGATCACCTACGAGGTCGCAGCCGATATGGCGGAGCAGAACATCCGCTACGCCGAGCTGACGGTGACGCCCTACATCTCGATCACCGAGGAGCTGCCGGCTGAGGCCTTCCTGGAGGCGATCGAGGACGCCCGCCTGGCAGCGAGTCGTGATCATGGTCTGGAGCTGCGGTGGATCTTCGACATTCCGGCCGACTTCGGGCTGCCGGCAGCCGAGCTGACCGCATCGGTCGCTCTTGATCATGACGTCCCTGGCCTGGTCGGGTTCGGGCTCGGCGGATCGGAGCACGGCTTTCCGCGTTCGATGTTCCGTGATCAGTTTGACCGAGCTCGGGCAGCCGGTCTGCGCAGCGTGCCGCACGCGGGAGAGACCACTGGACCTGAGTGTGTGTGGGATGCCCTGATCAGCCTGGGTGCTGAACGGATCGAGCATGGGATTGCTGCGATCGGCGACCAGCGCCTGCTCGAACACCTGGTGGAGCACACGATCGCGTTGGACCTCTGCCTGACCTCCAACGTCGCATTACGGGTCGTGCCCGACCTTGATCATCATCCGATCCGGGAGCTGGTCGCCGCCGACGTCACGGTCACGATCAACACCGACGACCCGCCGATGGTCGGCACCGACCTCAACACTGAATACGCGATTGCAGCTCGGCTGCTGGACCTCGATGAGCGCGGCGTGACCGAACTGGCAATGACAGCGGCCGACGCGGCCTTTGCCAGCTCAGAAACCAAGACCGCATTGCGTGCCGAGATCAGCTCTTACGCCGCGACGCTAACTCCTTGACGGGTACTGGAGTCTGAGAGCGCGCAGCCTTCGGCGGCGAACTACGAGGTGGTAGAGCCTTCGATGCCGCCGGCCGAGATTCCGGAAGCCTCGGCGAGGATGCGGCGGGCGGCGCTTTCGCCTTCTTGAAGGGGAAGAGCTCGGGACGATCCGGTTGCCGCCACCACAAGATCACCGCAAGGATCATCGCCATCTGGACGATCGGAGACACCGTGTCCCGCATCCGAGTTGCGGTGAAGTCGAGGGCTGGGCCCATGTCGATCGCCCGTCCCGGTACGTACGCCAGCGACAACGCTGCCCCCCGGATCAGCATGATGTTGTCCAGCTTGCTGGCGGCCAGCACGGCTAGCGGAATCCAGGCAAGCAGGTCGTACCAGGACAGCGTGTACATCGAGGTGATCAGCCACGCGACCGACAGCACCAGCGCGGTCCGCAGGGCGATAGTGAGCGGATCCCGCCGCAAGTCAGCATCCTTGTCCAGGCCAGGAGCCGGCGTCCAAGGCACCACCCGAGAGAGCATCCAGCCGATCACGATCAATCCGATGTAGGAGATGACGCCGATGACCACCTTGGCGTGATACTCCGTCATGAAGAGGGCGAGGAAGCTATAGACCGGATTGGCCCAGGAGCCGACCGAGACGTACCCACCGTTCCGCAGTGCTTGGAAGAATGCTGTCGGCTGCCACAGGACGTACGCCAGGCCCATTGGGATTGCAGTGCCCAAACAGAGCAGCAGTGCCTTCTTGGGTTCTCGCCGGTACGCCCAAAGCATCGCGAGCCCCCAGAGCCCGATGCTCACCTTCGCGCAGCCGGCCAGTCCGATGCCGAGGCCGGCGATAAACGGGTTCTTGCGCATGAACAGCAATCCGGCAACAGCGAACATCACCGCCAACGCCTCATTGTGCGCACCGGCGACCACAGCCCAGATCAACAGCGGATTAGCAATGGTCAACAGCGCCGCGCGTGCCTGTCGCCGCGGGTCGCCGTGCGCCAGCATCACCGCGCCAGCGCAAGCCAGGATGAAGGGCACCACCGAGAACACCTGCAGCCAGAACACGATGTCGTGCATGTTCTCGCCGCCGAGTTTGTTGGCGAGGAGCTGCGTCCAGGAGGTGATCGGGCCGTACACGCTGGGGGTGTCCTGCCACGGCCGCTCGGTCCAGCGGAGCACCGGATCGAACTGACCGCGGAACACTTCCGCAGGTGTGATCTCGTACGGGTCCCGCCCAATCGCCTGCAGCCGTCCGTACGCCGCGTACATCAAGACGTCGGCGGAGGTCATCGGAGGCACGCAGATGGTGAGCAGGCTGAGAACGGTACCGAGCCCAAAGAGCCTCTTGAACCTCGGTTTCCAGCCATCAGCCATCGCTCGTAGCCCGACCCACAGTCCAAGTGCGCCGAGGGCAATTGCGGCCCAGATCAAGATCGAGACGAACCACTCACTGGGTTCGATCACCCCGGCGGGGAGGTACCAGGGGGGCAGGTAGGAGTGCCGTGGACCGAGTGTCAAGGTGACGGCGGAGGGGCCGAGGAAACCTGCAAGCAGCGTCAGCGCGGTGCCACCGACGATGCCAAACAGCGCGAATTGGTGGTTCCGATGCCAGATCCCAGGTCGGTACTGGGGTTTGGGCGGCTTGGCCGGATTGCCGCTCCGGCGCTTGTGCTTGGTCGCCGTCATCGATTCATGCCTGCTTACCTCGGAGTCGCTTGAACACGCCGGTCACACCACCGGAGTCCTTCAGATCCTTGAGTCCGGCCTGTACCAGGCCACGGGCCGCGAGCGCGCGCGTCACATCGCGGAGTTGGGCAGCCCGGTGCAGTTGTGCACCGAGATCGGTGCCTGTGGCGCGATGGTGTAGGTCGATCTCGACCTCGACGACCTGTAATCCCGCTCGCAACACATCGATGGTCATGCCGACCTCCATGCCCCAACCAGCGGCCAGCGGGCTGGCGAGCTCGAATGCCTTCCGGGTCAGACAACGCTGGCCTGAGAGTGGGGCGCGCGGCGTCCAGCCGGTCAGTTCGGCAATCCCCCGTCTGGCCGTGTTCATGACGACGCCGAAGCCCCCTGGCTTGCCGCCCTTGGCGGTGAACTGAGCCGGCGGCACCGCGATCGTCAAGTCGGCCTCACCTTGGACCACTGGCGAGATCAGAGGTGCGCAATTGGCGGCGGATTCTTCGAGATCGGCATCGAGCAGTATCAGGGTTCCCGCTTCCGGAAGTTTGTCGCGCTGCTCGATCACGCCCAGCCCATTGACCGCCGACTCCACTGCTGCAGCCTTACCACGGTTTCGGGTATGGGAGACGACGATCGCCCCCGCACCGGCCGCATACTCCGACGTGCGATCACTGCTGCCGTCATCGCAGACGATCACGATCTCAACCCCCGGAAGATTTCTCGCTGCGGTAACGGTTGCAGCAATACGTTGCTCCTCGTCCTTGGCCGGGATAACGCACGCGGCGCGGGACAGGTCGGAGCTCACCCGCCAAGCCTAGTTTGGCAACGCGGTGTGCCTGGGACGTTCTTGGAATCGGTAATCTCACCGTCATGTCAGTGGAGGCGATAACGGCACCGGAGGTTCGCTCCGAGGTTGGCCGGTTGCGTACGGTGCTGCTGCATCGTCCAGGCAACGAACTGAGGCGGTTGACGCCACGCAATAACGATGCCCTGCTCTTCGATGGGCTGCCCTGGGTCGACCGTGCGCAGGAGGAGCACGACGCGTTCGCCGAGGCGCTCCGCAGTCGCGGAGTTGAGGTGCTGTATCTGAGCGAGTTGCTTGTCGAGACACTGGCCGACCCCGCTGCCCATGCGAAGGCTGTCCAAGATCTCGTTTCCGACATCCGGCTGGGTGAGACGCTTCGGACGTTTCTGCTGCGTTATTTCGCTGATCTTGGTCCTGATGAGCTGGCCGAAATCATGATGGCCGGCTTGCGCAACGACGAGGTGCTGCGCACCGGCAGCCTGGTTGCTGCGCTCTACCGACCCGACGACTTCCTGATCGACCCGCTTCCCAATCTGCTCTTCACGCGTGACTCGAGCGTCTGGATCGGAGACCGGGTGACGATCACCTCGTTGGCGATGCCGGCGCGCCGACGCGAAACCCAACTCACCGAGTTGATCTACGCATTCCACCCGCGATTCAGCGGAGTCGAGAGGATTCATGGCTGGCGGGAGGAATACCTGGAGGGTGGCGACATCTTGGCCATGGCCGACGGCGTGCTGGCCGTTGGGGTGGGCCAGCGGACTCAAGCATCTGGAGCTGAGCGCTTGGCGTGGACGGCGTTCCGGCTGGGCCTCGCACACACGGTGCTTGTCGTGCCGATCAATCAGGATCGCGCCACCATGCACCTGGACACCATCTGCACCATGGTCGACGTGGACTCGGTCGTGATGTATCCCAACGTCGCACACCAGCTGTCGGCAATCGCCGTGCGCTCCGGCAATGGCTCAGACCTCATCGTCGATCCGCCGGCGCCCTTTCTGGAGGCCGCGGCTCGAGCCATGGGCATTGGTCAGCTGCGGCTGATTGACACCGGGCTCGACCCGGTGACCGCCGAGCGCGAGCAGTGGGACGACGGCAACAACACCCTGGCGATCGAGCCAAAAGTTGCGGTGGCGTACGAGCGGAATGTCGAGACGAACCAGCGCCTCGTTGAGGCCGGCATCGAGGTGATCCCGATCGCGGGGTGCGAGCTGGGTACCGGTCGGGGCGGGCCGCGGTGTATGTCGTGCCCGATCGTCCGCGATGTGGTGTCCATTGCACTCTGACAGGCAGCCCGCCAGATTCGCCTCCTTCGTCGCTCGCGAACTGAGCGAGACCTTCCACGCAGTCCAGCCGCGAGCTCCTGCAGTCGGCGAAGCGGCTGCCTGTCATAGTGCGGGTTCTGCCAGAATTGACGCGACTCGATCCGGATAGTCGGTCGTGAATCCCGTCACCCCGAGATCGCGGCAAAACCTGACGTCGTCAGGTTCGTTCACCGTCCAGACGTGCACCTGATGACCCCGCTGCACTGACCGCTCGACGAATTCAGGGTCCTCCTTGATCAACTTCAGGTCTGGGCCCACCACGCGTACGCCGTCCGGCAGCCTGCCATCGCGCCACCGGCCAAGATCATCTTCGATGAGCAGCGTACGTTCCAGCCCAGGCAGCAACCAACCGAATCGCCTCACTGCCTTGACCGAGAAGGAGAGCAGCCGGACCGGTGCGCCGGGGTGATCCCAGCCGAACTCGGCAAGCATCGCCGCAACGCGTTCCTCGACCTCTCGACCCCGGTCGTTGGGGTGCTTGGTCTCGATCACCAAACTGACCGGCACGTGGTCTCCGCGGGCGTCTCGAACCATGATCATCAGTTCCCGGAGGGTGACGAGTTCCCGCTGCTCAGGTTCGGGATCGGGCACTCTCTGAGAGCCGAAATCCACCAGCTTGAGTTGCTCGACCGTGCGCTCGTACGCCCGTCCCGAGCTGGTAGAGGTCCGGTCCAAGGTCAGATCGTGTAGGCAGATCAGCTCGTCATCGGCACTGAAATGCACGTCACACTCCAGCCCGAGCGGTATCTCGGTCTCGTAGGCCCACTCGATCGCCGCCTGATAGGCCGCCATGGTCATCTCCGGATGCCGAGAGGAGAAGCCGCGGTGAGCGATCAGGACCGGCCGGCTAGTGTCCTGCGCTGGGAATGCGCTGCTCATGTGCGTCGTCCAGGTGGATGCCTCGCAAGGCCGACGAGGGAGGGATACCGGGTCGTATCTCGACCGAGGAGAACGCCGCGAGGCGCCGCTTGGGCGGCGCACATGCTGGCGGATTCCCGGCGCAGGACACTAATCCCGTTGTCAGCTGACACGCTCGCCAGAGTGTTCGGCGCGGGCGTCCTGGCGGTAACGCAACAGCAAACCGCTGATGAACATCACCAACCCGCCGACTGCGATGGCCGCCACCGAGGAGCCGAGCCAGCCCGGGGGGACGAATCCGATAGTTTCGTCGACCCGGGCCCAAACGTCGGCCCAGCCAGGAACGGTGCCGGGATAGACCAGCTGGTAGGCAGCGAAGCCACAGGCCCACGCGACCACAGGCGCGGCTCGCAGCCTTGAGGTTGAGGAGATATCCCAGTGCTGACGGCTGACCAGGAAGAAGTCCACCGCCGCGACGGCGTACAACGGCACGAAGACCGAGCCGATCAGGAACAGGAAGGACTGGTACTGGCCAAAGTTGAGTAACCCGGCTAGCAAGGTTGCCGTCACTCCGATGATCAACGCGACAATCCGTCGGTCCAGCTGAGGCATGATGTTGTGCAGCGACATGGTCGTCGAGTAAACGTTGGCGAACGCCTCATCCACCTCGTCAACGAGCAGGATCGCGATGGCAATGGCACCGGCCGGGAGGGTGACCAGCGCGGTAATCACATCGCTCGCGCCAAGATTGACCACCGCGAAGACGCCGAGGGCGTAATAGGCGATGGCAGCGAGGCCGTAGCCGAGAGAAGCTCCCCAGAAGGCCGCCTTGCGGGTTCGCGAGTGCCGGCTGTAGTCCGCTGCCAGTGGCGCGAATGAGATCACCCCGGCGACTGCAAGATCAACAGCTGGCCAGAATCCCAGTACCGACTCCTGAGGGATCGACTGGCGCGGCTGCAACAGCACTTGGACAAACAAGAAGACCGAGGCGGCGAGTACCAGCCAAACCATGACCTTGCGCAGCAGTCGCACGCTGCCGAGCGGCCGTATCGCCATGATCGTGGCAGCTGCGCCGGCCAAGATCACGAAAGGCCAACGCCAGGCCGCGCCGAGCACAGCAACAGCCGCTGTTGAGATCACGATGATCTCCATCGTCGCCCAGCCGATGTTTTGCGCAATGTTGAGCAGTGTCGGCAGCACCGAGCCGCGGCGGCCGACGAGGCCGCGGAGGGTGACCATAGCTGGTGCGCCGGTGGCGGCACCGAAGATCGCGGAGGCTCCGAGCAGGATCGCCCCGAGCCCGCAACCGACGACGATCGCCGCCAATGCAAGTCCAACTGATCCAGCAGTGGTCGCGATCAAGGCTCCGGTCAACGGCCCGAACAGGCTGATGCCGAGATTGCCCCACATCGCCAGCTGGTCGGTGAACCCAAGCGGCCGGGGCGGCTCAGTCGTCAGGGTGAGCGGCGCCTCGCCGGTTGGGCGTTCGGTGTCGAGTGTGGTGGTTGGAGTGGAAATGAGAGACATTGCGGGCTCCCTACGCCGGCATTACCCGGTCAGGTTCGGTCGGTCGGCGGACCCGCGCTGACGACGCACTCCGCCCTCTCAGCCCACCATGTGGTGTGAGCTCCCGAAGGTTTTTGGCTCCCCCATCCTAACCTCCCGGCGCCGGGACGCTGGAAACTTCACCCGAGCTGCAGTCTCTTCCACCAGTTCACGCCTGAGTTGCCCATCGCAAGCTCGGCTGGAGTGAGGTTTCCAGCGAATCTCCGTTCGACGCGCGATGCGCGCGACCAGCTCTGAACGAATAGGGGTGTGGAAGCCGGCGTCAACTCTCGATCGGAAGCCCGCTGTTCGCCCAGGCATAGATACCGCCGTCGAGGTTGACCGCCTCACGACCCTGGGCATTGAGAAACTGGGCCACCCGAGCTGAGCGGGCACCTACTGCGCAGACGCAAACGACCCGATCGTCCACCTCGTCCAAACGCTGCATCAGCTGATCCATCGGAATGTGTACCGAACCCGCTATCCGACCGCCGGCCCATTCGTCGTCGGTACGGACATCAAGCACCATCCAGCCCTCGGCCACCCGCGCGGCGACCTCCCCCGGCCGAACCGTTGCCACGTCGTTTCCAAACACATGCCCACCCTAGTCAGCCTCCGACGAATGCCATCGCCTCGGCAACCAGCACACGGCAGGCCTCGTCGTCAACCGTCAAACCAACCCACTCCTTCATCGGCTTGCCCTTGCCGGCATCAAAGGGCAGCCCGTCACCGGATGAGATCAGGTCCGCAACCCGTCCGGCGGGGAGCTTCACGACCAGCCGGTCATTGACCAGCATCGCGAAGATGGATTTGTTGATCTTGATCGCATTCGACC
>Ga0307318_10000264_pt1 | contig 16994 bp, 18 predicted proteins | sample ER_DNA_367_FD_194500 | JGI IMG/M metagenome (GOLD analysis project Ga0307318, IMG submission 194500) | Bulk soil microbial communities from the East River watershed near Crested Butte, Colorado, United States - ER_DNA_367 | ecosystem: Environmental > Terrestrial > Soil > Floodplain | place...
GTGCTGGGCGCCGCCCTGGCCACCGGCGGGGAGTGGGCCGAGGTGTACGCCGAGGACCGCCTGTCCCACAACATCCGGCTCGAGGACCGGCGGGTCGAGGAGCTGGTCACCGGCCGCGACCGCGGCGTCGGGGTCCGGGTGGTCAAGGGGACGGCCTCGGCCTACGCCTACACCAACCGCCTGGACACCGACGCCCTGCTGGAGGCGGCCCGGGTGGCCGCGGCCGCCCTCCGCGAGCCGCCGGCGGCCCAGGTGGCGGACCTGCGGCGCCGCGAGCCGGGGGTGCGCCACCCGGTGGCGGTCGACCCGGCCACCGTCCAGCGGACCACCCTGGCCGAGCTGGTCCGGCGGGCCGACGACGCCGCCCGCGGCTACGACCCGGCCGTGGCCCAGGTCACGGCCGGCTACGGCGACGTCCGCCAGCAGGTCCTGATCGCCAACTCCGAGGGGTTCTCGACCCTGGAGGACCGGGTCCGGACCCGCTTCGTGGTCCAGGTGGTCGCGGCCCGCGACGGCGTCGTCCAGACCGGCTTCGACGGCCCCGGCCGCTCCATGGGCTTCGAGCTGCTGGACGAGTTCCCGCCCGAGGAGGTGGCCCGTCGGGCGGCCGAGCGGGCCGTGGCCATGCTGGCCAGCAAGCCGGCCCCGGCCGGCCAGATGCCGGTGGTGATCGCCTCGGGCAACGGCGGGGTGCTGTTCCACGAGTCGTCCGGCCACGGCATGGAGGCCGACCTGATCGCCAAGGAGGCGTCGGTCTACACCGGCAAGCAGGGCACGCGGATCGGGGACGAGCGCTTCAACGGGGTCGACGACGCCTCCGTCGAGGGCGCCTGGGGGTCCTTCGCCTTCGACGACGAGGGCACCCCGGCCCAGCGCACCGTGCTGTTCGAGGCCGGCGTCTGCACCGACTACCTGACCGACCTCATCCGGGCCCGGCAGCTGAGCCTGCCGGCGTCCGGCAACGGCCGGCGCCAGTCCTATGCCGAGGTGCCGATCCCGCGCATGACCAACACCTACGTGCTGGCCGGCGGCGACGACCCCGACGAGATCATCCGCCAGACCCCGCGCGGGCTGTACGCCAAGTCGCTCGGCGGCGGTCAGGTCAACCCGGTCACCGGCGAGTTCGTGTTCGGGGTGGTCGAGGGCTACCTGATCGAGAACGGCGAGGTGACCACCCCGGTCCGCGGGGCCAACCTGGTCGGCGACGGGCCCAGCGTGGTCGCGGCCGTCGACGCCCTCGGCGACGACTTCACCGTCAAGGAGGGCATCTGCGGCAAGGAGGGCCAGGGCGTGCCGGTCGGCAACGGCGCCCCCACCATGCGCATCTCCCAGATGACCGTCGGCGGCACAGGAGGCCCGGCATGACCGTGGAGCTGGACGCGATCGTCGAGCGGCTGGCCGCCGAGGCGACCGGCGGCGAGGGCGTCGAGGCCTACGCCGAGCTGACCACCGAGACCTCGGTCAGCGCCTTCCAGGGCGAGGTCGAGCGGCTCACCTCGGCCTCCTCCAGCGGCGTCGGGGTCAGGGTGGTCTCCGACGGCCGCCTCGGCTACGCCTACACCGCCGACCTCTCCGACGAGGGCCTGCGCGAGTGCCTGGCCGAGGCCAGGGCCAACCTGGAGGTGTCGGGGGAGGACCCGGGCAACGTGCTCCCGGACGCGGCCGCCTACGAGGCCCTGGACGGCCTGTTCGACAGCCGCCAGGCCGAGATCGACCCCGAGCGCAAGGTCAGCCTGGCCCTCGACCTGGAGGCCCGCACCCGGGCCGCCGACCCCAAGGTCACCCAGGTCGAGTCGGCCCGCTACGGCGACGTGGTCGGCGAGGTCGCGATCGCCTCCTCGCTGGGGGTCGCGGGCTCGTTCGCGGTCACCCACGCCTGGTGCGTCTCGATCGCCATGGCCACCGAGGACGGCCAGAGCCAGGTCGGCTACGGCGTCGACGCCGCCCGCGCGCTCGAGGACCTCGACCCGGGCCCGGTGGCCCACGAGGCCGCGGACCGGGCGGTGCGCATGCTGGGTGCGGTCCAGCCGCCGACCAGGACGGTGCCGGTGGTGTTCGACCGGATGGTCGCCCCCAGCCTGCTCGGGGTGCTGCTGGCCGGCCTCTCGGCCGAGGAGGTGCAGAAGCATCGCAGCCTGTTCGCCGACAAGCTCGGCCAGCAGGTCGGGGCGGCCGGCCTGCGCCTGGTCGACGACGGCCGCCTGGTCGCCGGCCCTGGGGCAGCCCCGTTCGACGGCGAGGGCGTCCCCACCCGCCGGACCGTGCTGATCGACGGCGGCGTGCTCGCCTGCTTCCTGCACAACACCGCCACCGCGGCCCGCGACGGCGGCGACGCCAGCTCGACCGGCAACGCCGGCCGGGGGTCGTTCAAGAGCACCCCCGGGGTCTCGGCCCACAACCTGTTCCTGGAGCCGGGCGAGCTCGACCAGGCCGGGCTGCTGGCCCGGGCCGGCGAGGGCCTGCTGGTCCAGGACGTGTCGGGCGTCCACTCGGGCGCCAACCCGATCACCGGCGACTTCTCGGTCGGGGTGAGCGGCCTGTGGTTCCGCGACGGCCAGCTGGCCGAGCCGGTCCGGGAGGCGACCGTGGCCGCCCAGCTGCTCGACATCCTCAAGGGCATCGACGCCGTCGGGTCCGACCTGCGCTTCACCACCGGCTCGATCGGCGGGTCCAGCCTCCTGGTCGGCGAGATGACCGTCGCCGGCGCCTGAGGTGAACCCCCAGCCCGAGGCCACCCCGCCGCACGGGGCGGTCCCGCTCGCCACCCGGTCATGGGGCGCGCGGGAACCCGACCACCCCGGGTTCCCGGGGCCCCCGAACCGGGAGGGTAGCCGACCCGGGGGGGAGGGGCGCGCGGCTGTCCACAGGCCCCTGGCGGTGCTCGTGCACGGGGTGACCTCCTCGTCGCGGACCTGGTGGCGGGTCGGGCCGGCCCTGGCCGGGCGCGGGTTCCGGGTCCTGGCCGTCGACCTGCGCGGCCACGGGGCCAGCCCCCGCACCGTCGCCGGGCTGTCCGCCGCCGACCTGGCCGACGACGTCGCCGAGACGGTCGGCGACGACCCGGTCGAGCTGCTGGTCGGCCACTCGCTGGGGGCGCTGGTCGCCCTGGAGCTGGTCGGCCGCCGGCCCGGGTTCGCGCGCCGCCTGGTGGTGGAGGACCCGCCCGGCCCCAGCTCGGTCGACTGGGCGGCGCTGGCCGCCGGCATCGAGGCCGACACCGGCCGCGCCGTCACCGACCCGGAGGCGCTCCGCCGCGACATGGAGGCCGCCAACCCCGCCTGGCCGCCCGGCGAGGCCGAGCGCCGGCTGGCCGACCTGGCCGACTGCGACGGCCGGGCGATCGCCGCCGCCCTCCGCGACGGCGTCCCCTTCGACCTGGCCTCCCTCCTCGCCGCGGCCAACCTCCCGACCCTCCTGCTGCTGGGCGAGGAGGCACTCGGCTCCAACCTGACCGGCCTCGACCGCAAGGACGCCATCGAGGCCGTCGGCGACGGCACCACCCGGGTCCTGCCCGCCGGCCACAGCCTCCACCGCGAAGCCCTCGACCCCTGGCTCGCCGCCGTGGACGCCTGGCTGGGCGGGTGAGGAACGGAGGAGACCGAGGATGACATCCCAGCCGCGTGGCCCGGTGATCTCCCTGATGCTGGCCGTGCCCGACGCCACCGCGGCCGCGCGGTGGTACGAACGGGCGCTGGGAGCGACCGAGCTGTGGGACCTCGGCGGGGTCGTGGGGCTGACCGTCGAGGGGGCTCCGTTCTTCCTTGGCGAACCCGAGAACAACCGCTGGGACACGCCGGGCGACCTCGGATCGAGGACGGTGCGGGTCGAGGTCTTCGTGGACGACCCCGACGGCTTCGTCGACCGGGCCGTGGCGGCAGGAGCCGACGGCAGCTTCGACCCGGTCCGCGACCACCAGATGCCGTGGGGCACCCACCGGCAGGGAGGCTTCCTCGACCCCTTCGGCCACCTCTGGCTCGTCGGCGACCGGTCCCCACTCGGCGCACACCAACCGGGATAGGGCGACGGGTGGTCAGGCGCCCAGCGGGCGGATCGCGCCGCTGGCGCGGAGGCGGGCGACCCGCCCGGGCGCCAGGCCCCAGGCGGCCAGGAACTGGTCGTCGTCCTCGCCGGGGGTCGGCGGTGGGGTGGGGGTGGGGCAAGGGGTGCGGCTGAAGCGGGGGGCCGGGGCGGGCTGGGGGGTGCCGCCGACGTCGACGAAGGTGGCGCGGGCCTGGTTGTGGGGGTGGGTAGGGGCCTCGAGGAGGGAGAGGACGGGGGCCACGCAGGCGTCGGTGCCCTCGAGCAGGCGGCACCAGTCGTCGCGGGTCCTGGTCCGGAACACGGCGGCCAGCCGTTCGCGCAGGAGCGGCCAGCCGGCGCGGTCGTGCTGGTCGGGCAGGTCCTCGGCGGCCAGGCCGACCCGCTCCAGGAGCTCGGCGAAGAACTGGGGCTCCAGGGCGCCGACGGCCAGGTGGCGGCCGTCGACGGTCTCGTAGACGGTGTAGAACGGGGCCGCCCCGTCGAGCAGGTTGGCGCCGCGCCGGTCGGTCCAGAGCCCGGCCGCCAGCAGCTCGTGCAGCTGGGTGGTGAGCAGGGCGGCCCCGTCGACCATGGCCGCGTCCACCACCTGGCCCTGGCCGGAACGGCCCGCCTCCAGCAGGGCCGCCACCACTCCGAGGGCGAGCAGCATCCCGCCGCCGCCGAAGTCGCCGAGCAGGTTGACCGGCGGCACCGGCGGGCCGCCGGCCGGCCCGACCGGGTGCAGCGCCCCGGCCAGGGCGATGTAGTCGATGTCGTGGCCGGCCGACCCGGCCAGCGGCCCATCCTGGCCCCAGCCGGTCACCCGCCCGTAGACCAGGCGCGGGTTGCGGGCCAGGCAGGCGTCGGGGCCGATCCCGAGCCGCTCGGCCACGCCCGGGCGGAACCCCTCGACCAGCGCGTCGGCCCCGGCGACCAGGTCCAGCACCACCCCCGGGCCCTCGGGGTGCTTGAGGTCCACGGCGACCCGGCGCCGGCCCCGCGCGAACAGCGCCGGCCAGCCGGGCTGGCCCGACGCCGGCCGGTCGACGGCCAGCACCTCGGCGCCCAGGTCGGCCAGGAGCATGGCGCAGAACGGCCCCGGCCCGATGCCGGCCAGCTCCACGACGTTGGTTCCCTGGAGCGGTCCCATGTCACTGGCAGCATGACACGCCGCAGTCCCTGGTCCATGTGGGGGGGAGCGAGCTCCCCCCCACGGCCCCCCAGAGCGCCTGTGCCATGCTTGGGGCTGGGAGGTTACCGATGACTGACATCCGCTTCGACGGCAGGGTGGCGATCGTGACCGGCGCCGGCGGGGGCCTGGGCCGCGAGCACGCCCTGCTGCTGGCCTCCAGGGGCGCCAGGGTGGTCGTCAACGACCTCGGCGGGGGGACGGACGGCACCGGCGCCTCGGCCGGCCCGGCCGAGCAGACGGCCAAGGAGATCGAGGACCTGGGTGGGGTCGCCGTGGCCGACGCCAGCACCGTCGCCACCGTCGAGGGCGGGCAGGCGATCGTGGACACCGCCCTGGAGGCGTTCGGCCGGGTCGACGTCGTCATCAGCAACGCCGGCATCCTGCGCGACAAGGCCTTCCACAACCTGACCCCGGAGCTGCTCGACCCCGTGCTCGACGTGCACCTCAAGGGCGCCTTCCATGTGCTCCGGCCGGCCTGGGCGAGGATGCGCGAGGCCGGCTACGGCCGGGTCCTGGTCACCACCTCCAACGCCGGCATCCTGGGCAACTTCGGCCAGAGCAACTACGGCGCGGCCAAGATGGGGCTGGTCGGCCTGGCCCGGGTGCTGGCCCAGGAGGGCGGCCGCCACAACATCAAGGCCAACGTGCTGGCCCCGATCGCCCGCACCCGCATGACCGAGGAGCTGCTCGGCCCGCTCGCCCCCAAGCTCGACCCCGGCCTGGTCGCCCCCGTGGCCGCCTGGCTGGTCTCCGAGGAGTGCCCGGTCACCGGCGAGATCTGGTCGGCCGGCGGCGGGCGGGTGGCGCGCTTCTTCGTCGGCCTGACCGAGGGCTACGCCAACCCGGCCCTCACCGTCGAGGACGTCCGCGACCACGTCGACGAGATCCGCGACGAGACCGGCTACACCGTGCCCGCCGGGGTCGCCGACGAGATCGCCGCCCTGGTCCGGCGCCTCGGCTGAGCGCCGCCCCGGCTGAGCGCCGCCCCGGCTACTGGGGGGCCGGCTGGATGCAGCAGCCGCCGACCAGCAGCTCGGGGAGCCGGCCGCGCCACTCGGCCACGACCCGGGCGGTCTCGAGGTCGACCACCCCGACCACCCGGTCGGTGGCCTGCGGGTCGCCGCCGGCGTAGCGCTCGGTGGAGGGGGTCAGGTCGACGTAGGCGCGGCCGCCGCTGACCTCCAGCCAGGTGACCTGGCGGGTGCCGAACAGGTGGACCGGCCGGCGGTCGCCCGGCCCGAACACGGTCAGGCCGTAGGTCCGCTGGGCCGGCTCGTCGGCGTCGGGGTCGGCCGGCGGGCCGAGCAGGCGGCCGAAGGCGAGCAGCCGGCCGCCGGCCCACACCGCCCCGCTGGCGTCGGGATGGATCATGGTCGCCCGCCAGGTGCGGGTATCGACCAGCCGGAGCCCGACCGGCCGCAGCCACTGCCACCCCACCGTGAGCCCGCGCACCACGGGCTTGCTCTCGTCCTGGCCCCAGACGGCCAGCAGGCCGTCGCCGAGCCAGGCGGCCATGCGGACCGGGCCGTAGACGGACTTGGCCTCGGCGGCCGGGAGCAGCCAGTCGGCCAGCCGCCGCAGCGGCCCGGGCCGGGGCTCGGTCCGGTGCCAGGCGACCCCGAGGCTGCGCAGGTCGACCTCGGCCACCGGGGTGTCGGCGCCGACCACGAACGCCCGCCGGCCGTCCGGGTCGACGGCCAGGCCGGGCTGGACCCGCCGGCTGCTGGCTCCGACCTTGCTCCAGTCGGCCGGCTCCTGGAAGCCGGCGGCGACCCCGGGCAGGGACACCGTCCGGGCCTGGCCGCGGGCGTCGACCACCGTCACCCGGGCCGGGCCGATCCCGCTTGGCGGGCCGAGCAGCAGCACCAGCCCGTCGGGCAGGCGGCCGCTGGCCAGCAGCTCGCCGGGCAGGGTGCGCCGGGCGACCACCCGCCGGGCTGCCGGGTCCACGGCCGTCACCACCGTGGCGTTGGCGCCGCCGTCCGGCGCCTGGAAGTTGCCGGAGCCGGCCAGCAGCACCCGCGAGGGGCCGAGCCAGCTCGAGGCGTTCGGCCACTCCCACCAGGGCGAGCGGAGCCGGATCGTGCCCAGCCGGCGCAGGCGCCGGGGGTCGACCACCAGCAGCCGGCCGTCGTTGCCGTCGCCGCCGCCGGCGAACAGGGCCAGCGACTGGTCGGGGGCCACCGCCCAGGCGACCCCGTGGCCGCCGAGGGCCAGGCGCCGCCCCGGCCGCTCCCGCAGCGAGCGCGGGTCCAGCCAGCCCAGCGAGGCGGTGGCGGTGGCCGGCTCGCCATGCCAGACCACGCCGAGGACCCGATCCGCCGACCGGGCCGAGGGCGGTGGTCCCGGCCGCAGCGAGGCCGCCGGGAGCGACGGCGCCGCCGTGACCGGGGCCGACGGTTGCCGCCGGGGGCCGCCGGCGGTGCACCCGGCCATCAGCAGCAGGCCCACCACCGTGGCCGTCAGCGCCCGCCGCCCACCCGTCCCCATCCCGGTCTCCCTCCAGGCGTCCGATGACGCCTGTACACCGGCCGCCGGGCCCGGGTTCCGCCGGGGCCGGTCGCGAGGAAGCGAAGGCGGGGGCGCAGCCAACCGGACCCGGCCCGGCGGGTCCAGGGCGGGGGCGGTCAGGAGCGGACGGTGGACAGCAGCAGGACGAACAGGCCGCCGGCGACCAGGCGGTACCAGATGAACGGCCACAGGGTGCGGGTGCGCAGCAGGCGGATGAGGAACGACACGGCCAGGAAGCCGGAGATCGCGGCCGCGAGGGTGCCGGCGACCAGCTGGGCCGGGGTCTCGGTGGCGCCGGTGAGGTCGTCGAGCTTGAGGATCCCGGCGCCGAGGATGGCCGGGATCGAGAGCAGGAACGAGAAGCGGGCGGCCGCCTCCCGGGACACGCCCTCGAACAGGCCGACCGAGATGGTGATGCCCGAGCGGCTCGTCCCCGGCACCAGCGCCAGCGCCTGACCGAGCCCGATGCCGGTCGCCTTGGCCACCGGCAGCCGGTCCAGCTCCCGCTCGGCGCTCACCGGCCCGCCCCCGCCGTGCACGCGGCCGGCGCCGCGCACATTGCCCGCCCCGCCCTCGCCGCGCACGCCCGAGCCCGACCCGGCGCCGCCAGGCCCCCCGGAGGGGGAGCCTAGCCGACCGCCGGAGCGGGCGTCGCCGGCTGTCCACACCCCCGCCGGAGCGGCCTCCTCGCCCTCGGGCCCGCCCCGGGAACGGCGGGCGCGGTCGTAGAGCTCGGCCGCGATCATGATGACGGTGGTGAGCACCAGCCATACCGAGGCCCGCAGGGGGCGTGCCGTCTGCTGGTCGGCCCAGTCCTGGAGCAGGAAGCCGACCACCGCCGCCGGGACCGAGGCCAGGGCGAGCAGGCCGAGCAGCCGGCGGCGGGTGCGGGTCTCCTCCGGCCCCAGGCGGCCGGGCGCGACCAGGCAGAGCAGGAACGCCCACAGGTCCCTGGCGAAGTAGGCGGCCACCGCGGCCAGGGTGCCGAAGTGCAGCAGCACCTCGAAGGCCAGGGTGGGGGCGGCGTAGCCCAGCAGCCTGGGCACGATCGACAGGTGGGCCGACGACGAGATCGGCAGGAACTCGGTGACCCCCTGCACGATCCCGAGGATGATGGCGCGGAGCACGGGGCTGTTGCCTCCCCGTCAGACCTCGAAGCGGGCGCCCTTGAGGGCGGTGGCGCAGGGGCAGGTGCGCTCGCCGGGCACGCTCGGCAGCAGCGCGAACAGGAGGTCCTTGAGCTTGGCGTTGTTCTCCTCGAACACGCGCACGACCTCGGAGTGGGAGACCGGCTGGACCCCGGGCATGCCCTCCAGGCCGACGTCGTAGTCGGTGATCAGCGAGACGTTGACGTAGCAGAGCTCGAGCTCGCGGGCGAGCAGGGCCTCGGGGTAGCCGGTCATGTTGATGACCTTCCAGCCGTTGCCCTGGAACCAGCGGGACTCGGCCCGGGTCGAGAAGCGGGGCCCCTGGATGACCACCATGGTGCCGCCGTCGTGGGCGGTGATGCCCTGGGCCTCGGCCTCCTTGAGGGCCAGGGAGCGCAGCTCGGGGCAGTAGGGGTCGGCGAAGGAGATGTGGGTGGTCTCGGGGCCGTCGTAGAAGGTGTCGTCCCGGCCCCAGGTCCTGTCCACCACCTGGTCGCAGATGACGAAGTGCCCGGGGGCGGCCTCGGCCTGGAGCGACCCGGCCGCGCAGGGGCCGATCACCCGGGTCACTCCCAGCTCCTTCATCGCCCAGAGGTTGGCCCGGTAGGGGATCTTGTGGGGCGGGTACTGGTGGCGGCGCCCGTGGCGGGGGAGGAAGGCCACCCGGCGGCCCTCGACCTCACCGATGGCGACCTTGCCGGAGGGGGCGCCATAGGGCGTCTCGATCTTGTGCTCCTCCACGCCGTCGAGGAACGCGTAGAACCCGGAGCCACCGAAGACCCCGAGCTCGGCCTGGGGACGGGCCATGACGCTCGCACCTTTCGACCGGCGGGGCGGCCCCCCGCGAGACGGCCACCGGGCCGGCGGCCGCGGGCATGGTATCGGAGGGGGACCGGGTGGGCCTCAGGCGCTCTTCTCGGCCGCCTTGGGCGTCGAGGTCGAGCCGCCGCCGTCCGACGACGCCTTGGAGGTCGTCTCGGCGGGCTTCTTGGCCTTGTCGCCGGCGCCGTCGGTCTTGGCCGGCTTGCCGCGCGAGTCGGTGCGGTAGAACCCGGAGCCCTTGAACACGATGCCGACCGGGGAGAAGACCTTGCGCAGCCGGCCGCCACAGACCGTGCAGGTGGTGAGGGGCGCGTCGGAGAATGACTGCACCACCTCGGTGCGGTCGCCGCACTCGGTGCAGGCGTACTCGTAGGTCGGCATGGGCTCCCCGGAGAAGAGGTCGAGCGGGAGCGCCGGAGACGGCGCCTCCGCTGGTGATGATAGCAATCGGCTAGCTGGGGGCGCCGTCCCCGGCCGGTTGGAAGCCGTCGGCGACGGCGGCGGCGAGCTGGACGTAGGCGCGGCGGGTGGCCGGGGCCAGCTCGTCCAGGACGATCTCGGCCCCGGTCTCGAGGTGGCGGTCGAAGGGGATGCGGACCACCGCCCGGCAGCGGGGCGCAAAGTGCGCCTGGAGCCGGTCGACGTCGACCAGGCCGCGTTGGCGGATGGCGTTGATGACCACCACCGAGGAGCTGGCCAGCCCTCCGTAGCCGTGCTTGTCCAGCCAGTCCAGGGTCAGGCTGGCCGAGCGGGCGCCGTCGAGGCTGGGGGCGGCGACCACGATGAGCTGGTCGGCCGCGGGCAGGATGGCCCGCATGGCCGAGTGGAGCAGGCCCGGGCCGCAGTCGGTCAGGACCAGGGAGTAGAAGCGCTCCAGGACGGCGGCCAGCTCGCGGTAGTCGTCCTCGTCGAACGCCTCGTCGCGGGCGGGGTCGGCCTCGGAGGCGATCACCTCCAGGCGCAGGTCGGTCTGGGAGGCGAAGGCGCGGACGTCGGCGTAGCGTTCCAGCCGGTCCGCGTTGTCCAGCAGGTCCTTGGCCGTGCGGCTGGTGTCGCGGCGGATCCGGTAGCCGAGGGTGCCGGGGTCGGGGTTGGCGTCGACGGCCACCACCCGGTCGCCGCGATGCTCGGCGAAGATGGCGCCCAGGCAGGCGGTGGTGGTCGTCTTGCCGACCCCGCCCTTGAGGGCGACGACGGCGATCCGCTGGCAGCCGGTGACCGGCGTGGCGATCCGGGCCGCGAGCTTGCTCCGGGCCCGCTCGGCGGCGCCGGGGGCCGGGCGCACGCGGCCGCCGCTCATCTCGTAGACCACGGCCTGCCAGCCGAGCGTCGGCCCGCCGGGCGGCCGGGCCAGCAGTTGGTCGGTGCTCAGCTCGCCGCTGCCGCTCTTCCCGGTCGCGGCCGGCTTGCGTGGCCGCTTGGGGGGGGCGGGCTTGGCGGCCGGGGGCGGAGCCGGGGCCTTGGCCGCCGGCGGCGGTGACGCGGCCTTGGCGGCGGGCGGCGGTGGAGCGGGCGGTGCCGGGACCGGCGGAGGCGGGGTCGGGGCCGGCGGTGGGGCGGCTGGGGCCGGTGGCGGAGGAGCTGAGGCCGGTGGCGGGGCGGCCGGGGCCCGCGGGGGAGGGGCCGCGGCCGGCGGGGGGGCCGGTGGCCCGGGCGGGACGGGCTCGGGCGGGTGGGGGTCGAGTTCGGCCATGGCCTGCCTCGGGGGTTCGGGGGCCGGCGGCCCGGGCGGTTGAGGTCGGGGGTCGGCGGGGGGCTGCTGCGGCGGCGGCTCGAGCTGCTCGTGCAGCCAGCCGAGGGCGTCGGTCGCGTACTCGATACGTTCACGCTCGGGGCGGGACTTCCGCTTCGACGGTCTACGGTCACCAGGCACGGCGCGATACCCCCTCGCTTCGCATGGTGTCTCGGGCGGAGCTACCCACCGGCGAAGAAATCTTCCCAATCCATGATGAACCAGGCGAGGGCCGCTCGCACCCGTAGTTCGCCCGGCCCGGCGGGGGAAGGGCGGCCAGGGTCGAGTAGACTCTGCGTCTGATCAGCGAAATTCGGGGGAATCGCCATCGTGAAGGTACGCAAGGCCGTGATCCCGGCGGCCGGGCTCGGGACCCGCTTCCTCCCGGCGACCAAGGCGCAGCCCAAGGAGATGCTGCCCCTGGTCGACAAGCCCTCGATCCAGTACGTGGTCGAGGAGGCCGTGGGGGCCGGGATCGAGGACATCCTGATCGTCACCGGCCGGGGCAAGCAGGCCATCGAGGACCACTTCGACCGCTCGGTCGAGCTGGAGCAGCTGCTCACCGACAAGGGCGACGACGACAAGCTGGAGCTGGTCCGGCACATCTCCGACATGGCCCAGGTCCACTACATCCGCCAGAAGGCCCCGCTCGGCCTGGGCCACGCCGTCAGCGTGGCCGAGCAGCACGTCGGCAACGAGCCGTTCGCCGTCCTGCTGGGCGACGACGTCATCGACGAGGGCGAGAAGCTCCTCTCCGACCTGGTCACCAGCTTCGAGCGCCACGGCGCCAGCGTGGTCGCGGCCATGGAGGTCGAGCGCTCCCAGATCAAGGCCTACGGCTGCGTCGACCCGGCCGACGAGGTCGAGCCGGGGCTGTTCCGGATGGCCGACGTGGTCGAGAAGCCGGACCCCGAGGAGGCCCCCTCGACCCTGGCCGTGATCGGCCGCTACGTCCTGCACCCGGAGATCTTCGACGCCCTGCGGGCCACCGAGCCCGGGGCCGGCAACGAGATCCAGATCACCGACGCCCTCAGGCACCTGGTCCAGGGCTCCGAGCGCGGCGTGCTGGCCTACGCCTTCACCGGGACCCGCTACGACGCCGGCGACAAGAACGACTACCTGCGGGCGACGGTCGAGCTGGCCGCCCGCCGTGACGACATCGGCCCGGAGTTCGTGGCCTTCCTGCGCCGCTTCGTCGGCGACCTCGACCGTCAGGCCGAGGCGCGGGGACCGGCGAGGCACTAGCATCGCCCCATGGCACACGTCTTCCCCCCCGACCGGCCGAACCCACCCGATCTGCTGCCGTTCCCCGAGGCGCGGGCGGGCGTGCTGGAGCGGCTGGTTCCGCTGCCGGTCCGGGAGGTGCCCCTGCCCGACGCGCTCGGCTGCGTCCTGGCCGCCGACATCGCCGCCGCCGAGGACCTGCCGCCGTTCGCCAACTCGGCCATGGACGGCTTCGCGGTCCGCGGGGCCGACCTGGCCGGCGCCGGCGAGGACGCCCCGGTCGCCCTGAGGATCACCGGGGAGGTCTTCGCCGGCACCGGCCGGCTGCCCACCGTGGAGGGCGGGGCCGCCGTCCGCATCATGACCGGCGGGGCGCTGCCCCCGGGGGCGGACACGGTAGTGCCGGTCGAGCACACGGCCGTCGACGGCGACACCGTGCTGGTCCGCCTCGACCCCGGCCCCGGCCGGTTCGTCCGCGAGGCCGGCGAGGACGTCCGCCTGGGAACCGTCGTGCTGGAGCGGGGACGGGCCCTGGACCCGGCGGCCGTCGGCATGCTGGCCTCGGTCGGCCGTAAGGCCGTGCCGGTCCATCCACGGCCCCGGGTCACGGTGGTGTCCACCGGCGACGAGCTGGTCGACCCGGGCGACCCGCTCGGGCCGGGCCAGATCCGCGACTCGAACTCCTGGCTGCTGGTCGCCCAGGCCCGCTCGGCCGGGGCCGAGGCCTTCCGCTGCGGGCGGCTGCGCGACGACCCGGCCGCCCTGCGGCGCGGCTTCGCCCTGGCCGCCGCCGAGGGCGACCTGGTGCTCACCTCCGGTGGGGTGTCGGTGGGGGACCGCGACTACACCAAGCAGGTCCTGGCCGAGCTGGGCGACGTGCGCAGCTTCCGGGTGGCCATGCAGCCGGGCATGCCCCAGGCGTTCGGGGTCGCCGCCGGGACCCCGCTGTACGGGCTGCCGGGCAACCCCGTGTCCTGCTTCGTGGTCTTCGAGACGCTGGTCCGCCCGGCCCTGCGGCGGCTCGCCGGGCACGCCGACGACCGGCTCGACCGGCCCCGGGTCGTGGCCCGCCTGGGCGAGCCGGTCCGCAGCCCGGCCGGCAAGGTCTCGTTCCTGCGGGTCCGGCTGGCGGTGGGCGACGAGGGCCTGGTCGCCGGGCTCACCGGCAACCAGGGCTCCGGGATCCTGTCCTCCTGTGTCGCCGCCGACGGGCTGGCCGTGGTCCCGGCCGAGCACCGCGAGCTGCCGGCGGGCTCGGCGGTCCAGGTGGTGCTGCTGCGGGAGGACCTGGCGTGGGTGAGCTGAGCCATCTCGACGACCAGGGCGCGGCCCGGATGGTCGACGTCTCGGCCAAGCCCGAGACCGAACGGGTGGCCACCGCCGGCTGCCGGGTCGTGCTCGCCCCCGAGACCCTGGAGCTGCTCGCCTCGGCCGGGCTGCCCAAGGGCGACGCCCTGGCCGTGGCCAGGGTCGCCGGGATCATGGGGGCCAAGCGAACCCCCGACCTGATCCCGCTGTGCCATCCGCTGCCGATCACCGGGGTCGAGGTCGACCTGCACCTGGAGGCCGACGCCGTGCGGGTTACGGCCACCGTGCGCACCACCGGCCGCACCGGGGTCGAGATGGAGGCCCTGACCGCCGCCGCCACCGCCGCCCTCACCCTCTACGACATGGTCAAGGGGGTCCAGCGCGACGTCCGGGTCGAGGACCTGCGCCTGCTGGCCAAGCGCGGCGGCCGCTCCGGGGAGTACGTGGCCACATGAGCGACCTGGACGGGGTCCGGGTGGGCGTCCTCACCGTCAGCGACCGGGTGGCCGCCGGGGCCAGGGACGACGCCGGCGGGAGCGCCCTGTGCGAGCTGCTCGAGGGCGCCGGGGCCGAGCTGGTCTCGCGGGCGGTGGTGCCCGACGAGCGCGAGCCGATCACCGCCGCCCTGCGGGCCATGACCGGCGACGCCGACGTGGTCCTGACCACCGGCGGCACCGGCCTCGGCCCCCGCGACGTCACCCCCGAGGCCACCCGGGCCGTCCTCGACCGCGAGGCCCCCGGCATCGCCGAGGCCCTGCGCCACGCCAGCCTGGCCATCACCCCGTTCGCCATGCTGTCCCGGGCCACCGCCGGCCTGGCCGGCCGCACCCTGGTCGTCAACCTCCCCGGCAACCCCAAGGCCGTCCGCGAGGAGTGGTCCGTCCTCGCCCCCGTCCTCGCCCACGCCGTCGCCACCGCCCGCGGCCCCGTCCCCGACGAGTCCCACCGCCACCCGCCCGACGCCGGGCACGCGTAACCCGGCCCCGCCGGCACGCTGAACCCGGCCCCGCCGTACGTGGGCCCCTACCGGGAGGGTAGCCGCCCGCGGGAAGGAGCGCGATCGGCTGTCCACAACCCACCCGGGCCCACCACCCCAGGCCTACCCGCCAGGCCGCTAGGGGGCCGCAGGTGGCTCCTCGTCGAACTGCTCGTAGTGGCGGGCCAGGTGGCGCCAGACAGCCCGCTTGTCCTTCTCGGGGATGTCGACGCCGCCGCGGCCGCCGGCCAGGACGTTCATGGCATGGGTGACGCCGCGCCAGACGACCTGGAGGCGGCCGTCGATCAGCTCGTGGTGGGGCAGCTTGTAGGCGCCCTTCTTCTCCGGCGGGTCGCCCTCGGAATCGTCGTACCAGGCGTGCGCCTCTCGGACCTGCTTCCAGCCGCCCTTGTCCAGCATCGCGTCGACCTGCCTGGCGCCCTGGTCGGACCAGTGCCAGTCGCGGTCCCTGTCGGCGGTCGGGCCGTCGTGCGGCTCGGGAACGGCCATGGCGTCCTCCTCCCGGGGGTCGTTGATCCAGCATATCGGCCGTGTTACGTTGCCCGCGCCTGCCGGCCGAGAGAGGGTGACACCGTGAGCCTCGCCGTGTTCGCGCTCGTGGTCCTGATCTGGGTCGTGCTGCTGGTCCCCCTCGCCCGCCGCGGCCGCGCCGAGCTGGCCGCCGAGGCCTCCGAAGGAGGTTCGCGGCTGCGCGGCGGCGGCGCCCGGCCCTGGACCACCGGGGACCTCCCGGTCGAGCCCAGCGACGAGGACCTGGAGGCGGCCGCCTGGCTGGACCGGCGGTGGGCCGCCAGCCGGCGGGCCGCGACCCGGCGCCGCCGGGTCCTGCTGCTGCTGGTCGTGGCCACGGCCACCGGGTCGCGGGCCTGGGCGGTGCTCGGCGGGCGCTGGTGGCTGGCCGCCGCCGCGGCCGGCCTGCTGCTGGCCGGCTACCTGCTCGCCCTGGTCGGCCTCGGCTGGCGTCGCTCCCGGCGCCGCCGGGCCCTGGCGGCGGCGGCCCGGCCCGGCCGGGCGGCCTGGTGGGCCCCGCCGGCAGCCTGGGGCGGCCAGGTGCCCCTGTCCACCGAATGAGCCTGGGCGAGGCCGCCGCCGGGCTGCGGGCCCGCCTGGACGCCAAGCACCGGGCGCGCGAGGTCGGCATCCGCAACGCCCGCCAGGCGGTTCGCTGCTCGGCCAACGCCATCCGGGCCGCCCACCGGAGCGAGCCGGAGCGGGCCGGCGAGCTGCTGGCCGAGGCCAGGGAGCTGCTGGAGGTCGCCTCCTCGGTGCTGGCCGCCCACCCCGACGTGCTCTACGCCGGGTTCCTCCAGGACGCCCAGAAGGAGTACGCCGAGGCGCTGGCCACCCTGGCCCTGGTCGCCGGTGACCCGGTGCCGCCGCCCGAGGACGTCGGGGTCGGCGACGCCCCCTACCTCAACGGGCTGGCCGAGACGGTCGGAGAGCTGCGCCGCCACCTCCTCGACGTGCTCAGGGCCGGTGACGTGGCCAGGGCGACGGCGCTGTTCGCGGCCATGGAGGAGATCCACGCCCTGCTGGCCGACCTCGACTACCCGGACGCGATCACCGGCAACCTGCGCCGCTCCACCGACGTGGCCCGGTCGATCATCGAGCGGACCCGCAGCGACCTCACCCTGACCATAATCCAGCTACGCGTGTCCCAAGCGCTCTCTCGGGAGCTGGACCGGTAGGCCCGTTGCCGCAGCTCAGGGCCGCTCTAAGGCTCGTTCTGCTGCCCTCGGCTCTCTAGCCAGGCATCGACGTCGCGCTTCCGGTAGCGCACCTGGCGGCCCGCACGGAGGAAGGGCGGTCCGGTCCCCTCGGCTCGCCATCGCTTGACGGTGCGGACTGACACCTTGCAGTAATCCGCCACCTCTTGCTCCGTCAGCAGCTCATCCACGCAGCGGAGCCTACAACAGCGGAAATGCAGCGGCTTTGTCCCCTGGTTCCCCTCTTGACACCTAACAGCCCAAAATCGCCTACGATCACTGACCGCCCTGACCAGCAGTCAATTCCCGGTCAACGATCTAGTAGGACTCTGTC
>Ga0307318_10000269_pt1 | contig 16934 bp, 14 predicted proteins | sample ER_DNA_367_FD_194500 | JGI IMG/M metagenome (GOLD analysis project Ga0307318, IMG submission 194500) | Bulk soil microbial communities from the East River watershed near Crested Butte, Colorado, United States - ER_DNA_367 | ecosystem: Environmental > Terrestrial > Soil > Floodplain | place...
TCAGCGTGCGCCCCTCCGCGGTCACGGCCGCGTGATCGGGGCGGGCGCGCGCCGCGGATGACAGCCACTCTTCCAGCGCAACTATCGTACGGAGCCCGATGACGACGTCGTGGACCGAGGAGCAGCGTGGCCGCGTGATCAGGGCCGCGGCCGAGTGGCGCCCCGGCCAGGGAGCCTACGAGGACATCCGCTACGAGCTCGCGGACGGGATCGCCAAGATCACGATCGACCGGCCCGAGGTACGCAACGCCTTCCGCCCCGAGACGCTCATCGAGGTCTCACGCGCGCTGGAGAGCGCGCGCGAGGACACCTCGGTGGGAGTGATCGTCCTCACCGGGGAGGGGCCGCTGGCCTTCTGCTCGGGCGGAGACCAGCGCGTCCGCGGCGACAGCGGCTACGTCGCCGGTGGCGAGTCGGTCGGGCGCTTCCACGTGACCGACCTGCACCTGCAGATGCGGCGCACGCCCAAGCCGATCGTCGCCATGGTGGCGGGCTACGCGGTCGGCGGCGGGCACGTCCTGCACGTGGTCTGCGACCTCACGATCGCCGCCGACAACGCGCGCTTCGGGCAGACCGGCCCGAAGGTCGGCAGCTTCGACGGCGGCTACGGCGCCAGCCTGCTGGCCGCCCAGGTGGGTCAGAAGAAGGCCAAGGAGATCTGGTTCCTCTGTCGCCAGTACTCGGCCGCCGAGGCGCTCGACATGGGGCTGGTCAACACCGTCGTCGCGCTCGAGGAGCTCGAGGAGGAGACCGTGCGCTGGTGTCGCGAGATGCTCGAGCTCTCGCCCTTCTCGCTGCGGCTGCTGAAGGCGAGCTTCAACGCCGCCGAGGACGGCATGGCCGGCCTTCAGCAGCTCGCTCACGACACCAACCTGCTCTTCTACGCGAGCGAAGAGGCGCGCGAGGGACGCGAGGCCTACAAGGAGAAGCGCAGTCCCGACTTCGGGCAGTTCCCGAAGCGGCCTTGAGCCACTCCCGGATCTGGATCCTCGCGTCGCGGCCGCGAACGTTGCCGGCCGCGATCGCGCCGGTGCTCGTGGGGACCGCTCTGGCCGCTTCCGAGGACGAGTTCCGCGTGCTCCCCTTCATCGCGGCACTGGTCGGCTCCATCTTCATCCAGATCGGGACCAACCTGTCCAACGACTACTCCGATGCCCGCCGCGGCGCCGACACCGAGGAGCGCCTGGGGCCGGTGCGCGTCACCGCGGGCGGGCTGATGCCGCCTCGGCACGTGCTCGTCGGGACCTACGTCGCGTTTGGGGTCGCCGTTGCCGCCGGCCTGTACCTCGCGGCGGTGGCGGGCTGGGAGCTGCTGGTCGTCGGAGTCGCCTCGATCCTGGCCGGCGTGCTCTACACCGGCGGGCCGCGCCCGTACGGCTACGAGGGCCTGGGCGAGCTGTTCGTGTTCGTGTTCTTCGGCATCGTGGCCGTGGTGGGCTCCTACTACGTGCAAACCGAGGAGCTGCGCTGGGAGGCGTTTGCGCTCGCCGTGCCCGTCGGCCTGCTTTCCTCGGCGATCCTCGTGGTCAACAACGTGCGTGACATCGACACCGACCGCCGCGCGGGTAAGCGCACCCTCGCGGTCAAACTCGGACGAGGGCGCGCTCGGCGGCTGTTCACGGCGATGATCGTGCTGTCGTTCGCCGCGCCCGTTGCCACCTTCGCCTTCGGCGGGCTGACGGCCTGGGTGCTGGTCACGCTCGCCGCCGTCCCGCTGGCGGTGCCGCTCGTTCGAACCGTCTCGTCGCGCTCCGACGGCCCGGCCCTCAACGCCGCTCTGGCCGGAACGGGACGCCTGCTGGCGGTGTTCTCGCTGCTGCTGTCGGCGGGGGTGCTGCTGTCGTGAAGCGCACGCTGCTGCGGCTCTCGATCCCCTTCCGCGCGCCGTTCGTGAGCGCCGAGGCCGTCGTGAGCGCGCGTGAGCTCGTCGTGCTTCGCCTGGAAGGCAGCGACGGCACCGTCGGCTGGGGAGAGGCGGCTCCCTTCGAGCCCTACGACGGGGTGCCGCTCGAGCGCGCGATCGCGGCGCTCAGCGGGGGCGGCGGACGCCGGCCGCCGCAGGCCCGCGCGGCCGAGGAGATCGCGAAGCTCGACCTCGAGGCGCGCCAGGAGGGCCGGCCGCTGGCCGAGCCGGTCAAGGACGCGCTGGCGGTGAACATGACGCTGCCCGGCGGCCCGCCCGAGGAGGTGGCGGCGCGCGCCCGCGCGGGAGCTCGGGCCGGCTACGCCTGCTTCAAGGTCAAGGTCGGCCTCCCCGAGGACGTCGAGCGGGTGGCCGCCGTACGCGCGGCGATCGGACCCTGGCCGGCGCTGCGGGTCGACGCCAACCGGGCTTGGTCGGTGGAACAGGCCGTGGCCTCGGTCCGCGCCATGGAGGACAACGACCTCGAGTTCGTCGAGCAGCCCTGCCGCACGCTCGAGGAGCTGCGCCAGGTAAGGGGACGGGTGTCGACGCCGATCGCCGCCGACGAGTCGGCGGGCTCGGCGCGGGCGATCAGGCGCGCGATCGAGGTCGAGGCCTGCGACGTGGTCAACGTCAAGCTCGCCGGTGCGGGCGGGTTCGGTCCCGCCCGCGAGATGCTGCGCCTGGCGCGATCGAACGGGCTCGGCGCCTTTCTCTCGAGCACTCTCGACGGGCCCTGGGGAATCGCGGCCGCGCTTCAGCTCGCCGCCTCGGAGGGGCTCACGCTGGCCTGCGGCCTGGCCACCCTGAGCCTGTTCGAGGGACCGATCGCACGCGCGCTGCCCGCGCCGCGCAACGGGACGCTCAAGGTGCCGGCGGGCCCGGGCCTGGGCGTGGAGATCAGCGGCGAGTCACTGGCCGACGTCGTGGTCGAGGAAGTCCGCCAGTAGGCGCGCCACGGCGTCGGGCTGCTGAAGCTGAGGTGCGTGCCCCGCGTCCTCGACGATCGCCGCGCGTCCGCGCGGCGCCGTGTCGGCGAGCCTCTGGGCCGCTGCGGTGTAGCCCTCGTCGCGAGCGCCCGCGATCGCCAGCAGGGGCAGCTCGAACTCGAGCAGCTCGTGCCAGACCGGATCCAGCACTCCCTGGCCCGCGCTGCGCAGGAGAGCGGCGAGCTCCCGCGGATCCTGCGCCAGGCGGCCCGCCCGCTGAGCCTCGACGAGCGTCTCCGACTGGTCGGCGAACAGCGGCTGGCGCTCCCACACCGCCACGATGTCCTCGATCGGGGCCGCCTCCATCCACGAGGCCAGCCGGTCATCGGCCTCGGCACGGGCGCTGCGAGTGACGGGGTCGTCGATGCCCGCCGTTGCGCCGACGGTCACGAGCCCCGCGAAGCGCGGCGGGTCGCGCAGCACCGCCCGCAGGGCGAGGCGGCCGCCGAGCGAATACCCGACCAGAACGGCGCCCTCCCCTGCCGCGGCGATCTCGGACAGCCGCCCCTCGAGGCGATGCTCGGAGTGTTCGAGCAGGCGCGTCTCCGCCCGCCCGCGGAGCGCCTCCGCGACCGCCGCCCAGGCCTGGGCAGGCTGCATGAAGCCCGGGATGAAGAGCAGCGGGGGCGCCACGCGGGGGAACTATGCCGCGGCGCCCCATGCCGCGCGGGGCGCCCGCCGGCTCAACCGTCGGCCCCGTGGGCTGTCCCGCTCTCATATGCGGCAGTCAGAAGGCCCACGGGCCCGGGTTGGGTAGCGTCCGCCGCGTGGAGCCAATCAACCGGACCTTCGCCCCTCTGGCGGCCTTCGTGGAGGAGCTGGCGCGCTGCGGCGTGACTCACGCGGTCACGAGCCCGGGGTCGCGCAACGCGCCGCTGGCGCTCACGCTCGCCGCACAACCCGGGCTGGAGGCCGTATCGGTGATCGACGAGCGCTCGGCCGGCTTCGTGGCCCTCGGCATGGCCAAGGCCTGCGGGCGTCCGGTGGCGATCACGTGCACGTCGGGCAGCGCCGCGGCCAACCTTCATCCTGCGGTGGTGGAGGCCTGGGAGGCCCGGGTTCCGCTGATCGTGCTGACGGCGGACCGCCCGCCCGAGCTGCGCGAGGTCGGCGCCGGCCAGGCGATCGACCAGCTTCGGCTCTACGGGAGCGCGGCGAAGTGGTTCGTGGAAGTGGGGACCCACGACCCCGGGCGCGAGACGGCGATCCACTTTCGGGCCCTCGCCTGCCGCGCGTTCTACACCGCGGCCGGCGGGCGGCCCGGGCCGGTGCACCTCAACTTCGCGCTGCGCGAGCCACTCGCGCCCTCGCCCGAGCCGCTGGAGCCGGCCGACTGGCAGGGCCGCGACGACGGGCGGCCCTGGACCGAGCTGCGCGAGCCCGACACCCACCTCGACCCGCTGCCCCTTCCCACCGGACGCGGTGTGGTCGTCTGCGGCCCCACGGCCGAGAGAGTGGCCAAGCCCGTCGCCCGCTTTGCCGCGCGGCTGGGCTGGCCCGTGCTGGCCGAGCCCACGTCGGGGCTGCGCTGCGGCCCGCACGACCGCTCCCATGTGATCGCCCACTACGACCCGCTGCTGCGAGTACCCGAGTTCGCCGAGCGCGAGCGCGCGCAGGTGGTCGTGCGGGTGGGCGACATGCCGACCTCCAAGCCGCTGCGCGCCTGGGTGGCCGGCGCCCGGCAGGTCGTACTGGACCCGCATGCCGCCTGGCACGAGCCCACGCGCCGAGCCGAGCTGATCGTCCGCTCCCCGGCGGCGGTCGCGCTCGAGGCCCTCCAGGGCGAGCCAGCCCCACCCGAGTGGCTCGAGGGCTGGCGGGCGGCCGACGCCGCGGTGCCGGCCGCACTGGCCGAGGCCCCCGACCGCTTCGAGCCCAAGCTCCTCGCCGCTCTCGAGCCCGAGCTTCCGGACGGGGCGATCGTGTGGGTCAGCTCGTCGATGCCGATCCGCGACGTCGAGGCCCACTTCCCGCAGTCGTCCAAGGACCTGCGTTTCCTCGCCAACCGGGGGGCGAACGGGATCGACGGCGTCGTGTCCTCCGCGCTCGGGGCCGCGCGAGCCACGGGCCGCCCCACCTGGCTGCTCACGGGTGAGCTCGCCCTGGTGCACGACGTCGGCGGGCTGCTCGCGGCCCGCCGCGCCGGCGTGAAGCTGAACGTGCTCTGCCTCGACAACGGCGGCGGAGCGATCTTCGACTTCCTACCGCTCGCCGAGCACGCCGACTCTGAGCTCTACGAGCGGCACATCGCCACTCCCGCCGGCCTCGACCTGTCGGAGATCGCCCCCGAAGTCCGGGTCGTGCGCACCGACCGGCGCGACAACGTGCGGCTACACCGCGAGCTGGTCGAGCGCGTCGCTCAGGCCCTGTCGTAGCCGACCCGGTCGATCCTCTTGTGGTAGCGCTCGCCGGCCTTGCCGCCCATCATCGCCAGCAGCAGCGTGGCGATGACCACGATGGCCAGCGTGATCGCGGCTCCGGCGGTGAGCGATCCTTCGTCGATCGGTATGCGGGGGAGGTTGAGCCGTTCGAGCACGTTGTACTCGGCGCCGAACAGAGCCGCGGCCACCGCGAGGGCGATCGTGACCACGAGGCCTAGCACCCAGACGGCGACGCCTTGACGCCCGCCGTCGAAGCGCGACATGCGCCCGCTCACGTAGCCCCCGCAGAAATAGGCGATACCCAGCACGAGCAGAAGCAGGATCGCGCCGATGATCCCGATGGTCTCCGCGTTCTGCTTCGCGTCGCTGTCGCTCACGTCGGAGAGCCCGAACGCCGCTCCGGCCGCGCTCAACAGGCCCAGGAGGATCGCGCCCATCCCGACGGCGACCAGCCAGCCGAAGAAGGCCGATCCCCAGTTGACGCCGCCGAACTCCTCGCGCTGGCGGGCGCGCACGTCGCGCACGCGCTCCGGCCGGCGCTCACGCCGGTCGACCACCCCGTCCCCATTGTGGTCGGCCACGCGATCGTCCGTCGTGCGTTCTCTCCTCAATCGCTCGAGCATGATCCACGGATGCCCGTTCGCCGGCGCCGAAAACCAAGCGGGCGCTCACGGTCTAGCGGGGGAATTGCCCTCGCGGTCGCCTCCGGTCGGTCCCAGCACGAGCGGCGCCTGACCGCGTCGCAGGCGGGGGTACTTGAGGTCGTCGAAGAGCGAAGGCGGCGCGACGAAGCAGGGCGGCGCCTTGGCGATGGGCGGGGAGTCGACCGGATTGCGAACCTCGCCACCGGAGGGCTCGCAGTCGAAGCTCTCGATCGAGCCCAGGCCGATGGCGCGCCAGCGGGCGTTCGGCGCCAGGTAGGCGTTGCCGCGGTCCCACGGCGGGCGCGTGGTGTCGCGGATGAACGAGCGCAGCTCGAAGAACGACGACTGCGGGAGCAGGTGCTCCGGGGTGCTCGCGGTGCGTGGGTGCGTGTAGCCGCCGGCGAGATTCTCGCCGATGGAGCCGGCCCCGGCCACGAGGAACGACGCCACGATCGTACGGTTGAACTGCAGGTAGGCGAGGATCGGGTTGACCTCGGGCAGGAAGACGTGCGCCGCCTCCAGCACGGGCTCGGCCCCCCTGAGGAAGCGCTCGGCGGCGGGCACGCCGTCCTGGCTGGAGTCGATCAGCGGATCGACATCGCGGAACAGCTGCTCGAGGTCGGGGGCCAGGTCGCCGAGGTCGCGCAGCGTGGGAGCGAGGTCGTCGGCCGGCTCGCGCAACAGGCGGACCAGCGGATCGGTATGACGGGCAAAGCGCTCGAGCCGGGCCATCGTGGCCCGGGTCTCGCGCTCGAAGGTGGGGAACACCTCGAAGGTCTGGGCCAGCGCCTCGTCACGCGAAGCCAGAGCCGCGAAGGTGCGGTTGCCGTTGACGATGAGGCCCCGCAGGGCGCCCTCCTGCTCCGAGGCCGCCCCGAACACGCGCCCCGTGTCGCGGATCACCTGGCGCAGGGCGAGCCTGCGGCGATTCAGCGGCTCCAGGAGGTCGGCCCCGGCCTCGGCGAAGCCGGCGAGGTTGCCCAGCGAATCGTTGAAGTCCTGGGCGTAGTCGCCGCCCACGGCGATTCCCGCCTCCTGCAGCCACTGCTGGAAGGCGCGGCGCGTGTCGGGGTCGAAGGCGCTGAACAGCTCCTCGAACTGGACGGTGTCGGCCACCTGCTTGCCCGGCAGGGTGCCCCCGTCGGGGAGATCGCCCGACTCGGAGTCGCCCGGGCTCAGCTCGACGTAGGTCTCGCCGAGCAGGCTGCGCTGGCGCAGGATCGCGCGGGTGTCACGCGGAATCGGGGCGAAGTTGTTGTCGAGCTCGATCTCGGCCAGCACGCGTCGCCCGCCCGGCGCCAGCTCCTTCGACTTCACCTTGCCGACCCGGATGCCGGCCATCCGCACCTCGGCCTCGTTGACCAGCAGCGCCGCCTCGGGGAAGGCGGCCTTGAAGCGATAGCCCTGCGGCGCGAGCGGGGTCGTGCCGCCGAAAGCCACCCACAGGAACAGCAGCAGCCCGAACACCGAGAGGGTGAAGAGGGCCATCGCCAGGACCTGTCCGATGCCGGGAGCCTTCTTGACCATCAGAACCTGCAGTCCCCCAGGCCGCCGCTTGCGGCGTTCACGGCCTCGACGATGTCATCGGTGGTGGGGGTCCCGGCCGGGAGCAGCCCCTGCCCGCCCAGCCCGGCGACCACCTGGCTGAGGAGCGCGGGCTGATTCTCGGCGATCTGCCTCACGAGCGGGCCGAGCTGGATCCCGCTGAGGATGCCCACGGGAAGGTCGCAGATGGTCAGCCTGCGGAAGACGCCCTGGGCGTCGGCGGTGCTGAACAGCGACACGCCGTTGTTCGCGGTCCAGGCCAGCCAGTAGAGAAAGCCCTCCTGGCGGGTGTCGTTGCCTCCGACGACCTGCGGCGGCTCGGCGCCGCCCGGGTTGTAGGCCGCCATGTTGAAGAAGCGGTTGAGCTCGCGGAAGCTGTCGGTGAGATCGGGCGAGGCCTTCGCCAGGTCGCGGGCTGCCGGCTCGAGGTCCTCCACCCAAGGCCGGGCCGCGCGCGCGAAGGGACGGATCTGATCACGCACGATCGGCGTGGTCTCGCGCAGGAAGGGGCGAACGGCGGCGTTGGTCTGATCGAGCGTGCGAAACGGCCGGCGTAGCGCGGTCAGCGACGGTCCCAACACGTTCGCGAGCGTGTCGACCCGGGCGAGTGTGCTCTGGGTCTGCCGGAGCGTTCCGGGCAACCGGGCGACCGCCTCCGAGATGTTCGTGTCCTGGCTGGCGAGCGCCTCGAAGACGCTCTGAGACGCGCTTACGAGCCGCCGCAGCTCGCCCGGATGGCGGCCCAGCTCCTGCATGAGCAGGCCGTAGCGGTTGATCAGCCGCTTGAGAGCCACCCGCTGGCGAGCGCCGGCCCGCGAGACGCGCGCCAGGTCGCGGTGGAGCGGTTCGAGGCGCTTGAGCGTCGCGGCCAGGTCGTCCCCGCGACCGCGCAGGCCCCTGCCGGCACCCGAGACGAGCATGCGCAGGTAGGGCCGTGTGTCGGAGTCGAGGGTAGACAGGATCTCGTCGGGGTTGACGTCCGGGTTGGTGTTCTCGACCGGGATGCGCCCGCCGGAGGGCAGGACGTCGCCCTGCCCGGGGTCGACCTCGAGCAGCATGTCCTTGAGGCCGGTGCGCGGGCGCAGCAGCGCGGTCGCGTCCTCGCGGATGACGTTCTCGAACTGCTCGTCGATCTCGATCTGCACGACCGCGACCCCGTCCTCGACATGCACGTCGCTTATCTGGCCGATCTGCACGCCCGCCACGCGCACCGTCTGCCCCTGCCCGGGCTGCACCGACTGGGCGTTGTCGAGCTCGACCTCGAGGACCTTGGGTTTGTCCTCTATGAGCGGGAAGCGGAAACGCTGCTGGGAGAGGATGTATCCGCCGATGCCCATGGCCAGGACGAGCAGGCCGAGCACGGCGAACATCTCGACGAGGTGGGACTTGATGGCGTGCTTCACGGCCCGGCTCCCGAAGGAAGGACGCCGGGTGCATCGGGGGCGTCGAGGTTGGGCGGATCCTGTGTCTCGCAGGGCACATCGGGGCGATGCGGCGGCGGGACGCCCGGGTTCGGCGGCGCGAGCGGCTCGAGCCGCCCGCCGTTGGCCGCGGCGAGCTTCGTCGGCGCGACCGTCTGGATATGGAAGTAGGGCGTGTTGGCGTCGTTGTTGCGGCTCTCGCCGGCGAGACCGACGAAGCCGCGGAAGGTCTGCAGGCGAACCTGCTGGCCCGTGTTCCCGGGCTCGGCGCTCGGGATGGGGCTCCTGCTCCAGGGCGTGAGGACGCTGTTGGTGCACGAGGCGAGCGCCCGCGCCTGTCGGAGGAACTTCACCTGCGAGCGGTTCAGCTTCACGAGGCTCGGCGTGGCGCCGCGCAGCGCGCGCGCCAGGCCCTTGAGCTCGCTCTCGCGCATCAGCGCCCGCTGCTGGGCGATCCAGGGAATGGCGACGTTCAGAGTGGGTGTGGTGCTGCGCACGCCCGGCACCGCCTCACGAGCGAAGGCGCGCAGCGGCGGCAGCGCTTCGTTCAGCGACGCCAGGGCCGGCAGCGCGGTGCGCAACGTGTCGCGCAGCGCAGGCACCGAAGCTTCGAGCGCACCGTCCTCGCGGGCCAGCGCCCCTGCCGTGATATTGAGGTCGGTGACCAGCCTGCCCAGCGTCGCGGGGTTCGAGGCCAGGGCGTCGAGTGTTCGCTGCTGGCCGCGCAGCAGCCGGTGCTGGTCGCGGGTCGGGTCCTCACCCAGCAGAGCGTCGTTGACCAGAGCCGAGCGCCGGTACGCGGGCAGGAAGTAGGGCACGGCGCGGTTGAACCCGCGGGCGCCGCCCCCGCGGATGAGGCCCCGCGTGCCGAGTTCGAACAGCAGCGTCCGCAGGTCCTGGCGGACGTCCGACTGCAGCACGGCCAGCACCTCGTAGGTCGAGACCGAGGCCGCGGTTTGCGAGCGCGGCAGCGTGTCGCCGTCCTCGAGCTCGGGCGCCGAGGGCGATCCGGGCTGCAGATCGACGAAGTAGTTGCCCTCGAGGAATATGCGTGGCCGTACCTTGAGCCGCGCGTCGCGCCGCAGGGGCAGGGCGTCCTCTTTCAGCTCCATGGTCACGAGCGCCGCCGGAGCCGAGCCGGGCACCGGCTCGACCTTCGTCACCCGGCCGACGTCGACGCCGGCCATCCGCACGACCGAGCGCGCCTGCAGGTTGCGCGCGTCCACCACCGCCGCCTTCAGCACGTAGGGATCGGAGAACGGATTGGCCTTGGTGAAGCCGAAGTAGGCGAACGTCGCGATCAGCACCAGCGCGAGGATCCCGGCCTTGAACGCATTCATCAGGGCACGTCCTTCACGCTGTCGATTCCGAGCTTGCGCGCGATCCAGGTGCCGCCGGCGTTGCCCGGTGTGTTGGGGTCGACCACGATGTGCGCGCCGCCGAGGCGGTTGGGCCCGTAGCGGTCGTCCGTCGCCAGACGGTCGATGTAGCCGGTTTGGCCCGGCTGGCAGTCGGCGCGCCCGCGCGAGTCGACGGCGGGCCCGCCCTGCTGGGAATGCAGCGCCTGTCCGGCCTCGGGCGCCTGAGGGTCCATACCCGGGGGCACGTCGACCGGACGCGAGGAGGCGGAGGTGGTGAGGCTGTTGTCCTGAGCGCTGGGCGGCAGCGACAGCACCCGCTGCACCGTTCCCAGCGCGGTCCCGGCGGGGCTGCGCGTGACCTCTGAGAGATGGCCGCCGGTGGGGACCCAGAAGTAGATGAAGTAGTTACAGACGGTCTGGTAGGGCGCGGCGAACTGGATCAGCGGCCGCGTGACCTTGAGCGCCTGGCGAAGGTCGCGCAGCGCCAGCAGCGTGCTCGGGTTGTCACCGAGGTCCTGGAGGGCGCGCGCCAGCCGCTCGAGGTCGCCGCCCAGCTCAGGGACGCGAAGCAGCACCGGGGTGCCCACGCGGAGCGCGTCGTTGATAGGCGGCAGCGAGACGCGCAGCTGGCGGGCGCCCGGTTGCAGGCGTCGCGAGACATCGGCGAAACGGGCCAGGAACGGCGTCTGCACCCGCAGCGAGCGGATCGAGGTCGACAGCGTCGCCGGCCCCTCTTCGATCGTCTCGCGCAGCGCCTGAGGATTGCGCCCGATCGCCGCGAAGGTCGTGGCCTGATTGGCGAAGAACTCGCCCTGAACGCCGGCGACGGGAGCGAGCTCGCGCAGGGCACGACCCAGCCGCGGGAAGAAGCCGCTGAGCTCCGTGCGCGGGTCCGACAGGTTCTGCATCACGGGAAGCAGGTTGCGCAGGAGCGGGTTGAGCTCTTCGATGGCGCGGTTGATCGAGCTTCCGCGCCCCGCGAGTGCGCTGCCGAAGCCCTCTAGCGCCGCCCGCGCGCCGACGCGGGTCTTGTCGTCGAAGATCGCGGTGAAGTCCTCGACCTCACCGGCCCGCAGGCGGGTGTTGCGCAGCGGAATGGTGGCTCCCGCCTGAAAGCCCTCTTCCGAGGTGCCGGGGCTGAGCTCGACGTACTTGAGCCCGAGCGCCGAGCGCGAGCGGATCGCCACGAGAGTGTCCTTGGGCAGCGGCTGAACCGCCTTGTCGAGCTTGAGGTGGAGTACCGCAACGGAGCGCTCCTCTCCGTCGACCATGCCCCTCCCACTGCTGATCGAGTCCACCGCGCCGATCCGAAAGCCACCCGCGCGCACGTCGTTGCCCACTACGAGCTTGCTCGCGTTCGGCACCTTCGCCTCGAGGTCGTAGGTGGGAACGAAGGGCAGCCCGGAGTTGGCGTTGTAGGCGATGAAGACCGCGACGAGCGTGATCAGGATGGCCACCGCGCCCACCAGCACGGGACTCGCGGTGAGGGCTGCGGTGCCTCGCCGTCTCATGGGGCGAGCAGGTAGTCGAGGAGCACTTCGGTGTCGTCGCGCGCGGCGGGCGGCTGCGGGCCGCTCGCCAGCGGCGGCGTGGGCGGCGGTGCGGGCTGCGGGGAGGACCCCGCCGCGGCCGTGGCCCGCGCGGCTGCCGGCGCCTGCCCGTCGCCTTCGCCCTCCTCGCCCGGGATCTCAGTTGGATCGGGCGCGTTCACTCCGGGCTGGTAGGGGCCGAGCCAGCGGTTGCAGTGGTGGTTCTTCGCGTCGATGGTGGTGAAGTAGCCCGAGCAGCCGCCCAGGTCGAGCGTGGCGGAGACGCGCAGGATGTGCCCGATCGAGTCGAACGGGTTGGTGGCTAGGGCCTGCCAGTAGTAGTAGTTGAGAAAGCCCTCCATCCCCGTGAAGCCGCCCCCTTTCGACGACGGGATGTGGGTCTTGTCACCCGCCGGAGGGCCGGTCTGCTTGGCACGCGGGTCGTTCTCGACGGCGCGGCTGCGGTCGTCGAGGCTCTGGAGGAGCTGGCGCAGCGGCTTGGCCGTCGCCGGAGCGTCGCTGGCGGCCTGGCGCAGCACGGCGATCTCCTCGTCGGTGGCGCGGACCGCGTCGAGTCCGGCTTCGGATGCGCTGCCCAGCGCCCGGAACGCCGGGCGTGCGTTGTCGGAGAAGGGACGCAGCCGGGTGAGGAAGGTGTTCAGGTCGCCGGAGGCCGCCCCCAGGTCGCGCAGCACCGGGATCTGCGCGTTGGACAGCTCGCCGAGTCGCACCATCGCGGGACGCAGCTCGCCGAGGAAGGTGGGCAGGAGCTCGAAGCTGCGCGCCAGCTGCTCGCGGCGCGACGCGGTGATCTCGGCCGTCTCCCCCGCCTCCCTCACGAAGCGCACGACGTCTCCCTTGCGCGCCTCCAGCGCGGACACGGAGCGGTCGGCGTCGACGATGAAGCGCTCGATCGTTCGCGTCTGGCGCCCGAGGATCCGCAGCGTCTGGCTCGTCTCGCGCAGGCCGGGATGCGCCCGGCGCAACACCTCCGAAAGGTCGTCCGACCTTCCGGCGAGACCGGCGCCCAGCTCGCTGATTATCAGCCGGAAGCGCTCGCGGTAGGGGCGGCGCAGGACGCTGTTGACCAGATCGAAGGGAATCGTCGAGGTGGTCTGGTCGACCGGCACCCGGCCCCCGTCGGGTAGGCGCCGGCGCGCCTGGCCGGGCTGGCAGTCCACGAAGTACTCCCCGATCAGGGACTGCGGGCGGACCTCGCACGTCGCGTCCTCGCGCAGCTCGCCGAAGCCCGGCTCGCTCACCTTCACGTCCACCACCGCCTTGGGCGGATAGCCGCTCGTGAGGCGAAGGTTGTCGATCGTGCCCGCGCGCACGCCGGCGATCCTCAGGTCGCCGCCCTCGGTGAGACCGAACGCGTTGTCGAACACCACCTCGTAGGTGGCGCCCACCTTGTCCTCCTCGCCCCCCGCGGCGGTCAGGACGGCAGCCGCGAGCACGACCACCACTAGCAGGAGCGCGACGATGACAAGGCGCCTCACGGGCCGGGCACCGCCCGCTGCGATTCCTCACATTGCAGCGCGGCCTGCTCGCCCGCCGAGAGGACGTTGCTCCCGTCCGCGGCGGGGGCGTCGCCGCCGCCCGGACAGCGCCGGAGCTGGCCCTGCAGGGGCTCAGGCCCGTACAGGATCTCGGTGAGGTTGAGCTGTGAGCGCGAGAAGCCGCCGGCCGCGTCGTAGGCTCCGGTGCCGGAGAAGTCCTCGAACCAGCCCACGAGGTCCGGCGTGTAGGGTCGCAGCAGCCGGAAGGTCTCAGAGGAGTCGGTCAGCGCCTCCTCCGCCTCGGGGAAGGCACCGTCTCGCAGCGCGCCGTTCACCCGGCGCGGATCGAGCGCCACGTGGGACAGCGGCGGGAAGCTGTTCATGAGCTCGATCAGGTCGTTCGCGCCGCCGCTTCGCCGGATCGTGAGCGAAAGGTCGCGGATCGTGGGCTCGGCGTCGGCCGCGAAGGCGCGCGCATCGTCGAGGAAGGGGCCGAGGCGCCGCACGGCGGGGATCGAGACGTCCACGAGCGGATCGACGTCGTCGAGGGCGTTGCGCAGGTTCACGAAGGTGGTGTTGGCGCGGCGCATGAACGGCGGCAGAAGCTCGACCGCCTCGGCCAGCGCGGCCTGCTGGTTGCCGAGCGCCCGGAACGTGGCGTTGGCGTTCGATACCAGCCCCCGCACGTCATCGCGGCGCCGGGCGAGGGTGTTGACGAAGCGGCCCGAGTCGACCAGAAAGCGCTCCAGCAGCGGCTCGTCGCGAGACAACTCGCGAAAGAGGCGGGTGCCGGTCGACAGCGCGGGATTGAGGTACTTGACCGCCCTGTTGATCTCACGTCCGCGACCGCGCAGCAGCTCGGCGGAGCCCTTCACCGTGTCCTGCAGGCCGCGGCGGGTCTTCGCGTCGAAGATGCTGAACAACTGGTCGATCTCGACCGCGGTCTCGGTCTCGTTCGTGTCGAGCCGCCCGCCGTCCTCGATCTCCTCGCCGTCGGCGGGGCCGAGCTGCAGATCGACATAGCGATTCGCGATCCCCGACAGTGACGTCTGCTTGATCATCACCCGCGTGCCGCGCCGCAGCGGGGTGTACTCGTCGTCGACGCTGAAGCGCACCAGCGCGGTGCCTTCGTCGGAGATGCGCAGGCTCTCCACCGTTCCCACGTCGGCGCCCGCCACCCGCACCGGGTTTCCCGGCACGAGCTGGCCGCCGTTGAGGAACTCCGCGGTGACCGTGTACCCGCCGCCGCCGCTCAGCAGCACCAGGGCGATGACGACCACGGCCAACACGACGATGCCCGCCCCGGCAGCTCGTGCTGGCCACGATGAGCCTGCCCGGCGGCTCGTGGTGGCGCTCGCCATCAGGGGCGCAATGTTTTCACAAGGCCTGGCCTACGCCAGCAGGGGCAGCAGCGCCTCGAGCTTGACCTCGCTCTCCGCCAGCTCGGCGGCGGGGGCGGAATCGGCGACGATGCCGCAGCCCGCGTAGAGGTGAGCCACCTCGCCTCGCAGCAGCGCGCAGCGCAGCGCGACGCAGAACTCGCCGTCCTCGGCCAGGTCGGTCCAGCCCACCGCGCCCGCGTACCAGCCGCGGTCGAGCCCCTCGAGGGCGGGAATCAGCGGAAGCGCCTTGTCGCGTGGCTCACCTCCGACGGCAGGCGTCGGCAGCAGCATGCCCGCGAGCTCCACCGCGGGGAGCGGCTCGGCGAGCTGCGCCCGAATGGGAGTGGCCAGGTGCTGCACGTTCTGGACTCTGACCAGCACCGGCTCGTCCGCCGAGGTCACCCAGATGCTGACCGGCTCGAGCGTGCGCTCGATGCGGCGGGCGACTATCTCCTGCTCCCGGCGGTCCTTGGGGCTCTGGAGCAGCTGCTCGCCGAGATGGTCATCGACTGCCGGGTCGGCGCTGCGCCTCGTCGTGCCCGCCAGGGCGACGGTCTGCACGCGCGCTGCGTCGCGGCGCAGCAGCAGCTCCGGGCTCGCTCCGACGAACGCGGCCTGCGGCGTGCCCACACACCAGCAGTAGCACGCGGGGAAGGACTCCCGAAGGGCGCCGAACACGGCGCCCGGGTCGTGGGGCCGGGCCGCGTGGGCGCGAACCTCGCGAGCGAGGACGATCTTGTCCAGCTCGCCGCGCCGGATGCGCTCGACCGCCCGCTCCACCGCGTGCTCGAAGTGCGACGGGGGCGCTGCCCCGGCCACGCGCGTGCGCTCGACCGGGTCGGGGTCGAGCAGCGGCATCGAGGCGGGCGAGAGCCGCGCCAGGAGCGCCTCGAGCGAGTCGAGCGACGCCTCGACGTCGTCGTCGGCGTGTACGACCGCGCAGACGGTGATGCGCGCCTGCCCGCGGTGGCGGCTCAGTGCGACCTTCGGGAGCACGAGCGCAGCCGGCGCCAGCGAGGACCACTCCGGCGTGGACCCACCCTCGGGCGCAAAGGCAAAGCCCCCGACGAAGACCGGTCCCGCTCCCGCCGGACGGTCGGGGTCGCGGGCGGGATCGTCAGCGAAGGTGCGGCGCCCCAGCTCGCGTGCGCGGGCGGCGACCTGGGCAAACCGGTTCACCCCGCGCGCCTCGAGCACCGTCGCCTGTCCCAGCCCCGCGAGCACGAACCCGTCGCGCTCGGGCTGCTCGAAGCAGAAGAAACGGTCGTCCGGGCGCCGGGCGCCGAGAACGGCGGCGGACAGGTCGAGCTGCGCCGGCAGCGGGGCGGTGACCGCCGCGACGGCCGGACCGGCCTCGCTTCGCGCCCAGCCGATGGCGGCCTGCAGCCGCCGCGCCAAGCGCTCACGCGTCGCGTCCGAGAACGCGAAGGGGTTTCCGGCCGTCGATGGCCGGTTGATCGAGCGGGAGCGCGCTCTAGGTTGCACCGCGTCCGCGAGCCACCGCGACTTCGCCCGTCCGCACCATCTCGATCAGGCCGAAGGGGCGCACCATCTCCTCGAAGGCGGCGATCTTGTCGTCGGTGCCCGTGACCTCGACGGTCACGCTGCGCTTCGAGACGTCAACGGTCTTCCCGCGGAAGATGTCGATGAACTGCATCACCTGCGCGCGCGAGTCGCCGTCCTGGCAGGAGACCTTGAACAGCGCGAGCTCGCGGGCGACGGTGTCGGCGGGCTCGAGGTCCCGGATCTTGATCACGTGGACCAGCTTGTGCAGCTGCTTGGTCACCTGGTCCATGGGATGGGCGGCGCCGTCGACGGTCAGGGTGATGCGCGACATCGACTCGTCGTCGGTCGGCCCCACCGCCAGCGAGTCGATGTTGAAGCCCCGCCTGGCGAACAGTCCGGCGATGCGGGCGAGCACGCCCGGCTTGTTCTCCACGAGAAGCGACAGAACGTGCTTGCGGCCGGTGCGCATGCCGGCCGTGGCCTCGAGGTCCTCGAGGTTGAGGATCTCCTTCGTGCCGGGCTCGCCCACGGCTCAGCCGGCCTCGGTCGGTTGATCAGGCCGCGAAAAGCGAGCGTGCCAAGGGCAGGCAAGGCTTTGCCTGGCTGCGACCGAGGACGCGGGCAGGCGAAGGTTTGCAGCGAGCATGATCAGCCGACCATGTCGCGGGCGGCCTGTCCCGCGGGGATCATCGGATAGCAGTTCTCTTCCTTGGTCACCTGCACGTCCACGAGCACGGGGCCGTCCTCGGCCAGCGCGGAGCGCAGCGAGCCCTC
>Ga0307318_10000271_pt1 | contig 16900 bp, 18 predicted proteins | sample ER_DNA_367_FD_194500 | JGI IMG/M metagenome (GOLD analysis project Ga0307318, IMG submission 194500) | Bulk soil microbial communities from the East River watershed near Crested Butte, Colorado, United States - ER_DNA_367 | ecosystem: Environmental > Terrestrial > Soil > Floodplain | place...
TGTCGGAGGGGATCGCCGGCCTGAGCTTCGAGGTGGGCGACGGGAGGGCCCTCGGCCTTCCCGACGGCTCCTTCGACGCCGTGGTGCTGCACACGGTGCTGTGCCACATCCCCGAGCCCGAGCGCGCCCTGGCCGAGGCGTTTCGCGTCGTTCGAGACGGCGGCCGGCTGGCCATCTTCGACGGCGACTACGCCACCTCGACCGTGGCCGCATACGAGAACGACCCACTGCAGGGTTGTGCTGAGGCCACGATCGCGGCTCTGGTGCACGACCCATGGCTCGCGCGGCGGCTGCGCAGGCTGGTGAGCGAGGCGGGATGGAGGGTGACCGGGATGCGCAGCCACGGCTACCTCGAGACGACCGACCCCGGGTACTCCATGACGCTGGTGGACCGCGGGGCGGACTCCCTTGTGGGTGCGGGCCGGCTCGGGGCCGAGGCGGGCGAGGCGCTCAAGTCAGAGGCGCGCCGCCGAGCCGACGCCGACGAGTTCTTCGGGCACATCGCCTACGTCAGCATGATCGCGGAGCGCCCCGGTTCGTGACCGTGGCGCCGCGACACCCGCGGGGCACGCGCGCAGGCGCGCGGAGGTCGGGCTGCGGCGCTGACCTATGCTGCGCCGGTGCGCCAGCGCCTGCGTGAGCTCGGCTACACGGTCGGCCGCTTTCCCGCGGGCGAGCGCAACGCGCTCGTGGATGTGCCGGGTGTGCGCGTCGGGCACTGCACGCTGAACGAGGGCGAGCGGCTGCGCACCGGGGTCACCGCGATCCTCCCCCACGGGGACAATCTGTACGCCGAGAAGGTCCTCGGCGCCTGCCACGTGGTGAACGGCTACGGCAAGGCGGCCGGCCTCTCGCAGCTGGCGGAGCTCGGCACGATCGAGAGCCCCATCCTGCTCACCTCGACGCTCTCGGTGGGCCCGGTGTGGGAGGGGGGACTGATCCATCTGCTCGAGCAGAACCCCGAGGCGGCGCGCGATCGCGACACCGTCAACGTGGTGGTCGGGGAGTGCTTCGACGGCTGGCTCTCGGAAGCCCGCGCCCTGGCCGTCAGGGCCGAGCACGCCCGCGAGGCTATCGCCGCGGCCGCCGCCGACGAAGCCCGCGAGGGCGCTCTCGGGGCCGGCACGGGCACCACCACCTTCGGCTTCAAGGCGGGAATCGGCGGCGCCTCGCGGCTCACGGACGCGGGGACGCTGGGATGCCTGGTGAATCCCAACTACGGCGCGCGGCGCGACCTGCACATGCTGGTCGGGCCCGCCGCGGCGGCGCGGCTCGCCTCGCCGGCCACCGAGCCGCCGGCCCAGGGCGGCTCGGTGTTGGTCGTGCTCGGCACGGACGCCCCGTTATCGGCGCGACAGCTGGCACGGCTGGCGGCGCGCGGGACCTTCGGGCTGGGACGGGCCGGCTCGTTTGCCTCCAACGCGAGCGGCGAGTACGTGGTCGCGTTCTCCACGGCGCACCGCATCCCGCACCGCGACGAGTCGGGGGAGCTGCAGCTGCGGCTGCTGCGCGACGACTCCGTGGCGCTGCGTCAGCTCTTCGAGGCCGCCGGCGAGGTTGTGCACGAGGCGATCCTCAACGCGCTCTGCAGCGCCGAGGCGATGGTGGGGCGCGACGGCAACCGCGTGGAGGCATTTCCTCACGAGCTGCTTGACGCCGCTCCCGGAGTGAGACGAGCTTGACGACGAAGGGCTCCCCGAGAGGAGCCCTTCGGCGGTTTGGCGGGCAGGCCGCGTGCCGCGCCCGACCCGTCCACGACAACGCGCGGGGAGGCAGCAGGTTCAAGAGTTAGGGAAGACTTCTGAGTTGACGCCGCGAGCGACGGGTAGGAGCCTCTCATCATGGGTGCAGCTTCGGTTGAGCTCCGGCCGGCGATCCCGGGGATCTTTCGCTCCCGTCGCCTGCTGGCCCTGGCCACGGACGAGCGGCTTGTCGAGCAAGTCCGCCGGGGCAACGAGGAGGCCTTCGCGATCCTCTTCGAGCGCTACGCCCCGGCCTTGCTGGCCTTCTGCCGGCACATGCTCCGCTCCCGAGAGGAGGCCGAGGACGCCGTGCAGCTCACCTTTGCGGCCGCCCACCGCGCCCTGCTCCGGGAACCCGAGCGAGCGGTCGTCATCAAGCCGTGGCTGTTCAGGATTGCGAGAAATCGCTGTTTTTCGATGCTCCGGGCACGGCGCGAGCAGCCGAACGAGCTCGTGGACCTGCCCTCAGATGGGCTGAGCCACCAGGTCGAGGAGCGAGCCGAGCTGCGCCAGCTGCTGGCCGACGTGCGCGAGCTGCCCGCGGAGCAGCGCTCGGCCCTGCTGCTCGCGGAGGTCAGCGACCTCTCCCACGCACAGGTCGCGGACGTGCTTGGCTGTGAGGTAGCCCGGGTGAAGGCACTCGTGTTTCAAGCCCGCACCGGGCTGATCAATCGACAAAGGGCCCGCGATACGCCCTGCGCGGAGATACAGGAGCAGCTGGCGAACCTCCGTGGAGGCTCGCTGCGGCGCACTCCCGTGCGGTTGCACCTGCACGAGTGCCCAGCCTGCCGGGCCTACCGCGTCGAGGTGCGCAAGCAGCGCCAGATGCTGGCCGCGGCCCTGCCGGTGACGCCCACGCCGGGATTGAAGGCGAGCGTGCTGACGGCCGCAGGACTCGGCGGCGGCGCGGCCGGAGGCGGCATCGCGGCTGGAATGTCCTCGCTTGCGGGGATCTTCGGCGGCGGAGCACTGGTCAAGGTCGCGGTGATCGGCGCTGTGGCCGGCGGAAGCGCCATAGCCGCACCGGCGCTCCTCGACTCCGGGCGGGGAGCGCAGATTCCGACGGTCGCCCCGTCCTCGGAACACGCGCAGGCGCGCGAGCCGGCGTCGACGGTGTGGGCGCCGCCGACTCACGGCCTCGAGCCGAACGGGACACCCCATCGTCTCCATCGTCGCGGCGCCGAAGCGCCAGGACGCCCGCATTCTCCGCCCAAAGGCGTCACGCCAGAGAAAGGGCGGCGGAGGTCGAAGGGCGCAACGCCGCCGGAGCGGGTGAAGAAGACCAAGGCCAAGCCGACTCCGCCGGGGCAGGTGAAGACAGGTGGAAAGGGGGCGCCGCCGCCAAGTAAATCCAAGAGCCCTAAGGCGAAGACCGTGCCGCCCGGCCAGGCGAAGGGCAGCGAGGGGGTGAGTGGCGGACCCTCGAGCAACGGAAACAACGGAAAAAGCGCAAACGTCGAAAACGGCGGCAAGGCTAAGACGCCGACCCAGCCCAGCCCGAAACCGACGAAACCGAAGACCGCAGCTCCTCCGCCAGTGACGGAGCCGGTGCCGGCGGCCCCGCCCGCGCCCTCGCCTGGTCCAAAGCCCAAGGACAAGCCAAAGCCCTAGGCGGCTCAAGATCGGCGCCCCCGAGCCGAAGGTGAGGGCAGAGCGACCTAAGGAGGAAGCCGTGGGGCTTCTAGGGAAGATGAAGGACGCGATGGGCCAGGCCCAGGAGTTGCAGGGCCAACAGGCTGCGGCCGGCGCCGCCGGCGGCATGGACTTGAGCGCGGCGGTTGCCGACCGCGACTCGCTGCAGGGCCAGGCGCGCGAGCAGAACCGCATCCTCAGCGTCGGCGGACTGGGCCACGCGCTGATCAGGGGCCACGTCGACACGGGCGAGAACGTCGCCGGCAATCCGGTCTGGATCTTCGATCTCGAGGTGACGCCCGAGGGCGGTTCGGCCTACGCGGTCCAGCACCGCGAGATCGTCTCGTCCATGTCGATGGGCTACTACGGCGACGGCACTTCGATGGCCTGTCGGATCGACCCGGCCGACCCGCAGAAGATCGCCTTCGGCGAGAAGCCCTTCATGTAGGAGCGCTTCGTGGGGATGTTCCGAGACATGAAGGACATGATGCAAACGGTCCGCAGCGACGAGCTCAAGGAGCTCAAGAAGAAAGCGGACGCCCAGCCCAAGAGGAGCATGCTCGAGGGCGTGAAGATGGCCAACGCGGCCTACGACGACGCGATGGCCGTGCAGGCGGGAGCCGCGGGCATGGCCGACCCGGCTGCCTTCGGGCAGACCTACATGGCCGGCACGGTAGGCACCGCCATCGTCAACGCCATCAGGGACACCGGGACGCAGATCAACATGGCGCCGGTATGCGAGCTCGACCTGACCGTGACCGTGCCGGGCAAGGAGCCCTACGCGGTCAAGCACCGCCAGCTCATCGCCCACTCGGCGCTGCCGCGCTTTCAGCCCGGCGCGACGTTCAGCGTTCGCGTCGACGCAACCGATCGAAGCAAGCTCGTCATCGGCTGATGCGATCCCTGATCTGGGCCGGCTGGCTAATGGTCGCGCTGGGCGCGGCCATGCTGGCCGGCTCGATCGCCGCCGGCTCGCCCCCGTTCGGGGTGCTCATGCTGGCCGGCCTCGGCGGGCCCGGGCTGTTCATGGTCTGGCTCGCCCGGGGCTGGGACAGGCCGCTCGGGGGTCCGGCCGACCTCCACCGCTTCGGGCGGCCGGCCAACGCCACCGTGCGCAAGGTCGAGGACTCGAGGCTCGATGCGGACGGCACCCGCACTGCCAAGCTGTCGCTTCACGTGACGCCGCGCAACGAGAGCTCCTACGACACGCGCCGCCGCGTGTCGCTTCCGGGCGGACGCATTCCGAGCCCGGGCGAGCGGGTCACGATCAAGTTCGATCCCCACCGCCGACGCGAGTTCGTGCTGCTGGAGGAGAACTACGACGTGGAGAGCTTTCCCACTTCGTCGAGCCTGATGGGCCCGCCGATCTCGACCTAGTGCGACCTCGCGGCAGAGTAGGTTGTCGCGATGCACCGCGCTGTGATCGCGGCACTCGCGCTCCTCGCGGCCCTGGCTGCCCCCGCCCGAGCCGACACCGAGCTCTCGTCGATCTTCGAGTCCGTCACGCGCACCGCGAGGGCGCTCGACGTGGAGCCCGCCCAGCCCGTCGACTGGTTTCCGGTGCGCGGGATCGTCGACTTCGGCGACTCCGAGGCGCGCTTCGGCGCTTGGCGCGGCGGGCGCCGCCACGAGGGCCAGGACGTGTTCGCCAAGGAGGGGACGCCGCTCGTGTCGGTACGCGCCGGGACCGTGATCGAGACGGGCAACGACGGAGGACGCGGGAACTACATCGCCATCTGGAGCTCGGAGGCGCGGCTGACATTCGTGTACCTGCACATGCGCGCGCCCACGCGCCTGCGAGAGGGCGAGCAGGTGGGAGCCGGTCAGCGGATCGGCGCCGTGGGCTGCACCGGCTCGTGCTGGGGCACCCACCTGCATCTGGAGATGCGGCAGGGCCGAAGTGTCAGCGCCAAGCCGCTCGACCCGCTTCCCATGCTGAGGGTGCTGGCCGGAAGAGCGCGCTGAGACGGGCCGCAGCCGAGGCGGGTAGCCTGCGCCTCACGTGGATCAGATGCAGCTGCGCAACCGCCTGGTGATGGCGACCCAGATGTGGCGCGAGGCGACGGACGACCCGCTGCCGCGAATGGCTCCCGGGGAGCCGGCGCGGCAGCTGCAGGCGTTCGAGCTCCATCTGGTCGACATGCTCTGCGCCCAAGCAACCCCCCAGACGGCCCGCGACGTCGCCGACAAGACGTGGGACCTCGTGCACGACCGGACCGACGAAGATGCGGTCAAGCGGCGAGTGATGGAATGCCACGAGGCCCTTGCGCGCCTGTCGGCTCGCGGCAGCGGGCTCGACTCCTAGCTTGAGCGAGCTCCCGGAGCTCTTCGACTCACGCCTGAGGGCGCGCTCGCTCGCCTACCTGTTCTGCGCCGTGGCGCTGATGTCGGGCCTGACGATCCTGCTCCCGCGCGACCACTCGATCGACGAGCTCGGCCTGGGGCTCACAGGCCTCGCCGCGGCGGGCGTGGGCGCCGGGCTGCTCGGATTGGCCGGCCGGCTCGCACTGTGGCAGCTGCACGCCGCGCTGGCCCTCGGCACGGCAATGGTCGCGCTGGCGAACGAGTTCGCGGGCCAGACGGCGCTATTCGCGCTGCTCTTCAGCTGGCCGATTCTCTACGCGTGCTACTTCTTCGAGCGGCCCGCCGCTCTGGGGCAGGTGGCCCTCGCCGGCGTGGCCTACGCGATAGTCCTGATCGCCGCCGAACCGGCGAGTTCCATCGTGCGCTGGGTGGTGGCGATTGGCACTCCCACCGCGGCGGGGCTGCTGATCTGGCGGCTACTCGACCGCGTCCGAGCGGAGAAGGTCGATGCGCTCGAGCGCGCTCTGCTGCTGCAGCAGAACGAGGCGCGCACGCGGATCGTGCTCGACAGCGCCCCCGATGCCTTCGTCGCCATCGATCGCGACGGAGTCATCCGCACCTGGAACGCCGCCGCCGAGCGCATGCTGGGCTGGTCGGCCGCCGAGGCGGTCGGGAAGCCCCTCCGGGCCCTGATCATTCCCTCCGAGCATCGCGAGGCCCACGACGAGCGCCGTCGCAGGCTGCTCGATCCGGCGGCACGCGACGCCACCGGAGTTCTGGAGCTGGAGCTCCAGCATCGCGACGGCCACCGCTTCCCCGCCGAGGCGCGGGTGTCGCGGGTGACCATTCGCGGTGAGGTGTTCGCCGCCGGCTTCCTGCGCGACGTGTCCGACCGCCTGCGGCGCGAGGCCGAACGCGAGGCGCTGCTGCGCGCGCAGGCCGCTCGCAGCGAGGCGGAGCGCTTTGCCGACATGGTCAGCGGCATGCAGCAGCTGGTCGACGCCGCGCTCGCCCATCGCACGTTGCGCGCGATCCTGCCCGTGCTCGTCACCCGCCTGCGCGCCGTGCTGGCCGCCGATGCGGCCGCCATCTACCTGGCCGAGGAACGCAGCCGCCTGGTGCTGGGGGCGGCCTCGGGCGGCACGCCCGGCGGCGGCGATCGCGCGCCCCTGGACCTGGGTGAGGGCTTCGCCGGCCGCGTCGGCGCCGCCCGCGAGCCGATGCTCACCGGAGACCCCGAAGGAGGCAGGGAATCGAGCGACTCGATGATCGGTGTGCCGCTGCTCGCCGCGGGGGAGCTGACCGGGGTCCTGGTGGTATGCGCATCTACGCCGCGGCGGTTCACCGTCGACGACCTCAACCTGCTTCGGCTGGCCGCCGACCGGGTGGCTCTGGCCATGGATCATGCCCGCCTCTACGAACGCGAGCTGAAGATCGCCGAGACGCTGCAGCGCAGCCTGCTGCCGGAGCGCCTGCCGCAGGTGCCCGGGCTGGAGGTGGCGGCGCGCTACCTGCCCGCCGCGGCGGAGGCGGAGGTGGGCGGTGACTGGTACGACGTGCTGTCCATCCCGGGGGGGCGGGTCGGCCTCGTGATGGGTGACATCGCGGGCAAGGGGCTCGTTGCGGCTTCGATGGTGGGCCGCCTGCGCAGCGCGCTGCGCGCGTACGCGCTCGAGGGTCATTCGCCTCCACTCGTGGTGAGCCGGCTCAATCGCCTGATCTGGACTGAGGCGCAGGAGGGCCAGATGGCAACGCTGCTGTTCGTCGTCGTCGATCCCGTCGGAGGACGCGTCGGCTGGGTCAACGCCGGACACCCCCCGCCGCTGCTCGTCTCCGGCGGCGGGCGTCCGCGCTACCTACAGGGCGGAAGCTCCGTGCCGCTCGGCGTGCTGCCGTTCCCCGACTTCCAGGAGATGTCGGTGACGGTGGCCGCCGACGCGACGGTCGTGCTCTACACGGACGGCCTGGTGGAGCGGCCGGGGGAGAACATCGACCTCGGGCTGGGGCGGTTGACCGAGCTGGTGCACGGCGCCGACAACGGTGCCGAGGCCCTGTGCGACCGGCTGCTCGGCTCGCTCGTTCCCGACGGCGCGCCCGCCGACGACGTGGCCCTGCTGGCGCTTCGAATGATCCCCATGTCCGAACGCCTCGACGCGGAGTTTGCGACCGATCCCGAGGCGCTGGCTCCGATGCGCGCCCTCCTACGCCGCTGGCTGCGCCACGTCGGGGCGAGCGACAGCGAGACCGCGGAGATCGTTGCCGCCTGCGGCGAGGCGGCCACGAACGCCGTCGAGCACTCGGGGTCGAGCGGTCGCGATCCGCTCGAGCTGAGTGGCCGAGTCGAGGGAAGAACCGTCGAGCTGACCGTTCGCGATCACGGAGTCTGGCGGCCGCCTCGCGAGGACCGCGGCGGACGCGGCCTGCCATTGATGCGCGCCCTGATGGACGAAGTCGACGTAACATCGTCTACAGAGGGCACTACGGTGCGCGTGTCGCGGACGTTGGGCTAGGCAGGGACGCTGATCGGAGGGGTCGTCTTGGAACTGGTGGGACTCGAGATCGAGGAGCGCGGCGACATCGTGATCGCCAGGATGACGGGGGAGCTCGACATAGTCGGCGCCGCGTCCACCGGTGAGGCCATCGGCGAGGCGGTGCCCAGCGATGCGCGAGCGGTGGTGGTGGACCTGAGCCGGCTCGAATTCATCGATTCGAGCGGGATCGCGATGATGTTCAGCCTCGCCCGCCGGTTGGGCGGCCGCCGGCAGGACCTACGCGTCGTGGCCCGCCCCGGAGAGCCGGTCCTGCGGGTGCTCGAGCTGGTCGAGTTCGATCGCGCGGCGCCGATCTACGAGACGGTCGACGCTGCGCTGGCCGAGCTCGCGCGCGACTGATCCAAGAAGTCGAGCACGAGCCGGTTGAACTCCTCGGCGTTCTCGAGGTTGGCCCCGTGAGGGCCGGCGTCGATCACGCTCAGGCGCGCGCCCGGGATCAGCTCGGCCAGCTCACTCGACTTCCAAACGGGCACGAGGATGTCGTGTTCGGCGCCGATCACGTGGGTGGGAATCGCGAGCCTGCCGAGACGCTCGCGGGCGTCATGGCGGCTCGAGGCGTCGAGCTGGCGGGCGAAGGCATCGGCCGACTGGGGGTACGGGTTCTGGAGCATCAGATCTCGCAGCCAGGCGACGCCGTCGGCGTTCTCGAAGAAGTCCTCCGACAGGGTCAGCAGCATCAGCTCGTCCACCCGCTCCTCGCGCGACATGTGTTCCACCCGCGCGCTCCACAGCTCGCTGAGCTTGGCCGCCCACGCGCCTCCTCTGGGCCAGGTCATCGCCAGGGTCAGCGTGCGCACGCGGTCGGGCGCGGCCAGGGCGACCTCCTGGGCAATGGCGCCGCCCATCGAGACTCCGACCAGGTGAAACGACTCGAGCTCGAGGCCGTCCGCCAGGGCCAGCGTGTCCTGCGCCATGTCGGTGATCTCGTACGGGCCCGCGGCCATCGATGACTGCCCGACGTCGCGGTTGTCGAAGATGATCGTCCTGTAGCGCGCGGAGAAGGCCGGCACCTGCATCGCCCAGGCCATGGTGTCGGCGGCCAGCCCCATCACGAGCAGGAGCGGCTCCCCCTCGCCGTGGACCTCGTGGTAGAGCGTCTGGCCGTTGGCTTCGATGGTCGGCATGACTCAGACCCTAGTGTCATCCGTTCGCATGCTCTTTACCGAATGATGTGAGCGAATGGCTTTGTTGACCCTCTTTGCCGTCGTGGCGGGTGCGGGCACCGCCCTGACGCCGTGCGTGCTTCCCGTGTTGCCCGGGCTGCTCGCCTCGGCCGGCAGCGGCGGCAGGCGCCGGCCGCTGGGCGTCATCCTCGGGCTGACCGTCACCCACACGGTGGCGATCGTCGCGCTGGCGTCGTTGATCGACGGCGTGGGGCTGCCCGACGGCGGCGTGCGCGCGCTCGCGGTGGTGGTCCTGCTCGCGTTCGGGGTGTCCCTGCTCGTGCCCTCGCTGGCGGCGCGCGTGGAGGCGCCGCTCACGCGCCTGGCCCGCTTCGGGCCGCGAGGTCGCGGCGAGGGTTTCTGGTCGGGGCTCGTGGTTGGCGGCGGGCTCGGTTTCGTCTACGCCCCGTGCGCCGGGCCGATTCTGGCCGCGGTGGTGTCGGTCTCGGCCACGCGTGGCGCGTCGGGGGAGCTCGTTGTGGTGGCGCTCGGCTACGCGGCCGGGTCGGCGCTCGTGCTCTTGGCCATCGCCTACGGAGGGCGCCGGCTGATCGATCGTCTACGGGCGGCCGGGCGCGGCCCGGCAGTGCAGCGCGTGCTCGGCGTCGTGATGGTGGCCACGGCGGTGGCGGTGGCCACCGATCTCGACGTCCGCTTTCAGACCGCCCTGGCCGACGAGCTTCCGGCGTTCGTGACCAACCCCACGCGCGGGCTCGAGCGCTCGGCGTCGGTTGAGGACCGCCTCGCCGAGCTGCGTGGGCGCTCGCGCTTTCGGGAGACCGCCGGGGGCTCGGCCGGCCTGCCGGTCTTGGGCACGGCTCCGGGCTTCCCGGGCAAGGGGCGCTGGTTCAACACCCCCGGGGACGCGCCGCTGGAGCTCGACCAGCTGCGGGACCGCGTTGTGCTCGTCGATTTCTGGACGTACACGTGCATCAACTGCCTGCGCACGTTGCCCTACCTGCGCGCCTGGGACGCCCGCTACCGAAAGCGCGGGCTGACGATCGTCGGGGTGCACACGCCCGAGTTCGCCTTCGAGCGCGACGCCGGCAACGTCGGGCGCGCCATAGCCCAGAACCACCTGCGCTACGCCGTCGCTCAGGACAACGACTACGCCACCTGGACCGCCTGGGGCAACCAGTACTGGCCGGCCAAGTACCTGATCGACTCCCGCGGCCGGGTGCGCTACACCCACTTCGGCGAGGGCGACTACGACCAGACCGAAGCCGCGATCCGCGCGCTGCTGGCCGAGGCCGGCGCGGAGCGGCTCGGGGCCCCCGCGCGGGCGCACGCGGAAACCGCCTCGAGCGGCCTGGCCACGCCCGAGACCTACCTCGGCTTCCAGCGCGCGGCGCGCTTCCTCCCAGGCCCGCTGCGTCGCGGAGTAGGCCGCTACCCCGGTGTGGACGAGCTGCCTCCGGTTCACTTCGCGCTGTCGGGAACCTGGAACGTCACGGGCGAGTCCGCGCGGGCGGTGGCCGACGCGAAGATCGACGCGCGCGTGACCGCACGCAAGGTCTTTCTCGTGCTCAGCTCCGAGGGAGAGCGGCCGCGCGACGTAGAAGTGCTGCTCGACGGGAAGCCAATCGAGACCTCGGAGGCGGGTGCCGACGTTCGCGGCGGCCGCGTCCGCGTGCGAGAGGAGCGTCTCTACCGGCTGGTCGCGCTCGATCGGGTCGAGGACCGCCGCGTGACCCTGCGCGTGCCGGCCGGCGTGAGCGCCTACGCGTTCACCTTCGGCTGACCCACGCCGATCGTGACTGGCCGGCCAGCCAGGACTGGTACGCTCGCCCGGGTGGGCAAGGTCTGCATCATCGGTGCCGGCTCGTCGGGCATCGCCGCGTGCCAGGTCCTGCACGCGCGTGGGATCGAGTTCGACTGCTTCGAGAAGGGCTCTCACGTCGGCGGCAACTGGCGCTACGAGAACGACAACGGGCTGTCGTCGGCCTACCGCTCGCTGTTCATCAACACCTCGCGCCAGATGATGGAGTACGCGAGCTATCCGATGCCGGAGGACCTTCCGGACTACCCGCACCACACGCAGATCGCCCGCTACTTCGACGACTACGTCGACCACTTCGGCTTTCGCGATCGGATCCGCTTTCGCACCGAGGTCACGCTCGTCACCCCCGATGGGGACAGTGGCTGGCGAGTGACGCTCGACGACGGCAGCGCCCGGACCTACGACGCGGTGATGGTCGCCAACGGGCACCACTGGGACCCCAAGTTCCCCGAGCCGCCCTTCCCCGGCCAGGAGAGCTTCCCCGGGGATCAGCTCCACGCCCACTTCTACCGCGAGCCCGACGAGCGCTTCGCCGACAAGAACGTGCTCGTGCTCGGCATCGGCAACTCGGCGACCGACATCGCGGTGGAGACCTCGCGCGTGTCGACCATGACCTACCTGGCGATGCGGCGCGGAGCGCACGTGGTGCCGAAGTACATCGCCGGCACGCCGACCGACCAGCTCGGCCCCAAGTGGCTCAGCCGCCTTCCTTTCCAGTTCACGCGGGCGCTGTTCGTCCGCGAGCTCAAGCACGTGCAGGGCCCGATGGAGAACTACGGGCTGCCCAAGCCCGACCACAAGCTCGGGCAGGCACACCCGACCATCTCCGCCGACCTTCTGGCCCGCATCGGCCACGGACGCATCACCCCCAAGCCCAATATCGAGCGCCTCGAGGGCCGCAACGTCCACTTCACCGACGGCACGAGCGTCGGGATCGACACGATCGTCTGGTGCACCGGCTATCGCATCACGTTTCCGTTTCTCGAGAGCGACGTGATGGAGGTCAAGGGCAACCGGGTGCCGCTCTACCGGCGCGTCGTGCACCCGGAGGCGCCGGGCCTGTACTTCATCGGCTTGGTCCAGCCGCTCGGGGCGATCATGCCGATCGCCGAGCTCCAGTCGGAGTGGGTGGCGGACCTGTTCGAGGGCTCTGCGGCCCTGCCCGAGCCGGAGGCGATGAGGCGTGAGATAGGGCGCGAGGAAGCGGCCATGCGCAGGCGCTATGTGGCGTCGACGCGCCACACGATCCAGGTCGACTACTACCCCTACATGCGGCTCCTGGGCACGGAGCGAAAGCGCAAGCGGGGACTCAGGCGCGCGCTGCCGGCCGCGAGGACGCCGGAGGTCGAGGCGGCCAACGCGGCGTGATGGCGCGCGTCGCCGTCGTCACCGGCGCGGGCCGCGGCTTCGGGCGCGAGATCGCGCGGCGCCTCGCGGGCCGCGGCTACACCGTCCTTGCCTCGGACATCGACGCCGAGTCCGCGGCCCGCACCGCCGATGAGGTCGGCGGCTTCTCGACCCGGCTCGACGTGCGCGACCCCGAGGCCCACCGCGAGGCGGCGCGCCTCGCCGGCCAGCGCGGCCCGCTCGAGGTCTGGGTCAACAACGCGGGAGTGCTGCGCGCGCGCAAGGCCTGGGAACACGACGACGAGGAGGTGCGCCTGCTGGCCGAGGTGAACCTGATGGGTGTGATCTGGGGGTCGCGGGCGGCGGTCGACGCCATGCGCGAGGGAGGCGGACAGAACATGCACGTGATCAACCTGGCCTCGCTGTCGGCGCTCGTGCCAGTGCCCGGGCTCGCGCTGTACGCGGCCACCAAGCACGCCGTCGTAGGCTTCACGAGCTCGCTGGCCGGAGATCTGCACGCGGCCGGCATTCCGATCACGGCCCACGCCGTCTGCCCCGACGGGGCGGACACCGACATGACGCGCGAGCGCGCGGGCGACCACGACTCGGCGATCATCTGGTCGGCGCCGCGCATGCTCTCCGCCGGCGAGGTCGCCGACGGGGTGGTCGGGCTGCTCGACTCGAAGCGGCTCGTGCACGTGATCCCGCGCTGGCGCGGATGGGCCGCGCGCGGGACCGCCGCGGTCGGCAGGCCCGCGCTTCTGAGCGCCGAGCTGCTGCGAAAGCAAGGCGAGCGGAGGCGCTCGCGCCGTTAGGGTTCAGCAGGACTTTCCGACGAGGAGGAACGGACGTGGCGACAGCGGTTCCGGAGGTGCAGGGCGATGGGGGCGCCGCGGCGCCGGCGAAGCAGATCGAGGTCGAGAATCCGGCTACGGGGCGCGTGATCGCCGCCGTGGACGTGGTTTCGCCGGAGCGCATCCCCGCGCTGGTCGCCCGCGCTCGCGCCGCGCAATCGGGCTGGGAGGCGCTTGGCTTCGAAGGCCGCGCGAGGGTGTTCGAACGCGCCCAGAAATGGATGGTCGACAACGACGACCGTGTGATCCGTACTATCGTCTCGGAGACGGGCAAGGCGTGGGAGGAAGCGCAGCTGGCCGAGGTCGCCTATGTGACGGGCGCACTTGGATTCTGGGCCAAGAACGCTCCGAAATACCTGGCCGACGAGAAGATCAAGACCGCCTCGCCCTTCGTCCGCGGCCGAAAGCTGACCCTCCGCTATGTGCCGCTCGGTGTGGTCGGGGTGATCGGACCCTGGAACTACCCGCTCACGAACTCCTTCGGGGACGCCATCCCCGCGATGGCGGCCGGCAACGCGGTGATCATCAAGCCCAGCTCCGTCACGCCGTTGTCGCCGATGCTGATGGGCGAGATGCTGCGCGAGTGCGGCCTGCCCGACGGCGTGTACCAGGTCGCGCCCGGGTCCGGCGAGACCGGCGGGGCGCTGATCGACGCGGTCGACTTCATCATGTTCACGGGCTCCACGCCCACCGGCAAGAAGGTCATGGAACGCGCCGCGCGCACGCTGACGCCGGTGTCGCTCGAGTTGGGGGGGAAGGACCCGATGATCGTCTGTGCGGACGCCGACGTCGAGCGCGCCGCCAACGCCGCCGTCCACTACTCCATGCAGAACGCCGGACAGACCTGCATCTCGACCGAGCGGGTGTACGTCGAGGAGCCGATCTACGACCACTTCGTCGATCTGGTCACCGAAAAGGTCCGCGGGCTGCGGCAGGGCGCCCCCGGCGAGGCGGGCAGCGTCGACCTCGGCGCCGTCATCCATCCCCCGCAGTCGGACATCGTCGAGGCTCATGTCAAGGACGCGGTCGACAAGGGCGCGCGCGTGCTCGCGGGCGGCAAGCGCCGCGACGACGGGGGCCACTTCTTCGAGCCCACCGTCCTGGTGGACGTCGACCACGACATGGACTGCATGCGCGAGGAGACGTTCGGACCGACGCTGCCGATCATGAAGGTGTCCGACTCCAGCGAGGCCGTTCGCCTCTCCAACGACAGCCCCTACGGGCTGCAGGCATCGGTGTGGACCAGGGACTCGGCAAAGGGCCAGCGGCTGGCTCGCAGCATCGAGGCGGGGGTGGTCACGATCAACGACGCCCAGATCAACTACGTCGCCCTCGAGCTGCCGATGGGCGGCTGGAAGTCCTCGGGGCTCGGCTCGCGCCACGGGGCGGACGGGATCCGCAAGTACACCAAGAAGCAGGCGCTGGTCGTTACCCGCTTCGCGCCCAAGAAGGATCTGCACATGTTGCCCTACTCCTCCAAGCGGACGAAGCTGCTCGGTCGCATGATGCGCTTCGTCTACGGCAGGGGTAAGCGCAAGTTGAACTAACTGGCTACCACCGATCGGGGATCCCTCACCAGCCCCGGATGCCGAATCCGGGGGTGGAGAGTTGTGATGAGCGCCCTGGATGAATCACCGGCGGCGGGGGGGCGCTACCGCGTCCTGATCGACGCCTTGCCCGTTGGGGTCTACCAAACCGACCGCAACGGAAGCTGCCTGCTGGTGAACCAGCGCTGGCGCGAGCTGTCGGGCCTGAGCGCGGCCGAGGCAGCCGGGTACGGTTGGGCGTCCGCCATCCACCCGGCCGACCGCGAACGCGTCGTGGCGCGATGGCGTTCCGCGCTCGAGATGAGGGGCGAGTTCAGCGACGTGGAGTACCGCAACCTGCGACCCGACGGACGGGTGCTGTGGGTGGCGAGCAGTGCGGCCGCCCTGCGCGACGCCCGCGGCTTCATAACCGGCTTTCTCGTCACCTGCATCGATGTGACCGAGCGGCGCAGGACCGAGCAGGCTCTGCGCGAGAGCCGAAGCATCGCCGATGCGAGGCTCAGGGCCTCCAACGCCGATCTCGAGCGCTTGGCCCACGTCGCCTCCCAGGACCTGAGGGAGCCGCTGGGGGTGGTCATCGGCTTCCTCGAGCTGCTGGAGCGCCGCTATCCCGATCGGCTGGGCGAGGACGGAATGCAGTTCGTGACGGCGGCCCTCTCCGGCGCGCGGCGCATGCGGAAGCTGACCCGCGGGCTGATCGAGCTGTCGCGGTTGGCCGGCGCGGAGCCGCGCTACGAGATGGTCGACTGCGCCGTGATCGCCGCCGAGGTGGTACGCGATCTGGGCGCGGCCATCGACGAGTCGGGTGCCTCGGTGACGGTGGGGGAGCTACCGGTCGTGCGGGCCGACCGCGAGCAGCTCGCCCGCGTGCTGAAGAACCTCATCGCCAACGCGATCAAGTTCCGCGCCGCGGAGCCCCCGCGGGTGTCGGTCGAGGGACGCGAGCTCTCGCCGGGGAGCTGGGAGATCTCCGTAGCCGACAACGGCCTCGGCGTCGACCCCCGGCACGCGGAGCGTGTGTTCGAGATGTTCGGGCGCCTGCACTCGAGCGAGGCCTATGCCGGGACCGGCGTCGGCCTGGCGGTCTGCCGGCACATCGTGGAACGCCACGGCGGCGTGCTCCGAGTGGAGCCCGTGGCCACCGGCGGAAGCCGCTTCGTGTTCACGCTGGTGGCGCAGCCCGAGAGCCGCGACTGACCGTTCAGGGGTACAGGTCGCCGTCCGCGCCGGTGACGAATATCGCCCCCACGGGGCAGTTGCCGGCCGCGGCGACGATGTCGTCCAACGGCGCCCCGTCCGGATCGACCACGATCGCCTTGTCCTCCTCGTCGAGCTGGAAGACGTCGGGAGCGGTGTCCACGCAGTCCCCCGAGCCGATGCACAGCGCGCGGTCGACCGTGATCGCGACACGATTCTGGGCCGACAGCTCCGCCATCTCAGCCGCGGCGGCGCCCGAGCAGCACGAGCAGGGCCGCCAGGGCCACGAGCAGAGCCAGCGGTACGAGCGTGCGCGGGTCGGGGCCCTCGCCCCCGGCGTCTCGCGGCACGTCGCCCGCGGGCATCGCGAACTCCTCCGCGGCCAGCACATCGTGCGGCTCGGCGATGCCCGAGGGGTCGGGCGGAAGGCGCTCATCGCGGGTTCCGATGCCGAATTCGTCGGCGGCCAGGATGTCGTGCGGCGGATCGTGCTCAGTCATCCTCCCTATCGTTCCAGATCGATGGAACCGGGCACCCGCACTGAGTTGGAGGCCGCCGCGTTTCGGCGGCTGGTCGAGCACCTGCGCGAGAGAAGCGACGTGCAGAACCTCGACCTGATGGAGCTGGCGGGGTTCTGCCGCAACTGCCTCGCGCGCTGGTATCGCGAGGCGGCCGAGGAGCGGGAGCTCGAGCTGAGCGACCCTCAGGCGCGAGAGATCGTCTACGGCATGCCCTACGAAGAGTGGAAATCGCGCCACCAGACATAGCCGGCCCGCGCGCGC
>Ga0307318_10000272_pt1 | contig 16835 bp, 17 predicted proteins | sample ER_DNA_367_FD_194500 | JGI IMG/M metagenome (GOLD analysis project Ga0307318, IMG submission 194500) | Bulk soil microbial communities from the East River watershed near Crested Butte, Colorado, United States - ER_DNA_367 | ecosystem: Environmental > Terrestrial > Soil > Floodplain | place...
AGATCGTCTGCCAGCGGCTCGCCGAGCGCGGCCTCGGCGAGCGCTCGGCCGAGGCCGGGGGCCTGCTTGAAGAGGTTGTGCCCCGCCGCGAAGAGAATGTCGCCCGCCTCCCACACCGCCAGGCCGTCTTCGCTCCAGGGAAGATCGGTGACCCAGCAGTGCCGGTAGTCCACGGGGTCGGGGTCGAGGCCCGGGAGCCCGCGGCGGACGTAGTGGACCGCCCGCTCGGCCATCGAAGCGAGGCTCTCGGGATCGATGAAGCTGCCGTCGTCCCTCACGCCGACCGTCTCGCTGATGCCGACCGCGTAGCGGCCGTTGCCCGGGAGCGGCGTGGCGTAGGTACCGACCTCGCCGAAGTCGCCACTGCTGTCCTGCAGGCAGGCGAGCCGCTGCGATTCGTCGCGAACGGCGAAGGTCACCCGCGCATGCGCGGCGAGTCCGACGGGAAGCGAGAGACCAACCCCGCGCGCCAGCCGGGCCGTACCGCGGCCCGCGCAGACGACCACGCTCGAGTGCTCGGCCCGGACGCCGCCGGCGCGCAACTCGACCGTGCCCCACCCCGTCGGGCGGAGCGAGATCACCTCGTCGGCCACCAGCGCGTCGCCGATCCGCCCGGCGAGCGCTTCGACCGCGGCGCGCACGCGGATCGCTCCACCCGACTCATCGAGCATCGCCGGACCCTCGTACGCGGCCAGCAACGGCAGGCGCTCGGCCAGCTCGGCGGGGCCGATGGCCTCGGCCGCTATCCCGCCGGCTCCCTCCAGGACCGCCAGCCGCCGTTCGGCCGCCGGGCCGATGGCGACGACGCCGTCGCGGGAGACGAGCTCCACCCCGAACTGCGCCTCCCACTCGCCCCAGATCGCCCGGCTCTCGCGGGCGAAGGCCACCAGTCGCGGGTCGTCGTGGGCGTGGCGGAATACGCGCGACTCACCCGCGGACTGGCCGGCGCCGGGCGCTGCGCTCTCGTACACCGCCACGGATGCACCGTGCTCGAGCAGGGCGTGGGCGGTCGAGAGCCCGACGATGCCCGCCCCGACCACCCCGACGTCGGCTGCCCCGCTCACCATCTCCCGCTAGGGGATGTCCCGCGGGACGTCCGGGTCCGGCGCCGGCTGGTCGTCGTGAACTCCGTGCTCGAGATGGGGCGGCTCGGGGTCGGGGCCGTCGAGGTCGTTCGGCGGGTCGGGCACCTCCGGAGGGTCCAGTGGCGCGTTCGGGTCGGCGCGCCGCCGCCGCAGCAGCGCCCAGCAGCGGTCTAGCTCAGCCCCGATGAGCTCCAGCCGCCGGTCGTCGTCGTCCCCGACTCGCTCCTCCACGGGCGCAGAGCGCAGCCGCTGCTCCTCCTCCACGAGAGCCTCGATCCGGTCGAGGAGCGAGCCCTCCGAGGTCTTCTTCATCCGTTTCCTCCCTGCAACTCGTGGTGTTCTCCTAGCGACTTTCCCGAAGACGGGGATCTGAACCCGCAGTGGCGGTGATCAGGCGAGCCGCGCGCCCGCGCGTGATGAAGCTGAACAGCCAGCGGATGAACACGACGAGCCGGTTCTGGAAACCGACGAGGTACCAGAGGTGCACGAAGAGCCAGACCACCCACGCCAGCAAGCCGCTCAACCGTAGGCCTCGGAGATCGGCCACGGCGCTGGCGCGGCCGATCGTCGCCAGGTTGCCGCGGTCGTGATAGCGGAAGGCTGCCGTGGGGCGGCCGGCGAGGCGATCGCCTACGACCTTTGCCACGTACTTGCCCTGCTGGATCGCCACCGGTGCCACGCCCGGGAGCTCTACCGGCCGGCCGTCGCGGTCGCTCACGCGGACCATGTCTCCAAGCGCGAAGGCATCTGGATAGCCGGGCAAGGAGAGGTCCGGCCTGACCGTCACCCTTCCCGCCCGATCGAGCGAGGCGCCGCTGACGGAGGCGAGCTGAGCCGCCAGTCCCGACGCGGTCACTCCGGCGGCCCAGATCACGGTGCGGGCGGAAAGGCGCTCCTCGCCCGTGGGTAGTTCGACCGTTACCGCCTCGGCGTCGATTCCCACCACCGTTCGGTTCACCAGCGGGGTGACACCCAAGCGCTCGAGCGACTCCGTGGCCTTGGCCGACAACGACGGGGGAAAAGCGGTGAGCACCCGGTCGGCGGCTTCCACGAGCAGAACCCGCGCCGCCTCGGGGTCGACCATACGGAAGTCACGTCGCAGCGTGTTGCGGGCCATCTCGGCGATCTGACCCGCCATCTCCACGCCGGTGGGGCCGGCGCCGACGATCACGAAGGACAGCCACGCGCTGCGGCGCGCGTCGTCGGCCTCGGTCTCGGCTGCCTCGAAGGCGCTGAGGATGCGACGACGCACATCGAGCGCGCTCTCGAGCGACTTGACCTCGGGCGCCACGGCGGCCCAGTCGTCGTGGCCGAAGTAGGAATAGCTCGAGCCGCCCGCCACGATCAGCGTGTCGTACGAGAGCGTTTGGGCGGTCTGGTCGGCGGCCACCGGCTCTAGCTCCAGCCGGCGCCGGTCGAGATCGAAGCCGCTCACCGCTGCCAGGAGCACTCGCACGTTACGGTCGCTCTTGAAGATCGCTCGCAGCGGATAGGCGACCTCGCTGGCCGACAGCGCTCCGGTTGCCACCTGGTAGGTCAGCGGCTGAAAGAGGTGGAAGTTTCGCCGGTCGATCAGCGTGATCTCGACCGGTGCTCGGCGCAGCCTGAGGGCGGCCTGGAGGCCGCCGAAGCCGCCGCCGACCACCGCCACTCGGTGAGGCGCGCCGGCGGCCACGGCTTCAGGCCCCGGGGGCGGTCCGCTGGGCCACGGTCCCGGACGCCTTCACCCTCGCCTGAACCTCAGGCTGTGCAGCAGGTTGATCACGGTCAGCTGAGCGGCAGCTCCTCCTCGAGTGTGTCCAGCACGTGGTCGGCGCCCGCCTCCTCGAGGGCGGCCCGGTCATAGCGGCCGGTGGCCACGGCGATCGCCGTGCAGTCGACCGCATGAGCAGCCGCGATGTCCAGAGGCGTATCGCCGATCACGTAGATCTCCATGTTGGGCACGTCCTGGCCCAGCATGGCCTCGCCTCGCTCGACGGCCCTGCGGACGATGCCCGCCCGATCGACCCCGGCGCTGGCGTAGGCGCCGAAGGTGAACCAGCGATTGAGGTTTGCCCGCTGCAGCTTGATGTGCGCGGCGCCGTCGCCGTTTCCGGTGATGATCCCCAGCAGGTGGCCGGCGTGGCTCAGCTGCTCCAGCCGCTCTGGCACGCCCGGCAGCACCTTGTAGCCCTGGCTCTCCGCCACGGCCTCGGGCAGGTACTCCAGCCTGCGCTGGACCAGCTTCGCGAGCTCGTTCGGAGTCGGCTTACGGTCAAGCACCCCCTCGAACGTCTTGGCGCCGACATCGGGGTCGGTCATGCCCGCGTCGGTGTACTCGCCTATGTCGGCGGGGACCCCGTAGAGGTCGTCGAAGGCGCGCTTCCACGCCACCGCGCCCGCACCACCGGTCGACACCAGCGTGCCGTCGATATCGAAGAGGAGGATCCGGATGGCTTCGGCCATGGTGAGCAGGGCTACTCTACGCGGCGCCTCGTTGGCGCGCTTGAGCCACGGCCGCCTCGATGCCCTGCGTCCACGGCTCGCCGTGGCCGACCAGCACCGTGCGCGCCCCCGTCTGCACCAGCGCGTCGAGCGAGCGCAGGTTGCGCTCCGTGTCGGCGGTGGCCGCGCGCGCGACCAGCCGGGGCCCCCGGCGCGCCGTATAGGGATCGAGGGTCACGACGGCGTCGCCGGCGATGAGCACGTCCCGGTCGGGCAGGTGCAACGCGCAGTGGCCCGTGGTGTGACCCGGGGCGAACACCACACGCGGCGATCCCGGGACGGGCAGCGTGCCGTTCTCGTAGCGGACAACGTCCTTGAGCGGGGGAGGCCAGAAGGCGCGGTTGCGCAGAAACGTCGCCACGATCGGTAGCGCCTGCACCTGAGTGGCGAAGTAAAGCGCGCGCGGTCGCTCCATGGCGTAGCGCCACGGGTGCCGTGTCAGCGGTACGTCGTTCTCGTGCACGTACACGGGGATGCCAAGCTCGCGGCGGGCGCGCTCGGCAAAGCCCACGTGGTCGAAGTGGGCGTGGGTGAGCACCACGGCTTCCACGTCGGCCGGGCTGCGGCCCAGACGATTCAGCGCCTCGAGCAGGGAGCTCCAGGAGCTCGGAACGCCGGCGTCGACGACTGTCAGCCGGCCCTCCTCTTCGATCAGGTACCAGTTGGTGTAGGAGTCCTCGATCCGGTGGACTCCTTCGGTGACGTTCAGATGCAGCATCGCTAGGGGCTCTGCACCGCCTTCACGCACTAGCAGATCGGTCGTTCATAGAACGGTCCCTTTTCCGGGGAGGAGGGTGTTACTCCCGCGAGCCTCGATTCGTCCCCAATGACTCAGCGCTTCGGAGGAAGCGAACGCGCGTAGGCGACGCCGCGCTTGACCCAGGGCTCGAGCTGGCGTTTGGTTCGCACGCCCTCGGGATCCACTCTGAGCCAGCCCTGCATCGCGCGGCCGCGCATCTCGAACGCCCGGGTGTGCGGCTCCGAGAGCAGCGCTCGGGTAGCGGCGGGGTCGACCCGCACCATCAGACCTCCCTGACCGCTCGCCGCCACCGACATGTTGCCGCCGATCAGGAACGCCAAGCCCCCGAACATCCGCTGCTCGGTGAGCTTCGGCTCGCCGGCGGTCAGCTCACGGATGCGGTCGGCCAGGTCCTCGTCGTACGGCACGTGCTGCATCGTCCCATGACCGTCAGCCGGGGTAGGGGATCTCTGCCCTGATACAGGTGCCCCGCTCGGGCGGGCTGTCGACGTCTAGGCGGCCGTTGAGGGCCTCGACGCGGGCGGCAAGGCCTCGCAGGCCCGAGCCGCCGGCGGGATCAGCGCCCCCGACGCCGTCGTCGCACACCGTGACCGTCGCGCGGCCGTCCGACCGGCTGATGCTCACCGTCGCCCGGGACGCGTGCGCGTACTTGGCCACGTTCGTTATCGCCTCGGCGATGACGTAGTAGGCCGCCGCCTCGACCGGCGCCGTGAGGCGCTCCGCGGGCAGCTCTTCGATCTCGACCGGCAGCGGCGCCCGCGTCAGCAGCGCATTGAGAGCCGGGCCGAGGCCGCGCTCCGTGAGCAGGGCAGGATGCAGTCCGCGCGCCAGCTCCCGCAGTTCTTCGAGCCCGCGCGTGAGATCGTCCTGCGTCTCGGTGAGAAGCTCACGGGCGCTTCCGGGATCGTCCTCGAGCTTCGCGTCGACCATGCTCAGCCCGAGCGCGACGGAGACGAGACGCTGCTGGGCGCCGTCGTGCAGGTTGCGCTCCAGTCGCCTGCGTTCGGCGTCGCTGACCGCCACCAGCTCGGCACGAGACGCGGCCAGCCGCTCGCGGGCGTCGGCGTTGGCGAGCGCCTGCCCGACCAGGTCCGCGAAATCACACAGCCGACGCTCGAGGCCCTCGGGCAGCGGCTCGTCCGACGCCGTCGCCGCCGCCAGCGCTCCCCACGACCGGCCCGCGAGGCTGACCGGCGCCGCCACCGCGGCGCGGTAACCGGCGTTACGCAGCGTCTCGGCCAGGCTCCCGCTCGCCTCGTCGTAGCTCTCCACGCGCTGGGCGGTGCCCGTGCGGAGCACTCGCGCTACAACCGTGTCGCCGTCCAGGTCGAGCGACGTGCCCACCGGCAGCCGCGGCCGGCCGTCCTCGGTCCAACCGCCGACGACCGTCGCCGTATGCGCGCCGTCGTACTTGACCACGGTGGCGCGGGGGAGCCCCAGCAGCCGCCCGACCTCTTCGGTCACCTGCTGGAAAACGCGGCTCGGCGGCGACTCCGCGGCGACGAGTGTGGCGACCCTACGCAGGGCCGCCTGCTCGTCGGCCAGCGCGCGCTGCGCCGCCTCGCTGACCGCCAGCGCGCGGGCCACCCCGGCACGCTCGGCTGTCACCGCCGCGAGCAGCAGGGAAGTCAGGGCCGCGGTGGCGATGAAGAGCTGCGTGGCGAGCAGGCTGTCGGTGATCGATTCGCGCACGAACGGCCCGTCCTCTTGGGCCGTGTTCCAGACGGTGATCGAGCACACGACGACGATCGCCGTGGCGGCTCCCCGGGGGCCCAAGCGCAGGGCCGCCCAGAGCAACACCGGAAACACGATGTAGGGCACGTCGCGCTGGGGCGCCACCTCGGCCAGCGCCACCAGCACCACGAGCCCGACCACGCCCTCGACCACATCGCGCCGGCGAATTCCCCGCAAGCCCGTGGAGGCCCAGGTCAGCACGGCCGGCGCGACCACGAGCACGCCGGACACGTCCCCCAACGACCACGTACGAAAGACCCGCCCGAACTCCTCCGCGCTTATCACGTCGCCGAGGCGCAGCGCCGTCGGGCCGAAGGCGGCGCTGACCAGCGCGCCCGCCACGGCGCAGAGGACAAGGGCCAGGACGTCCAGGGTGCGCTCCAGACTGCCCCGCCGGCCCACCAAGCGCCGCAACAGCAGGGCGGCGGCTATGAGCGCCAGCGTGTTACCGACCGTTTGGCCGAGGACCGTGCCGAGCGGCGTCGAGAAGTCCGCGAGCAGGAGGTCGCCGATCACGATGCCCGGCCAGAGGCGCACCCCGTACAGGAAGAGCACCGCAACACCCAGCCCCGCGGGTGGCCACATCGCCGCCACGGCGCCGTTCAGATAGGCGAGCTCGAGGCCGAGCCGCCCCGCGACGTAGTACGCGAACGCGACGAGTGCGACCGAACCCACGTACAGCACGACCCGCCCGCGCCGGCTGCGACGCAGCGCTTGGACCCCTTCGCGAATCGCGTGGCCCTCGAAGGAGTGTGGATCGGCGTGCTCGTTTGCCATGCGAGGAGCCCTCGGCGCACGGTCGGGTACTCAGTAGGCTCACCTCACGATATAGCGGTCGATCTTTCGCTCAGGCCGCGGCAGCGCAGTGCGAGGAGCTTCATCGCCGGGGCGCGGGCACGCCCTACTTCCCCGCCTTGGACGAGAGGATCGAGCTCGAGCTCGTCGAGAGACGGACGCTCGCCTCTCTCGCGTGGTCTACCTGCGCTACCGGCGCGTCACGTAACCGTCTGAACCGGGACCTCGTAGAACTCGACCGAGGTGCGGCTCTCGCTCGAGCCGGGGCTCATGGCGTTGAGGGCCTCGTCGCCGCGGCGCATCGCCTCCTCGCTCTCGAAGAGCGTGACGCCGAGGCCCTTGCCGGTCTGGCGGTCGACGAGCATCAACATCTTCGCGCCCTCGAGCCCTTGCGGGGTATCGCCGGATTCGACCTCTCCGCGAACCATCTCGATCGCCTCGTCCACCTTGGCGGGATCGCTCTCGAACGTTGCTATGCGCGCGTACATGTCGCCTCCTTCGTAGACCCGGACGGCGGCCAGCTTACGCCGATCGGGGCCTCGAAGGCAAAGCCGGACGCGAGGCGCTCAGCCGCCGCCGTAGACGACGACCAGGTCGGTCAGTACGCCCGCGGCGAACCCCACCGCGAGCATGATCAGCCCGAGCTCGCGGTAGCCGTGGCGGCGCATTCCGTGCCAGATCTCGCCGATCACGTAGAGGATGGCCCCACCAGCCAGGGAGTAGAAGACGAGCTCGAGCGGCTCTGAGGTCACGTGGTAGCCCACCATCGAGCCGATGAAGGTCGGGGCGCCGCCGATCAGACCGACGAGTCCGAGCCAGCGCCATGACGGGCGGATGTCGCCCAGCGGGCCGACGATGCCGAACCCCTCCGTCGCGTTGTGGAGAGCAAACCCGATCACCAGGACCGTGGCGAGCCCGATCTCGCCCGACTGCGCCGACACGCCGATGGCGAGGCCCTCGGCGAGATTGTGCACCCCGATGGCGATGGCGATCATCACGCCGGTGTGCAACGCACGGGAGCGCGCGGCTGAGGGACTCGAGAGCTGGTGATGGTCCGCGACCGTAAGTACGTCGGTCGACCCGCCGGCGACCGGCGGCAGGGAGGACTGGCGCCGCAGGCGCCGTTCGAGGATGCCCAGGCCCGCGCTGCCCAGGCCAAAGCCGCCGAGCAGCAGAAGCGACAGTCCGGCGGCCTTGCCGAAGCCGACCTCGCCGGCCTCGAACTCCGCCACGGCCTCCTCGGCGATCTCGAAGCCATGGCCCAGGACGTCGACGAGCAGGAAGACGAGCACGCCCACCGAGAACATGGCCAGGGCGACCCGTGTCCGGGCGCTGACGAGCTCGAGACGCGCGACCGGCAGACCCAGGTAGATCGTGAAGCCGGCCAGGGCTCCCAGCAGCGCAGTTTCCGCGAACGACATGACCCTCCGAAAACGAATTATTAGGGAGCCCTAAGGGCTCTGGCCGGACTGTACCACGGGAACTCGAGACGAGCTTCCTTTGTCGCCGAACCGGCGCGAACGGGTAGGCAGGGCTCGTGCCCGGAGACTACGACGCCATCGTCATCGGCGCTGGACACAACGGCCTCGTGGGCGCGAACGCGCTCGCGCAGCGGGGTTGGCGCGTGCTGGTCCTCGAGGCGCAGGACGAGCCGGGCGGCGCGGTCAGAAGCGGCGAGATCACCGAACCCGGCTTCACGAGCGACCTGTTCAGCTCGTTCTACCCCCTCGCCGCCGCCTCACCCGCGATCCGGTCCCTCGAGCTCGAAGGCCACGGCCTCGCCTGGCGCCGTTCTCCGTACGCGCTGGCCCACCCGCAGCCCGACGGCGTATGCCCGGTGATCTCGGCCGACGTCGACGAGACCGCCGCCTCGCTGGAGCGCTTCGCCACGGGCGACGGCGACGCCTGGCGCGGCCTGTACGCCTTCTGGGAGCGGGCGGGCGCACCATTCATCGACGCCCTGCTGCGCCCGTTCCCACCCATCCGCGGGGGCGCCCGCCTCGCAGCCGCGCTCGGACCGCGTGACCTGCGCGACTTCGGGCGCTTCTGTGTCCTTCCCGTGCGCCGGCTGGCCGAGGAGAGGTTCAGCGGGGCGGGAGGAGGCTGGCTGCTCGCGGGCAACGCCCTGCACGCCGATCTCACTCCCGAGTCCGCCGGCGGCGGTCTGTTCGGATGGATCCTGTGCGGTCTCGGCCAGCAGCACGGCTTCCCCGTGCCCGAGGGCGGAGCCGGCCGGCTCACCGCGGCGCTCGTCGATCGGCTGCGCTCCTACGGCGGCACGCTCGAGTGCGGAACAGCCGCGGCGCGCGTGCTCGTCCGAGGCGGTCGCGCCGTCGGCGTCCGCGCGGCCGACGGTCGTGAGATATCGGCGGCCAGAGCGATACTCGCGACCGTGGGCGCGCCGGCGCTGTTTCGGGATCTGGTGGGCGTGGAGCACCTTCCCTCCCGGTTCGTGGCCGGCCTGCGCTCGTTTCAGTACGACAACTCCACGGTCAAGGTCGACTGGTCACTCGACGCGCCGATACCGTGGACCGCCGCGGCCGCGCGCCGAGCGGGCACCGTTCACGTCGCGGACGGCCTGGATGCCCTCACCCGGACCGCCGCACAGCTCTCGTGCGGGCTCATCCCCGACCAGCCCTTTCTCGTCATGGGGCAGTACGCGGCTGTCGATGAAACCCGCCAGCCACCCGGTCGCGAGACCGCCTGGGCCTACACGCACGTGCCCCAGCGAACCAGGGGCGACGCGGGCGGCGACCTGACCGGCAGCTGGGACGAGCGCGATGCCGACGCGTTCGTGGCGCGAATGGAGGCGGAGATCGAGCACCGCGCGCCGGGATTCGGTGAGCTGATCCGCGCACGTCATGTGTTCACGCCGCCCCGGCTCGAGGCGGCGGACTCGAACCTCGTCGGAGGCGCGGTCAACTCCGGGACGGCGCAGATCCACCAGCAACTCGTCTTTCGGCCGGCGCCCGGCCTCGGGCGACCTGAGACGCCGATCCGCGGCCTCTTCTTGGCCGGAGCCTCGGCGCACCCGGGTGGCGGAGTGCACGGGGCGCCGGGCATGAACGCCGCCCGCGCGGCGGTGGCGGCGCGCTACCGCCCGGTGGGGATGCTGGTCGGCGCGGCTGCGAGCGCGGCGCTGATGAGGCGGCGCTCTAGGAGACGCGACAGGTAGTCACGCGTCCTCGGCCTTCCTGTAGGCGATCTGAAGCACGTCGGAGCCGAAGACGACGGTGAGAACGCCGGCCACCCATCGGGTGGGTCGGGGCGCCACGATCAGCCCCGCGGCGAAAGCGCCGGCGATCCATGCCCCGAGGCAGTACGGGCAGACGATGAGCTCCCCGAGCGCTCGCCGAAGCCCGCGACCGCGGGCGTTCTCGCTGACCTCGCCCGGGCCGGCGTCGCCCTCGAACTCGGTGAACGGCGCACGAATGGCGCTCGTCACCCGGTCCTTGGCCAGCAGCCGTGAGGCCTTGTGCGTGGCCACCGTGATGAGCGCGAGGTCGCCGGCGGACGGCCGCTCGGGCAGCTCGCGCCCGGACGCCCTGAGCCAGGCCGCGAAGCCGGCGGCCGCCGCCCCGAATGTCGCCATCAAGGCGGCGTAGCCGCCCAGCGGACGCTCCTGCTGAGGGGAGTGACCCTCGAAGGGGAAGACATCCTGGACTCGTTGTGCCATCGCACGGCGCCTCTACCCGGCGGCTCGCCGGTCAAGCATCCGATTGGCCCGACGGGCAGAGGGTATGGCGGTTGACGTGGGGCGCGACCTGAGCCAGTCAGCCGTCGTGATCACCGGGGCGTCCAGCGGCATCGGACGAGCCGCCGCGCTTGCGTTCGCGCGGCGTGGCTCACGGCTGGCCCTGGCCGCGCGCGCCCCGGGGCCTCTGCAGCAGGTCGCGCGAGACTGCGAAGCCCGCGGAGCCGAGGTGATGTGGCAATCGGTCGACGTCCGCGACGAGCAGCAGGTGGCCGAGCTCGCGCGCGGCACCGTCGAGCGCTTCGGCCGGCTCGACGTTTGGGTCAACTGCGCCGGCGTGATCGCCTACGGGCGCTTCGAGCAGGTCCCCACGGACGTCTTCCGGGCCGTCGTGGAGACCAACCTGTTCGGTCAGGTTCACGGCGCACGCGCCGCGCTGACCCAGTTTCGCCGCCAGGGCAGCGGCGTGTTGATCAACATGGCGTCGGTCTGGGCGCGTGTGACCTCCCCGGACGTGTCGGCCTACGTGGCGAGCAAGTTCGCCGTCCGCGCCTTCAGCGAATGCCTGCGCCAGGAGCTCCGAGACGCTCCTGACATCAACGTCGCGACAATGCTCCCACAAGCCGTCGACACCCCGATCTTCGATCGCGCCGCGAACTTCGCCGGACGCTCAGCGCGCCCGATGCCGCCGGTCATCGACGCGCAGACGGTGGCCACCGGCGTCTTGCGCTGCGCCGAGTCGCCCAAGCGCGAGGTCACCTACTCACGCGCCGGCCGCGGCATCGAGCTCGCCGCCACGTTCGCCCCCGCCCTCTACGGCCGCTTCTTCCCGCCTGCCTTCGAGGCCGGCAACTACGCCGGCGAACCGCTCTCACCCACCGTGGGGACGGTCCTTGGCCCGGCCGACGGCACGCATTCGATCGAGGGAGGGTGGAAGCGTCAGCGAAGGCGCGAGCTCACCCGCGCGCTGAGGGACGCCCTACGCGCCCTGCCGCGCGGCCTGCGGCACTAAGCGCCCCGGGCCTCGTCCTCCGCCAGCTCGAGGCTGCTCTCGCGCACGCCGTCGAAATGCTTGCGCTGGATCTCGACCGCCCAGTCGGCGAGCCGCACGACTTCGTTCTCGCCGGTGGCTCTGCCCATCGTCTGGACGATCTCCCAGTGACCCAGCTCGCCCGCTTCGGCCATCGTCAGGAACTCGAAGCCGTCCAGAGCCTCCTCTTCATCCCCGAGATAGGTCTGCAGCATCTCCTCGGCCTCCGACTTCGTCTCCCGCGCGAGCTCGCGGATCGCCGTCTTTCGGCCCTCGAGGGAGTCGATCAGCGCGTCGGTTCGGCTTTCGGTCTCCTCCGCCTCGCCGCGCATGCGATCGAGCTGATCGCGAAAGCGATCGCCGTCCTCCATTCCCGCGACGTGGGTCGTCGCCTTCTGGGCCGCCTGAGCGAGACCCAGAACCTCACCGAGCTTCTCGTCCAAAGGGGTCAACTCCGCCATCGATTCACCTCTCGAGTTCGCCGGAAGTGGCAGACGGATACCCGCCTCGCGAGGCCGCAATCTGCATAAGCTTCGGCCCGATGGCCGACGCTCAGGAATCGAGCGCGAGCTTCGCGGCGATCACGAGCGGCGTGGTCTCGATGCTCGGGGCGCCTCACGTCCGCGTCGACGAGCTCTCGGAGCGCGGAGCCAGGGCCGCGTTCTTGGGCTTCCCGTTCGACGGCGCCAACGCCGCCATCGAGCGGCCGGGGTCCGCCAACGGCCCGCGCGGCCTGCGAGTCGCGTCGAACATGTGCTTTCCCTGGTCCTTCGAGTGGGATATCGACCTGTTCGAGGCCTACGACCTGGTCGACTGCGGAGACGCCCCGCTGGCGATCGGCAACGCGGTGCGCACGCACGAGCTGGTTCAGGAGGCGCTCGAGCTTATGCTGGCGGCCGGGACGATCCCGATCGCCGTCGGCGGCGACCACTCGCTGTGCATCCCGGGCGCCCGGGCGCTGAGCCGCCACCTCGGACCGCAGCGCAGGATGGGCTACCTGCAGATCGACGCCCATCTCGACGCCGGCACGGAGATCGGCGGTGAGCGACAGACCAACTGCAACGGGCTCATCCGGGCGACGGAGCTCGACAACGTGAGCGTCGAGAACATGGCCGTGATCGGAGTCCGAGGCACGATCAACGTCCCCGACTGGTGGGAGGCGGTGCGCGAGCGCAGCATTCCCGTCTACCCGATGTCGATTTTGAAGCGCGGCGGCGTGGAGGAGACCGTCTCCGGGGTTCTCGACCGGGTCTGGGACGGCGTCGACGCGGTCTACGTCACGTTCGACACCGATTCGATCGACTCCGCCTTCGCGCCCGGGACCACCGGCCCCGAGCCCGGAGGGTTCTCGAGCCACGAGATCATCCGGATCGGCCAGATGGTCGGGGAACGCGGCGTGACCGCGATCGACAACGTCGAGCTATGTCCCGTGTACGACCCGAGCGGCATCACGGCTAGGCTCGTGTGGGAGGTTCTCTCCCAGATGCTCTACGCGCACGCGAAGCATCACCTCTGAGCCGCAAGCAGAGCGACGAGCTCGTACGCGGCGTTGGCGGCGGCGACGGCGGTCACGCCGGCCGGATCGTAGGGCGGCGACACCTCCACCACGTCGGCCGCGGCGATCTCGACACCCAGCCCCGCAAGCCCCGAGAGCAGCGCCAGCAGCTCGCGGCTGGTGAGGCCGCCCGCCTCCGGGGTTCCCGTGCCCGGAGCGAAGGCCGGGTCGAGGACGTCGATGTCAACCGTCACGTAGAGAGGAGAGCGCACCCGGCTGCCGATCAGCTCCAGGGCGCCGCTGACCCCCGCGGCGTCGAATTCCCGCGCGAGCAGGGTCGTGAAGCCGAGGGCGCGATCGTCGTCGAGGTCCTCGGGCTCATACAGGGACCCACGCAGGCCGATCTGAACGGATGCACCGGCGTCGATCAGGCCCTCCTCCGCGGCCCGCCGGAAGATCGTCCCGTGGGTGTAGCGGGCGCCGAAGTAGGAGTCCCAGGTGTCGGTGTGCGCGTCGAGCTGCACGAGTGAGAGCGGGCCGTGCGCCGCCGAGGCCGCGCGCAGAAGAGGAAGGCTGACCGAATGATCGCCTCCGAGCCCCAGCACCCGTCCACCGCCTTCACCGATCGCGCGGGCTTCCGCCTCGATGGCGGCGTGTCCGGCCTGTAGGTCCACGGGCGTAGCCGGGGCGTCCCCGGCGTCCGCGACCTGGACGGCGGCGAACGGTGCGATGGCCTGCGTCTCGTTGTAGGGCCTCAGCAACAGCGACGCCTCGCGGATCGCCGCCGGGCCGAAGCGTGCCCCGGCGCGAAAGGTGGTTGCGCCGTCGAAGGGCGCCCCCAGCACGGCAACGTCGGCTCGCCCTACGTCCGCCAGCTGCGGGAGACGGGCGAAGGTGCGCAGGCCGGCGAAACGCGGCACCGCGAGCGCATCGACCTGGCCGACGGGGCCGTCCTCCTCGGGGGGCTCGCTGGGCGACACGGCGAGGCAGGTTACCTGCGCCGGTGTGGCACGATGCGGCCGGCCATGAGCACTTACGACGCGGGGGTTGCCGTTGTGACGGGCGCGGCGAGCGGGATCGGCGCAGCCGTCGGTCGCCGGCTCGCGGAGCACGGCTGGAAGGTCGCGGGGCTGGACCTCAACCCCTCGGAGGCGGACCTGTCGCTTGAGGTCGACGTGACCGATCTCGCCGCGATGCGCACGGCGGTCGAGCGCGCCGCGGCGGAGCTCGGTCCCGTCGGCGCGCTCGTGACCGCGGCGGGGGTGTACGAGATGGTTCCCGTCGCCGAGATCCAGACCGACGTCTGGAGGCGCATGCTCACGCTGCACCTGGGCGGGGTGGCCAACGCCGCCTGGGCCGTCGTGCCCGGCATGCTCGCCGCCGGTTCGGGCACGATCGTCACGATCTCCTCCGAGCTGGGGATCGCGGGGGGCAGCGGCGACGCGCACTACGCGGCGGCCAAGGGGGCGATCATCGGCCTCACGCGGTCCCTCGGCTGGGAGCTCGCGCCGCGCGGCATCCGTGTGAACAGCGTCGCCCCCGGTCCCACCGACACGCCGCTGCTGGACCCGTCTTCGCCCTGGCGTGATCCCGCGTACCTCGAGACGCTGCCCCTCGGGCGGCTCGTCACGCCGGAGGAGGTGGCCGAGACGGTTCTCTTCCTCATCGAGGAGGGCGCCTACTTCGCGGGCCAAACGCTCTCGCCCAACGCCGGTGCGGTCATCTGATGGGCCGGCTCGACGGACAGCTTGCACTGGTGAGCGGCGCGGCCCAGGGACTCGGACGCGCCATCGCCACGCGCTTGGCGGCCGAGGGCGCGCAGCTGGCGGTGAACGACCGCCGGCCGTCGCCCGAGCTCGACCGCCTCGCGGCGGAGACGGCCGGCGTCACGGCCGTTGCCGACGTATCCGACCCCGACGCGGTCGACGGAATGGTCGCCGAGGTCGAGCGCGCCCACGGGCCGATCGAGGTGCTCGTGGCCAACCACGCCTACATGAGCATGCGGCCCTTCGTCGAGCACGACCCCGAGGACTGGTGGCGCAACGTCGACGTGAACCTGTCGGGGACGTTCTTCCTCCTGCGCGCCGTGCTGCCCGGCATGAGAAAGAACGGGGGCGGGCGCATCGTGATCATCGCGTCGGAGTTCGGCGTCGTCGGCTGGGCGAATGCGACGGCCTACGCCGCATCGAAGACCGGCCTGATCTCTCTCACGAAGACGCTCGGGCGCGAGCTCGGCCCCGAGAACATCCTCGTCAACGCGATCGCCCCCGGCATCATGGACACCCCTCAGCTCGACGTGGACGCCTTGGACGCGGGCGTCTCCCCTGAGGAGATCCGCCGCCGCTACGCGGCGGACAGTCCGATGGGCCGCATCGGGCGCCCGGAGGAGATCGCGGCTCTCGCCGCCTTCCTCAGCAGCGACGGCGCGGGGGCCTTCGTCGGGCAGATCCTGCAACCCAACGGCGGGACGACCCGCGGGTTCGCCTAGCGAGTCACTCCTCGGGATAGGTCTCGGGGTCCGCCTCCACCGGGGTGAGCTCGCGTTCCGGGAGCCCCTCGTCCGCCAGCGCCCGCTCGGCGATCTGGGCACCGGTGGCGAACTCCACGTCGCCCGTCTCGAGCCCGTATTCGATCAGCGCGCGCAGTGCCTCCACGCGCCCCGCGCGCCCCGACAGGAACGGATGGCAGGTGAGCATGAAGAGGCAGCCGTGGCGGCGCATCGCGTCGAGCTCGCCCTTCCACATCTCGAGCACCTTCGCCGGCGACTCGATCACCGCGCCGATGTCGGGCCGCGGCAGAAACGCGTACTGCTCCCAGTCGTCGAGGCTCCAGTGCGGCGGCAGCTCGGCGATCGTCGCGTCGCCCACCCGCAGGCGGTAGGGCCGGTCCGAGTCCATCAGGCTCGAGTCGTAGGTCAGCCCGTACTCGGCCACCAGGCGGGGCGTCTCCCAGCTCGCCTCCCAGAGCGCCGCGCGGTGGCCCGCCGGCTTCACCCCGACACGCTCGAGGGCCGCCAGCGCGCGCTCGAAGTCCGCCCGCTCCTCCTCCGGCGAGAGGTCGACCGGGCTGCGGTGGCTGTAGGAGTGGTGACCCACCTCGTGACCGGCCGCGACGATGCGCTCGACTGCTTCGGGGTAGCGCTCGGCGGTCAGACCGGGTACGAAGAAGGTCGCCCTAAGGCCGACGTCGGCGAGCAGGTCGAGCAGGCGAGGCACGCCGACTAGCGGCCCAAAGGCCTGATGGGTCATGACCATCGCCTGGCGCGCGTAGCGCCGGCCCTGCGCCAGTATCGGCGACTCGGCGTCTACATCGAACGAGAGGACCGCTACCGCGCGCTTCTCGCCGAGCCAGCTCAGCCGGACTCGCCCTCTTGGGCCGCCTGCTTCGCCTGGGTGGCCTCGTGCTCCTTGCGCTCGCGGTCCTGACGGCTCGGGCGGCTGCCGAGGTGGCCTTCCTCGACGAGCGTGCCGAGCACGTCCATGATCGCGCGCGCGCCGAGCTGGGCGGTCATGTCCGACACGTCGTAGGGCGGGGCGATCTCGACGACCTCCATGCCGCAGATGCCCTCGCGGGCCACCATGCGCAGCGCCTTGAGAGCCTCGCGCGGCAGCAGCCCACCGGGCTCCGGCGAACCGGTGCCGGGAACGAAGCCCGCGTCGATCGAGTCGATGTCGAACGACAGGAAGACCGCCTCGGCATCCTTCCAGGCGCACTCGAGCGCCACCTCGACGGCCTTCTCGATGCCCAGCTCCTCGACA
>Ga0307318_10000273_pt1 | contig 16753 bp, 14 predicted proteins | sample ER_DNA_367_FD_194500 | JGI IMG/M metagenome (GOLD analysis project Ga0307318, IMG submission 194500) | Bulk soil microbial communities from the East River watershed near Crested Butte, Colorado, United States - ER_DNA_367 | ecosystem: Environmental > Terrestrial > Soil > Floodplain | place...
AGCGTGGCCCGTTGTGCCACCGGCCGTGCTCGGTCGCCCGCCCGCCTATCCGGAAGTCGTGCATCCTGTCGGCGACCTCGAACTCCGGCGCGCCGCCGAACCACTGGTCGCGGGCGGCGGTGTCCGACAATGCGTGCCACACGGCGGCGATGCTCGCCGTCAGCGCGCGTCCGATGACAAAGAATCGGTCGCAGGATCAGCGGCCCGCTGACGCGCTGTCCGCGGCAAGCCTCCAGGACCCGCAGCACCGGCACGGTCAACGGCATGGTCGCGGGTTTGTTGCCCTTGCCGACCAGGTGCAGGACCTGGTACCCGCGCAGCGTGTCGGCGTAGTCCTCGATCCGGACCGCGGCGGCTTCGGAGGAGCGCAGGGCGTTGATGCCGAGCAGGAACACGAGAGCGCCGTGGTGGACGGTGATGGTCTGGGCAACTTGGAGGAACCGGATCAACTCGAGCCGGTCCAGGCCTTGTGTCCGGGAGTCGTCGCTGTGGATCTTGGGCAGCCTGGCGTAGACAGCGGGGTCGGCGGGGATGAGGCCGTCGATGTGCGCGAATCGGAAGTAGCCGCGGAGTGCGTGCATGCTCGTGACCACCGAGGAGTCCATCAGGCCGCGCTCGCCAAGCTGGCGGATGTACAGCTCGACATGAGCTCGCTGGACCGCTACCAGCGGGTCGAGTCCGTTGTTGTCACACCAGCTGAACCACTTCCGCAGTTGGAAAGCGTACAGGGCGTGGGTGCGGCCGGCGTAGCGGGCGAGGTAGGAGACTGCCGCCAGCTGGGCGGTGGACATGGTTGCTGGTTGGAACGGCAGAACGGTTGTAGGAGTGGACACAGTGATCACCTCACGCGGCGACCCGACAGCCGGCCCGACCTCGCCCGCCGCCAACGCGGCCAGGCATCTCGAACCAGTCGAGGCTAGACCGAGCCGGTGATCCCGGCGGGTCTTCAGGCGGCGAAGGGACGCAGGCCCGGAGAGCGCCTTGCGGCAGACTCGCGCGTCCCGCGCACTGCGGCCAACAGCCCGGGTCCATGTGCGGTGTGGGACCGGTTCGTTCCGTCAGTCGTAGGGGGACGGGGTGATCGCTTCGGCGGTGGCGAGGAAGGGCGAGCGAGCTGATCGGCGCCGAGGGACAGGACGTACAGGCCGGTGGAGACGCGCTCGAGGAACCCCCATTCCCAGATCGCCGCGGGATCCATCCCGCTCGTGGCGGCCAGGACCTGGCAGTACCGGCGCAGCAGCCGGGCCGGGTCGCCTGCGCCGAGCAGCTGTAGGGTCCAGTCGCGCAGCGCGACGCCGAGGTCGTAGGTGGGATCACCGAGGAAGCTATCGGGGTCGACGAAGACGAAACCGGTCTCGGCCCCTGGCCGGGGCTGGAGGACCTGCAACGCGTTGGCGGCGGCCGCGTCACCGTGGACGACGACGCACCGATGAGGCTCCAGCGCCGCCGAACGGCGCCGCGCGCAGCCCAGGGCGTAGCGGATGGTGGCCTCAGGACAAGGGCGGCTCAGGCGCACTCTTGACGCCGGCTCGCGGCGGAAGGTGGCACCGTTCCCGCGGCATCTTCGGGCGACCCCGACAGCGGCCATGCTTGGGGCGTTCGGTGCACCGGATTGGCGCAGACGCTAAACACCTCATGCAACCGCCTCGTCCAGCCAATAGTGGTTGCGTGGGAAGCGAACAGCTCGCGTGGTCCGGCCGCAACTGGCGGATGCCAGCGTGGCTGTGGGTCGGTCTGGCAACGATGTTCGTCAGCGCGCTGCACATCATCATCGACTTCGGCGTGGGCCTGTTCGACTTGCACGGGACGCTCAGTCTGACCGAGGCGGCAACGCTTGTCGGTGTCGCGCTCATCCAGGTCTGGTGGGCGATCTCCTTCATGGCCGGTGCTCAAGGCAACGGCAGCGGTGTCGCCAGCGCCGGCATCCTCGGCGCCGGTTGGGCGGCGCTGACCAACGGCTTCCCGATCGTGTACTGCCCGCCGGTATGCGAAGAGGCGCGCCCGTTGACCGACGTCGGCCACATCGGCAGCATCGTGTTGGGGATCCTGCTGGCGGTGGTCGCTACCTGGTCGCTGTGGCGCGCCCGGGCGCGGCCGGGATGGTTCATGCCTGCCGTCGCGGCGGCTCTGGTGGCCGCGACTCTCGTGTCCCTGGCGAGCACCCCGATCGCATAAGGGGACCGCTCACGGGCACGACCCGCCTCCCGCCCGCGACACGGCGGCGCTCCCGACTGTCAGTCGAGCGAGAAGGCCTTGCCTGCGGTTGGTGTTGTCGGCGATCCGCACACCCGGCATCTGTGTGCGTCGGCTGAGTGTCAGAGAAGGGTTTTGACGGGGGACGGTCAGCGCTTGCGCGCTGAGACCAAGGCGAAGCCGAGGTGTTCGTCGGCGTCGGCTTCGAGCATTTCAACCACGGGCGAGGGGTCTGGCTGGTTGAGGCGGGCGCGCCGCGCCCTTCCCACGTCAGCCAGCTATCTCTGCCACCTTCTTCGCAGCTAGCCTCGATGTCGTCGACCAATCCGGTGAGCTCCCAGTGGCGCTGCCACCATGTTGATGGGCTTGGCCAGAGGTTCCGACGGCCTGCTGGGCGGCGGCCGTCTCGTGAATCGGCTGAGCCTCGAGATAGGAAGCGCAATTGGGATCGAGCCGCCAAGTGGCACGGTGTTGCCGGACCATAGTTGCGCGAGAAGCGCCCTCGGGTGCCGGTGCGCAGGGACCCGGACGTTGTGTCGGTGAACATGCGGTAGCAGCCGCTGCTTGGAGAGGGGCCGCTGTGTCGAGGTGCTCTCCCGCGTGGGCCAAGGGAACTCGCTTTCGACGTCGGCTTGCAGGCACCGCGGCCCGTTCCTCAGCGGCAGCGCGGGGTTTGGCGCCGGTCAGACGGTGACGTCACCGCAGAGATGCACCTGGAGGCCGAGCTCGGCGAAGAAGGCGGCTTTCGCGGTGAGGGCTTGGTCAGCGGTCGCGGGGTCGGGCGCATAGACGACGTTGAGGTGGTTGGCCTTGTGCCGGGCCATGAGCTGGTCGCGGCCGACGCCGTGCAGGACCGCGTGCATGATCGGCCACTGCGGCGTTGTCGCGTCGAGCCGACGCTGGGTTTCCGCTTCGGGGAGCTCGACGACGGTGCCCCTGCCGAGGTCGACGTGGAGAGCGCCCTCGAGGAGGAAGACCCGCGACCACACGATCTCCCCGGGGCGCGACACCCCGCTCAGCGTTCCACCGCCGAGCGGGAAGTACATCGAAGGCTGACGCATGCTGTACGACTTGTCGTAGCCACCGTTGTGCGAGGCCGGCACGGCGCCGGAGATCTCCATCACCCAGACGAAGTCTCCTCCATAAGGGGCACCCCATCGGATGTCATGCAGGGTCGTCGCGGGGTCGAGGCCCATGGCCGTCCAGATGCGGTTGGTCACCAGCGAGTCGACCGCGGCGCCCTCGTCGACCTCGTTAAAGTGCGGTAGGGGCCGACCGGCATACAGCTCCCGTGCGCCGTCGCGCGAACGCACCGGCGGCCGTTGGACGTTGTTGAGCAGGCCCTCAGCGAGGTCGCTCGCCGGCACGGTGTCCTTGAGGCCCTGCTGGTACTGGATCCCCACGGCGTCGAGCCCGAAGTCGTCAGCCATGCGGACTGCCGCGATGTACATCCGGAACTGGCTGAGGAGCTGGTCGTCGGTCAGCTCGTTCTCGTCGTCGTTGCCGGTGCGGAAGGTGAGACCCGCGTCGTCCAACCAGCGGCGCACCGCCTGGGCCTCGTCGTCGGAGACGCGGGCCATCTCGGCGACCAGAGCGCTCTGGGACAGCCGCTCCTTGAAGATGCCGAGGGGATTGAGCACCTCGTCGTCGAATATGGCGTTGTACATCCCCATGCAGCCCTCGTCGAAGACGCCGATGATCGCCTTGTCCGATCGCAGCTGCTGCGCGAGGGCTCGGCCGAGCCGAGACTCCTCGCTGTCGCGCAGGTCGCCCATGTCGCGCACGTGGCTCAGGTCGTGGCTCAGCGTGCCGGTTTGGAGCCAGGTGCGCAGCCCGTTTCTGGCCCAGTCGTCGGTGAAGTCCTTGCTCCACAGAATCGAGTGGGCCACGCCGGCCTTCGTCAGGCTCGCCGTGAGGTTGAGCAGCCCGACGAGGCCAGGGAACTGCCCGCTCCAGTTGGCGAGCACGAGGATCGGCCCCCGGTGCGTCCGCAGCCCGGCGAGCACGTGGTGGCTGTACTGCCAGACCGCCTCGACGACGACGAGCGGAGCGTCGGCGGGGAGCGCCTTGAACACCTCGATGCCGGCGCGCTGGCTGTCGATGAAGCCGTGCCCCTTGTCCGAGTCGACCGGATGTCCGCGGCGCACCTCGCGGCCGAGCGCCTTGAAGGCCGCAGTCACGTCGGCCTCGAGCCTCTCCTGCGTCGGCCAGCACGTCCGGTTTGCGCCCAGGCGCAGGTCGCCGCTGGCCACCATGTAGACCGCCCCGGGCACGGCGGTGACCGAGGTGCGGGAAGTCGGGAAGGCGTAGGTGGTCACGAGGCGGCTCCTTGGGCTGGTGCGGGCTGGTGCATCGAGTCCTGCTCCTGCAGCGCGGCGAGATCGTGGGCGACGTCGGCCGTGCTCAGGTAGAGGTCGCGGTAGGACCGGTACAGGTGGTCGTAGCGGTCCGCGTTGTCCGGGTTCGGCTCGCGCAGCTCCAGAGGCGGGTTCCAGTCCTCGATGGAGACCGGTGCGATGAGCGAGGCGGCGAGGAAGGCGCCGCCGTAGCTCGCGCCTACGGTCTGGGTGGGGATGACCTGGGTCAGGCCGGTGATGTCCGAGACGATCTGGGTCCAGAGCGACCCGGTGGTGCCACCACCGACCGCGACGACGCGGCGGATATCGCCGCCGGCCGCCGTCATTGCCTCGACGTTGTGCCGAACGGCGAAGCCGGTCGCCTCGAGCGCCGCCCGGTAGAGGTCGCCGGACGTGTGCGCGAGGGTGAGCCCAGCGAGCACGCCGCGGGCCTGCGGGTCCATGATGGGCGTCCGCTCGCCGGCGAAGTACGGCAGCATGAGTAGGCCCCGGGCGCCTGCGGGCGACTCCGCCGCGAGCGCGGACAGCTCGGCATACCCGGAGCCGGTGAGGTCGCGCAGCCAGGTCGTGATGGACCCTGACGTCGCGAGCCCTCCGGCGAGGTTGCGGGTGCCCGGCAACGCCCCGACGGTGCCCCACAGCGCCGGGTGGCTCACCCGCTCGGCCACGGTGTTGACGAGGAACATCGTGGTGCCGTACATGAGTAGGAGGTCACCGACGTGCTGGGCACCCGCGCTCACCGCCTCCGCCCAGGCGTCGACCGTTCCGGTGATGACCGGGATGCCGGGTGGAAGCCCGGCGCGCTCCGCCGCCGCGGGGGTGACGTTCCCGGCGGCCTCCCCGGCCCAGCGCAGCCGCGGCAGCTCCAGCTCGGGACAGATCCGCGACACCCATGGTTCGTGCCAGTCGAGCGCCTCGGTGTCATAGAGGGGAGTGCACTGGCTCGCCGAGTGGTGGTCCAGGACGTACTCGCCGGTGAGCATCCGAACAAGCCACGTCGACGGCATGAACAGCCGGACCGAGCGCCGGTAGGCATCCGGCTCATTCTCTTTGACCCACGCGATCTTCGGCCCGGCCGCCTGGCTGGTGAGGGCGGAGCCGCAGCGCTCGAGAATCGGCGCGGAACCCAGCTCGGCGTTCAGGCGCTCGATCTGAGCTCCTGCCCGCATATCGACTCCGTAGAGGATCGCCGGCCGCGTTGGCTCATCACGGTCGTCGGCGAGCGCGACGCACGGACCCATGCCGCTCACGCCCACCGCTTGTACCTGGACGTCGTCGCCGACCAGCTCCCGGCTGAGCGAGACAAACTCCTCAGTCCAGATTCGCGGGTCCATCTCGAACTGACTCGGGCGAGGATGGTCGACCGAGTGCTCGCGGACCCCACTCCGCAGGACCGTGCCGTCTCCTGAGACGAGAACGCCCTTGGTGCTCGACGTGCCGACGTCGACGCCGAGCACCGCCGAGACGGGGGAGGTGGTCACTGGTAGTTGGCGGTCAGGCGCCGTTGCCGCTCTTCTGGCCCGGCCCCCTGGGGTCCGCCGGGCAACAACGAGCGGATGACCGTCCGTGTCTCCTCGTCGACGGCAGGCATGGGCATTCGCGTACCCCACGTCTCGTCGTATCTGGATTCGAGCGCGTACTTGAGCCGCGCGATGGTGGGTCCGACCGCCTGCACGACGGAAGTGACACGATCCTGCACGTCTTTGACGTTCACCTCCGGTTCCTCGGAGGTGAGGGCCGACGTGAGCTCGCCGAACAGCTCCGGAAATGCCGAGGAGACGCCGGAGACAATCCCTGCTCCACCAGCTGCCGCCACACGCGGATACGAGCCGTCGTCTCCGGAATAGACCAGCGACCCCGGGGCGGCGAGCTCGACGTACCGCGCGAACTGCTCGTTGGGACGGCCGCTCAGCTTGGCGCCGGCGACTCCGTCGATGGCGGTGAGTCGCGCCAGCTCCTCAGGCGAGACGTCGATGCCGCTGCGCTCGGGGAAGAGGTAGACGAAGAGCGACGCACCGGGAACCTCGCTGGTGATCGCGGCGTAGAACTCGTGGACCTGCTCGAAGTCGCACGGTAGGTAGTACGGGGTGAGTGCCGCCATCCGAGTGACACCAAAACCAGCGGCGGACTCGGCGCACCGCAGAACCTGACGGAGGCTTGGCGCTCCGATATGGGCCACGACCCTGTCGGCCCCCATCGCTGAGACGGCAGCCTTGAGCAGCTCTGACCTCTCGCCGTCGTCGAGCGCCGGAAACTCGGCGGTGGTGCCGTTGACAAACACGCCCTGAACGTGCGGGCCGATCCGGGCCAGCATCGCCTCGAAGGTGTCCATGAGCAGGCTGCCATTCTTGGCGAAGGGGACCGGGGCGGCGGTCAGCACTTCGAGCGCGTGGGTCGGCATGGCGTTCCTCTTCCGGGTGGGGTCGGTCATGATGCGGCCGTGTCCTCAGTCGATGGTCGACGTCGCCACCCTCGCCATGACGATGTGGCGTCGCTGACGGGTGTAGGAGACGAGGATGTCGTCGGCGTTGACGATGATGGTGGGGTAGGACAGTTCCCCTTCGCCGTCGGTGTCGACACCGTTGTCGTCGGGGGTGATGCGGCTCGTCGATGCCCGAAGGGAGTCGAGAAGCTTCACCTGCGTCCATCTGGAACCGTCGTCCGTCGAGACGGACAGGGCCAGCTCATTGCGGGGTCCCCAAGGGATGTCCGAGGTGTTGTGGGCGCAGATGACACGCCCGTCGGGCAGCAGTGCAGCGCATAGTCCGCTGTTGTTGTTCGGCAGATTGGTCTCCTCGCCCGGGCTCCAGCTGTCGCCCTCGTCCGTCGAGACGGACCGCCAGGCGCGCCCTGTAGAGCTGCGCATGAGGAAGACCAGCCCCTCGCGTCCGTTCCACAGCGTCGGTTGAATGACGCCGGGCCCGTTGATCGCATCGTGGTCGATCGGGACGTTCGTTGATCGCGTCCACGTGTCGCCGTCGTCATCACTGACGTCAGCGAAGCAGTCCCAGGTCGCGGTGCCCGCGCTTAGCCCGGCGGCCTCGACCGAGGCCCCGGCTACCCAGCGCCCGGATGCGAGCGCTAGGGGCGGGTTCTTCACCGGGCCTCGTCCACCGCGGTCACCGGGGACGAGCTCAACGGCCTGCGACCAGGTGCGCCCGTCGTCATGTGAGGTGGCCCGCCACGTCTGCCACCGGGAGATGGGGCTGCCCCGCTTGTAGAACAGCGTCAGCCTGCCTCGCGGAGACCAGGCCAGCACGGGGTTCCAGTGGGCGACCTGGGCATCCGTGAGCGCGGTCGGTGCGGACCATGACCAGCTCGGCGTGGGGACCCCCGCTGACTTCTGCTCGCCGCCCTGGTGGTGCCTCGAGCCGCGGACGAGGTAGATCGCGTTGTCGGCGGTCCCCTCCCGAGTGCCGGCGAAGAAGGCCAACAAGAGGTCGCTCTCGACGCCATGAACGATTGTCGAGGCGTGACACTGCCGCCAGGGCGGAGTGGCCGGGGTCGCGACAGCTAGAGTCACCTCACATCAGTTCCCTGACCGGGTTGGGTGGGGCCTCGACCGCGTGAAGGTCGCGCTTGAACGTCTCCGGTGAGAGCCTCACCGAGATCGCGGTGACGATGCAACCGAAGAGAACGTAGGCGGAGACCCACTGCCAGTGCGTGCCTTCAGAGCCGGCGAGAGCCGTCGCGATGAAGGGTGTGAGGCCGCCGGCGACGATCGAGGCGATCTCACGGCCGGCGGCGGCCCCGCTGAAACGTCGGTCCGCCGAGAAGAGCTCGGTGAAGAACGCCGGCTGCACGGCGTTGATCGCGTTGTGTCCAACGTTGAGGACCAAGAAGTAGCCGAGACCGATAAGGAAGATGCTGCCAGTGTTGAGCAGGATCATGAACGGGAACGCCATCACCGCCCCGACCACCGCGCCCCACATGTAGATGGGCTTGCGTCCGTACTTGTCGGACAGCCAGCCGAAGAAACCGTGTGCGGGCAGCGCGATGAACGAGATGACGAGAATGACGGTGAGCAGGTTCTGCCTGTCGACCCCGGCGAACTTCGTCCCGTAACTGAGCGCAAAGACCGTCAGCAGGAAGTAGGGGACGGACTCCGCGAAGCGGAGGCCGATGATGAGCAGGATCGAGCGCCAGTCCTCGAGGAAGACCCGGACGATGGGGAATCGGTCGTGCGCGGACAGCTTGTGCGGGGTGAGCGTCGCTACGGACCCGTCGGCGCCGCCTGCCTGCATCTTGGCGGCCTCTGCCTTGGCGGCCTCGGCCTTGGCCTCTGCCTTGACGACCATGTCGTCGTAGATGGGTGACTCCTCGAGTGAGCGCCGCATCCACAGTCCGACGCCGACGATGATGATGCTGAGGAAGAAGGGGATCCGCCACAGCCACGGATGGTCCGCTATGTTGCCCCAGACGCCGATCATGGCGAAGATGCCGGTAACGAGGATTTGGGCGGTAAAGCCGCCGGTGTTGGGCCAGCAGGTGAACCAGGCTCGTCGGTTCTGCGGCACCGACTCGAGCACGATGATCATCGCACCCCCCCATTCGCCACCCACGGCGAAGCCCTGCACACAGCGCAGCAGGACCAGGAGCAGGGGTGCCCAGATCCCGATCTGCTCGTAGGTGGGCAGTAGGCCGATGGCGAAGGTCGCGAGCCCCATGACCAGCAGCGTCGTGATGAGGATGGCCTTGCGCCCGAGCTTGTCCCCCAGGTTGCCGAAGAAGATGCCGCCGATGGGCCGGAAGAAGAACCCCACCGCGAAGGTGCCGAACGACGCGAGCGTGTTGACGAAGTCGCTCTGCCCGGGCGGGAAGAAGACGTGCGGGAACACCAAGGCCGCGGCGGTGCCATAGACGAGGAAGTCGTAGTACTCGAGGGTGTTGCCCAGGAGGCTCGATACGGTCACCTTTCGGACGTAGGCCTTATCGAAATCAGCGCGCGGTGCGGTTGTCATGGAACGCCTCTCTTCGTATCCGCTCGTTGAAGAAGTGGTCTGTGTCGCAGGCCATTGAGACCCGCCAGTGTGAAGGCAGTCAGGACCAGCGTTTCGCGGGCGTGTGCGGGTGCGCCCGACTCCACGACGTAGGTATCCCTGGCGCCCCGGGTAGTGGCTCGACCGCGGTGGCTCGGATAGGAGAAGCACCGCAAGGGACGAGCTGTGCGCACGCGAACCTGCGCCCTCGCGGCCTCCGGGCGTCGCACCCTTCGACTTGAGCGGCACTGCACAGCCGCGTCACATGTCCTCATCTGTTCGTCTCCTCAGACGTCAGATAGGGGTATGACCAGGGTTGCAGAAGTTGTGGTCACTCACCACCTGAGCGGCGCCGGACCAACGACCCAACGGCACGTTTGCGTCCCATCGTGCGGCTGGGCCGATGACTGGCGCTCGCTTCGCCGACGTGGGTGGCCGCATTCTGTCTGAACAGCTGGCAATCCAGGTTGACGGCGACATCTGAGGTTCGCTCGACGTCACGAGATGAGGACGGCTCCCCGGGCGCTCACAGACGAGGGGCTCGGCCGCTGAAGGTGCTGGCGTCCGCGAGGTATCTGCGCGAGATCCTGCCCTCAGCGAGGGCCGCGTTGACAGCGTTCCTGGCCAGCTGTTGTTCCGCGGCAGCGTCGGCTTCGTTACGGCGTAGCGAGGCGCCATCGTGGACCAACGTCCGTTGGAGCGCCTTGACGTCGATAGCGCGAGGTTGGCGGCGGGTTGCCACGGCCAATGCGGCCGCGGTGCCTGCGGCCTGGCCGATGGCCATCACGCCTCCCTGCGTCCGGAAGGACCCGTGCGCCGCATGTGATGCGGAGATCGCGCGACCCGCGATGATGAGCCCATCGAGCTGGGCCGGGACCAGGCACCGATATGGGACGTCGTACGAGTCCTCAAGCTCGCCCCAGACGCTGCCGTCCCCGTAGCCCTCCTTGCCCTCGACGTTGTGGATGTCGATGGGAAAGTAGCCACGAGCGATGACGTCATCCTGTCGTCGTCCTGTCATGACATCTTCGGCGCTCAGCTCGTACTCACCGACGACGTGCCGGCTCTCCCGGATACCGATCTGGGTGCCCGTGGCGATGAGGTGCGCCCGCTCAAAGCCGGGTACATGCCTGACCAGAAAGCGTGACAGCGACATGACCTGCCGCCGTCCTTCGATCTCGCCCTGAGTAAGGCTTTCCGCGCTCGTGCCGTCCACTCCGGGAATGCGGGTGCTGTTGAAGTGCAGGACGCCGTCATGACAGGTGGTGAGGAATAGGATGGAGTCTCGTCCCAGGTGAAGTTCACCAGACTCGAGACCGACCTTCACCAGCTTCTTGAAGCCCTGTCCCACGAAGTGCTGTTGGGGGAGAGTGGTCGAGTAGCGGTGGACGGCGACCATCTCTGAGGCCCAGTCGAAGTCGTCCAAGTGTTCGTCCATGTACGCCTTGACACGGTTCGTGTCAACGCCCGCCATGTCGAACATGAGTGTCGACGGCTGGACTGCGTTGTCTCCAGCGCGTCCGACCACGTAGTCGGCGTCAGCGAGCGCGCAGACGTCGCCGTCGCCGGTGGCGTCCACGACGACGGAGCAGCGGTACCGGGTCACCCCAGACTTGTTGGTGACGTACACCGCGACCACTTGCTCGCCGACGCGGTCCACCGCGCTGACGAACGTGTGGAACAGGGGTGAGGCACCAGCCTCGAGGACCATAGACAAAGCGGTCCACTTGTAGGACTCGCGGTCGTAGAAGCAGAGGTACGCGCCGCTACCATGCGGGTTGGTGCAGCGAACGTGGCCCGTGCTACCGCCGTCGTCGACCATCCTTCGCACGAATTCGTGTGGGATCCCCTTGATGACCTGCTCGTCCCGGAAGTAGAAGGGCGAGATCGGACCCAGACCGGCGCTGGTGGGCATACCTCCGAGGAAGCCGTACCTGTCGATGACGAGGGTCCGAGCGCCGTTGCGGGCTGCGGCAATAGCCGCGATGAAGCCGGAGGGCCCTCCTCCGGCCACAATCACGTCGAACGCCTCCCCGTCCCGGACGGCGCGATCCGCGGGGGAGGCTGGCGCCACTGTCTGGACGGCAGGGTAGTTGTGCATCTTGGTGTCTCTCCTGGAGCCGGAAGACGGGTTACTTCTCTTCGTTGTGGGTCGTCGCTCGTGACGAAGACGACCAGTTGGGCGGCCTTGACCGCTTGGGTACGAAGTTCCGGGTGCTCGCCGAATATCGAGCGGCCCTGGGCTTATTGCTCACGTAGTCCCGCGCGTTCGACGAAGTGCCACGAGCAGGTGTTCCAACGGACGCAGCTCCTGCAGGCGACGAGGTGACCGACCGGGTGCCACTACCCGCGCGCTGGCCGACCGTTCCGGCACCGGTTCCACGGCCTCCTTAACGCCAGACTTCTGGGGTTTGGCCGCCTGAGTCCCCTGACATGAGGCTGCGGGCTGCTTCCCGCCTGGTGGCACGGCTGGTCCGCACCGCTTGGCGCATCACCGCGACCAGCCGACACGGCGGTACCTTGACGTTGACGACTTCAGCGCAGATCTTCGTCCGCCAACTCATCGAGGGCAAGGCGGTACTTGCCAACGACTACCTCATTACACCGGTTGCAGCTCGCGCCATGGCCGCGAGGCAAAGGGCCCACACGAGCCGGTGTGGTCAAGGCGGGCTTCAACCACTGGTCCATTTCGCCGCTCGGGTCGCTCTCGACCTGTGGCCGCGGCGCATCGAACGTCCGCGAGGTGCTCAACGTGGTAACAGGGCAGGCGGTGTCACCCAGACCGCGTTGTGCCGGAGCACGCCGAGCGGGACCCGGATGCAGGCGGAGACCGCGAGAAGGCTGGGCCAGGCGCACACCTGCGCTACTACGGGCCCGTTCATTGCCTAGGGCTGTCCGGAGTTCACCCTGCTTGGCCCGGCCGAGGTGGCGGCAGCCGAGCACGCCGACCGCGTGCTTCTTCGCGATGCAAACCGGTGACCTGGGGGCCGGCGGGCACGGTCGCCCCTTACTGCGGCCGCCGTCTCCCTCAACCTCCTTTCCGCGGCCTCTCTGCTGAGGACCGGGCGCAGGAAGGCGACCAGCACCCCCTCATCCACTGGGCGGTAGTCGCCTCTGACGCATCCAGACTCGGGCCGGGCAAAGTCCACGACAGGTTCCAAGCAACGCCACCTCGCTGCCGCCACCCGACCACCGCGGCAACGCGGCCCGCCAGCATGGTCGCGCGTTCCGCGCGCAGTCCGGTATGAACGAGCAGTGGATGGCCGGGGTGGTCGGACCCCGAAGTTCACTGCTGCCAGCGTGGGGTCCTTCGTCTCTGCCAGGCAGCCAAGCCGGCCGGAGCCACGATGGTGGGGGATTCGGTCCTGAGGCGGTGATCTGACTTGCATATGTTGTTCGTTGGTGGCACATCCTTTGTGGGTCGTCACGCGGTGGAGAGTGCTGTCGCCGCCGGGCACGAGGTGACGGTGTTCCATCGAGGGCACACGAATCCGGGGTTACTCGAGGGTCAGGTGGAGCACCGGTTTGGCGACCGCCAGTCCGGCGATTATCGCTCCCTCGACGGGCGCGACGTGTGGGACGCGGTGATTGACGTGTCCCGTATGTGCCGCGTCACGTACACCAGTTGGCGGACGTTCTCGCGGGCCGCCTTGGCCGCTATGTCCAGGTTTCCTCGGTTTCCGCCTACGACCCGCCGCGGGCGACCGTTCACGAAGACGCGCCGTTGCACCAGGACCCGCCCGCGGCGGTCGAGGACGTGCGGCCGCCCTACTACGGGCCGTTAAAGGCGGCCTGTGAGCGGGCTGCGTGGACACGTTTCGGGGAGGTTGCGGTGGTCCGACCGGCCTACGTCTGCGGGCCCTATGACCCCGAAGACAGCTTCACGTACTGGGCCCGAAGAATGGCTGACGGCGGTGACGTGGTGGTCCGAGACACCTCCGCGCCCATGCAGATCATCGACGTCCGGGACTTAGGGGCCTTCTTGGTCCGCTGTGCCGCCACAGCCGCCGTCGGGTCGTTCGACGGCGTCGGACCGTTCGCGGCGACCTCATCCCCCGGTAGCGCAGATCGCCCCGGCGCATGTCAACTTTCGGCTCGTCGAGGTGGACTCGGCCGCGTTGGCAGCCGCCGGAGTGACATTGCCAATGATGCTCGACGACCCCAACGACGCGATCATCTCGAGCCGCCCAGGCAACCGGGCCAGAGCCGCCGGACTCGTTACCCGACCCGCCGCCGATACCGCCGCCGCGACCCGGAGTTGGGACGACGAACGGGGCCGGCCAGCCTTGACGAAGGGACCGACACGAGAACAAGAGGCCGACCTCATTCGCAGTCGCGGCGCTTATCCCGAATCCACCGATGATCTGGAGGGGTTGAGCGTGCCGTAGCGATGAGATGCCCTGCCGTGCTGGGAGATTGGGACTTGCGAAGGTTCCAAACCGACCAACCCGGAAGGGCATCTCTGAGGTGCAACTCTCTCACGCGCGCGCGGCCACGTCGGCGGTGTTCGATGATCCGAATCTGGTGTCGGTGTCGACGGCACGCTGGTCGCGGTGCTCGCTCTGGCTGAATCGGTCGGACTTCGCTCTTTGGCCGATAAGCAGCTGAGCGTGCCGACCGACAAGGGCGCCAACGCCGGGTTGAAGGTGGCCTCGCTGGTCGCGAGGATGGTCGCCGGCGCGGACAGTATCGATGACATGGCGTTGTTGCGGCATGGCGGGATGGGGCGGGTGTTCAACAGCGGGTACGCGCCCTCGACGCTGGGCTCATTCCTGCGTGCGTTCACCTTCGGCCATGTGCGCCAGCTCGACGCTCTCGCCTCCCGGGTGCTGACCGGGCTGGGCTCGAGAGCCCCGCTGCTGTCGCCGTCCGCGAATGAGCTGGTGCTGGTCGATGTCGACGACACGATCATCGAGGTCCACGGGCACACCAAGCAGGGTGCTGGATTCGGCTACACCCGAGTGCGAGGCCTGAACGCGCTGCTGGCCACGGTCAGCACGAAGAGCTGCGCGCCGGTGGTGGTGGCGCAGCGGCTGCGGAAGGGGTCGTGCGGTTCCCCGCGCGGGGCTGCCCGGCTGGTCGGCGACGGGCTCAAGACCGTCACCACGATGACCGGCGACAGGAGTCGCAAGCCGATGCTGCGGGCGGATTCGGCGTTCTACGGGCGGGCCACCATCGGTGCCCCCGTCCGCGCCGGCGCCGACGTGTCGGTCACCGTCCGCCTGGACCCTAAGGTCAAGAAGGCCATCTCGACCATCGCCGACGAGGCCTGGACTGCCATCGAGTACCCCGACGCCGTCTTCGACGACAGCACCGGGCGGTGGATCTCCCGGGCCGAAGTCGCCGAGATTCCCTACACCGCCTTCGCGGGTGACAAGACCCGATCTGTACCGGGGCGGCTGGTCGTGCGCCGGATCCCCGACCTCAACCCCAGGGCCAAGGACGGCCAGGAGTCGCTGTTCGACAGCTGGCGGTTCCACGCCTTCTTCACCACCACCGACCCAGCCTTGCTCGACACGCTCGCCGCGGATGTGACCCACCGCGCCCACGCGGTCATCGAGCAGGTCCATGCCGACCTGAAGAACTCCGCCCTGGCGCACCTGCCGTCCGGGAAGTTCACCGCCAACGCCGCCTGGCTCGTGCTGGCCGTGATCGCGTTCAACCTGACCCGCGCGGCCGCCACCCTCACCCGGTCATCGCGGCTCGCGAAAGCCACCACCGCCACCATCCGACGCACCCTCGTCACCGTCCCGGCCCGAGTCGCATCCTGCGCCCGCAGAATCACCCTGCACCTGCCCACGGCATGGCCCTGGCAGGCGGCCTGGACCGAGCTGTTCACCCACTGCTGCGGGCCACCAACGACGGTCACTCCCTGACCACCCAGCCGGCAACGGCGCCACAGGAAACCAGCGGGGAACGCGCTGACAGCGAGGTCAGCCGCTCACCATGCCCTCAAGCCGAACGCCAACACCACAGCGGTCACGGCCAGTCACCGAGGGCCATCGGTGGATCTGGGCTTAGTGCCGTCCCGGGCGGTGAACAAGTGTCACTCGTGAACTCGTGGGATTCCCTCGGACTGGGAGGGCTGCTCAACAGAAACGAGGGCCGTCGAAGCGGCGGGTGACGTGTCGATTGTCAGGGACACCTGGGTCAATTTACGGCGAGCCGCTCAAGCCAGGCCCGGGCGCACATCGAGCGCCGTTGCGCGTTGGCGACCGCAAGCGGTTCGGGCTTGCCTCCGGCAGTCCGCATGGACGCCCCGTCGTTGCCATCGACGCGACCCGCCGCTGTGCTGCCCGCCGATGCAGGACATGGAGGCCACCATCTCGACTCGGTGGACGCCCCCGCAGACAGACACCGTTGCAGGCCAGCCAACACCAGATCGCAGAGCCCACCCACCGGCGGGGGCCTGACACGGACCTGGACACCCCGAGGTCTGGATCGCCTCTGAACATTATCGGGGGTGCCGGCCGTGCGTGCGGCCGTTGCCCGTACGGCAGGGGAGAGGAACGAGGTCAGCATCTGGTCAGCGGTTGAGGCGGTGAATCAGCCCGACCGGCTGGCCATCCATGCGGGCCGGGACGCGCCCGGTGTCCGGTGGGCGGCGAAGCCGCGGAGCATGTCCATGGGCGTGTGCGACAGTTCGGGATGCGTACCGTGCGAGCCGCCGGGGCCGACGACGTAGGTACCCCTTCGCTGCCGGGGGTTTCGCATCGCTTTGTCGATGTCGCGGTTGCCGAGGGCACCTTGACCCTCCACGTTGCGGAGGCCGGCGTCGGCGAGCCGGTCCTGATGCTGCATGGGTGGCCCGGGCATTGGTACTCCTGGCGGCACGTGGTACCCCACCTCTCGGAGTCGTATCGGCTGTTGATGCCGGACCTGCGCGGGTTCGGCTGGAGCGATGCTCCCGGCAGCGGCTACGGCCCGCGGACGTTCGCGGCCGACACGCTGGCCCTGCTCGACGCCCTCGAGCTTGACCGCGTCCGACTGGTCGGCCATGACTGGGGTGGGTTCACGGCCTTTCTGCTTGGGCTTCGACAACCAGAGCGGTTCTCGCACATTGTCGTGTTCAACGCGCCGCACCCCTGGGCACCCCTCAGCTGGGATGTGATCGCCTCGCTTTGGCGTGCGTGGTACGTCCTCGCGCTCGCGAGCCCGCTGGGGCCCACTCTCGTCAGGAGGCCGTCCTTCTTGCCGTGGTTCATCGGGCTCGGTCGGCGGCGG
>Ga0307318_10000274_pt1 | contig 16738 bp, 11 predicted proteins | sample ER_DNA_367_FD_194500 | JGI IMG/M metagenome (GOLD analysis project Ga0307318, IMG submission 194500) | Bulk soil microbial communities from the East River watershed near Crested Butte, Colorado, United States - ER_DNA_367 | ecosystem: Environmental > Terrestrial > Soil > Floodplain | place...
CTACGAGCACTCCGGCCGCAAGCCGATCGCCTCGATCAACTTCGTCGTCGCCCACGACGGCTTCACCCTGCGTGACCTGGTCTCCTACAACGAGAAGCACAACGAGGCCAACGGTGAGGGGAACCGAGACGGCGAAAGTCACAACCGCTCCTGGAACTGCGGCGTCGAGGGACCCACCGACGACCCAGAGGTCAACGGGCTGCGGCTGAGACAGCAGCGCAACTTCCTCACCACTCTCCTTCTCTCGCAGGGCGTTCCGATGATCGCGCACGGCGACGAGCTGGGTCGGACGCAGCTGGGCAACAACAACGGCTACTGCCAGGACAACGACCTGACCTGGGTCGACTGGGATCTCGACGACGACGACGCCGAGCTGCTGCGGTTCGCCGGACGGCTGGTCCAGCTGCGCAAGGCCCATCCGGTGTTCCGCCGGCGCCGGTTCTTCGCCGGTAGCGCCCAGCACGGCGGCGAAAGCGACCTGGGTGACATCGCCTGGTTCATGCCCAACGGCAAGCACATGGACGAGCAGGCCTGGAACGACGGGCTGGCGAGGTCACTGATGGTGTTCCTCAACGGCCTGGCCATCCCGGCGCCGGACCGCCGCGGCATCCCCATCCGCGACGACTGCTTCCTCGTCGTCTTCAACGCCAACGACGAGCCGATCACCTTCACCCTCCCGGAGGAGGAGTACGGCGCTGAGTGGTACATCGAGATCGACACGGCGATGGTCCCGGAGTCGGCCACCCACGCCATGGCAACGGCGGGCGATCCGGGCATCGCGGCGTCGGCCGTGGTCCAGGCGTCGGCCGTCCTCGAGCCGGAGACCGAGTTCTCCGTCGCGGCGCGCAGCATCGTCGTGCTGCGCAGCCCGTGCGGGCCCGAGGAGTGACCGACCCCGCCTCCGGACGTCCGCACGGTCGGGTCCCGACGGCCACCTACCGGCTCCAGGTCCAGGCGGCGTTCGGGTTCGACGACGTGGCCGCCGTCGCTGACCACCTTGCGAACCTGGGCGTCAGCCACGCATACCTCTCGCCCGTGCTGCAGGCCGCCCCGGGCTCGACCCACGGCTACGACGTCGTCGACCACACCCGGCTCAGCGAGGAGGCCGGTGGCCGCGAGGCGTTCGACGCCATGGTCACCGCGCTGCACGAGCGCGGGCTGGGGGTCGTCGTCGACGTCGTCCCCAACCACATGACGGTGCCTGAGCCGGAGCACCTCAATGCGCCCCTCTGGTCGGTGCTGCGCGAGGGCCGCCAGTCGCCGTATGCCTCCTGGTTCGACGTTGACTGGGACGCGGCCGACGACCGGATCGTCATACCGGTGCTCGGCGGCACCCTCGAGGAGTCACTGGCCGGCGGCGAGATCGAGGTCGCCGCCGACGGCGGGCCCCGCGGTGACGAGACCGTGGTCCGGTACTACGCCCACGAGCTGCCGGTCCGGCCGGGCACCGAGCAGCTGCCGCCGGCGGAGCTTGTGCACCAGCAGTGGTGGCGGCTCGAGTCGTGGCGGGCGGCGGCGAGCACGCTGAACTACCGGCGCTTCTTCGACGTCGGATCGCTCGCCGCGGTACGGGTCGAGGACAAGGACGTGTTCGAGGCGACCCACGGCCTGCTCGTCGACCTAGTGCAGGACGGGTCCGTCGACGGACTGCGCATCGACCACCCGGACGGCCTGGCCGATCCCCGCGGCTACTTGCGGCGGCTCGCCGCCGCGACGGACGGCGCCTGGGTGGTCGTCGAGAAGATCCTCGAGGGCGACGAGCGGCTTCCCCGCGACTGGGAGTGCGCCGGGACGACGGGCTACGACCTGCTCTGGCGGGTCGGGGGGCTCTTCGTGGACCCGGCGGGCGAGCAGCCGCTGACCGACCTGCTGGCGCTCGTCTCCGGCGCCCGGATCACCCTGGACGAGGTCGTGACCGCCTCGAAGCAGTTCGTCGTGGGGTCGACGCTGGTGCCGGAGGTCTTGCGGCTGGTCCGCCGGGCCGACGACGTGCTGGCGGCGCCGTCGTCCCCGGTCCGCCCGCCCATTGACTCTGTCGAGCGGGCGCTCGTCGCTCTCCTGGTCGCCATGGACCGTTACCGCGCGTACGTCGTGCCCGGTGAAGGGGTGTCTCCGGAGGCTCAGCGGGTCCTCGACGAGGCGGTCGAGCGCGCCCGCGACCATCTCGACTCGCAGGACCACGCGGTGCTCGACGTCGTCCGCGATCTCGTGCTCGGCCGGGTCGGCGAGGACGTCCGCGCGGAGGTCGGACCGGCGGTGGACGACCTCGTCATCCGGTTCCAGCAGACCTGCGGACCGGTCATGGCCAAGGGCATCGAGGACACCGCGTTCTACCGGTACTACCGGCTTGTCGGGCTGAACGAGGTCGGCGGCGACCCAGCCCACTTCGCCGTCGCCCCCGACGAGCTGACCGCCTTTGTCGAGCGGCTCGCTGAGGACTGGCCGCTGACGATGACGACACTCTCCACGCACGACACCAAGCGCTCCGAGGACGTCCGGGCCCGGCTGGCCGTCCTCTCCGAGCGGCCCACCGCCTGGCGCGACTGGGTGCGCGACGCCCAGGAGACAGCCCGGCCGTTCCGGTCCGAACGCCTCGACGGCGCCACCGAGTACCTGCTGTGGCAGACGCTAGTCGGTGCCTGGCCGCTCGACGAGGCTCGGCTGCAGGCGCACGCCACCAAGGCGGTTCGCGAGGCCAAGCTGCACACCGGTTGGTCGGATCCCGACGAGGGCTACGAGGAGGCGGTCACCACCTTCGTCAGCGGCGTCCTCGGCGACACTGCCCTCCGGGCCCACGTCGAGGCGTGGGTCGCCTCGACGGCCTCCGCCGCGCGCGCCACCATCCTGGGCCAGAAGCTGCTGCAGCTCGTGCTGCCCGGCGTTCCCGACGTCTACCAGGGCACCGAGCTCGTCGACCTCTCCCTCGTCGACCCCGACAACCGCCGGCCGGTCGACTTCGCGGTGCGGGCCGAACGCCTGTCCCGTCTCGACCGCGGCGCCGACCCTGGGGACCTCGACGACGAGAAGCTGCTCGTCACCAGCCGGGCGCTGCGGCTGCGCCGCGACCATCCCGAGTGGTTCGTCGGCCCGACCGCCTCGGTGCACCCGGTGCGGACGGACACTGCGCACGCCTTCGCGGTCGCTCGCGGGGACTCGTCCGGTGACCAGGTCGTCGCCGTCGTGACCCGGCTCGCGGCGTCGCTCGACGGCTGGGGTGCCGCGGCGGTCGCCGTCCCGGCCGGCCGCTGGACCGACCGGCTGATGCGACGGGCGGTGGACAGCGACGGAGCGGTGCCGCTCGCCGGCATACTCGATCGCCTGCCTGTAGCCCTCCTCACCAAAACGCATGACTGACAAGGCGATTCGCGTGTGGGCACCCGCCGCGAAGCGGGTCAATGTCGATATCGAGCCGCTGGGCGGCGTCGTCACCACCGTGCCCATGTCCCGGCAGCCCGGTGGCTGGTGGGCGGTGGCCACCGATCGCCCCGCGCCCTTCGACTACGCGTTCCGGGTCGACGGCGGCCCGCCCTTCCCCGACCCGCGCAGCGCCTGGCAGCCGCGCGGCGTGCACGGGCCGAGCCGCACCTTCGACGCGGCAGCCCACACGTGGGGCGACGTCGGCTGGCCCGGTCCCCGGGGCGGGGCGGGCGCGGTCGGCGGGGTCTTCTACGAGCTTCACGTCGGCACCTTCACCTCCGGTGGCACGCTCGACGCCGCCACGAGCCGGCTCGACCACCTCGTCGCGCTCGGCGTCGACGTCGTCGAGCTCATGCCCGTGGCCGCCTTCCCCGGTCGCTGGGGATGGGGGTACGACGGCGTCGACCTGTATGCGGTCCACGACCCGTACGGCGGTCCGGCCGCGTTGCAGCGGTTCGTCGATGCCTGCCACCAGCGGGGGATCGGGGTCTGCCTCGACGTCGTGTACAACCATCTCGGTCCGAGTGGGAACTACCTGACGAATTTCGGGCCCTACTTCACCGAGCGCCACACCACCCCGTGGGGGCCGGCAGTGAACCTCGACGGACCGGACTCCGCGGAGGTGCGCCGGTTCTTGGCCGACAACGCGCTGCGCTGGTTCCGCGACTTCCACGTCGACGCGCTGCGGCTGGACGCGATCCACGAGCTGCGCGACGACTCGACGCCGCACTTCCTCGCGGAGCTGTCCGACCAGGTTGCCGTGCTGTCGGGCGAGCTGGGCCGGCCGCTGGCCCTGGTGGCCGAGAGCGACCTGAACGACCCGCTCGTCGTGACGCCGACGGATCAGGGCGGCTGGGGGATGACCGCTCAGTGGGACGACGACGTCCATCACGCCCTCCACACCGCGCTCACGGCCGAGACGCAGGGCTACTACGCCGACTTCGCCGCGCCGGGTGTCCTCGCCAAGACGTTGCACGACGTCTTCTTCCACGATGGGCGGTGGTCTTCGTTCCGGGGCTGCACCTGGGGTGCGCCGGTCGATCCTGCGTCGCACCGCGGGGCGCAGTTCCTCGGGTACCTGCAGACCCACGACCAGGTGGGCAACCGAGCACAGGGCGACCGGATCAGTGCCTCCGTCACACCGGGGCAGCAGGCCATCGGCGCCGCCCTCTACCTCACGTCGGCCTACACGCCAATGGTGTTCATGGGTGAGGAGTGGGCGGCCAGCACGCCCTGGCAGTTCTTCACCTCCTTCGAGGAGCCCGAGCTCGCCGACGCCGTGCGCACCGGGAGGCGGGCCGAGTTCGCCGAGCACGGCTGGGCCGAGGAGGACGTCCCCGACCCGCAGGACCCGACCGCCCGGGACCGGAGCGTCCTCGACTGGTCCGAGCTCGCGCAGCCCACGCACGCTCGGATGCTGAACTGGTATGCGTCCCTCGTCGCCGAGCGGCGGCGGCACGCCGACCTCAAGGACGACCGCCTCGACGCGGTGACGGTGGAGACCGGCGACGGCGACGAGTGGCTGGTCATGGCGCGGGGACGGCTGCGCGTCGTGGCGAACCTCTCGGCCGAGCCGGTCGATGTGCCGGTTCCGGGGTGTGGTCCCGACGCCGAGGTGGTCCTGGCCTGGGATCCGGCCGCGACGACGCATACCGACGATCTCCTGCGGCTGCCCGGCCACTCTGTCGCCCTCGTCCGGCTCGCCTGACCTCTCGGGGAGCGCCCGGCCGCCGGAGGTAGGGTCGAGCGGCCCGGGGGGCCAGGTGGGTGTCTCCGCGGCGATAGACCTCGGAGGTGTGCGGTGTGGGCGGCGATCCGGTACCGACGCGCCCAGGCCGTGACCCTCCTGTTTCTGTCGGCCCTCATCACCGCGTGCGCCGTCTTCGGCCCGCTCTACGAGCGGGCCCTCGAGCAGTCCCTGCTGCGCGACGGGCTGACGCGACAGAGCGCGGTGGCGACCTCGATCGTCGGGGAATCGGTTCAGGCGGACCGGGTTCCCCCCGAGCCGACCGTGGTCCGCGGCACCTTCCCGACCGCGTTGGTCCCCTTCTACGACGCGGGAAGTGAGCTGTGGTCCGGTCGGGTGAACCTCGTCGGCGTGGCCGGGCGGCCGTCGACCGTCCAGCTCGTCGGGCCGCAGGACACCTGCCGGGCGCTCGAGATCACGACCGGCCGGTGCCCCTCCAACCCCTACGAGATCGCGGTGTCGGCGGCCGAGGCGAACGTGCAGGGCTGGGCGCTCGGGACGCAGCTCAACCCCGTCGAAGTGCTCGTCGCCGGCTTGCAGCCCACCTCCTTCCCGAAGCCGTTCGTCGTCACCGGCTTCTTCCGTCAGCTCGACGACCCCGGGCACTGGCAGGGATTCAGCCTCCAGGGCCGCGCCGGCCAGACCGCCTCCCTCGGCCCGGAGGACACGCCGCTGATGGACGGCTGGGTGACGCCGCCGTCGACCTTCGCGACGGGCTGGAGGGCGAGCCGGGTCGACGTCGTCTGGATGCTGCAACGCGACCAGGTCACTCTCGACGGTCTCGAGGCGGTACAGCCGGCGGTCGAACAGATGCAGCAGGTGGGCGTGGGCAAGGTCCCGGCGGTGGTCGTCCGGACCTCCGTCTCCGACCTGGTCGCCGGCGTCATCGAAGGGCAGCGTCAGGCCCGCACCATCGTGCCGCTGCTCGTCGGGCAGCTTGCGGTCCTCGCCGTGGTCGTGCTCGGCCTGGTAGCCGCAGCGGCGGTCGAGCAACGTCGCCCTGAGCTTGCCCTCGGCCGGCTTCGGGGCCGCGGTCCGGCAGGTGCCGGGCGGATGGTGATGCTCGAGCTGGGCACGGTCGTGGCGGCCGGCGTCCCCGTCGGGTTCGTGCTGGCGCTGCTCATGGGCGAGGTGGCGCGGCGGTTCTGGCTGGCCGACGGCGTCCCGTTCGAACTGCCGTCGGCGACGTTCGTGGCCGCCGTGCTGTCACTCCTCGTGGCGCTGCTCGCCGTGGCCGTCGTCGCGCGCCCGACCCTGCGTGAGCCGATCTCGACGCTCCTGCGCCGGGTACCGCCCCGGCGTGCGGGCTGGGCCGTCGGCGTCGTCGACGCGGTGGTCGTCGCGGTGGCGGCCGCCGGGCTGGTCACGCTGCTGAGCGGCAACCTCTCGGGTCCGCTCGCCCTGGCGACGCCAACCCTCATTGCACTGGCCCTCGGCCTCGTCCTCGCCCACGTCCTCATCCCGCTCGCGGATGCCATCGCCCGTCGGCTCACCGCTCGAGGGCAGGTCGTCGGCGGCCTCACCGCGGTCCAGGTCGCGCGTCGTCCAGCGGTACGCCGGATCATGGCGATCATCACGGTCGCCACGGCGCTCACGGTGTTCGCGACGGACGCGCTCGTCGTCGGTGCGCGCAACCGCGAGGAGCGCGCGCGAGTGGAGACCGGTGCCGAAGCGGTCATCACCACCACGGCAACCGACATCACGTCGTTGCGCAAGGCCGTCACTGCCGCGGACCCGACCGGCGCGCTGGCTACGCCGGTGGTCCAGGTCTCGCAGGGGAACGCCTCGGCCATGACGACGCTCGCCGTCGTGCCCGACCAGTTCTCCCGCATCGCCGAGTTTCCGCGAGACCCCGGGGCGTTCCCCTGGGCGGCGATCAGCGGTGCCCCTGCGCCGGAGATCCTCCTGACCGGACGGGCGTTCTCGGTCACGGTCAGCGACTCGACCCTGCTCATGGACGACCAGTCCGGGACTGCGCCTCCGACCACGCGGCCACCGGGCGTTCCGCTCGGCCCCCCCGGAGCCGGCCAGGCGTCCCTGATCGCCTACCTCGCACCAGTCGGGCAGGGCGCGTTCACGGTGAACATGGGAGACCTGCCGATTCCCGCGACGGGACCGGTCACCCTCGCCCACGACGTCGCGTGCGCGTCGGGATGCCGCCTCGTGGGGTTCGGCATCGCGCCGCCACTGGTCAAGGGACTCATGCGCGGGACGTTCACGGTGGGGGCCGTGACGATGGACGGCTCGGGGCCGGTCCGCCTCGGCGGGGCCGCCGCCTGGCTGGGCTCCGGTCAGCCGGATGCCCCGCCCGACCAGCTCCGTCCCTACGCCAAGGTGACCGACGCCGGCGACCCGACGCGACTCGGCGTGGTCGTGCAGACCACTTCCGACGACGTGCGGATCACGTCAGCGGGCAGCGTGGCCCAGGTCCCGGCCCTGGTGGCGGGGTCCCTGCCGAACGGCGCGGCGGGGCCTGGCTTCAAGGCGGCGGGCCTGGACGGGATCTCCCTGGACTTCACTCGGGCGGCCCAGGTTCCGTACGCCCCGGGCGGCGCCACCGACCAGGCGATCGCGAACCTCGACGTGCTCGCCTCCAAGGCGACGCAGATCGCCCCGCTCGCACAGGCGCAGGTGTGGGTCGCGAACGCCGACGCGGTACCCGCGGTCACCGCGGCGCTCACGAACGCCGGCGTGGCGGTCCGCTCGGTGGCCCTGAGGCCGGAGCGGGAGCGGCTGTTCGACAGCTCCGCGTCAGCGTGGGGACTGCGGCTCGCCCTCGTGGTCGGCCTCCTGGCGCTCGTGATCGCCGCCCTGGTCCTCGTGCTCGTCGCGGTCACCTCCTGGCGCAGCCGGTCCCGCGACTACGCCGCCCTCCGCATGGCGGGCGTCGGGACCCCCTCGCTGCGCCGTGTGGGGCTGGCGGAGCAGTGGACGGTGGTCCTGGTCAGCGTGCTCGCCGGCGCGGTGTCCGGGCTGCTCGGCGCCCAATTGGCCATGCCGATCATCCCGTTCTTCACCACCCCGTCCACGGTTCTCCCGATCGACGCGACACCAGCCCCGCTGCCGGTCGCCGTCACGGTCGTCGCCGCGCTCGTCCTGCTGCTCGTGGTCGGCGCGGTCGTCGGGGTCCGCCTGGTCGGTCGCTCGACGCTCTCCCGAGTGAGGGAACAGCTGTGACCGCCGGCATCGCTCACGAGCGCCGCGGGCTCGCCGTCTCAACGCACGGCCTGGTCCACATCTACCGGTCGGAGGGCCACGACGTCGCGGCGCTCTCCGGGGTCGACCTCGACGTCCGGGCGGGCGAGATGGTAGGGCTGCTCGGCCCCTCGGGCGCCGGAAAGTCGACCCTGCTCACGCTCTTCGGCGGGCTGATGCGTCCGAGCGCCGGCCGGATCCGGATCGGCGGCCACGACCTCGGGCGGATGGACGAACCGGCCCTGGACGAGTACCGCGCCGCCGACGTCGGCCTGGTCCTGCAGGGCGCCGGCCGCAACCTGTTGCCCTACCTCAGCCCCCGCGACAACGTCGCCTTCGCCCAGACCGCCGCCCGGTCCGCCGGCCGTCCGGTGCCGCCGCCCGGGGAGGTGCTCGAGCTTGTCGGGCTGACGCAGGACACCCGGACGCCGCTGGAAAGGATGACCCCGGGGCGACTGCAGCTGACTGCCCTGGCCGTCGCCATCGGCACGCTGCCCGGGCTGCTACTGGCCGACGAGCCGACCAGCCAGCTCGACCACTCGGCCCGCGATCTGGTCCTCGACCGTCTGCACGAGATCAACCGGCAGGTGGGGACCACCGTCGTCCTCGTCACCCATGACGCCGAGGTGGCGGCGCGGCTGCCACGTACCGTCACCATCCGCGACGGCCGCGTCGGCGGCGAGGGCCGCCGCGGGGAGGAGTACGCGGTGGTGTCGGCCGACGGGTCCCTGCCGCTGCCTGACGACGTGCTCGACGACCTCCCGCCCGGCACCCTCGTGCGGGTCCACCGCGAGGACGATCGCTGGACGCTCATCTCCGGCGGAGACGGCGACGATGACTGAGCGGAGCAGCAATCCGTATGCGCGCCCCGTCGCCGCCGAAGCAGAGCCCCAGAGGCCTCCGCCGGTCGTGACCCCCGAGCCGACCGTCACGGAGGGATCGGTCGTCGTGCGCGGTGTGGCGGTCCGCTACGGCTCGGTCGTCGCGGTGGACGATGTCGACCTCGTCGTCCCGCCGGGAAGCCTGCTCGCGCTCACCGGACCGTCCGGCGCTGGCAAGTCGTCGCTGCTGTGGGCCATCGCGGGCGCGGTGCGCCCCGCCGCCGGCGAGGTGACGGTCGGGCATACCCGGATCGCCGACCGCGGCACCGCCGTTCGTGCGGGCATCGCCCTCATCCCGCAGGGCAACGGGCTCGCCGGGGTGCTCACCGCCCACGAGAATGTCGCCTTTCCCCTGCTGGCCACCGGTACCGCCCCCGGCGAGGTCGCCACCCGAGCCGCCACCGCGCTGGCCGACGTCGGCCTCGCCGAGTCTGGTGACCACCTCGTCGAGGAGCTGTCCGGCGGGCAGCAGCAGCGCGTCGCCGTGGCGCGCGGCCTCGCCACCGAGGCGCCGGTCCTCCTCGCCGACGAGCCGACGTCAGAGCTCGATCATGTGAACCGGGGTCGCGTGCTCGACCTGTTGCGCGCCCAGGCGAGCCGCGGTGCCGTGGTCGTCATGGCCACCCACGATCCCGAAGCGGCGGCGGTGTGCGACGGCGAAGTCCGGCTCGACGAGGGCCACCTCACTCGCATCCGCTGAGTTCCGAGACCTGTTGGCCTGCCTGGAGAGGATTGGGGTGGATCGGCGACGCTCGGGCGGCATCGATCCACCCCAATCGCCAGCCTCGGGGCAGCACGGCGGCTCCCAATGCCGTTCCGTGGCGGCTCCGAGCCGATCACTCCTGTCCGTCGTGCCGGCTGGACAGCTCGACGGCACCAGGCCGCGCAACTGGCCGAGGTGGAGGGAAGTTGACGTGATAGCGGCAACTTTCCTCCACTCGAACGGTTGAGCTGATGGGGCGTCCAGTCTCCGGCGGCGGCCGAAAACGGTTGGCGCGCCGACCGAGTCGCCGCATACCGTCGAGGCATGGCCCCCACCGCGTCCGTACCGTCCCTGGCCACCGCCCAGGCTCGACGCGTCGACTTCCACGACGACGCGCAGTGCGCCGCCGTCTACGCCGCGGTGCTCGCCAGCCGCACCCACGAGCGGCCGTGGGACGACAGCGACGGCTACGAGCAGACGGTGGCCGAGTGGCGGTACGACGATCCCGCCGAGCGCACCGAGAAGTGGGCGGTCTACGAGGACGGCGACGTCGTCGGTGTCACCACGTTGTGGATGAGCCAGCACGACAACACGGACAAGATCTGGGCCGAGCTCGACGTTCATCCCGAGCGCCGGGGACGCGGCGCGGGGACGGCTCTGGTCGAGGCGCTGGAGCGCCGCGCCCGTGAGGTGGGACGGCACGAGATCCTTGTCGAGCTCTACCTCCCCGACGGTGACAGCGAGGCGCCCTCGTACGAGCGGTTCGCCGCTGCGCACGACTACCTCCCGGAGAGCACCGACAAGGTCCGCATCCTCGACCTGCCGGTCCCCGACGAGGTCCTCGGCCCGCTCGAGGCGAACGCGCGGGAGCGGTGGGCCGACGCATACCGGCTCGAGACCTACACCGACGGGTTGCCCGAGGAGCTCGTCCCCGGATACTGCCGAGTGTCGAACCTGCTCAATGTCGACGCTCCGACTGGAGCGGTCGACTTCGAGGCCGAGACGCTGACGCCCGAGCGGTACCAGGGCTACCTCGACCTGGAGCGCCGTCAGGGCCGCCGGCGCCTCACGACCGTCGCCATCGAGAAGGCCACCGGCGAGGTCGTGGCGTACACGGATCTGGTTCTTCCCTCCGGCGCGCCGACCAAGGTGTGGCAGTGGGGGACCCTCGTCGACCGCGAGCACCGAGGACACCGCCTCGGCATGGCGGTGAAGGTCGCCAACCTGCGCGAGCTCCAGCGCGCTCACCCCGAACGGGAGACGGTAGGCACGGGCAACGACGCGACGAACTCCTACATGGTCGGCATCAACGTCGAGCTGGGGTTCCACGTGGTCGAGCTGGCCCGGATGTACCGCAAGGTGCTGACCGACGAGGGCTGATGGGCGGCGGATACCGTGACGCCATGCTCGTCGCCTTCTCCGTCGCCCCCGCCGTCGCCGCCGACGACACCGGTTCGGTGAGCGAGGCGGTCGCCGCCGCGATCCGGGTCGTCCGCGAGAGCGGCCTGCCCAACCGGACCGATGCGATGTTCACCACGGTCGAAGGCGAGTGGGACGAGGTCATGAGCGTCGTCAAGGGCGCGGTCGACGCGGTGGCCGCGGCCAGCCCGCGGGTCAGCCTCGTCCTCAAGGGCGACATCCGGCCGGGGTTCACGGGCGAGCTCGACGGCAAGGTGGCGCGAATCGAGGGTCTTCTCGCCGCCGAGTGAGTGTCGTGACCCAGCGCCACGAACCATTACCGTTGCGCGTCGTGGCCGATCTGCAACTCCGCTTCGACCCGATCCGGCGCGCGGCGGAGCTGTGGCGGCGCCGTTGGGGACCGAGGTCGCAGCCGCGGGCGATGGCCTCCGCCACGTCGATCATGCGGGTCCAGCAGCTGCTGCTCGCCGACTTCGACGCCGTCGTGGGACGACACGGGCTCACCTTCGCCCGGTACGAGGCCTTGGTGCTGCTCGCGTTCTCGTCGGCCGGAGAGCTGCCGATGAGCAAGATCGGCGAGCGGCTCATGGTCCACCCCACGTCGGCGACGAACATCGTCCAGCGGCTAGAGGCGCAGGGCTTCGTGTCGCGGCAGCCCAACCCGCGCGACGGTCGGGGCACGCTGGCCGCCATCACCGACCGCGGGCGCGAGGTGATGGAGGCGGCCACGACAGACCTCGTCCAGGGCGGCTTCGGGATGGGGATGCTCACCGCGGACGAGCACGACCAGCTCTTCGCCCTGCTGCGCAAGGTCCGAGTCGCCCGAGGCGACTTCGCGGAGTAGCAATTACTAGGACGTCCTAGTAAATTACCCGGTATGCATGCGCAGACGTCAGACGAACCCACCGGTGCCGAGCGCTGGCAGTCGCGCTACGACGCCGCTCTCGCGGCCGGGCGGGTGCGGGAGGCGGACTTCACGACGCTCTCCGGTGCCACCGTCCAGCCGGTCTACGGACCGGGCCTGAACGGCATACCGGAGCCGTCGTCCGACGAGGAGAGGGCGCGGGTCGAGCGGATCGGGTGGCCCGGGGAGTTCCCGTTCACCCGCGGTCTGTATGCGACGGGCTACCGCGGGCGGACCTGGACGATCCGCCAGTTCGCCGGGTTCGGCAACGCCGTCCAGACCAACGAGCGCTACAAGATGATCCTCGCCCGCGGTGGGGGAGGGCTGTCGGTCGCCTTCGACATGCCGACCCTGATGGGCCACGACTCCGACGACCCGCACAGCCTGGGCGAGGTCGGGCACTGCGGCGTCGCCATCGACAGCGCGGCCGACATGGAGACGTTGTTCGCCGACATCCCGCTCGGCGACGTCACGACGTCCATGACCATCTCCGGCCCGGCCGTACCCGTCTTCTGCATGTACCTCGTCGCCGCGGAGCGCCAGGGCGTCGACCTCGGCGTCCTCAACGGGACCCTGCAGACCGACATCTTCAAGGAGTACATCGCCCAGAAGGAGTGGCTCTTCGCCCCCGAGCCGCATCTGCGCCTCATCGGCGATCTGATGGAGTACTGCGCCGAGAACATCCCCGACTACAAGCCGTTGTCGGTCTCCGGCTACCACATCCGTGAGGCCGGTTCGACGGCCGCCCAGGAGCTGGCCTACACGCTGGCCGACGGGTTCGGCTACGTCGAGCTCGGGCTCTCCCGCGGCATGGACGTCGACGTGTTCGCCCCGGGGCTGTCGTTCTTCTTCGACGCCCACGTCGACTTCTTCGAGGAGATCGCCAAGTTCCGAGCGGCACGGCGGATCTGGGCGCGATGGATGCGCGACGTCTACGGCGCGACGAGCGACAAGGCGCAGTGGCTGCGGTTCCACACCCAGACCGCCGGCGTCTCCCTGACCGCGCAGCAGCCGTACAACAACGTCGTCCGCACCGCCGTCGAGGCGCTCGCCGCGGTCCTCGGTGGGACGAACTCGCTGCACACCAACGCGCTGGACGAGACCCTCGCCCTGCCGACCGAGCAGGCCGCCGAGATCGCGTTGCGCACCCAGCAGGTGCTCATGGACGAGACCGGCGTGACGAACGTGGCCGACCCGCTGGGCGGGTCCTGGTACGTCGAGGCGCTCACCGACGAGATCGAGGCCGAGGCGGAGGCGATCTTCTCGCGCGTAAGGGACATGGGTGAGTTCGGCCGGACCGCAGGCCCCGACGGCACGATCCAGCACGAGATCGGCCCGATGACCTCCGGCATCCTCCGCGGCATCGAGGAGGGCTGGTTCATGGCCGAGATCGCCGACGCGGCGTTCCAGTACCAACTGGCGCTCGAGAAGGGTGACAAGAAGGTCGTCGGGGTCAACACCCATACCGGCTCGGTCAGTCACGAGCTGGAGATCCTGCGCGTCAGCCACGAGGTGGAGCGCGAGCAGGTTCGCGTGCTGGCCGACCGCAAGGCCGGCCGCGACCGCGCTGCGGTCGACGCGGCCCTGACCCGAATGCTGGAGGTGGCCCGGACCTCGGACAACATGGTGCCCGCGATGCTCGACGCGGTGCGCGCGGAGGCCACCCTCGGCGAGATCTGCGACACGCTGCGGGACGAGTGGGGGGTCTACCGGGAGCCCGCCCGGTTCTGAGCCGAGGTCCACAGCGGTCGTTCAAGCAGGTCACGGATTGGTCTCGGCCCAGTCGCGTATGTCATCGTGGAGGCCACGCCGAAACACCGGCCGCCCCCGTTGACCCGGATGCCGTGCGCTGACCCGCGCCGTCCACGACTCTGACAGGACCCCACCCGTGGCTCTCGCACGCCGTATCGCGGTTGCCCTGGCGGCACTGCTCGGCCTTGGTCTCGCGGTGTTCGGCGCATGGTTCGCGTTCATCCTCGGTCCGAAGGGCACCGTGGCGTTCCACGCCACCTCTAACGCGCCGCTCGTCCTCGGGCCGAACGTCCTCAACCGGGTCACCGCTCCGGTCACGGTGACGGCCAGCGCCGCGTCCGGACCGGTCTTCCTCGGAGCGGCTGTCCCGCAGGACACCGACGAGCTGGTCGGCCAGGCGAAGCACAACTTCGTCGCGTCGGCCGACTTCCCGGCGCGCACGCTGACCATCGAACAGCTCGGCTCCAGCGACCTTGCGGACCCGTCCGACGCGCACGTCTGGCGCTCCACCGGGGAGGGTTCCATCACGGTCACGCAGGACCAGGCGCCGGAGTCGGTCCTCGTGTATCCCACCGAGGGCGGCTCGTTCGACGTCGACGTCACCGTCGCCCGGAACACCTGGTTCCTCCAAGCGCTGGTGGCGCTCGTCGTCGGGCTCATCGTCATGGCGTTCGCCGGTGGATGGCTGTGGCAGAACTGGCGGACGACGCCCGAGGACGAATCCGGTGACGACGGGACGCCGGCCGCCCCGCCGACTCCGCAGCCCGAACCCACAGAGGCTCACGAGCGGGCCGAGGAGCGGCGATGACCCCGCGCCTCACCCGTCGTCTCGGCGCGGTCGTCGGCGCGGCCGCGCTCGCCGGGTCGCTGGCGTCCTGCGCATCGGTCGCCGGCATCTCGGACCCGCCGACCGCTACCGTCGGCGGCGCCGTCTCCGGCTCCCGCGCGCAGACCATCGCCGCGCAGGTCGTCGACACGGCCCAGAAGGCCACCGCGACGCCCGGTGCTGAGGGCGACGCCCTGCGCGACTCCGCCTTCACCGGAGACGCCCTCACCGCGGCCAAGGCCGACGCCAAGCTCGCCGGCACGCTCACCCAGGAGCAGAAGGACGCCCTGACCCTCACCCCGGCACCCCCCGTCGTGCTGGCCGTGTCCAACGGGCTCGGCTACCCGCGGTCGATGGTCGTCCAGACCACCCGGGCCAAGTCCGGGCTCCCGGTCCTCTCCCTGCTCGTGACCCCGGACGTCCACTCTCCCTTCAAGATCGCCGCCAGCGCACCGATGCTCCCGGCCACCGAGGTACCCGCGTTCGACCAGGTCACCCAGGGCGCACCTTCCCTGGGCGACGACGCCGCCGGCCTGGCCGTCGAGCCGGAGCAGCTCGTCGGCGCGTATGCGGCGTCGCTCGCCTATCCAGCACCGCCGGCCGCCGACAACCGACCGTTCACCGACGACGCCTTCGCCAACAAGATCAAGGCGGCGGCGAAGGACCAGGCCGACAAGGTCGTCACCGTCGGCTCGTTCACCGAGCAGCACCTCGCCAAGGACGTCGCGGGAGGCCTCCGCCTCGCCGGAGACCGCGGCGCCCTGGCGTTCACTGTCCTCGAGCGCAAGGACACGCTCCTCAACCGGACGTCCGGCACCATCAACGTCTCGGAACCGTTCAAGGCCCTGACCGGGCTGTCCGCGGTCAAGGCTGAGGCGACGCTCGACAGCCTGGAGTTCGTCGTGTTCGTCATCCCCGACAGTGGGCAGGCGCAGGTCGTCGCCGCCCAGGAGCATCTCGTCGCCGCGACCGGCACCTGACCGGCCCGTCCGGCCGCGACGGTCCTCCGCGGCGGACCGGGCGACCGGACTTGCCTACCGATCGGCAAGAATGACGCCATGACCTCGCAACCCTTCCCGCCGTCCGCGCTGCGCGGAGCGGTCGATCTGTCCGCGCTCAAGCGTGCGGCGCCGCCGGCCCCTGGTGCGGGACCGGGAGGGGCTGGAACACGGTCGGCATCCGGCGGCGCGGCTGATGCGGCCACGCCGACCGGGGGCACCGCTGGACTCTTCGTCACCGGGACGGACGCGACGTTCCAGGAGTTCGTCAACGCCAGTCTGCGCTACCCGGTCGTCGTGGTGCTGTGGTCGTCGAGGCTGCCCGAGTCCGGCGACTTCGCCAAGGTCATGGGCGGCCTCGCCGCGTCGAACCAGGGCCGGTTCCAGGTCGTCTCGGTGGACGTCGACGAGAACCCGGGACTGCTCCGCGCGCTGCAGGTCCAGCAGGTGCCCGTCACCATCGCCCTGCTGCAGGGCCGGCCGCTGCCGCTCTTCGTAGGTCCACTGCTCCCGCAGGAGGTCCAGCCGGTCGTCGACGAGCTGCTTCAGGTCGCGGTGCAGAACGGCATCACCGGGCGGGTCAGCGCCGGGCCCGACGAAGAGGCCGCTGTGGCGGGCGAGGAGTCGGGCGAGGAGGCCGAACCCGAGATGCCTCCCCATATCGCCGCGGCCTTCGACGCCATCGAGGCGGGCGACCTCGAGGGAGCGGCCACGGCGTACGAGCAGGCGCTCGCAGCCAACCCGGCCGACCTCGAGGCCAAGGCCGGGCTGGCTCAGGTGGGCCTGCTGAGGCGCACCGAGGGGGTCGACCCGGTGGCCGCTCGCGCCGCCGCTTCCGCCGACCCCACCGACGTGGCGTCCCAGATTCTCGCCGCCGACCTGGACCTGCTCGGCGG
>Ga0307318_10000275_pt1 | contig 16703 bp, 19 predicted proteins | sample ER_DNA_367_FD_194500 | JGI IMG/M metagenome (GOLD analysis project Ga0307318, IMG submission 194500) | Bulk soil microbial communities from the East River watershed near Crested Butte, Colorado, United States - ER_DNA_367 | ecosystem: Environmental > Terrestrial > Soil > Floodplain | place...
TGCCACGCTCTCTCAAGAGCAACAATCAGTACGAGTGATCAGAAGCATCGTCTTGGCTAGTCTCCTGGCCATCGTGATGGCGGGCTGCTTCGGCAGCTCCGAACCGACAGCAGAGACGGCGCCCGCGCAGCCGTCGCCAACCTACATCGGGACGAGGGCTTGCCCGGTGACGAACCCGAACGGCGAAAGTCCTCCAGGAGAGAAACCGAACGAGACCTATCACGGCAACGGCAAGCTCTGGACGGCGCTTTGGCCCGAGGGGAAGGTGCTTGCCGGGAAGCGGGACGTTCACACTGACGGTTCTATCGAAGTCAAGTTCCCTTGGTGGGCGGCAGGCGTCGAAGGCGGTCTCAGCATCGCAGGCCGCAGGCTGGACGGGCCTGCGCCACCCGTGCGGGCGCAAATCGACTCGGGCTGGCCCGAAACGGGCTTCAGCGGTGATGCCTTTTGGGCCAGCGGGATCATCTTCGCGACCGAAGGTTGTTGGCGGGTCACCGGGAGCGTCGGGGCCACCCGCCTGACCTTCGTGACGCTCGTGGTCAGGGTCTGACCTAAACCCCCCGCCGCCCTTCCGCCAAGGCGGTCAACGCCAAGGGCACGAGCACTCCGGCCAACGCATTGGCGTAAGTGATCGTCGACGCCCCACGCCACAAGCCTTCGCTCATCAGCCCCAACGGAGTCAGGTGCCAGGCGACGCCGATCCAGGCCGTGATCGAGAGGAGCACTCCGAAGCCGAGTAGCCCGCCCATTGTCAGCCGTCGGGCATCCCGGTCTAGGCGCCTGCACAGGATGACAATGGCTGCGAGGCCTGCCAGAAGCGCCGCTCCTCCGCTGGCTGCTCTCAACGATCCGAGTGGAACAGCTCGCACGAGCATCCAACCCGCGAGCAGCGCCGCTGCGATGAGCGGAGCCTTCAACTCCGAATCGAACGCTCGCCGGATCGGCAGCGCTGTGACGAGCGCGGCGGCGATGAGGGCCGCGACGGCAGCTTGCCCCCTCTCGAAGAAAGCGCCCTGCTGGAGTCCTGCGGCCGCAATCGCAGCCAAGACGAATGCGGCGGTCAAAAGTCCTGCTGCACCGGATTGGCACGCCTTAAGGCCAGCCTCGGTGCCGACTCCGAGGATCCTTTGGGCGCGACCGCCACGCCCGACTCGACTCGTTATCGCCGGCGCCTGCGGCGCTACCGGCATAACGACCCCTTCCATCAGCGGTGTGGCGCCAGTGTCCTCCTCGTGGCAGGAGTCGTCAAGTCGGCCAGACCGACGTCACGAGTGGCGGCGGCGGCACCGGAGGCTACTAACCGAACCGCCAACTCCTGCGCCCGAGCGGGAGCTCAGGGCTTCCGCCCGAGTAGCGGAGGCTCGAGTCGTTAGCTGCCCGGGCAGATCGAGATCTGCCCGGGCAGCGATGTCTCCGTTAGAGATACGTGTTTAGGAACTCTTGAGCGACGGGCGAATCGACCCGATACTCCAGGTTCGGCCCGGCGCAGCGGTAGCTGAACGTCCACGTGTTCAGCGCAACGATGGTGTCGCCGTGGAACAGTGGCCCGCCGGAATCGCCGAAGCACACTCCCGCCGTGATCTTGAGGAACCGGTCCGGGAAGGCGTCCTGCGCCGCGATCGCGGTCACATCGCGATAACTCCGAATCCCGTCAAAGACGGTGATCGCCTTCGGCGAGGCAGCACTGCCGGTGATGAACTTATCGGTGCCGTAGCCGACGACGGTGAACGTCTCGCTCTTCAGGTCGAGCGTGTCGAGATAGCCCTCCTCCGCGATCGGCGCAGGTGCGACGCCGGCAACCGAATCGTCGAGGAAGACGAGCGCGATGTCTTCGGCCGGAGGCGCCAGGCACGCGTGCTTCGAATTACCGAAACAGGGCCCAGCGGTGAACCAGTCTGGGTGGACGACGATGTGGTCGACTGTGTAGTAGGGCGCATCCCCTTCTGGATCGAAGGAGATCCTCAGGTCGTCGGGCCCGAACCCGTCAGACCCTTCCTCGACGAGGAAATCGGTGCAGTGCGCGGCGGTGAGAACCACGTCGGGGGCGACGAGTGTCCCCGAGCAAAAGTCGAACCAATCGCCTTCGACATTCAACTGCAGCACGCCAACGTTTGCGTAGGTGTTGGCTGTGTCGGATGTCCCGTTGATCACCGCGCCTGCCGGGGCGGCGAGGAGCAGGACTGCCAAGGCTGCGGCGGCAGCCGCGAGCTTCGCGGCGCCTTGTATGAAGCGCATCTTCTCCCCCTTTTCAGCTTTTCTTGGCGAGGAGCACCCTATCGCGTCCTAGTTACGCGGGCCTCAAGGTGCTAGGCGGCGGGTCTACGCTGCCCGAGCAGCCGAGCGACGACGGCGCGGAGGAGCTTGCGGGGGGAGCGTTGGCCGCTATCGAGGGCCGTTGGCACAGGTGAGTTCTACGTTTCGTTCGCCCCGCGAACAAGCGTCTCTCTCAGACGTGTCTGCCGAGGCCGCGCCGCGGGGTGTACTGGGTCACCCGTCTATGGAATGATCGTGAACGCGAGAGCCGGAGTGGGGCGCAGGGGTTAGGCCTTCCGCCCGAGCAGCCGAGCGACGACGGCGCGGTTGGCACTTGGCTCGGACGAAGTCCCTGAGAATCGACTTCCTGACCCTGACCACTCCCTGTTGCCTACGACGCGGCGAGCCGCTCCCCGTCGCCGAGCGGAGTGACAGTGGCGATGGGAGCAAGCTGGCGGGCCAATTCGGTTCGCGACCGGATCCCAAGTTTGCGGTAGACCCGACCGAGATGCGCCTCGATCGTCTTGGGGCTAAGGAAGAGGGCCGCTGCGGCCGCCTGGTTTGAGGCTCCGTCGGCGATCACGAGCGCGACCTTGAGCTCCTGCGGGGTGAGTTCGTCGCGCGCGGCTGGATCGTGGGCGCGGATCGTCTCCCCGCTCGCTCGTAGCTCGCTCCGTGCCTTCTCGGCCCACGGACGAGCGCCAAGGTGCTCGAAGATGGCGAACGCCTGCCGGAGATGGGTGCGCGCCTCGACCCGATGGCCTGATCGCCGTAGGCGCTCACCGAAACAGAACTCGATGCGGGCCCGCTCGAAGGGCCGCGGGAGCCGCTCGCAGTGTTCGAGTCCGAGCTCGAAGACATCTGCGAAGTCTTCATTCGAGGCGAGAAGACCACGGCAGCGGGCGGCGGGTACCAACTGTCCGACGTATCCAGAGTCGGCAGCCAGCTTCTCGAGGTAGGCCAGGAACTCTTCTGCCTCCTCAAGTCTCTTCGCCCTGACGTAAGCCTCGATCAGGTTCGGGAGTGATGCGATCATCTGCGGCTCGCCGATCCCGCGTTCGACGACCTGCCGTTGTACCGGCTCGAGCTCCGCGATTGCCTGTTCAGTGTTGCCGAGGCCGAGCTCGAGCGCTCCGAGCGCCTCGCGAGTCCACACAAGCGAGATGAAGGAGCCCGTCTCATGCGCAAGGGCCGCTGCCTCGGTCGCGAACTCGCGGCACTCTTGCTCCCGGCCTACCAGCGCGCTGACGTGAGCGCATTCGATGAGGCCACTGGCAAGGTTGAGCGTTTGCCCGGTGTCGCGACTGAGCTCGACCGACTCGACTGCCGACGCGCGGGCCCGCGGCCAGTTCCCGGCGTCGCGCTCGACCGAAGCGATACCGGGGAGGACGAAGGTGAGGACACCGAAGCTGCTCGTGGCCCGAGCATCGCCGAGGAGGCGCTCGTAGAGCGCCCGCGCCCGCACCTCCTCCTCGGTAAGACAAAGTGCAAACGCGCCGACGCCCAGCCAGACGGGATCGTCGAAAGATTCCGGGTTGTTCTCCGCGATCTCGCCGCCGCGCAAGAGGAATGGGCGCGCCTCGCGCGCGCGGCCGTTGTACATGAGTCCGAAGCCGATCGCCGTCGTCCCCATGAACTCGATCCAGCCGCCGTCTCGCGTCGCGAGCTGGTACGAGCGCTGACCCATCTCGAGCACACCGGCCGCGTCTCCCCGCTCGAACGCGGGCCCGAGAAGCTCGTGATAGATGACCGCGGCCTTCTCTCGATCGAAGGCCTCGACCTGGGCGGCCTGACTCCAGGCCTCGCGGGCCCGGTCGAACTCTCCTCGCCAGTGGAGGATGAAGCCACGACTGTTCTGGATTTCGGCACGTCGAAGGGGGTCGTTTTCGGCCGTGAGCGCCTTGTCCAGCAACACGAGGGCTCGCTCGCTCAGCCCGGCGAGCTGCGCTGCGTCGCCTGCCAAGGCGAATCGGCGGGCACGGGATTCGTCATCGGTCGAGAGCTCCGCGGCTCGCTCGCGGGCTGAGGCCGCGGCCCGGTAGCCGCCACGCCGTAGTGCCCGGTCGGCCGAGCTCTCCAGTGCAAGGGCGAGCTCTTCGTCGGGCTCGGTGGCGGCCTCGCTGAGGTGCCATGCGCGGAGGTCGGGCGCCGCCTCGGGGTCCAAGGCATCCGCGAGCGCCGCGTGAGCCCTCCGCAGGTCGGCGGGCGGGGCGGCCTGGTAAAGCGCGGACCGCGCCAGCGGGTGGACGAACTCGAAACTCCCCGGCCTGAGAAGGAGGATCCCTGCGGCCTCCGCCTTCTCGAGAGCCTCTCGGCGCTCAACACCGAGCGAAGCCAGCGCCTTCGCGAGCACACCAGAGTCGCCGTCGCCGAATGCTGCCGCCACGGTAAGGGCTGTGCGAGCCGCATCCGTGAGCCGGGCGGCGCGACTCTGAAAGGCGTGTTCGATGGACGCCGCCGCGGGCAGAGGATCCGGAAGGGGGGTCTCGCCTCGCGCTTGACGCTCGTCGAGGAGCTGGGGAAGCTCTACGAGCGCGAGCGGATTCCCGTTCGTCGCCTCTACGAGACGGGCGGCCACGGGTTGGGAGATCTCCGACCGGACGCGAACAAGAAGGTCGAGAGCCTCCTTCTCGCCAAGGCCTTCTACCACGAGCTCGTCCAGTCCGGTCGCATCGAATTCGGTCTTGTCGCCTCGGACCGCGAAGAGGAGGGCTACTGGGTTGCCGGGGAGCCTCCTGGCGGCGAACAGGATGGCGTCGGCGGAGGCGGAATCGACCCACTGGAGGTCGTCCACCACGATGAGCAGCGTCTCCGCTTCGGCCGTCGCTGCGAGAAGGCTCAGCGTTCCCGCCGCTACAGCCTGCGGACCTCCTGCCTCGGGTCCTAGCGCAAGCGCACTTCGAAGTGCCTCGGCCTGCTGCGCGGGAACCTCTTCCAGGCGGTCGGCCAGGGGAATCAGTAGGTCGTGCAGACCCCGATAAGGCAGTGGTGCCTCCGCCTCGAGCCCGCGCGTTTGCAGGACGCGCAAGGCCTCCGCTGCGCCGAGCGCATAACCGAGGAGGGCTGTTTTTCCGATCCCCGCCTCGCCCCTGAGGACGAGAGTCCCTCCCTCTCCGCGCCGCGCAGCCGCGATGAGATCGTCGATCCGCGCGCGCTCCGGTTCGCGGCCCAGGAGCATCGTCCGAGTTTACGCGGCTTGTGGCAAATGTAGGGATTTCCCCGACGAGGGCGGATGAGCGTGCCTTCTACTCTCGTGATGAAAGGAGGCGAAATGGCAACTAAGTACTCGCATCGTCAGGCGTTAGGCAGTGTGTTGGCTGCGCTCGCGGTGCTGAGCCCGCTCGCGTTTGCCGAACCCTCCGGGGCGGCGACGCGTGGGAGCGGCTGCCCCGCCGCGGATACTTGGACGGCGGTCGACTTCGTATATTCGGGGAACTACCGTAGGACCGCGCTGTACGAATGGGCATGGGTGACGAACCCAGGCCTTGGCGCCTCGGTGCAGACCTTTTTCGGGCTCAGTGTGCGAGACGCCTACTTCTTCGGAGTCGAGTCCTTCGGGTCCGTGGACAGGAACGGAAACCGGGTCCTGTGCGTTTCCTGGCTCGGAGCCAATCCCGGCCAACCGGATTATCTCCTGAGCGTCGTCGACGACAACACCAGCACGTAGGACGTAGGAGCCGCGAAGCAGGGCGGTCGCGAGGCCGCCCTCTTCGGCGTGCCTGCGTTTGCTGGATCCGCAACTCCTTTTCCCTGCAAATGTAGGGATTTCCCCGAAGAGAGGAAGTGGCGGCACCTCCTAGGTTCGGCTGGATGTCGAGCTGAGGAGGTAAGCCATGAGAGCTGGAGTGAAGACGGGGGTGGTCGCCCTCGCCGCCGTCGTGCTCATTCTCACGGCCTGTGCGTTTGGCCGACAGGCGAGCGCTGCATCGACGGGCGACAAGCGCACCTCGGCCGCCTCTCCTTCAGACCAGGCGCCCACCGGCGTCGTCGATGCCCGCGCCGGGTCAAGCAACTGTCCGCTTCGGTTCCCGAACCCTTTGCCCGATCGTCAGCGCGTCGTGCCGATCCTTATGTACCACCGGATCGACTCCGTGTCGGCGTCGACGCCGGCGGTCACCAAGGCCCTGACGGTCAGCCCCGAGATCTTTCGCCGCCAGATGAAGTGGCTCAAGCGCCACGGGTACCACACGATCACCCAGCGCTCACTCTTCAACGCGCTCATGTGCGGCAGCCACCTCCGGCGCAAGCCGATCATCGTCACCTTCGACGATGGCTACCGGGACGTCTATCGCTACGCGTCGCCGGTGATCGACCGCTTCGGGATGCACGCGACGTCCTACCTCATCACCGAGCGCATCTCGGGCGACGACAGAAGCTTCCTCAGCTGGAAGCAGGTCCGGCGCTTCGAGGAGCGCGGGGTCGAGATCGGCTCGCACACCGTCTCGCACGCCGCGCTGACGTCGCTCTCGGACGCGGGCGCGCTCGCCGAGCTCGTCCGGTCGCGCAAGCAGCTGGAGCGCAAGCTCGACCATCGCGTGACGTGGCTCGCCTATCCCTACGGCGACTACGACGCACGGATCGAGCGGCTCGCAAAGAAGGCCGGCTACAAGCTCGCCGTGACGACGGACTGGGGTTCGCTTCAGTCGGCGCAGCGACCGTTCGCGCTCAAGCGCCTTCGCGTCCTCGACTCGACGGGCGTGAGCGGACTTGCGGCGATGCTGCGCGGCTAGCGCTGGTTGAACTCTTGTGTCTTCTGCCGCATCATCACCACTGCCGAGGAGGAACGAAATGGGACGCACCACCATGCTGGCGCTCCTAATTAGCGTCGCAGGCCTCGTCATCACATCAGCCGCCTCGGCCCAGGCGGGTCAACTCGACACGGCTTTCGGCGGCGACGGAAGAGTGGCGACAGACGTGACGGCCCGTGGAGACATGGCCACCTCGGTCGCAATGGTGCCAGCAGTGGTTGAGCGTCGGAAGGCTACGAGTTGTGTTGCTCGTTCTCGGGCTTTTCGGTGGCGAGGGGCGACCTCGGGCCTTACCCCCTGCAGCGGAGTGTCGCGCGGACTGTCGCGCGCAACCCCGACCTCGCCTGAGGCGCTAGGAACGGCGCCGCGTCGCAGTCCGATGGCGCTCCGACTTCGAATCCGCGTGCGGAGGTTCGACTCCTCCCGGGGCCATGCTCTCCATTGACTGACGACATCCCACGCACGCCGATGTACGGCTTGCCGCACGCTCTAGGGTCGCAACGAAAGGGGCAACGCACCGAAGATATTCCCCAGGGAAGCCTGGCGCTGCGATCGGGTAAGGGATCCTCTGGGGGCCACTAACGAAGATGCCCGCCCGAAGTCTCGACTTGCCGCGCGAAGACGACGACGTTGTCGAGGTAGTGGCCTGTCGCCGGGTCGAACGGGCCGCCGCACGTGATCAGGCGCAGCTCCGGCTTCAGAGTCTGCCCGTAGACGATCGCCGTGGGGAACGCAGCCTTCGTGTATTCGCGGACCGCGTAGACCCGGAACCGGAGCGCGGCGCGATTCGGCGAGGCCACCCTTAGAAGATCGCCTGGGGCGACCTCGCCCAATCGGTAGAAGACGCCAGGCCCATCCTTGGAGTCCACGTGACCGACGATGACGGCGGCTCCCGTCTCCCCCGGCCTCGGCCCGAGCGCATACCAGCCCGCAACCGAGTAGTCGGTCGGAACGTGGAGTGTCCGGTCCGGATTCAGGCCGAGGCGGATGACATTCGTCCTGACACCGATCGAAGGGATGGCGAGGCGCGAGGGCGCTTTGACCGGCCGAGACTCGTCGTGTGTATGCGCACGCACCGCCTGCGGCATTGGCGATCCCTGCTCCGGAAGGGTGCCGCTTACCCTTACGCGCGGCGCGCCTTCTTGGCGGCCGAAGGCGAGCCCGATGATCCCGGCGACGACGAGACCCACCACCAAAAGGTCGAGCGGGAGCACCGGCCTGCTGCGCCCTCGATGCCTCAAGATGCTCACGCCCGAATGCTTGGTCTACGGCCGCGTCGCGCCAGGCGCTGACGCAGGGTGACCGCGATTCCCGCCAGGAGCAGGCAGCTTGCGCCGAAGGCAGTCCAGAAGACCGAGCGCTGGGCGGTCCCGCCTGCCCCGGTTGCGGGGCCGCCCAGCGGAACGGCGGTCACCGTCAGCGACGCGCCGACTCCGACGTTTCCTCCGCCGCAGCGGAGCCCAACGTCGTAGCTTCCTGCGGGGGTCGATGTTGGCACCGTGTAGTCGAGAGCGAAGTCCCCGTTAGAGTCACGCTCCGCGCTCGGGCCGAAGCCGTCGGGAGGGAACAGGACCGCGTCTGCCGTAACTGTCGCCCCGTCGGAAGCAGGGCACCCCTTGACCGGAATCGATCCAGAGATGTGCACCATGCTGCCCGCAGGGACACTCGTCGGGGACACGCTGATCGAAGCCTTCTTCGCTGGGTAGGCCGGCGCTGCAATGAGCATGGCAGCCGAAGTCACGACCGCCGCACTGATGAGGAACCGTCTCATGACGCCTCTCTTTCTCGGCCCTTCTTCGGGGCCGTCTGCCCGGTTGACTCGATCGCGAGCACGGGACTGCAGAGGCCGCTCGTGGCGACGGCGACGACCAGTGCTCCTACGGGGAGAACCCTTCTCCTCATGGTTCGATTGTCCGAACGGTTCGTAACTCTTCCGGGGCGCGCCCGCAACGACTTAGCAACGCAGGGCCTGCCCGCCACCCTACTTTCTGGCTGCGTTGGGCCCTGAGTCACACGGCGCAGACATGACCGAAACGATGGTCCGGCATGGCCGAGGTTACAGTTCGCGACCGTTGTCTATGCGCTCTGAGACCGCGGCAGCTCTCCGCCCACCACATAAGCGCGCACTCCGCTCCAGGTAGGCATCGAGAAGTCCTGCGGCCTCCTCCTCAGAACCGGCGAGAAGATGCCCGTACCTAGGGGGTGGGGGTGTCGGCGACCGGGGTTGATAAAGGCCGCTCCGTGGTCTGGGAGGGCGACCTTTGGGCTGTCCGCAGCCCTAAGTGTCGTGCGCAGCCTTCTCCGCCTATTGCTCGGCGTTCAGTTTGCGCCGCCTGTCAACGAGCTCGACGCGATCGCGAGGCTCGGGAACTAGTCTTTCGTCCCGTGTTGCGGAGCGCCCCGTCCAAGGATGATTCGTCGTTCCCAATTTGGGCCAAACATGCGCGTTGCATCACCAAGAGCTCGTCACGAAGAACTTCCAGCGCCACCTCCTGCCGGAGGGCTGGTGGTCGTCGTTCGTCGGCGTCCCGTCCTGGGTGCGATCATCGCTGTCTGGCTGCCGCTGGCCGCACTCAGTTTGGCTGGTCAGTTGTATCTCTACGTGTTCGGAGGTACGGACACGAGGATCCCTCGCCGACTCAACGTCGACAGTGAGCTGACGGTCTGGTCGTGGTTCCAGTCGACACTCCTCTTCGCCTGCGCGGCTCTACTTGCCGTCGCTGCGTTTCTGGCGTACCGGATGCGAGATCGGTATGTGCGGCACTGGCTCGTTCTGTCATTGGCGTTGCTGTGGGTGTCTGTCGACGAGGCCGCCTCGATCCACGAACTTACGATCGCCCCGCTCCACAACGCCCTCGACACGCATGGAATCTTCTACTTCGCATGGGTCATTCCGGCACTCCTCGTCGTCGTCATGCTCGGATTGGCTTACCTGAGGTTTCTGGGAAATCTCCCACGAGAAGTAAGAACACTCTTCATATGTGCGGCCGGCACCTATGTGATCGGGGCGCTCGGAGGAGACCTCGTCGGGGGTCACTGGTACGAGGCCCACGGCGGCGACAACCTCACCTATGCGCTCATGACTCAGATCGAAGAGAACCTCGAGACGGCGGGGATCTCGTTGGGGATCGTCGCGGTGCTCACCTACCTCATTCGCGTTATGCCAGAGTGGGTGATACGGGTGGAGGCGTGATGTGCCGTGATGGGCTAGGGCGGATGGACGCTGACGGCTTCCGCCCGAGCAACCGAGCGACGACCGGCGCGTAGGAGCTCAGTTCTCGGAGCCCGTCACGAGCTCGATGGGTTCGATGTAAAGAGCGCCGGCCAGCTTGCTTCACGGACTGTGGAGCTAAGGCTCGACGCGTTGCTTTAAGGCAGCGTTCATCTGAACGAATCCGCGCCGCGTCTTCTCAAGAATCCCGCCGACGAACGAAACAAGGATGCCCCTGAACGCCTCACGCTGAACGAACAGCGTCCCGCCGTCTCGGGGCTGAAGTTGGAGATGATGCTCCCCGTCGAAGATGCCGGGAACCACCAAACGTCCCAGCCAGGCGAGTTCCTGATTCGGCTCCGCCTTGAGGACGGACGGCTTCATCGTTATCGCTCGCCCCTCGGGCAGCTCTAGCCTCACTTCGAGATGGGAGCCTACGGCGGGTTGACCGCTGATCTGCCGAATGAACGGATTCCACTGAGGGTACGAACCGAAGTCCGTGAGGACTTCCCAGACTCGCTCAGGAGGCGCAGCGATCTCGATCTCGGTATGCAGTTCCTTCAACGCGGGCAAGCCTAACGGCTCGCTTGGCCCCGACTCGCCCCCCGCCGCCGTTCCCGCAGGGCCGGGCTCGACTTATCTACGGGGCATGGTCGCCCTCATCGGTGCTCAACGATGTACGTCTCGACGCCGGGATTGCGAGCCTGCCAGGAAGCGAGGTAGACGTTAACTTCACGGCGTGCCTGGGTTTCACTCGGCGCGCCAGGGATGTACACGACGAGCTCATGCGACCGTCGACGTTCGGCGGTGCAGCCCGTCTGCCGCAGGAACTCCTGCAGGCTGAAGAACAGATTGGGGTTGCTGATGTAGACGTACAAGGCCGCAGTGGCGCTCGGGAGTTGCCGCAACCGAGTCGCCTTCTCACTGTCGTCGAGAACGTCAATGTGTCAAGAGCCTTACTCTGCGGCCATGCGTACCTATCTCACACTCGTAACCGGGAAAGGCTTTGACGTTGATGGTGAGGTGCTCGAAGTGGCCCGCCAGCTTCAGGCGGAAGGCGTATCTCCACGACTCGTCTCGTTCACGGCCCATATCTCAGGCAAGGTCACCCAAGTCCTTGTTAATCCCGACCACGTTGTATTCCTCTCGGGCGCGACAGGCTCTGACCTTCGTACCGCCTAACGGTTCGGGCCTTGGATGCCAAGCTCGCTCGACAACGCAAGCGCTCCCCGCGCAAGCATCTCGCTTCAGTCGTGAAAGCGTCTGCTCGAATCGCTCAAGCGCTAATGGGGTTAGAAGGTCGCCCCTTGACGCAATAGGCTCAGCTTGTGGCGGAAAACGAAATCGTTGGCGGAGGTGAGTTCCTTCTCGCTCCTCAGATGGAAGAACGAGAGATGATCACGTTCTCAGCGGCAGGAGGAGTTCGCCTCGTGGGCTTTCGTGCCCGGGCGCGAGAAGGAAGAGCCCCCTCCCGAGCAGATATGACCTCGGGGTGAGTTCAATCGGCGCTGCGCAGTCTCGGTGGCCGCACTCGCAGAAGAACTCAGCGTGTGCATCTAACGAGTCGGCTCGAAGTGCGCAAATCCGTTCGTTCACGCGCTTGAGTAGCTTGGGGAGGCCTTCGCTGTCCATCACGTCTCCTTCTTGTCCCTCAAGCTCCCGCGGCCCACGTGGGACGGACATCCCACGTGGGCACCTCGAATCGCGGAAACGTCTGACCGGCGCTCGTTCCTAGCTCGGGCGCTTGATGACGTTGTGGATCTCGAGCATCTCGGGCTCGGCTGCGAACTCGATCCCGACGTCGTCGAGCACCGGCATCAGGCGCTTCTCGAACGCATCGAGCTGCTCCCGGGAGTCCCAGATCTCGTTGACGCGGAAGTTTCCATCCGAACGGAAGGCGACGTGGTACTCGAGTCCCTCCGGCATCCACTCGCCGGACTTCTCCAACCGCCGGATGGCTTCGTCGTACTGTTCCGTCGTCACCTCGGGCGCGGCGGTAAAGCGAACGAGCTTCCTTGCCCCGCGATCCTCCATGCTCTGGGTCGCGGACTCAGGACTGATGGTGGCCATTGATGGCCTCCTTAGTGTGGGATGCTCCTGACCGAGCCGACCTACAACCGAACACCCGGTACGGCGCTCGCCTGGCGGGCGAGGGAACTAAATCAGAAGACTCACACAAGGTAGCACCGCCCGGGCTCCTCAGTGTTGTGCCGCGCCGAGAGCAGTGTTGTGCCGCGCCGAGAGCCACTCGATCGACGAACGTCGCTCGGCTGCTCGGGCGTCGAACCTGGGGAGCCGGAGAAATACGAGCGCGCCGCCGCCCGCTGGCATGTCCGCTTCCTCCAGGAGGTGCCAAACGTCGACCTGCGTGAGAACCAGGCCGTGCTCGCCCTTCTCGCAGCGATCCCTGCCAATCGGCTGGCTGCGGCGGGTTTGGCCGAGCTCCTGAGCCGCCGGCGCTCGTGCGAACGTGCCTGTGAGGCGCTTGTGAGGTGGGCGCCGGCGGCCTAGAACTCACCTGTGCCACCGGCCTCTCGGGCCTGCCCAGCTTCCTACAAGCGTCACTGTGACGCTCCTCGCACAGACGGTCACGATTACGCCAGCGGCGCTGTTTCAGGTGGCCGGCCGGTTGCCAACGGTGGCACGAAATCGCGGCTATGTTGGATGTGCGCAGAAGGCCGAGCGCGGAAGCCGCCGAGGCTCCAAGACTCCTCTCCGACTGTCTCATCTGGCCCCAGTGCCCAAGGAGAGCTCGTCCGAGCTCTCAGTCCTTGGACTAACAGATTGGAGAGCCCATGCATGCGATCGTGCAACGCTACGAAGGAATCGACACGAAGCGCACCGACGAGCTGACGCGCAAGGTGGGTGAGAGTCTGACTCCGCGACTCAGGAAGCTCGAGGGCTTCGGCGGGTACTACCTCATCGAGGCCGAAAAGGGCGTCTGGAGCTCGGTCAACTTCTACGACACCTCGGCCCACGCCGACGAGTCGACCCGCGTCGTGGCCGAGTGGCTGCGCGAGGAGAAGCTGGAGGCGGCGCTTCCGAATCCGCCCAAGATCACAGACGGAACGGTCATCGTTCAAGAGCTGTAAAGGGCGCAAGCTCGGGCGTCACAGCCGCGAGGACTGGTCGACGTCCGAGAGAAGGCCCGCTACCGCGGGCCTTCTCTATCAGCAAGAGCTAGTCCGGCCCGAGCGCTTGCGGAAGGGCGGCGGCGGGCTAGGACGGTGGTGCCACAGCACGGCTGGCGCGAATGAGCGGCGCGAGTTCGGTGGGTGTCGGGGCGACGGAATCGCCGCGCGGCCCAGCCTCGATCCAGAACAGGTATCCGTTCGCCAACGAGAACGTGCGTGTGCCGCGTCGTCGTACACCTTCGCCCCTGCGACCTCCGCCACAAATCGATAGCTCTCGCGCCGAAGGATCTGCTTGACGGGCGGCCCTTCGTCGGTTGCCCACACGTAGAAGCTCGGTTCTGTGCCTGTGGCAATCCACGCGCCCTTAGTGTCCCCTGCAAGCAAGCGATCACGGCCTGAGCCCCCGCGGATTGCGTCGTCTCCACTTCCGCCCTCAGCCTGCGCGCTGACTGACGCCAAGTAGTCTCCGCCGCGTGAGTGGAACGGAGGAGCTGGGGCGTGGCGGGCGCCTGCGCGGGGCTGCTGCGGGCGAGCTCGTCTCCGCCGCGTTCGCCGCGGAGAGCGCCCACGGACCGCGCCTCGCGCACGGGCTGTCGCTCGCCGATCTCGCGCACGCGGTCGCTCTGGTCGAGGGCGGCGACCTTGCGGGCGACGACGCGAAGGCGCTCCTGCGCGGACTGCTCGAGCTCCACGCGATCCCCGGCGACGGGTTCCCGTGGGATCCCGCGGTCGGTGATGCCTTCAACTCGCGCGAGGCCGAGCTGGAGCGGCGCGTCGGCCGGTCTGCCGCGGGCTGGCTCAGTGCCGGACGCCCGCGGCGCGAGGCGTTCCGGGTCGGCGTACGGCTGACGGCCCGGTTGCGGGCGCGCGAGCTGCACGATGCCCTCGTCGACCAGGCTGCCTCCCTCGCGCGTCACGCGCGCGCCACGGCCACGGCGCTCGCCACCGATTACACGTATCTCCAGCCGGCTCAGCCGACGACCGTCGGCCACCTGCTCCTCGCATACGCCTACCCGGCGCTGCGCGATGCCGCTCGGGCGCGCGCCAACCACGCCGCCCTGGGCGCAAGCGTCGCCGGCGCGGGCGGCAGCGCCGGCTCACGGTGGGCGCTCGACCGTGCGCGGCTCGCCGAGCTGCTCGGCTGCGACGGCGTCGTCGAGCACGCGAAGGATGCCGCGTGGCAGGCCGATGTCTACGTCGAGCTCCTCTCGACCCTCGCGATCGCCGCGACCCACCAGAGCCAGCTCGGCCAGGACTTCGAGATCTACGCTAGCCAGGAGTTCGGGCTCGTCGAGCTCGCCGACGCGCACAGCCGCGCGAGCGCGCTCATGCCGCAGAAGAAGAACCCGTACGCGCTCGCCGCGATCCGCGCCCAGGCGGGGCAAGCCGCGGGCGACATCGCGGGCGCGCTCGTCGCCCTCCACACGGGCTCGGCGCGCACCGACCACTTCCATCTCCTGAACGGCACGATCCCGCGCGCGCTCGAGGAAGCTATCTCGATCACGCGACTGACCGCGTCGGTACTGGACGGCATCGAACTGCACGTCGAGCGCTTCGAGCAGGTCGCGCGCGAGAGCTTCGTCACCGCCGCCGACGTCTCCGACGTCCTCGCGCTCGGTGGCGACATCGACTATCGCAGCGCCCACAAGGTCGTCGGACGCGCCGTGCGTGACCTCGTCGAGGCCGACGAGCCGCCGTCCGAGCTGACCCCGGCCCGGCTCTCCGCCGCCGCCGAGGCGGCGATCGGCCGACCCGTCGCGATCGACGAGGCGACCTTGCGCGACGCGCTCGACCCGGCCGCCTGCGCCGAGGCGCGCCGCCAAACGGGCTCCTCGTCCGCCGAGGCGATGGCTGCGATGCTCGCCGGCATCGAAGAGACCCTCGCCGAGCACGACCGCTGGAGCGAGGCCGCACAGACGCGAGAGACGGCCGCCGAGGCCGCACTGCTCGCCCGCGCCCGCGCGCTCGCCTAGGGCGTGTCTCCCAAGTCGGTGCTGGTGATCGCGGGAGTCTGCACGGTGTCGCGGTAGGCGGCGCGCTGCCGCTTCGCGAGGAGGTTGTCCGGTCCAAAGCGGACGACGACGAACTCCTCCGTGCCCGTCGTCGCTCGGCTGCTCGGCCGCAAAGGTGCAAAAGGGGTGGCTCACATATCTGTCACGAGGCGTACTGCCGGCGCTACCGAGTTGCCGCGCGGCAAAGGAACACGCCCGACAGCTCGACGGGGAATCTCGGCCTGCGCTGCGCGCGAGGTGTAGAGCGATGAGCTGGACTGCGGGAGCGCATTGGGAGAACGCACTGACGGTCGCCGGCTAGCCGCGAGCCTCTCGAGCGGCTGCTTGCGCCGTGCGCTCGGCTTGAAGCTCGGCAACACGAGCCCGCCACTGGGCCTCGTAGCGAAGCGGGCCGCTTACGCCACGCCCAAATCCTCTTAGCTGCCGCCCTCGTCTTGCATGCGCGACTCGTCCTCGTCCCGCTGCCGCACCTGCTCGTCCATGAAGTCTTCCAGGCGATCCTCCCGGTCCTGCTCCGTTTCCTTTCTGCTCGGAGCGTGACCGCTTGGGGACACATTCTCACTTCTGCCGAAGAGGCGCTTCAGCCACATTGCAAGCACTATCCTATCCGGCCCCAGCTCTTTTCCATTCGGGCGATGATTGTGACGGTCGCTCGGCTGCTCGGGCCGAAGCCCTAGTAGGAACGCGGCTGGCGAGTCTCGACCTTCACAGGCCTGGAAAAACGCAAGGCCGCCGCCGTTCAGACAGGGGCGCGCCGCCATACCGGGTGCGTTCAGCCCTGTCCCGGATCCCACGAAGCATCTTCTGGCTCATCGCGAAGCTGATCGCCTCGGCGGGCTCGACTATGAGCGTTGCCCACCATTGGGTGTATGCGTATCGCTCCCTGACTACCAGCCTGGTCATCTGGTCCGGCCGATCGTGGAGCACAAAGGCCCAGGTGAAGTCGTAGGGAGGCAGAGTGTTCCCTATCGGAAGCACGCCGCCACGGAGAACTAGCGATCGCCCTGGCTCCAGAACAGCCACCTCGAGCGCGACCTTAGGATGGAGGTTGACCTCGTCCCCGACCCCGACGTCCTGCCACTCGGGCCTGATGCGATCCGCGCTGTGGATATTGCAGCCCGCAAGGTTCTCGAGAAAGTCGTAGCTGTAGAACCCGCCCCGCCCCTGCCCAAGCTGGGCGATCCATGGCCAGACCTGGTCGGCCGAGGCGCGAATAGTGATGGCGCGGCTTGCGACGAGGTTTGGGTTGACGATTAGGCCATCGCCGGGGAGGGGCTCCTCGACCTCCTCGTCGGTCGCGCCCCACCGAAGATGCCGAGGCCTCGCAAAGAAAAAATAGGCGGCC